>Ga0209343_10005450_pt1 | contig 15424 bp, 10 predicted proteins | sample RifCSPlowO2_02_FD_184026 | JGI IMG/M metagenome (GOLD analysis project Ga0209343, IMG submission 184026) | Groundwater microbial communities from Rifle, Colorado - Rifle CSP2_plank lowO2_0.2 (SPAdes) (version 2) | ecosystem: Environmental > Aquatic > Deep subsurface > Groundwater | place... | reverse complement strand
GCCGCATGGTTTGGCATACCTTCTTTCACAGCGCCTTCTTTTGAATGGGATGCGATTTTTCTTATTGCGCCTGTTGCCCTCGTCACAGTCATGGAACATATCGGCGATATTTTGACGAATGGACGTGTCGTAGGAAAAGATTTTTTCCGAAAACCAGGATTACAAAGAACGCTACTGGGAGACGGCGTTGCAAGCAGTTTAAGCGGCTTAGTAGGCGGCCCTGTTTTAACAACCTATGCTGAAAACACTGGCGTATTAGCCATTACTCGCGTCTATGACCCTGCTATCCTCCGAATCAGCGCTATTTTCGCTATTTTATTAGGACTTTCGCCCAAAGTTGCGGCTCTTTTGAAAACCCTTCCTTCCGGTGTTTTAGGCGGCATTTCAATTCTACTTTTCGGTATGATCGCCTCCATTGGCATTCGCACATTGGCAGAATCTGAAATTGATTTCGTACATCCACGTAATTTAATTATTGTTTCTATCATTTTAGTTTTCGGCTTAGGCGGAGTAAGCCTGAATTTCGGAGAACTCATGAGCACACATCATCATGCCTTTTCCTTTGAGCTTAATAGCATGGCCTTGGCCACTCTTGCCGGAATTTTATTGAATTTACTACTCCCTCAACCCAAAGAAGCCTCAAATTCTTAAGCACCTCCCTTCAATGTACTATCCACGACGTGTATTCGAATTCAAATGAACTGGCTTGGATGGTACCGTGAACAGTTACCCTTCAATTAAGGCGGGCTTCGCAGTATACTCGTCGCCAGCAAAACCTTGCCTCATATCTATAAATGACAAAGGTCTTAAGCGAGAGTGGCGGAATTGGTAGACGCGCTGGATTTAGGTTCCAGTGGGTAACCCCGTGAGAGTTCGAGTCTCTCCCCTCGCACCAACAATTGTAATATTTTAAAATTTAGAGGTTGTTTATTATGTCAGACATGCAGATTTCCATTGAAAATATCAGCACACTAGGCCGCAAGCTTACTATCACCTTACCTTCTGAAAACATCGAAAATGACGTTACACAAGAAATTAAAAAACTAGTCCCTAAAGCAAATATAAAAGGGTTTCGTCCTGGGAAAGCCCCTTTAAAAATAATTAAATCCACTTATGAATCTTCTGTTCGCTTTGATGTTATTGATAAACATATGCGAAAAAACTTAAGCAAAGCCCTAGAACAAGAAAAACTACACCCGGCAACATTACCCGAAGTTGATTTACTGCAAATGGCCCCCGGAGAACCTTTAAAATTTACAGCATCCTTTGAGATACTCCCTGAGATTAAACTTAAAACGCTAGAAAACACGACCATTAATAAAACCATTTCTGAAATCACAGAGAAAGACATCGATAAAACCATCGAGGCTATTCGAAAACAACATACTCATTACAAAAAAGTAGAACGCCCTGCTAAAATAAATGACAAGCTCACGATTAGTTTTACAGGACTCATCGACAACCAAGCTGTCCCTTCGGCAAGCGCTAAAAGTGTCGATATTGTGCTGGGCAGTCATCAATTTATTCCAGGCTTTGAAGAAGGCTTGGTGGGTGCAACCCTGGGTCAAGAAATAAAACTAAATCTTACTTTCCCCCAGGATTATCATCACAAAGATTTTGCAGGAAAACCCGTGGAATTTACAATTGAAGTGAATGATATTACAGAACCCAAGCTACCCAAGCTTGATGAAAAATTTTTTGAAGCATTTGGTTTGGCAGAAAAAACCTTAGAAGCTTTTCGCAATGAAATCAAAAGCAACATGGAACGTGAAACAGCTCAAGTTTGTAAACGAGAATTGAAACAAGCTGTGTTTGACAAATTACTTGAGGTCAACCCCATCGAAGCTCCTCAGGGTTTAATCAATAATGAATGTGAACGTCTACAACAAGAAATGTTAAATTCATTTAAAGCACGCTCAAACGGTAAATTAAAATCACCTATGACACTTCCAAAGGAATTATTTACCAAACGCGCCACCTACCATGTCAAACTTTCTTTGTTATTAGCAGAAGCTCAAAAACAATTTCAACTTAAAGTGGATAATCAACGCATCCGTGCGGCGATGGAAGAAGAAGCGGCACTTTATGTAGAGCCTGATATTGCACTCAAATCATTTGAATTTAACCCAGAAAAAATGAAATATTTTGAATCATTAATTATGGAAGAACTTTTAGTAGAAAAATTATTGGAAGCCGCTCAGCTTCTTGAAAAAAGAGAATCTTATCAACATTTGATGAAACAAGAATCTAATAAAGAAGAAGAGCATGTCCATGGACCGGATTGTGACCATGACCATCATGACGAGGTAAAATAGTCTATAGTTTTAAAGTCACTTCAAAATATAGCCAGAAACATCCCCTTTAGCTCCTCACATAACATAAGGACCTTTATGAAAGAAAAAGCAACCCCCACCCATGCCACGCTTGTTCCTATGGTTGTTGAACAGTCTGCTCGGGGAGAACGTGCATATGATATTTATTCTCGTCTTTTAAAAGAAAGGGTGATTTTTCTAATAGGACCTATTGAAGATAATATGGCAAATTTGGTTGTTGCCCAGCTTTTGTTTTTAGAATCTGAAAATCCAGATAAAGATATTCATCTCTACATCAATTCTCCGGGAGGCGCAGTCACCTCTGCACTTGCAATTTACGATACGATGCAATTTATCAAACCTGATGTGAGTACCTTATGCATCGGCCAAGCCGCCAGTGCGGGCGCCCTCCTGCTTTGCGGTGGTGCTAAAGGGAAACGTTATTGCTTGCCGCACTCCAGAATGATGATCCATCAACCCCTAGGAGGCTACCAAGGCCAAGCGACAGATATTGAAATCCATACACGTGAAATGTTACTTTTGAGAGAAAAATTAACCACCATTATCGCCTATCACACAGGTCGGACGCCTCAGCAAATTATGTTAGACACTGATCGGGACTACTTCATGGGTGGCAAAGAAGCAAAAGATTATGGCTTAATTGACGCTATTCTTGAAAAACGTGTTGAAAAAAAATCGGTTGAAACTAATTAATTTTTTTTGTTAAAAGGCTAACATCATGAGTGACAGCAAGAAAGGCAGCGAGGGCGATAAAATTTTACATTGTTCTTTCTGTGGTAAAAGCCAACGGGAAGTAAAAAAATTAATTGCCGGCCCTTCTGTCTACGTATGTGATGAATGTATTGCGCTTTGTAATGACATTATCCAAGAGGAATTAGAAGAAAGCGCAAATCAAGAAACACAGCAACGCTTACCTCACCCTCGTGAAATTGCAAAAACCCTAGATGATTATGTGATAGGACAAACACTTGCAAAGAAAATTTTATCTGTCGCCGTTTATAATCATTACAAACGATTGCAACATGATTCTAAAAAAGATGATATCGAATTAAATAAAAGTAATATCTTATTGATAGGTCCCACAGGAAGTGGGAAAACATTACTTGCTGAAACCTTGGCTCGCATTCTAAATGTCCCCTTCACGATTGCTGATGCAACCACATTGACAGAAGCAGGCTATGTGGGTGAAGACGTTGAAAACATCATTCAAAAATTATTACAAAAATGTGATTACGATGTTAAAAAAGCTCAAACAGGCATTGTTTACATTGATGAAATTGACAAAATCTCCCGAAAATCAGACAGCCCTTCCATCACACGCGATGTCTCTGGTGAAGGAGTACAACAAGCACTTTTGAAACTCATAGAAGGCACCATCGCTTCTGTTCCACCGCACGGTGGACGCAAACACCCTCAACAAGAATTTTTACAAGTAGACACCAGCAACATCTTATTTATTTGTGGCGGTGCTTTTTCAGGCTTAGAGAAAATCGTAAAAGACCGCACTGAAAAATCAAGCATTGGTTTCTCTGCCCAAGTTCACAGTAAACATAATAAGAAGCAAATTGGTGAAGTACTTCGGAGCCTAGAACCCGAAGATTTAATTAAATATGGTTTGATTCCTGAATTTGTAGGTCGACTGCCTGTTGTGGCCACATTAGATGAATTAGACTTGAATTCTTTGATTCAAGTCCTCATACAACCTAAGAACTCTCTTATAAAACAATACACGAAATTGTTTAAGATGGACGGTGTTGAACTTGAATTCAGAGAAGACTCTATCAAAACCATTGCCAAAAAAGCATTGGAACATAAAACAGGAGCAAGAGGCTTACGCTCTATTATGGAACAAATTTTATTGGATATTATGTTTGAACTTCCTTCACTTGAAAAATTATCTAAAGTTGTTATCGACGCAAGCGTCATCTCAGGCGATACTGCCCCTTTACTTATTTTTGAAAATTCTGAAAAAGCCACTGGAAATGAATAATAGACTTCTTTCGAAACTTGTGTATTTTACTTTAGTTCAAGGCGCATGGGTTTCGAGCAGCGGAGTTTATGCGTATAAATGAGCAGCGGAGAAACCCATGCAACACGGAAATAAAGTAAAAGACGCAAGTTTCGAAAGAAGTCTAATGAATAAGCTCATTCCTGTCTTACCTCTGCGAGATGTCGTCGTCTACCCACACATGGTTATTCCTTTATTCGTAGGACGAAAAAAATCAATTCGCGCCCTTGAAGAAGCGATGACGCAAGATAAACAAATTTTATTAATCACACAAAAACATGCGTCACATGACGACCCAGGGGAAGGAAGTGTTTACGCTATCGGCACAATTGCGACCATCTTACAACTTTTAAAATTACCCGACGGCACCGTTAAAGTGTTAGCAGAAGGAACACACCGCGCTAAAATCGATGCTTTCGAGCCCAATGAAGATTATTTATTAGCAAGCGTTTCTCCTTTACAAGAAATCTATGACACAACCGTACGTGAAATCGATATTACAGCTCGAACTTTGCTTTCTCAATTTGAACAATACGTGAAATTAAATAAAAAAATCCCACCTGAAATTTTAGTTTCTCTTGCAAGCATCGAAGATCCCAGTCGCCTAGGAGATGCCATCGCAGCACATTTGACGTTAAAAATTGAGGAACGACAACAAGTCTTAGAAATTCAAGAATTACAAAAAAGATTAGAAAAAATTCTCGTATTCATGGAATCCGAGATGGACACCCTTCAAATTGAAAAACAAATTCAAGGTCGTGTTAAACGCCAAATGGCAGAAGGTCAACGCGCGTATTACCTCAACGAACAAATGAAGGCGATCCAAACAGAATTAGGCGACATGGGACATATTCCCAATGAACTTGATACTTATGCCAAACGCATTGATGACGCCGGCATGACAAAAGAAGCAAAAGAAAAAGCAGAAGCAGAATTAAATAAATTAAAAATGATGTCGCCGATGTCTGCTGAAGCGACAGTTTCAAGAAATTATCTTGACTGGATGCTGAATGTTCCTTGGAAAAAGAAAACAAAAATTAATTATAATTTAAAAGAAGCACAAAAAATTCTGGATCATGATCACTATGGCTTAGAAAAGATTAAAGAACGCATCATTGAATTTTTAGCTGTACAACAACGCGTAAAAAAACTCAAAGGCCCTGTCTTATGTTTAGTAGGCCCTCCGGGGGTAGGAAAAACATCATTGGGTCAATCCATCGCAAAGGCGACTGGACGCAAGTTTGTGCGGATGTCTTTAGGCGGCGTACGTGATGAAGCAGAAATTCGCGGACACCGACGCACTTACATCGGCGCCCTGCCTGGCAAACCCTTACAAAAATTAGCAAAAATCGGCGTTAAAAACCCTCTTTTCCTTTTAGATGAAATTGACAAAATGTCCACGGATTTTCGGGGTGATCCTGCTTCTGCTTTATTGGAAGTATTAGATCCTGAACAAAACCATACTTTTAACGATCATTATCTTGAAGTTGATTATGATTTATCAAATATTTTATTTATTGCAACAGCTAATTCACTCAACATTCCAGGCCCTTTGCTCGACAGAATGGAAGTTATTCGCTTAGCTGGCTATACCGAAGATGAAAAAATCTCAATTGCTTTACAATATTTAATTCCCAAACAACTTGAAGCCAATGGCTTAAACACAGATGAAATTAAATTTTCTGAATTAACCGTACGCGACATCATTCGCTATTACACTCGCGAAGCAGGCGTACGTAATTTAGAACGCGATATTTCAAAAATATGTCGAAAAGTCGTAAAACGTATTTTAATAAAAGCACCCAAGCACCCTATCATTATCAAATCAAGCGATCTTGAAAAATATCTTGGTGTAAAACGTTTTCGTTTTGGTGTTGCAGAAAGTCACACAGAGGTCGGCCAAGTGTATGGCTTGGCATGGACAGAAGCGGGCGGGGAACTACTCACGATAGAAACAGCCGCCACCCCTGGCAAAGGCAAAACAACTTATACAGGGCACTTAGGCGACATCATGCAAGAATCAATTAAAGCAGCATTAACTGTCGTACGTAGTCGTGCAGAACATTTGGGCATTAGTCCTGATTTTTACGAAAAATTTGATATTCATGTACACGTCCCCGAAGGTGCCACACCTAAAGATGGTCCCAGCGCAGGCATAGGCATGTGCACCGCGATTGTCTCTGCATTAACAAAAATTCCTGTACGCAGTGATTTTGCAATGACAGGCGAGATCACGCTTCGAGGTGAAGTTCTCCCCATTGGAGGATTAAAAGAAAAACTATTAGCAGCTTTGCGTGCCGGCATCAAACACGTCATCATTCCGCATGAGAATGAACGGGATTTAATTGAAATTCCAAAAAATATTAAACACGATCTCGAAATACACCCCGTTCGTTGGATTGATGAAGTCATCAGCTTAGCTTTAGCCAAACCCACTGCCTCATTAGAAAAAAAATCACAGGCACCCGCAAACGACACAACACTTCCAAGCAATGTTATAAAAAACGATAAAGCAGATCCTCCCCCTCCATCACACTAAAACCAGCCTGTCATGAAGCAAAGTGAAATGACAGGTGACAAGCTTTCAAATAAGCGAAAGATCGCGTAAACTTCGTTCCTTTCTTGGGTGCTTAGCTCAGCTGGGAGAGCGTCGCCCTTACAAGGCGAGGGTCGGGGGTTCAATCCCCTCAGCACCCACCAAGTTTTTAATACGATTTCTTATTTGGAATTCGTATTTTTTAAGTCACAGTGTGACAATGAAATTGCGGAGTGGTAGTTCAGCTGGTTAGAATACTGGCCTGTCACGCCGGGGGTCGCGGGTTCGAGTCCCGTCCACTCCGCCACTTTTCAGTTACTCAGTTACGGAAAAAACACACTATACCTCTCGTACCTGAAGATGCGAGGTTAGAACCCAAGAATGAGGTTTAGATTTTCGCACATCTTCAGTCGAAAAACCGGAGGAATATTTGTTATATTTCGAGATTCATTGACGAAAGAAGCACAAAAAGATAAGCCCCAGGTTTGAGGTTATAAGTTCACATCTTCATGTACGAGAGGTATCTATGCTCCAAAGCATTCGTGAAAAATCTCAAGGTTGGTTAGCCTGGCTCATCGTGCTGACCATCGGCATTACGTTTGCTTTATTTGGCGTGCGATCTTACCTACAAAATCCACACAATGCCTCAAGCACCGCAGCAAAAGTAAATGGACAAAGCATCACGCAAGAACAACTGCACGCTGCTTTTGAACGGTTACGTCAACAACGCCAAATGCAATTAGGTGCAGAATTCACCTCTAATCCGCAAATAGATGCACAACTAAAAACACAAGCGCTAAATCAACTGATTGTTTCTGATATTTTATCTTCTGCCGCGACAAAACAAGGATTCCGTGTCACGGAAAATGAAGTGAATAATATGCTTTCCTCTATGCCTATCTTTCAAGTCAAAGGACAATTCTCAAGAGACCGTTTCCGTGAAATATTGGCAAGCACAATGTACACAGAGAATAATTTTCTTGCCGCGTTAAATAAAGATTTACTTATCAGCCAAGTACAGTCCGCCTACATTGCCAGCGCCTTTGCACTGCCCAACGAAGTAGAAACCTTGATTCATCTCATTAGCCAAAAACGTGATATCGCTTATTTTACTATTCCAAAAGAAATTTTCTTAAAAGACATTTATGTTGCAGAATCTGACGCACAAACTTTTTATAATAAAAATCAAACACAATTCACCATACCTGAACAAGTCAATCTAGACTACATTGAACTTTCACTGCCAGACATCATTAAAAGTATTCAATTAACACCACAACAAGTACAACAATTTTATGATGAGAACAAAGAAAGTTTCATTAAACCTGCACGCTGGAAAATCGCCAGTATCTTTATTCGCACTCCCCCACAAACCACTTCCAAACAAATACAAGAAGCACAATCTAAAATAAACATGCTGACACAACGTCTTCATGCAGGAGAAAACTTTTCAGAACTTGCAGAACAATTTTCTGAAGATCCACCATCAGCTCAAGCTGGCGGCGTCATTGGTTGGATTACGCAAGACAACATCAATTCTGAGTTAGCACAAAGCATCACATCATTAAAACCAGGCGAAATTTCAGAACCCATTAAAACTTCGGCAGGTTTAAGTATTGTAAAAATACTTGAATTTCAAAAAGAAGAATTACCCGTCTTCAATCAAATTAAAGATCAAGTTTCTAAAACTTTAGCACAACAACAAGCTCAAAAAATATTTTCAGAAAAAGTGGATAAATTAACAAACTTAACTTATGCCAACCCCAATACGCTGAACACAGCCAGCAAAGAATTAAACTTAACAATCAAACATACAATTAACTTCGGGCCGCAAGGCGGCAAAGAAGGCATTGCAGCAAACCCAAAAATCATCAATGCTGCATTTAATCCTAACGTGTTAGTTCAAGGTAATAACAGCGATATCATTGAGTTAGATTCTGAAAACTATATTGTGTTACGCGTCAACCACCATCAACCTATTTCTATTAAACCTTATGCCAATGTGAAAAAAGAAATAGTCATGAATTTAAAATCACAAGCCGCAGTGCTTGCTGCAAAAAACCAAGGGCAACATTACATTAAGCAAATCCAGCTCGGAAATGATCCAAAACAAATTGCAGCTCAGAATCATTTAACTTGGGTTGAAAAACAAAAGGTAAGTCGTTTTGATACAAAATTTAATTCTATTGTGTTGAGTACAGCATTTCGAATGCCTCGCCCCAAAGAAAGCAAAATGTCTCTAGCCGGTATCACTGCCCCATCAGGCGATTACGTTGTTATGATAGTCAATCATGTTCATGATGATAATAACGCAACACTTTCGTCACCCAATAAAAGAGAACAACTCATTTTCAAAGAACAACTTGAAAATAATTTTGGAACGCTAGATTACGGGCTTTATACCTTGGGTTTAGAAAAGAAAGCGAAGGTCATTCTTTCTCAGACTTAGTCATCCGTAAAAAACGTCCTATTCGGATTTTTGTCATTGCGAGAAAAATGCGTCCAAGTGATTTTGAAAAAAAGTAAAAGGGCTCACGCATTTTTCGAAGCAATCTAGAATCGGCTCTAGATTGCTTCGAAAAACACAGAAAAGATTTCCTTTTTTTTTGAAATAAGCAGTGTGTTTTTCTCGCAATGACGAAAATCCGAATAGGGCATTTTTCACGGACAACTTCCTTGCTTCAAACTTGCTTCCAAAAACATATCCAGATCACCATCCAAAACCACCAGCGGCCTTGCACTTTCCACACCTGTACGCAGATCCTTGACACGAGAATCATCTAACACATAAGAACGAATCTGACTTCCCCAACCAATGTCCGCTTTACTCTCTTCTAACACTTGCATTTCACTTCGTTTCTTTTGCATTTCAAAATCATAAAGCTTCGCGTGCAATTGTTTCATGGCTTGCGATTTGTTTTTATGTTGGGATCGATCGTTTTGACATTGCACCACGATCCCTGTCGGCAAATGCGTAATACGAATTGCCGAGTCCGTACGATTCACATGCTGTCCGCCTGCCCCACTGGCACGGAAAGTATCGATACGTAATTCTGCAGGATTGATTTTAATTTCAATGTTATCTTCTACCTCAGGATAAACAAAAATAGAAGCAAATGAAGTGTGACGACGATTGCCTGAATCAAACGGGGATTTCCTCACAAGACGATGTACTCCCGTTTCTGTTCTCAACCAACCATAGGCATACGCCCCTTGAATATGTAAGGTGGCTCCTTTAATACCCGCTACTTCGCCCACAGTGTAATCTGTCGCTTCAACATGAAAACCATGTTGCTCCGCCCATCGCGTATACATACGCAATAACATCTGCGCCCAGTCTTGGGCTTCAGTACCACCGGAACCTGATTGCACATCCAAATAGGCATTATTGGGATCCTTGGGTTCGGAAAACATACGACGAAACTCAAAGCCCACGATCGCGGCTTCCACGCTTTTGATTTCATCAGACAAGACTCGTTGTAATCCCGTATCTTGCTCTGATTGCGCTAATACAGATAAATCATCAAGCTCATATAATTGTTTTTTTAATTTCTCTAAAGGATAAACGATGCCTTCCAACTGCGCACGTTCTTGCCCCAAGGCTTGTGCACGCTTAGCATCAAGCCATACTTTAGGACCCTCTAGTTCCTTATTAACTTCTGCTAAACGTTCTGACTTGCCAACGTAGTCAAAGATACTCCCGTAATGCATCTAGTCGAGACTGTAAAGCGTCTAAGAGTGGGTTCATTATAATTTCCTAAAAATCACTGAAGATTGATGACCTATTTTACCTTCATAAATTAAAAAAATATGCTTTTTTATAGCCTCATTTAACTCTTTATAGTCTTTTAAATAACTCACAACAATGGTTTTCGAAGGCAAAGACAATAATTCTTTTTCTTCAAAAATGAAAAGCGGCACATCACTTTTCTCTAAAGCAAGCATTAAATTAATATCTACCGCATCTGGCCCCATTTTATAAAAAATAATTTTTTGATTTTGCACGCTTGTTTCTAAAATTTTGGCAAAAAGCAGGGTGCGGTTCGCATGAGCATGAATAGGCTGGACCATGGAAATAATCAATATCATAAAAGCACCCACTCCCGCTGCCAATTTAATATTGTACTGTGTTATTTTTTCATCCCATAGTTTAAGACAGTATTTGCTTATCATAAAAGCCAAGATCAAAAATATAATTCCCCAAAATGGATGCCCACCTAATTCCATTTTATGGTAAAAAGCAAAAATTTGAGTTGCCGCAATAGCAAACAATCCAAAAAGCGGGAACAAAAAACTTATTTTCAACAACATACTTCTTAACTGTGCCAAAACCCATGATGTATTATCGACAATTAAGCGTCCCGATAACAATGATAATGCGGGCACCATAGGGAGGATATATCGGAGCTTTTTCTGAGAAGGGATACTCATTCCTCCTAATACAATCAACACCCACACTAACAAACATTTCAAAAACTTAATTTCATGATGATTTGTTTTTTTAAAAAAGATTTTATAATTCACAAGAACAACCAAGAAGGCAACAGGAAAACTCAAAGCATAATTTAAAAAAGATTTATTCAGATAAAAATTAAAAGGCGCATGCCCCAACACTTTGACACGGGAAAACATCTCCATCGCCATCACCTGCCGAGCAAACACTACGCCCCCTTCTCTATACGCACAAAACAACAATAATGCGCCCAATAAAAAAAATAAAAACACCCCCATCAATAAGGTTTTAATTAAATTTTTATAATCTGAATTTACAAAATGAACCCCTGTCACCACCGCCAAGGGCATCACTAAACCCAAAGGACCTCTGAAAACAAAACCATAGATAAAAACCCACGGCAAAAAGAGATAATAGCGCGATTTTGTTAAAACCAAATAAACACTCAATGTCGTCGCAAACAAAACGAACATATCAAGAGAAAGAGAACGCGCAGAAATTAAAAAACAATACGTTGCAAATTCAAATAAAACCGCCGAAACTCCCCAACTGAGTTTATAACGCGCGCCTAAATGATAGGTCAGTACGACAGTGCCAGCAGCATTGATGGCTGATGGCCAAACAGCAGAAAATACGTTAAGCTTGCCAAAAATCAGTGAAGAAAAATAAATTAAAAGTGGGTAGCTTGCAGGATAATCAGGATAAAGTTTTCCGTATACAAGCGGGAAAAAATGAAATTGCGTATGAGAAAAGGTATACGCAAAATAAGCAAACCGTGTTTCAAACTGCGTGAATTCATGGCCAGACAAACCCACTGTGAATAAAATTAAACTTCCAAAAAACAAGGCAATTGAAAGTCGAGCCGAGCTTAACACACCTATGACCCTCTCAATAAAAAATTTAAATTTAAAAATCTTTCAACTTGGCTGCTGCTGCATCTGTGTTTTACTTGTATTGACTTCTTTCCTAAGAGAAGAGCCTTTAAATCCCGATGCACTACTTTATTTACAAACCGCTCAAGTCTACTCAAGCTTTGGTTTGAAAGCGAGCCTGGCTGTTTTCTCTTGGCCTTTTCTCTCTATCACAATCGCTTTCACACATAAGCTCACCTCTTTATCATTAGAACAGTGCGCTTATTTACTTAATCTTATTTTTGTAAGTCTCTTCGTTTATGCCTTCATTAATTTTACAAAAATCCTTTCTTCTAACAATTTTTTTATTTTTTCTGCTGGCATACTTATTACTATTTACCCAACATTAATCCACGCGGCAAACCTCATCACGCGCGATCTAGGATATTGGACTTTTTCCCTATTAGCACTCAATCAAATCCTCCGCTTTACCGAAAAATCTTCCTTAAAATCAGCCTTATTGTTTAGCGCCTTTCAACTACTTGCTTCACTCTATCGTTATGAAGGAATCTTATTATTGCTGGGCATGCCCTTTGCATTTTTATTTTTTATACCCAAACACGCTCGTCTTAAAAATAGATTCTTTAATTTTATTCAATTTTTTATTTTACCTCTTGTTTTAATAATTTTTATTTCTATTTTTTCATTCCGAATACTATCCGAAACATACTTAAACCATCCTCTTCCAAATACTGGAGATCTCCTTTTTCATACGCTTGATGCCTGGCAAAACAATTGGGTCCGTAAAATAAACGCTCTAAAAATAGGGGTACTGGAACCTTCCGCAAAAGACAGCGGGTTTTTGGTTTTACTCGGGGGCAGTGTTTTCGTGTTTTTATTTGTGCTCGCGAAAGCAATTAATGGATTTTATTTTTTATTAAGTTTGCATGGTTTTTATCTCATTAAAAACAAAAAATCATGGGCTTTTCTTAACCCTCTAAAACCCCAAGATTTTGTTTTATTTTTGTTTTTCTTACTTAACTTTTTTATCCTTTTTGTTTTCACCCTTCAACATCAGTTTCTAGCACCCAGATATGCCCTTCTTTTTTGTTTATTGTTTTTAATTCTCGCCGCTAAAAGTTTAGAACACATTCTCTTTTTTCAAAGAAAAAAATGGCTAAAAGTAGCTGCTAGCACAGGATTGACTTTTCTTCTCTTAAGTAGTCTCATTCACACCGGCCCATCTAAACATGACATTATTCAAGCGGGGCAATGGTTACGCCAACTACCTCCTTCAAAAACCATTTACAGCAACAATGCTCAAATCATGTATTACGCAGGCCGTCAATTTACTTATACTGACGATATCTACAACAATGAACATTTATCAACTTTAATAAAACAAAAAAAATTACATCATTATGATTACATCGTTGTACATTTATCCCGACACACCCCCCTGCCCCCTCCACTGAAAACCATGACCCCCATCACCTATTTTTCAAGTCCACGCGGAGGGGCTACTTGGGTTTTCTCGCCCAATCCTGATCTTTGAAAAACTTGATGACCTCTTCTGGGCAGCCTGATGAAAAAACACGAAGATTCGGCCAATGACGTAGCCACGTGAATTGTCGTTTTGCTAATTGTCTTGTCGCAACCACTGTTTTTTCTACCATCGTTTCATAATTTATTTTCCCCAGTAAATACTGCCAGGCTTGCCGATAACCCACCGATTTAATTGAAGGAAGATTTTCATTAAGATCTTTTCGCTGAAATAAGGCTTCTACTTCTTCAATAAACCCTTGCTCTAACATAGATTTAAATCGTTCCTCTATTTTTTGATGAAGCCAGGCGCGTTGGGGCATCAATCCCACATTGAGCATTTCATAATTTGATAAAAATTCGTTTTTATACCCATATTCACTGAGTGGCTTTCCCGTCAATTGATAAACTTCCAAAGCACGAATAATCCGTTGCGGATCATGAGGATTAATTCTTTCAGCCGATATCTTATCGCAATAACATAAGTCTTGGTAAAGCGATGCCAATCCCTGTTTTTGCATCCTATCCATTAAGATTTTTCTAACCTCATCATTCTTTGAAGGTAAACTTGCTAAGCCTTGCTGCAAGGCACGAAAATAAAGAAACGTCCCTCCCACCAGCAATGGGAGCTTTCCTTTTTTGGAAATAAGTTCAATAAGACGACGAACATCTTCACAAAACTGCCCTGCCGAATAAATTTCAGCAGGGTCACGAATATCGATAAGATGGTGGGTAATACGATTTCTAAGCGCAAGCGAAGGCTTTGCCGTTCCAATGTCTAATCCACGATACACCATCGCAGAATCAACACTGATGATTTCCAAGGGTAATACTTCACAAAGAGACAAAGCCAAGACCGTTTTCCCAGAACACGTTGGACCCATCAAACAAAGCACGCGGTATGACATCAATACCTCTTCTCATAACAAACACTTAAACAACTCATACAAGCGTTCGCAACACAAAAAAATGACGTTTTACGTAAATCCTATTGCAAAAAGTTACCAAAACAGGTTAATCTTGTCCCGCGTTCTTTTTGAGAACGTGAATATTATCCTGATAACTCACAATGGACGAGGCAATATTTATGGACACAATTGAATTAGAACCAGTCAAAACTAACTACAACCCTAACCCGGCTATGTCAGACCCTATTCAAAATCAAACCTTGAGAGAATGCGTTCATCGCGCATTACAAAATTACTTTGCTCAACTTGAGGGCCACCCTCCTGCCAATGTTTATGAAATGGTATTAGCTGAAATCGAAGTTCCCTTGCTTCAGGTTGTTTTGAAATACACTAAAGGAAATCAAAGTAAAGCCGCTATTTTACTTGGCTTAAGCCGAGGCACTTTACGTAAAAAAATAAAGCTTTACAATATTGATCAATATTAACTTAACTTGTTTCATTAAAAAAAGAACCGCTTATAAGCGGTTCTTTTTTTTGAGCTGGAAATCTAACGTTGAATCCTTTTATAAGAAAATATTTTCAACATAGAAACCCTGCCTTCAACTGGCTAACTAATTTTACCTTTATCAATGTTCTTTTGTTTTGGATTCTAGGTCTCCCCTTCCTAACTTACTTCTACATTCCACCCGCTTTTGGCTTAACAAAATTAGGTATCTTCTTCGCAGGTTTGTTTTTTCTCTGTGCTTACCTAGGGCAACTTGCTTTGCTAAGCGCACTCCCCTTGTTAATTTTA
>Ga0209343_10005448_pt1 | contig 15427 bp, 11 predicted proteins | sample RifCSPlowO2_02_FD_184026 | JGI IMG/M metagenome (GOLD analysis project Ga0209343, IMG submission 184026) | Groundwater microbial communities from Rifle, Colorado - Rifle CSP2_plank lowO2_0.2 (SPAdes) (version 2) | ecosystem: Environmental > Aquatic > Deep subsurface > Groundwater | place... | reverse complement strand
CTGTTCAAACGGCCGCTGGATCTGCCGCGGGCGCGCAGCCTGATGCGCATCGACATCGCCTATGCCCTGTCGGCCGGCCTGGTGTTGGCCAGCGGCGCCGCGCGCCTGGTCTGGTATGGCAAGGGGCCGGCCTATTACCTGCACAACAGCCTGTTCCACGCCAAGCTCGGCCTGTTCATCCTGATTGCCCTGCTGTCGATCCTGCCGACCCTGGTCTTCCTCAACTGGCGCAACGACCTGCGCGCCGGCCAGGTGCCGCAGGTCAGCGCCCGCCTGGGCACGCTGGTGATCATGACCATCCGCCTGGAGTTGCTGCTGTTGCTGATCCTGCCGTTGCTGGCCGCGCTGATGGCGCGCGGTTTCGGGGTGATCGGGTAGGGCGGCTTCGGAGCGCAGCGACAACCCGCCAGCTTTGTGCCGCGCCACCGAGCCAGGGTGCACTGCCTGCTGCGAGTGACACCCCGGGGGTTGCTTGTCACGGTGCGGCTAGGCCCTTGCCGTCAGGACGACAGATAGGACGAGCGGGTCAGGCCCAGGCGCAGGGCGTCGAGGAACTGGGTGCGCTCGCGGGGGCTGATCTTGGCGCTGGCGACCTTGTCGCGGTAGTGGGTCATCAACTCCTCCGGCGACAGGTGCACGTAGCGCAGCATGTCCTCGATGGTGTCGTGGGTCTCGATCCCGGCGTGGTACACGCTGCCATCATTGTTCTGGTAGATGTTCACCGAGTCGGTGTCGCCGAACAGGTTGTGCATGTCGCCGAGAATTTCCTGGTAGGCACCGACCAGGAAGATCCCCAGCAGGTAGTCCTCGCCCTCGCGCAGTTCGTGCACCGGCAGGCTGGTCTCGATGCTCTGCTCGTCGACGTACTGCTTGATCTTGCCGTCGGAGTCGCAGGTCAGGTCCTGCAGCACGGCGCGCCGCAGCGGCTCTTCATCGAGGCGATTGAGCGGCAGGATCGGCAGCACCTGGTCGATCGCCCAGGTATCCGGCAGGCTCTGGAACACCGAGAAGTTGCAGATGTACTTGTCGGCGAGCTTGTCGTTGAGCTCGTCGAGCACCTGGCGGTGCGAGCGCTGGCGCGCCTTCAGCGAGTCGTGCAGGCGCCGGCACAGGGCGAAGTAACACTGCTCGGCCAGGGCCTTCTGCACCAGGCTGATCTTGCCTTCGGCATACTGAGCGGCCACGTCGCTCATGTAGTGGGTGGCGCGCCAGTAGGTCTCGGTGACCATCTCGATGTCGGTCGGGCCGAGCAGGTCGACCAGGTACTGCACGGTTTCCGGCAGGCTGGCCTGGTCGTCGATGACCGGCACCGCGTCGTTGTGCTTTTCCACGTCGGTGACCTGCACCACCAGCATGGCGTGGTGCGCGGTCAGCGCACGGCCGCTCTCGGAGAAGATGTGCGGGTGCGGCAGCGCCTGGGCGTCGCAGAACTCCTTGAGCATGCCGACCACCACGCCGGCGTAGTCGTCCATGTCGTAGTTGATCGAACTGGCGTTGCGCGAATGGGTGCCGTCGTAATCCACCCCCAGGCCGCCGCCGACGTCGATATGATCGACCGGCAGGCCGAGGCTGCGCAGCTCGCCATAATAGCGAATAGCTTCCTTGAAACCGTGCTGGTAGTCGGCCAGGTTGGCGATCTGCGAGCCCATGTGAAAGTGCAGCAGGCGAATGCCCTGATCCAGCTTGGCCACGCGGAAGCGCTCGACCACCGAGATCAGTTGCGCGGCGGACAGGCCGAACTTGGATTTCTCGCCGCCGGTGTCGGCCCACTTGCTCGAGGCCAGCGACGACAGGCGTACGCGCAGGCCGATCTGCGGGGCGACCTTGAGCTCGGCCGCCTCCTCGATCACCAGCTGCACCTCGGACTCCTTCTCGATCACGATGAACACGTTGTGGCCGAGCTTCTGCCCCATCAGCGCCAGCTTGATGAACTCGCGGTCCTTGTAGCCGTTACAGACGATGGTGCCGCCCTTCGGCGCCAGCGCCAGCACGGCCAGCAGTTCGGGCTTGGAACCAGCCTCCAGACCGATGGCGACGTTCTGCGTGGCGATGATGTTCTCGATCACCGCCTCCTGTTGGTTGACCTTGATCGGGTAGAGCGCGGTGTACTGGCTCTGGTACTCGAGGCGGGCAATGTTGGCGTCGAAGGCACCGGTCAACTGGCGTACGCGGTCCTGCAGGATGTCCGGGAAACGCACCAGCAGCGGCAGGCTGAGGCCGCTCTGGCGCAACTCGTCGACCTGTTCGAACAGGTCGATCGGCGTGCTCTCGGGTCCGTTCGGACGCACCTCGACGCGGCCCTGGTCATTGATCGCGAAATAACCCGCGCCCCAATGGCGAATACCGTAGACGCTGCGACTGTCCGCTACTGTCCACTGGCTGCCGTCATCTTTGCGTGTGCGTCGTGCGGACATCGAGGTCTCCCTTGCTGGCGATTGCAGCCCCGGATCGACCGGGGCCCGTGCAGATTAAAGTCTGGAAATGACGATTACCCGGCAGCAGACCAAAGGGGTCTGCCGGGGAAGTTTAGAAAACCTGGGGTTAGCCGCCGGATTTTTTGGCCTTGAAGCCATGCTTGAGCAGTTCGGCGAGCAACAGCTCGACGTGATCGCCCTGAATCTCGATCACCCCATCCTTCAACGAGCCGCCGCAGCCACAGCGCTTCTTCAAGGCGCTGGCCAAGTCTTTCAACGGTTCTTCGGCCAGGGGCACGCCACTGACGGTGGTCACCGTCTTGCCACCACGGCCTTTGGTTTCGCGGCGCACGCGGGCGATGCCGTCACCTTCGGGGATCCTGGTGTTCTTGCAGATACAGGCATCCACCGGCTGAGCGCAGTCCGGGCAATGCCGGCCGCTGTCGGTGGAATACACCAGGCCGCTCAGGGCGGCGAATGACGAAGCTTTCTTGACCACCGGCTTTTCCTCATGTGGGGTCAGGATAGCGACTGGCCGACTGAGCGCCGGTTAGGGCGTCGACCGCGAAGCCCCACTCTGGCAGGGGCAGCGCACCCAGGCTTATGCAGCCGGGCTTGAAGGCCGCGCAGTGTAACGGCAAAAACTCGTGATGCTAAGTACAAAAATGCGCCATTAATCGGTGGATTGGCGACGCCGTTCGGCATCCCGCACGAAACGTCCAACATCCCGCACCAAGCCAGGGATTGCGCGGTGCAGGAAGGGTTAGGCGCAGGTGTAACCCATCTCTCAGGCAGCATGGGTATCGCTGCGCTCAACCCATCCTACGCAATAGCGCTCAGATAGCGCTGCAAGGCGGCCAGCGAGTCCGGGCAGTAGGGCTTGCACCTGGTGTCGGCCAAGGCTTCGTCGAGGGACATGAACCGCGCCTCCAGCACTTCCTCCGGCTGCAGCACCAGCGGGGCATCGGACACCGCCGAGTAAGCCCTGCACCACAGCCGGCTTTCCGGTGCGTCGTAGAGAAAATGCGCGTGCTCGACCAGCAGCGCATCGTGGATGCCCAGCTCCTCGGCCAGCTCGCGCGCGGCCGACTCGGCGTAACTCTCCCCCTCCAGCACCATGCCACCGGCGGCCACATCCCAGTAGCCCGGATACAGCGCCTTGCTCAGGGTGCGCCGGTGCACGCAGAGTTCGCCGGCACTGTTGAACAGCAGGATATAGGTGCCCCGGCCGATCAGCCGGCGCTCGCGCAACTCGGCGCGCAACACGCCACCCAGCGGCCGGTCCTGCTCGTCGACCCAGGCGATCAGTTCGGCATCGGAGGCGGCGCGGTGCGCCAGCTCGGCGTCGGAAATAGCCATTGCCTAACCCTGCGACAGCAGTTGGCGCAGATCGATGAGCCCGGCGTTGGCCCGCGAAATATAGTTGGCCATCACCAGCGAATGGTTGGCCAGCAGACCATAGCCACTGCCATTGAGAATCATCGGGCTCCATAGGGTTTCCTGGGCGGCCTCCAGCTCGCGGATGATCTGCCGCACGCTGACGGTGGCATTCTTCTTCGCCAGCACATCGGCGAAATCCACTTCGATGGCACGCAACAGATGCGACAGCGCCCAGGCCTGGCCACGGGCTTCGTAGAACACGTTGTCGATCTGCATCCACGGCGTCTCGTAAGTGCCCTCGTTGACCTGTACCGCCTGGCCTTCGACCACATCTTGCAGAGCGGTATCGGTGTTCAGGCGCACCTGGCCGACACTCGCCGACAGGCGCTGCGACAGCGAGCCCAGTCGGGTCGCGGCATCGCCCAGCCAGGCGTTGAGGTTATCGGCCCGGGTATAGAACTTCGCACCCGACTGGCTCGAACCGCCCAGCCGCGCCATGTAGCGCTCCAGTGACTTGATCGCCTCGCGGTATTCCGCCTCGGATGCCGGTAGCGCCCAGCTCTTGTTGTCGAAATGGAAGCGCGGCTCGGCCTTGGCCAGGTCCGGGTCCTCGGTGGATTGCGACTGCGAACGGGCGAAGTCCTTGCGCAGGGCGCGCGCCATGTCACGCACCTGCACCAGCACGCCGTACTCCCAGCTCGGCATGTTGTCCAGCCACAGCCCCGGCGGGGCGAGGTCGTTGGCCAGGTAACCACCGGGCTTATCCAGCAAGGTGCTGGCGACATGCTTGAGGGTGGCCGCCGTGGTGTAGCCATTGACCATCTGGTGCTGCGCGCTTTGCGCCGCCGCTGCGGCACGCTGCTGCACCGGGAATTGCTCCGGCTCCTGACTCCAGTACCAGCCGACCACCAGCGCCAGCAGCAGGTAGAGGCCAAGCAAGCCACCTATTGACCGGCTTAGCCAGCCGCCACCCAGGTAACTGCGCACGTTATCCACAGAGTCATCGACGCTGTCGCGCGCACCTGCAGCGCGTTTTTTCCAATCCAGCATGGCAGTGTCCTTTCATTTCAAGCATTTGGCTGTTCGACCACAACCCTACACCCAAGGTTGCGCATCACCTCGCACTATAAATGAAGCACAGGCCGATGCGCAGCGCTGGCTAGCAGTCTGTCGGACTTAACACTGTCCTACTGCGGAAAAGCCGGACTTGGTCATTTTTTGCGCGCTTTTTCGTTAAATAGAGCGACTATTCGCCTCAAAAGCGCGCAAAAACTGTCTCAAGCCGGACTTTCCCTCGCTACGGACGGTCAAGTCCGACAGGCTGCTAGCAACTTCGCGGCGCTGAAACTCCTGGCCCGCGCGGCGGTCAATGTGACCGAAGGCTCACGCTGACAGATCGGCAGTACTGCTGGCCAAACCAGCAGTGATAGCATGCAGCCACCACGGCAGACTGCTTACGCCGCCCCCAAACGGAATCCGGGCCATGACCGAGCACGAAGACCCCAGTCTCGACCGTCTCAAGCAGCACTTCGCCCAGCGCGTGATCCATCAGGCGCGGCAAATACTGGAAGTCTGGCAACGCCTGCAGCGCAACGAGTGGAACGAGCGCGGCATGCATGAGCTGCGCGAGGCCACGCTGCTGCTGCAGCGCTATGCCGAGCGCTTCGAGCAGGCCGAGCACCGTCAGTTGGCGCAAGGCATCGGCGATTGCCTGCAGGCGGTCGCAGACAATCGCGGGCGCCTCAACAGCGACCTGATCAACCAGCTCAACCAGCTCATGCAGCGCCTGTCGCGTACCGGGCTGCGCCACGGCGACAGCTTCGAGCAGACCGCCCTGCCGCCGCTGCGCAAACCGGTGTACCTGGCCCTGCAACACCCCGAGCGGGCCGAGCGCCTGGCGCAGCAGCTGGAGTACTTCGGCATGATCGCGCAAGCGCTGGACACGGCCAATGCCTTCCGCTCGGCGATGCTCGAGCGGCACCCGGCCGCCATCCTCATGGAAGTGGACTTCTCCGGTCCCGGAGCCGGCTTGCAACTGGCCCAAGCGGTGCAGCAAGACCTGGAAGAGAAAATTCCCCTGCTGTTCTATAGCCATCAGGACACTGACACGCCGACCCGCCTGGCGGCGGTGCGCGCCGGCGGCCAGGAGTTTTTCACCGGCACCCTGGACGCGTCCAGCCTGCTCGAACGCATCGAGGTGCTCGCCCATGTGGCGCAGTACGAACCCTACAAAGTGCTGATCGTCGACGATTCGCGTGCCCAGGCCACCTATACCGAACGCGCGCTCAACAGCGCCGGAATCCTTACCCGCACCCTGATCGAGCCGATCCAGGCGATGGCCGAACTGGCCGAATTCCAGCCCGACCTGATCATCCTCGACATGTACATGCCGGAGTGCAACGGCACCGAACTGGCCAAGGTGATTCGCCACAACGACCGCTACGTCAGCGTGCCGATCATCTACCTGTCGGCCGAGGACGATCTCGACAAACAGCTCGACGCCATGAGCGAAGGCGGCGACGACTTCCTCACCAAACCGATCAAGCCGCGCCACCTGATCGCCACCGTGCGCAACCGCGCCGCCCGCGCGCGCAACCTCAAGGCGCGCATGGTGCGCGACAGCCTCACCGGCCTGTACAACCACACCCACACCCTGCAATTGCTCGAAGATGCCCGCTTCCGCGCCCAGCGCGACGGCCAGCCGCTGAGCTTCGCCATGCTCGACATCGACTTCTTCAAGAAGGTCAACGACAACTATGGCCACCCCATGGGCGACCGGGTGATCAAGAGCCTGGCACTGTTCCTCAAGCAGCGCCTGCGCAAGAGCGACCACATCGGCCGCTACGGCGGCGAAGAATTCGCCGTGGTCATGCCCAATACCGAGGCTCAGGCGGCCCGGCAGGTACTCGACGAGATCCGCCAGCGCTTCGCCGAGATCCACTACCCGGCGCAGCCGCTGGATCTGTCCTGCACCTTCAGTTGCGGCATCGCCCAGCTGCAGGACGATACCAGCAGCCAGACCCTGACCCAGCGCGCCGACGAGGCGCTCTACGTGGCCAAGCATGGTGGGCGCAACCGGGTCGAGGTGTACCACACGGAAATGGCCCCGGCCTGATCTGATCCGATTCAGCGATACAGAACCCGACGCCATTCAGGTGTGTCACTCAACTGTCGCCGGCCTCGAGCCGTCATCAACCTGTCATGAAAACGCAATAACTTCAGCGACATAGCGATCGTGTCCGAACCTCATCGGGCGCACGCCAGCACCTTCCGTCTACGGTCGAGTCCTATGCGCCTGAAATCACTTACCAACCTCAATACCCTGCTGCTGGTCACCGTCTGCGTGGCCCTGGCGGCCACCCTCTGGTGGTCGCAACGTGCCCTGGAGCGCCCCTATCTGCTGATGGAGCGCTACCTGAGCCTGTCCCAGCAGTTCCAGCGGGAAGCGGCGCGCAATATCCTCGACTACCTCGGCAGCGGTGACGCCCTGCAGCACAGCGCGGCGATCCAGGCCCTGGAAAACCTGGCGCCCGCGATTGCCGAACTGCCGCCGCAACTGGCCGAGGAGCTGCGCCCCAGCCTGGCCGAGCTGCAGAGCTTCAGCGCCAACCAGCTGCTCGCCGCCGGCAAGCTGGCAGGCGACCCCCAAGGCTTGCTGCTGCAGGCCGAGCGCGAGATGGGCGGCGCCCTGGAGCAACTGGCGCAATACGCCGACAGCGCTGCCGCCGATGCGGCGCACGCCTACCGCCTGCCCCTGTTCGTCGCGGCCCAGCACCTGAGCCGCCTGGCCCATGCCCGCGACAAACTGGTCAGCAGCGGGCGCAGCGAACTGGCCGGCGATGTCGAGCGCGAACTGGCGGCCCTCGCCCTTCAGGCTCAAGCCCTGGATGCCTTGCCCCTGCTGGGCGTGGCCGATGACAGCGGCTCCGGCAGCGATGCCTTTTCCGCCCTGCTGGGCCTGGCCAACGACAATGACAGCACGCCGGCAGAAGACCGCGGCATCACCCTCAAGCGTGATTTTGCCAGCCTGATCAGCCGCTACCCGAGCGAGCTGCAGCGCACCCGCAGCCTGATCGAACAGCGCGTATCCCTGGCCGGCGCCACCCGCCGCCAGGTCGATGGCGTGCAACAGGCCCTCGCCACCCTGGAACCGGCGGTGCGCGCCGAACATGGGCGGATTCAGGGCGAGGTGCGCCTGCTCCAGGGCCTGATGATCGGCCTGATCCTGCTGATCGCGCTGACCATCGACCGCATTCAGCGGCGCCTGACCCGGGTCCTCAACCATCTGGTACCGGCCCTGTCGGCCTGGGCCCAGGGCGATTTCGCCGAGGACATCAGCCTTGGCTCGCGCACCCGCGAACTGTGCGACATCGAGGCATCGCTGAACCGCCTGCGCCTCTACCTGGTCGATCTGGTCGGCAGCATCCGCCTGCACGCCGAACAGGTTGCCGGCTCCAGCCGCACCCTGGCCGACCTCAGCGGTGGCCTGCATGCCGGCGCCGAACGCCAGGCGGGCGATACCGCGCAGATTCGCGATGCCCTCGGCGAACTGGAGGCGACCATCCAGCAAGTCGCCGGCGACGCCAGCCAGGCCGCCGACGCCAGCCGCGATGCCGACCGTGCCCTGGAGCAGGGCCAGCAGGTGATCGGCCAGAGTCTCAGCGGGCTGCATGCGCTGGTCGGCGAAGTGCAGGACAACGCTCAGGCCATCGAGCGCCTGGCCGAGGAAACCGCGACCATCGGCAATGTGCTGACGGTGATTCGCGGCATCGCCGAGCAGACCAACCTGCTGGCCCTCAACGCCGCCATCGAAGCGGCCCGCGCCGGCGAGGCCGGCCGCGGCTTTGCCGTGGTCGCCGACGAGGTGCGCTCGCTGTCGCAGCGCACCAGCGGCGCCACCGCACAAATCCAGGAACTGATCGGCCGCCTGCAGCAGGCCGCCCGACAATCCGTCGACGCCATGCGCGCCCAGGTCGAGCATGCCCAGGCCAGCGCCGGCCAGGCCGAGGCGGCCGATGGTGCGCTGGACGAAATCATCGTGGCGATTCGCACCATCGCCAGCATGGCCGAACGCATCGCCGACGCCACGGCCCAGCAGAGCGGCGCGGTCAGCGAAATTCGCGGCCACAGCGAGCGCATCCACCAACTCGGCGGCGACAACCTGGTGCGCATCGGCGAAGGTCGCCAGCAAGGCGATCGGCTGCTGCAGGTCGGTGGCCAGTTGCACACGGCGGTGCAGGCATTCCGCCTGTAGCGCGCTCACTGGCCAGGCGCGGCCATCTGTCGCAGGTGCGGCGCACAGGCGCGCCAGCAGGTCCATTGGGGCGCCTGACAAGCCCGCTTACAGGCCGCGCGCTGACGTCAGGGCGCAAGCTTGGTTATGATGCAGGAACTTCCGACCCGCGAGACCACCATGCGCCGCTTGCTCTGCCTGATCCTGCTGCTGGTTGCCCTGCCCGCCGGCGCCGGCCTGTTCGACAACCGCCCGGCCCCGGCGCCGCTGGGTACGCCCCTGAACAACAGTGCGGACTTCCTCCCCGTGCGCGAGGCGTTCCAGCTGAGCCTGGTCGACAGCTCGGCCGAGTCGATCACCCTGCGCTTCGTCGCCGCCGAGGGCTACTACCTCTACAAGCACCGCTTCCAATTCAGCAGCGAGCCTGCCGATCTCGGCCTGGGCGCCGCGCGACTGCCGGCCGGCGAGGCGAAGTTCGACGAGTACTTCGGCGATGTCGAGGTGTACTACGGCGTGCTGGATGTCGAGTTGCCGCTGGATAACCCGGACAACCGCCCGTTTAACCTCAACGTCAGCTACCAGGGCTGCGCCGACAAGGGCCTGTGCTACCCACCGGAAACCGAACAGCTGAAGATTGCCGGCGGCCTGCCCGGTGCCAGCGTCACACCCGCCACCCCCGCTACGCCGGGCGCCACAGACAACAGCTGGAGCTGGAGCGACCTGGCGCTGTTCTTCCTCGCCGGGCTGGGCCTGACCTTTACCCCCTGCGTGTTGCCGATGCTGCCAATCCTCTCCGGGGTGGTGCTGCGTGGCCAGGCTGGCGGACTGCGCAGCTTCAGCCTGTCGCTGGCTTATGTGCTGCCCATGGCCCTCTGTTTCGCCGTGCTTGGCGCGCTGATGGGGATCTTCGGTGCCGGCCTCAACCTGCAGGCGCGTCTGCAATCGGCGTGGATCCTGGTACCCTTCGCCGCCTTCTTCGCGGTGTTCGCCCTGGCCATGTTCGGCGTCTACGAACTGCGCCTGCCGCGCCGTTTCAGCGAGCCGCTGGACCGCCTGGCCGGCAAGACCCGCGGCGGCTCCCACGCCAATGCGGCCGTGCTCGGCGTGCTTTCCAGCCTGCTGGTGTCGCCCTGCGTGTCGGCCCCCCTGGCCGGCGCGCTGCTGTATATCAGCGCCAGCGGCGATGCCTTGGGCGGCGGCTTGAAACTGTTCGCCCTGGGCCTGGGCATGGGCGCGCCCCTGGTGCTGTTCGCCACCGGCGGCGGCGCTCTGCTGCCAAAGTCGGGCACCTGGATGATTGGCGTGCGCAACGCCTTCGGCGTATTGCTGCTGGCCGTCGCCCTGTGGTTGCTTGAACGGGTGCTGCCGGGTCAGCTGGCACTGGCCTTGTGGGGCCTGCTCGCCGGTGGCGTAGCGCTGTTTCTCGGCGCCCTGGAGTTCGGCCCGAAAACCCACAAACAGAAACTCGGCCAGCTGGCCGGTCTGCTGCTGCTGGTCTATGCCCTGGCCGCCTGGACCGGTGCCCTGCAAGGTCAGGACGATCCATTGCGTCCGCTCGGTCGCCAGCTCCTGGCCAGCACCACGAGCAGCCAGGCCGAAGCGAACGCCTGGCAGACCGTCAGCAGCCCCGCCGAACTGGAGGCCGCCTTTGCCGCCGCGCAACGCGCCGGCAAACCGCTGCTGCTCGATTGGTACGCCGACTGGTGCATCAGCTGCAAGGTGATCGAGCGCGAAGTGCTCGCCGCCGCGCCAGTGGCCAGCCAGTTGGGCGACTACCGCCTGGTCCGCTTCGATATCACCGAGAGCAACCCGGCCCAACGTGCCCTGCTCGATCGCTACCAGCTGTTCGGCCCCCCGGCGATCCTGCTGTTCGATGCCAAGGGCGACGAATGGCAGGATCTGCGGGTGGTCGGCGAAATCGACGCCCCGGCCTTCGCCGCTCGCCTGAGTCAGGCAAGCGAACGCTTCTAACGCCCACAGTCATATGAATGACGCAAACTACCGCCATCGTGTCGACTATTGCAGGCAACTGGACAGCCTTGCGCCGTCTCCGGCATAGTCCGGCAGGGCAATCAACAAGGAACACCGGATCATGGCCACCCTACTGGTGCTGCACGGCCCCAACCTGAATTTGCTGGGCACCCGCGAACCGGGCGTCTATGGCGCTACCACCCTGGAACAGATCAACCTCGACCTGGAGCGCCGCGCCCGCGAGGCGGGCCATCATCTGCTCTACCTGCAGAGCAATGCCGAGTATGAGCTGATCGAGCGCATTCACGCCGCAAAAGGCGAAGGTGTCGACTTTATCCTGATCAATCCCGCCGCTTTCACCCATACCAGCGTCGCATTACGTGACGCATTGCTGGCGGTGAGCATCCCATTCATCGAAGTGCACCTGTCCAACGTGCACAAACGCGAAGCTTTCCGCCATCACTCCTACTTTTCCGATGTCGCCGTAGGGGTGATCTGCGGTCTTGGCGCCAGCGGTTACCGGCTGGCCCTGGAGGCCGCACTCGAACAACTTGAACAGCCCTGACCTCACTGGGAGTTGAGCCACTATGGATATACGTAAAGTCAAGAAACTGATCGAACTGCTGGAAGAATCCGGCATCGACGAACTGGAAATTCGCGAAGGCGAAGAATCCGTGCGCATCAGCCGTCACGGCAAGCAACCGACCTACGCCCAGCAACCCATGTACGCCCCGCAGCCAGCACCGGCAGCGCCTGCCGCTCCCGTTGCCGCCGCCGAAGCCGCCGCTCCGGCTGCCGCCAAGCTGAACGGCACCGTGGTGCGCTCGCCGATGGTCGGCACCTTCTTCCGCGCCGCCTCGCCGACCTCGGCCAACTTCGTTGAAGTCGGTTCGAGCGTGAAGAAAGGCGACATCCTCTGCATCGTCGAAGCGATGAAGATGATGAACCACATCGAGGCCGAGAGCAGTGGCACCGTCGAATCCATCCTGGGCGAGAACGGCCAGCCGGTGGAATACGACCAGCCCCTGTTCACCATCGTTTGAAGCGCGGAGAGCCAGCGATGTTGGAAAAAGTTCTGATCGCCAACCGCGGCGAGATCGCCCTGCGCGTCTTGCGCGCCTGCAAAGAGCTGGGCATCAAGACCGTCGCGGTGCACTCCACCGCCGACCGCGACCTGATGCACCTGGGCCTGGCCGATGAATCGGTGTGTATCGGTCCGGCGTCCGGCGCCCTGTCCTACCTGAACATTCCGGCGATCATCAGCGCCGCCGAAGTCACCGGCGCCACGGCGATCCACCCTGGCTACGGCTTCCTCGCGGAAAACGCCGATTTCGCCGAACAGGTGGAAAACTCCGGCTTCGCCTTTATCGGCCCGAAAGCCGAAACCATCCGCCTGATGGGCGACAAGGTCTCGGCCAAGGACGCCATGAAGCGCGCCGGCGTGCCGGTGGTACCCGGCTCCGACGGCCCGTTGCCGGAAGACGAGGAAGTCGCCCTGGCGATTGCCCGTGAAGTCGGCTACCCGGTGATCATCAAGGCTGCTGGCGGCGGCGGTGGTCGCGGCATGCGCGTGGTGCACAAGGAAGAAGACCTGATCAAATCGGCCAAGCTGACCCGCAGCGAAGCCGGTTCGGTGTTCGGCAACCCGATGGTCTATCTGGAGAAGTTCCTCGGCAACCCACGTCACGTGGAAGTCCAGGTGCTGTCCGACGGCCAGGGTCATGCCATCCACCTGGGTGACCGCGACTGCTCGCTGCAGCGCCGCCACCAGAAGGTGCTGGAAGAAGCACCGGCACCGTTCATCGATGAACAGGCCCGCGCCGAAGTGCTCAAGCGCTGCGTCGATGCCTGCATCGAAATCGGTTATCGCGGCGCCGGCACCTTCGAGTTCCTCTATGAAGACGGCCACTTCTACTTCATCGAGATGAACACCCGCGTACAGGTCGAGCACCCGGTTTCGGAAATGGTCACCGGCATCGACATCGTCAAGGAGATGCTCAGCATCGCCGCTGGCAACAAGCTGTCGTTCACCCAGGAGGACGTGGTGATCCGCGGCCACGCCCTGGAATGCCGGATCAACGCCGAAGACCCGGACAACTTCATGCCCTGCCCCGGCAAGGTCAAGCACTTCCATGCCCCTGGCGGCAATGGTGTGCGGGTCGATTCGCACCTGTACAGCGGCTACACCGTACCGCCGCACTACGACTCGCTGATCGGCAAGCTGATCACCTACGGCGCGACCCGCGACGAGGCCCTGGCCCGCATGCGCAACGCCCTGGATGAAATCGTCGTCGACGGCATCAAGACCAACGTGCCGCTGCACCGCGACCTGGTGCGCGACAAGGGCTTCTGCAAAGGTGGCGTGAATATCCATTACCTGGAAAAGAAACTGGGTATGGACAAGCACTGATCCCATGACCTGCTGCGCGTCGGCGATGCTGCGTTAAAACAGCCTCGTTCCAGCGCGCGAGGTCATGCCGAGAGTCTCGACAAGGGCTGCCATTGGGCGGCCCTTGTCGTTCCTGCGCGGCGCGACGGTGGCAGCCGGGCCACCGCTTCAAGTAAGCTGCGCGGCCAATTGCACCATCACGCCACAGCGCTCACGAGGTTTCCCATGCCCTGGTTACAAGTCCGTCTCGCCATCACCCCGGAGCAGGCAGAAACCTACGAAGACGCCCTGCTGGAAGTGGGTGCCGTGTCGGTGACCTTCATGGACGCCGAAGACCAGCCAATTTTCGAGCCGGACCTGGGCACCACCCCGCTGTGGTCGCACACCCACCTGCTCGCCCTGTTCGAGGCCGACACCCAGGCCGACGCGGTGTTTGCCCACCTGCAGTTGCTGACCGGCGCCGCCCTGCCCGAGCACCAGGCCGAGGTGATTGCCGATCAGGACTGGGAGCGCAGCTGGATGGACAACTTCCACCCCATGCGCTTCGGCCAACGCCTGTGGATAGTGCCCAGCTGGCATGCCGCACCCGAGCCGGACGCGGTCAACCTGCTGCTCGACCCCGGCCTGGCGTTCGGCACCGGCACCCATCCGACCACCGCGCTGTGCCTGGAATGGCTCGACAGCCAGGATCTGCGCCACTGCGAGGTGCTGGATTTCGGCTGCGGCTCGGGCATCCTGGCCATCGCCGCCCTGCTTCTGGGCGCCCCCCGGGCGGTCGGCACCGACATCGACCCGCAGGCCCTGGAGGCTTCGCGCGACAATGCCGGGCGCAACGGCATCGACCCGGCGCGCTTCCCGCTCTACCTGCCTGCCGACCTGCCGCAGCAGCAGGCCGACGTGGTGGTGGCCAATATCCTCGCCGGGCCGCTGGTGGCCCTGGCAGCGCAGATCACCAGCCTGGTCAAGCCCGGCGGACGCCTGGCCCTGTCGGGCATTCTCGCCGAGCAAGCCGAGGAAGTGCGCGAGGCCTATGCCGACGCCTTCGCGCTCGACCCGACCGCGGAGAAGGACGGCTGGGTGCGCATCAGTGGTACTCGGAGGCTGTGACAATATCGAGCCCCGTAGCGAGCGTTTTTTCACAACCTCTCAGCGCTAGACCTGGCACTGCCGCTTGTTCAGGCACTTGCGTTAGACTAATCGCCTTGATTCCCCTGATCGCAAGCCGACGGATCGTCGCATGACCGAAAGTTTCGTCACCCAGTGCCCCCAGTGCCGCACAAGCTTTCGCGTGAGCCTCATGCAGCTAGGCGCCGCCCGCGGCGCCGTGCGCTGCGGAGCCTGCCTGCACGTATTCAATGCCGCGCAGCAACTGCTCGAACAGGGCCAGCAGCTGCCCGGCACTGCACCCCAGGCCGCGTCCTTGACGCCTGCGGCGACCAGCCCGGCTGTCGCGCCAAGCGCCCGGGCCGAGCCCGAACCAAGCGCTCCACAGAACAAAAGCGACAGCGAAACGCTGTGGATTCACGACGACCTGGACCTCGACAGCCTCGATCTCGACGAGGAGCTGGCCAAGCTGGAGGAGCAGGAACAACAACTGTCGCAGCAATTCCTCGCGCTGAACCAGACGCCCGAGCATAGCGAGCCCTTCCGTCCAGCCGCGGATAGCGGGACTCAGGCCCATGACGAAGACTGGGCCGAAGCCCTCCTGCACGAGGATTCGCCCCAGCCGCCAGCGAGCATCGCCCCCGCAGCCCCCAGCGCGGCGCCCCAGGCACAGGCCTCAGCGAACGAGTCGCCGGCGACAACGCCCCCAGACACGGCGCACGTGGCGCCCCCCCCTGTTCGCGACGCAGCGCCGCTCAAGCTCAGCGCACGGGAGGCAGACGACCGGCAACCCACACTGGACGAACCGAACCTGAGCGCCCAGCGCGACGACCCCGGCCTTGACCTGGACCTGGACGCCCTCGACCCGCTGGACGAGCAACCGCCAGCCCCCGCCGCGCCGCACCAGCCCGACAGAAGAACGGCGCGCAGCGAGCC
>Ga0209343_10005447_pt1 | contig 15430 bp, 15 predicted proteins | sample RifCSPlowO2_02_FD_184026 | JGI IMG/M metagenome (GOLD analysis project Ga0209343, IMG submission 184026) | Groundwater microbial communities from Rifle, Colorado - Rifle CSP2_plank lowO2_0.2 (SPAdes) (version 2) | ecosystem: Environmental > Aquatic > Deep subsurface > Groundwater | place... | reverse complement strand
TGATGTCGTTGCACAGGTCGACGCACTCGTCGCAGATAAAGACCGAGGGGCCGGCAATCAATTTGCGCACTTCATGCTGGCTTTTGCCGCAGAAGGAGCAATAAAGCAGCTTGCCGTTGTCCTCGCCGTTGCGGGTGTCAGTCATTCGTTCAATCCAATCCGGTAGGCTTGAAACACAAGATGAGGGCAAATGCGGGCATTTTCAAGCCCGCCGGCGGCCGGACACGCCGACCTGCCCTATTTTGAGCTGCTTATATTAAGCGGGGCGCTTCTCAATCACTGCGTCGATCAACCCGTATTCACGAGCCGCTTCGGCGCTCATGAAATTATCACGATTGGTATCGCGCTCGATTTCTTCCAAGGTGCGTCCACTGTGCTTGGCCATCAGTATGTTGAGACGCTCACGGATGAAGAGGATTTCCTTGGCGTGAATTTCGATGTCCGACGCCTGGCCTTGGAAACCGCCCAGTGGCTGGTGAATCATCACACGCGAGTTCGGCAGGCAGTAACGCTTGCCCTCGGCACCAGCGGTCAGCAGGAAAGCGCCCATGCTGCACGCCTGACCAATACAGGTGGTGGACACGTTAGGCTTGATGAACTGCATGGTGTCGTAGATCGACATACCCGCCGTCACCGAACCACCTGGAGAGTTGATGTAAAGATGAATGTCCTTGTCCGGATTTTCCGCTTCAAGGAACAACAGTTGCGCACAGATCAGGTTGGCCATGTAGTCCTCTACAGGGCCGACAAGAAAGATCACTCGCTCCTTGAGCAGGCGCGAATAGATATCGTAGGCGCGCTCACCGCGAGCCGTCTGCTCGACAACCATGGGTACCAGGCCGCCAGCGGCTTGGATATCAGGCATTTGCTGCATAAAAGGATTGCGGGACATGCGTGCACTCGCTCCCTAAATAGTCATGTCACAAATACGCATAAGCCAGCACGGAGGCTGGCTTATGGCGTGTTCGAACGAGGTAAAGAAATCAGGCGGCTTGCGGAGCTTCCACCGGCTTGACAGCTTCTTCGTAAGAGACCGCTTTATCGGTCACGTTGGCCTTCTGCAAAACAGTATCTACAACTTGCTCTTCCAGCACAACAGAACGTACTTCGTTCATTTGCTGGTCGTTTTTGTAGTACCAGGCCACAACCTGCTCAGGCTCCTGATAAGCCGAAGCCATTTCTTCGATCATTTCACGGATGCGCGCTTCGTCCGGCTTCAGCTCGGTCTGCTTGACCACTTCAGCGACGACCAGGCCCAACACGACACGGCGCTTGGCTTGCTCTTCGAACAGCTCGGCCGGCAGTTGATCAGGCTTGAGGTTGCCACCGAACTGCTGAACGGCCTGCACGCGCAGACGGTTTACTTCGTTGCCGATCAGGGCCTTCGGCACTTCGATCGGGTTGGCAGCCAGCAGGCCGTCCATAACCTGGTTCTTGACCTTGGACTTGATGGCCTGGCGCAGCTCACGCTCCATGTTCTTGCGTACTTCGGCACGGAAGCCTTCCAGGCCGCCTTCTTTCACGCCAAACAGGGCGAAGAAGTCGTCATTCAGCTCAGGCAGCTGCGGAGCGCTGATGCTGTTGACGGTCACGGTGAACTCGGCAGTTTTGCCGGCCAGATCGAGATTCTGGTAGTCCTCGGGGAAAGTCGGGGTAATGACCCGCTCTTCGCCAGCCTTGGCACCGACCAGAGCATCTTCGAAGCCCGGGATCATGCGGCCGGAGCCGAGAACCAGCTGAGTGCCCTTGGCCGAACCGCCGGCAAAGGCCTCACCGTCGACCTTGCCGACGAAATCGATATTCAGCTGGTCGCCATTTTCGGCGGCGCGCTCAACGGTTTCAAAACGGGTGTTCTGCTTACGCAGGATTTCCAGCATGTTGTCGACATCGCTATCAGCCACGTCGGCCTGCAGGCGCTCGATGGCGATGGACTCGAAACCGGCAACGGTGAATTCCGGGAATACTTCGAAGGTGGCAACGTACTCCAGATCCTTGCCCTTCTCGAAGGACTTCGGCTCAACGGCCGGAGCGCCGGCGGGGTTGAGCTTCTGCTCGACCACGGCTTCATAGAAGGTGGACTGGATCAGGTCGCCCAGGGCTTCCTGGCGCGCAGCATCTTCGTAACGCTGACGGATCACGCTCATCGGCACTTTGCCGGGGCGGAAACCGGGAACCTTGGCGCGACGGGCAGTCTGCTGCAGACGCTTGTTGACTTCAGTCTCGATGCGCTCAACGGGAACGCCAACGGTCATACGGCGCTCAAGAGCAGAAGTGCTTTCAACAGAAACTTGCATGGATATTCCTCGTTGCACAGACATAAGCCGGCCGTTTACCGGCCCCGAATCAAGGGCATGCATTCTAGAGGCTGAATTTGCAGAAGTCACCCTAGATGCAAGCGGCAAACGGGAGGGAGCTAAAGAAAGATGGTGCGGACGGAGAGACTCGAACTCTCACGCCTTGCGGCGCTGGAACCTAAATCCAGTGTGTCTACCAATTCCACCACGTCCGCAGAGGTAAAACCTTGTATACAAAAACGCCAGGCTTTCACCTGGCGTTTTGGAATATGGGGTGGACGATGGGGATCGAACCCACGACAACAGGAGTCACAATCCTGCGCTCTACCAACTGAGCTACGCCCACCATATTGCATGTTGCTTGCGCCAAGACTGCCAAGTGGCACGCCCGGCAGGACTCGAACCTGCGACCATCCGCTTAGAAGGCGGATGCTCTATCCAGCTGAGCTACGGGCGCCTATCCATCTGCAGCGCAGACTTAAAGCTTTCGGCTTCGGCAAAAACCTTGCGATTCTCACCTTTGCCGTCTTACCCAGCGACTGGCTGTGCTCGACAAGCGGGGCGAATGTTATAGAGGTGATTAACGGTCGTCAACAGGGAAGATCAAAAAAATTCAGCTATATAAAGGAGTTACGCGAAAACCACGGCATGCGCCTTTGCCCCACCGCACGGTCATGCGAGAATGCGCGTCCTTTTTCCATCCTTTCTTTATGGTTAACCAAGCGCAATGACCGCAAAACTGATCGACGGCAAAGCGATTGCCGCCAGCCTCCGCCAGCAGATCGCGCAACGCGTCGCCGAACGACGCCAGCAGGGCCTGCGCGCACCGGGTCTGGCTGTGATTCTGGTTGGTAGCGACCCGGCCTCCCAGGTCTATGTCTCGCACAAGCGCAAGGACTGCGAGGAAGTCGGCTTTGTTTCCCAGGCCTATGACCTGCCGGCCACCACCAGCCAAGACGAACTGATGGCGCTGATCGACCGCCTCAACGATGAGCCGAGCATCGACGGCATCCTGGTTCAGCTGCCGCTGCCCGAGCACCTCGACTCCTCTTTATTACTGGAGCGCATTCGCCCGGACAAGGATGTGGACGGTTTCCACCCATACAATATCGGCCGCCTGGCCCAGCGCATGCCACTCCTGCGCCCCTGCACCCCCAAGGGCATCATGACCCTGCTCGAAAGCACCGGTGCCGACCTTTATGGCATGCATGCCGTGGTGGTAGGCGCATCCAATATCGTTGGCCGCCCCATGGCCATGGAACTGCTGCTGGCCGGCTGCACCGTCACGGTTACGCACCGCTTCACCAAGGACCTGCCAACCCACGTCGGCCAGGCCGATATCGTCGTGGTAGCCGCCGGCAAGCCTGGCCTGGTCAAAGGCGAATGGATCAAGGAAGGGGCCATCGTCATCGACGTGGGCATCAATCGTCAGGCCGATGGCAAGCTGATCGGCGACGTGGTGTATGAAACCGCCCTGCCCCGCGCGGGCTGGATCACCCCGGTACCCGGCGGTGTTGGCCCGATGACGCGCGCCGGCCTGCTGGAGAACACCCTGCACGCGGCAGAACACCTGCACAAGTAACCCTTGCCAGAGGCGAAACACGCGCCATGCAGAACAATCCGCCAACGCCCCGACCCGCTCGGGGCGTTTGGTTTTTGTCCTACGGGCATATATCAGGCGTTTTTTAAGCTGTCGCTGCCCATCTTGCCCACTCAGGCCTTATTATTTCGCCAGACGTCCTTGCCGGGTTATCCATGAAATTTGCCATCGCCCTGTTTGCCCCGCCCCACGCGCCCTCCTCGCGCCGAGCCCTGCGCTTCGCCCAGGCGGTACTGGCTGGCGGGCACGAGATCGTCAGGCTGTTCTTCTATCAGGACGGCGTGCACAGCGCCTCGAGCAACGTGATCAGTCCCCAGGATGAGCTGGATTTGACCGGCGAATGGCGCGACTTCGTCCGCACCCAGCGACTCGACGGCGTGGTGTGCATTGCCGCCGCCCTGCGCCGCGGCGTTCTCGACACCCAGGAAGCCCAGCGTTATGCAGCCGGCAGCGCCAACCTGCAGGCCCCCTGGGAGCTGTCGGGGCTTGGCCAACTGCATGAGGCGACGCAGCAGGCCGACCGCCTGGTGTGCTTCGGAGGCTCTTGAAATGAGCAAATCCCTGCTGATCATCAGCCGCCAGCCGCCCTGGTCCGGGCCGACAGCCCGCGAAGCCCTGGATATCGCCCTGGCCGGCGGAGCCTTTGACCTGCCCATCGGCATGCTGTTTCTCGATGATGGGGTGTTTCAACTGAGCACGGCCCAGCAGCCCGCGACCCTGCAACAGAAGGATCTCGGTGCCAATCTGCAGGCGCTGCCGATGTTCGGCGTGGAAGCGCTCTACGCCTCGACCCGCAGCCTCCAGGAACGCGGCCTTGAGCGACAGAAGCTGAATCTGGCCGTCGAGCTGCTGGATGACGCCGGCCTGACGGCACTTGTCGCCCGCTACGACCAGGTGATAACCCTCTGATGACGACCCTGCATATGCTTTCCCATTCGCCGTTCAGCGACAGCCGCCTGAGCAGCTGCCTGCGCCTGCTTGGCCCTGGCGACGGCCTGCTGCTGTGTGGCGATGCCGTGTACGCCCTGCAACCCGGTAGCGCCCAGTGCCAGGCCCTGGAACTGATGCCCGAGAGCATCGGTCTGTTTGCCCTGGACGAGGACCTTAGCGCGCGCGCCATCGCAGGCCCGCAGCGCCTGCAGGCCGTCGACTACCCAGGCATGGTCGAACTCAGCTGTCGCTTCGACAAGGTCAATAGCTGGCTATGAGCACCCTGGAGATCGACAACCGAAGCATCGCCCTGGACAAGGACGGCTACCTGCTCGACCTGGCCGACTGGTCGCCGGCGGTGGCCGAAGCCCTGGCCCGCCAGGAACAGCTCAGCCTGAGCGCCGAACACTGGGAAATACTGCACCTGCTGCGCGACTTCTACGCCGAGTTCCAGCTGGCCCCGGCCAATCGCCCACTGATCAAATACGCCGCCCTCAAACTCGGCCCGAGCAAGGGCAACAGCCTGCACCTCAATCAGTTATTCAAAGGCACTCCCGCCAAACTTGCCGCCAAGCTGGCGGGCCTGCCCAAGCCGACCAATTGCCTATGAACCTCAGCACTCCAGCAGAACACCCCTTCGCCCAGTTCGTGCGCATCCTCGGCAAGGGCAAGCGCGGCGCGCGCAACCTGACCCGCGAAGAAGCCCGCGAAGCCATGGGCATGCTGCTCGATGACAAAGCCGAAGACAGCCAGCTGGGAGCCTTTCTGATGCTGCTGCGGCACAAGGAAGAAAGCGCCGAGGAAATGGCCGGTTTTGCCGAAGCAGTGCGCGAGCGCCTGCAGGTACCGTGCCTGCAGATCGACCTGGACTGGCCCAGCTATGCCGGCAAGAAGCGCCATCTGCCCTGGTTTCTGCTCGCCGCCAAGGCCCTGGCCAATAGCGGGATCAAGATCCTTCTGCATGGCGGCGGTGCCCATACCGCCGGGCGCATGTACAGCGAACAGCTGCTCGAACCACTGCAGATCCCGCTATGCCGCAACTGGCACGACGTGGAGCAGGCGATAAACACCCAGCACCTGGCCTTTATCCCCCTGGGCGACTGGATGCCACAGCTGCAGAAGATGATCGACCTGCGCAATATCCTCGGCCTGCGTTCGCCGATTCACTCGCTGACCCGCATCCTCAACCCGCTGAGCGCGCGCTGCGGCCTGCAGAGCATCTTCCACCCCGGCTATCAGGCGGTGCATCGCGAAGCCAGCCAGTTGCTCGGCGATAGCGCCATAGTGATCAAGGGCGAAGGCGGTGAGATCGAAATCAACCCGGATGCCATCAGCCACCTCTATGGCACGGCCAATGGCCAGAACTGGGATGAAGACTGGCCGGCACTGGCTGCCCAGCGCCACGTCAAGCCGCAGTCGCTGGACCCCGCCCATCTGGCGGCCTTCTGGCGCGGCGAAGTCGCCGATGACTACGGTCAGTTGGCCGTGCTAAGCACCATGGCCCTGGCCCTGCGTGGCCTTGGGCTCACTCGCGAGGACGCCCTGCAACAGGCGCAGCAGCGCTGGGATGCGCGCCTTATATCGAATTAGCAGATATATAAGGGCAGTTTTTTCCGCCTTTCTATCGATTCAAGCCGGTTAGACTGATTGCCTCAGTACACGCCAGAGGAATCGACTATGGGCTTGTTGATCGAAGGACGCTGGCATGACCAGTGGTACGACACCGCCGCAGACGGCCGCTTCAAGCGCGAAAATGCCCAACGCCGTCACTGGGTCACGACCGATGGCAGCCCCGGCCCCAGCGGCGAAGGCAACTTCAAGGCCGAGGCTGGGCGCTACCACCTGTATGTCTCCCTCGCCTGCCCCTGGGCCCACCGCACCCTGATTCTGCGTCAACTCAAAGGCCTGGAAAGATTGATCGATGTATCGGTCGTCAGCTGGCTAATGGGCGAGCACGGCTGGACATTCGACCCAGACCACGGCTCCACCGGCGACGCCCTGGATGGTTTCGAGTACCTGCATCAGCGCTACACCGCCGACGACGCCCAGTACAGCGGGCGGGTAACCGTACCCCTGCTGTGGGACAAGCAGCATAAGCGCATCGTCAATAATGAGTCCGCGGAAATCATCCGCATGTTCAACTCGGCCTTCGACGACCTGACCGGCAATAGCCTGGACTTCTACCCGCCCGCTCTGCGCGGCGAGATCGAAGCGCTCAACCAGCGCATCTATCCCGCTATCAATAACGGGGTGTACCGCGCCGGTTTCGCCACCACCCAGGCGGCCTACGAGGAAGCCTTTAGCGAGCTGTTCGCCGAATTGGATGCACTGGAAACACGGCTCAGCGAACAACGCTATCTGACCGGCGAATACCTGACCGAAGCCGACTGGCGGCTATTTACCAGCCTGATCCGCTTCGATGCCGTGTATTACGGCCACTTCAAGTGCAACCTGCGGCGCATTGAGGATTACCCGCAGCTCTCCAACTGGCTACGCGAGCTGTATCAATGGCCTGGCGTGGCGCAGACGGTAAACCTGCAACAGATCAAGCAGCATTACTACGGCAGCCACCGCAACCTCAACCCCAGCGGCATAGTGCCAAGCGGCCCGGCCCTGGACTTCGGCCGCCCGCATGATCGCGCCCGCCTGCCGGGCAAAGGCGTTGCGCGACGCTAAATGGCACTGGGTAGGCAGAGAGAATCAGACGCAGGCTTGAGCACCTTCGAACCAGGCCAGTTTTTCCCGCAACTGCACCACCTCGCCGACTATCACCAGGGTTGGCGCATGCACCTCATGCTCGGCCACCAGTTGCGGCAGATTCGCCAGGGTGCCAGTAAACACCCGCTGGTTCTGCGTGGTGCCCTGCTGGATCAGCGCGGCCGGGGTATCGGCACTACGGCCATGGGCGATCAGCTGCTGGCAAATCATCGGCAAGCCGACCAGGCCCATGTAGAACACCAGGGTCTGGCTGGCGGCGGTGAGTTCCGCCCAGGGTAAATCGCAGCTGCCGTCCTTGAGGTGACCGGTGACGAAGCGCACCGACTGGGCATGGTCACGGTGCGTCAGCGGAATCCCGGCATAAGCCGCGCAGCCACTGGCCGCGGTGATGCCCGGCACCACCTGGAAGGGGATGCCGTGAGCCGCCAGTTCTTCGATTTCCTCGCCGCCGCGGCCGAAGATAAAGGGGTCCCCGCCCTTCAGGCGCAGCACCCGTTTGCCTTCCTTGGCCAGGCTGACCAGGCGCTGATTGATCTGTTCCTGGGGCAGCGCATGCACCGAGCGCTGCTTGCCGACATAGATGCGTTCGGCATCGCGACGGCACAGCTCGATAATGGTCGGAGCCACCAGGCGGTCGTAGAGCACCACGTCGGCCTGCTGCATCAGACGCAAGGCGCGGAAGGTCAGTAGATCGGGATCGCCCGGGCCAGCCCCCACCAGATACACCTCGCCCAGGGCGCGCGGTGCAATGCCGGCGATCTTTTCCTCGAGCAGGCGCTCGCCCTCCTGCTGCTTGCCGGCGAACACGCTTTCGGCGATCTGCCCCTGGAACACGTCCTCCCAGAACACCCGGCGCTGCTGCACATCGGGAAACAGGCCCTTGACCTGAGCGCGAAAGCGCTTGGCCAGGCCGGCCAGCTGGCCGTAGGTGGCGGGAATCCAGGTCTCGATCTTCGCCCGGATCAGCCGCGCCAGCACTGGCGCATCCCCGCCACTGGTGACGGCGATGATCAGCGGCGAGCGATCGACGATGGCGGGGAAGATCACACTGCACAGCTTCGGCGCATCCACCACATTGACCGGCAGCCCCAGAGCCTGGGCCTGACGAGAAATCTCGGCATTCAACGGCTCGTCGTCGGTGGCTGCGATGATCAGCGCCACCCCCTGCAAGTCCTCCGGCTGGTAACCGCGCAGGAAAAACCCGCCGTCGCCGGCCAGGCTTTGCAGCTCGGCGCGAACCTCGGGAGCGACCACGCGCAGGCGCGCCCCGGCATCGGCAAGCAGACGCGCCTTGCGCAACGCCACTTCGCCACCGCCGACCACCAGCACCAGGCGATCCTGCAATTTGTGGAACAGGGGAAGGAAGTCCATGGATCAATCTCGCCAGAGGTAAAAAAACGGGGCGGCCATCGCCACCCCGTATTGTGCAGCCGAATTGCCTGTTAACCGATTACTTCGATGCCGCCCATATAGGGTTTCAGAACGTCCGGCACACGGATGCTGCCATCGGCCTGCTGGTAGTTCTCCAGCACCGCGACCAGGGTGCGCCCCACCGCCAGGCCGGAACCGTTGAGGGTGTGCAGCAGCTCGGGCTTGCCGGTTTCCGGGTTGCGGTAGCGCGCCTGCATGCGGCGTGCCTGGAAGTCGCCGCAGTTGGAGCAGGAGGAAATCTCGCGGTACTTGTCCTGGCTCGGCACCCAGACTTCCAGGTCATAGGTTTTCACTGCACTGAAGCCCATATCGCCGGTACACAGTGCCAGTTTGCGGTACGGCAGCTCGAGCAGCTGCAATACGCGCTCGGCGTTGGCGGTCAGGCTTTCCAGAGCTTCGAAGGACTTGCTCGGCTCGACGATCTGGACCATTTCGACCTTGTCGAACTGGTGCTGACGGATCATGCCGCGGGTGTCGCGCCCGGAAGCGCCGGCTTCGCTGCGGAAACACGGGGTGTGGGCCACGAGTTTCAGCGGCAATTGCTTGGGATCGAGAATTTCGCCGGCGACGATATTGGTCAGCGACACCTCGGCGGTCGGGATCAGGTACAGATCCGCTTCACCTTCGCGGCTGATCTTGAACAGGTCTTCCTCGAATTTCGGCAGCTGACCGGTGCCTTGCAGCGCCGGAGCCTGCACCAGATAGGGCGTATAGGCTTCTTCGTAACCGTGCTCGCTGGTGTGCAGATTGATCATGAACTGCGCCAGGGCACGATGCATGCGGGCAATAGGGCCACGCAGCAGGGCGAAACGCGCGCCGGAGAGCTTGGCGGCGGTTTCGAAATCCAGCCAGCCGTGCTGCTCGCCCAAGGCTACATGATCCTGAATCGGGAAATCGAAGCTGCGGGGCGTGCCCCAGCGCGAGACCTCAACGTTGCCCTCTTCGTCGTCACCAACCGGCACCGACTCGTGCGGTAGGTTGGGGATATTCAGCAGCAGGTTGTCGAGTTCGCTCTGAATGGCGTCCAGCTCGCGCTTGCCCTCCTCCAGATCGCTGCCCATCTTGTCCACTTCTGCCAGCAGCGGGGCAATGTCTTCACCCCGCGCCTTGGCCTGACCAATGGCCTTGGAGCGGCTGTTGCGCTCGGCCTGCAGTTGTTCGGTACGGGTCTGGACCGCCTTGCGTTGCGTTTCGAGCGCCTCGAAGCGCGCTACATCCAGCTGAAAACCGCGGCTAGCAAGGCGCTGGGCCACATCGTGAAGTTGGCTGCGAACCAGTTTGGAGTCGAGCATGTTCAGGTCTCAATACAGGTACAAAAGATTGCATGGCAGGGCCATGTCGCGCGATGGCGCGCAGTTTAAGGCTTTAGGTCGCTACAGCGCCAATCCGCAAACCGGCCTGCCGCAAACGGACGCGCACTCACTGGCACAATCGCGCCAGGGTCAGACCCAGCCAGGCGGCCAGCAAGCCGCCGACCATGCTGCACAACAGGTACCCCATGGCCTCGGCTGCACGACCGCCTTCAAGCAGACTGAGCATCTCCAGGCTAAAGGAGGAAAAGGTGGTCAGGCCGCCGAGCAGCCCAACCGTCAGGCCGGTGCGCAACTCCAGCGGCAGGTCGCTGCGCAGCAGAAACAACCCCGATAGCAGCCCGATCAACAGACAGCCGAGCATATTCACCGTCAAGGTGGCCAGGTAGTAGTGCCGCGGCCAGCTCGCCACCACCCAGCTGGTCGCGAGAAAACGCAATACGCAGCCCATCGCCCCGCCGGCAGCCACCGCCAGCAGCACGCGGGTCATGGCCTCCTCCGCTGCCTGGGGCTGGCCAGGTCCTGACTCTTGAGGTGCTGTAGCTTGTCGCCGATCTTCAATTCCAGGCCACGAGGCACCGGCTGGTAATACTCGCGCGGCTCGAACGCCTCCGGAAAGTAATCCTCGCCGGCGGCATATGCCTCGGGCTCATCGTGGGCGTAACGGTATTCGTCGCCGTAGCCCAACTCTTTCATAAGTTTGGTCGGCGCGTTGCGCAGGTGAAGCGGCACCTCCAGGGAACCGTGCTCGGCGGCATCGCGCATGGCCGCCTTGAAGGCCATATAGACCGCATTGCTCTTGGGCGCGCAGGCCAGGTAAACGATGGCCTGCGCCACCGCCAGCTCACCCTCCGGACTGCCCAGGCGCTCCTGCACATCCCAGGCATTCAGGCACAGGGTCAGCGCCCGCGGGTCGGCATTGCCGATATCCTCGCTGGCCATGCGCACCACACGGCGGGCGATATACAGAGGGTCGCAGCCGCCGTCGAGCATGCGGGCGAACCAGTAGAGCGCGCCATTCGGGCTGGAGCCGCGTACCGACTTGTGCAGCGCGGAAATCTGATCGTAGAAGGCCTCGCCGCCTTTGTCGAAGCGCCGGCGACTGTCGCCGAGCAGATCCAGCAGCAGTTCGGTGCTGATTGCACCGCCATCCTCGGCCAGGTCGGCGGCGTTTTCGAGAAAATTGAGCAGGCGTCGACCATCGCCATCGGCCGCGCCCAGCAGGATCTTGAAACTCTCCTCCGGCAGGCTCAGCTTGCGCTCACCCAAGCCCTTGGGGTCGCTCAGAGCGCGCTTGACCAGCTTGCGCAGGGCAGCCTCGTCGAGGCTTTTCAGCACATAGACCCGAGCCCGCGACAACAGCGCGTTGTTCAGCTCGAAGGAGGGATTTTCCGTGGTGGCCCCGATAAAGATCAGGGTGCCGTCTTCCACATAGGGCAGGAAGGCGTCCTGCTGCGACTTGTTGAAACGGTGCACTTCGTCGACGAACAGGATGGTCTGGCGACCATACTGCGCAGCATGCTGCTGGGCGATTTCCACCGCCTGGCGGATTTCCTTGACCCCGGAGAGCACCGCGGAAATGGTCTCGAAGTGGGCATCGGAGACCTGCGCCAACAAGCGTGCCAGGGTGGTCTTGCCCACCCCCGGCGGCCCCCAGAAGATCATCGAGTGCAGCGCGCCCTGCTCCAGAGCTTCGCGCAATGGCTTGCCGCGCGCCAGCAAGTGCTCCTGACCGACATACTCGTCCAGGCTGGCAGCGCGCAGGCGGGCGGCCAGCGGCTGGGCAACGGGAGCCTTGCGAAACAGATCCATGACGGGGTTAAAGCCTCTTGCTGTGGGGCGCTCTACTCTTGAATCACGTCCGCACCTTCGGGGATATCGAAGGTGAACAGGCCATCATCCAGCGGCTCATTCATCTTCACCCCGAGGAACAGGATATTGGTGCGCTGACCGATGCTGTCGATTAACTGCATATCGTTGAGCACCTTGTTGCGAAACGACAGGCGCAGGCTGTCGAACAGGCTGTCCTTGGATTTCGGCTTGAGAATAAAGTCGACCACATTGCCGCTTTCGCTGTGGCTGATCTCGAAGTTCTCGCTGATCTTCGACACATCGCCGGACAACAGCAGAGCCGGGGTGTGGGTCAGGCGCTGATCCAGGGTCTGGATGGTGACCTGCTCAAGGTCCGGGTCATACAGCCAGACTTTCTCGCCATTGGAGACCAGCAGCTGCTCCATCGGCGCATCGGTGTGCCAGCGGAACAGCCCGGGGCGCTTGAGCGCCAGCTGGCCGGCAGTTTCCTGCAGCTGGGTACCGCTGCCGTCCAGGGTCAGCTGGGAAAAGCGCGCACTGATGGTCTGGGCCTGGTTGAGCAGCTCGGTCAGGCGCTGCACGGCAAGCGAATCGTCGGCCACGGCGGCCACACTGGAAAAACTCAAAACGGTCAGCAACAACATGCGAATCAGGCGCATGGGACTCCTTATGAACAGGGACTGAAGCATTAATCGCGATTGGGGCCTGGTGCTATGACCTCACGGGAGCCATTAGTGTTCATCGAGGTCACCACACCGGCCATCTCCATGGCCTCGATCATCCGCGCGGCGCGGTTGTAGCCGATTTTCAGCTTGCGCTGCACCGAGGAAATCGAGGCGCGGCGGCTTTCCAGCACGAAATTGACCGCCTCGTCATAGAGCGGATCGGCCTCGCTGCCTTCACCGCCACCCTCACTGCTACTGCCATCGAAGCCGCTGCCGGCTTCTTCGACACCGGCCAGGATATCTTCGATGTAATCCGGCGTGCCGCGCTGTTTCCAGGCCTCGACCACGCGATGCACTTCCTCGTCGGAGACGAAGGCACCATGCACGCGAATCGGCAAGCCGGTGCCCGGCGGCATATAGAGCATGTCACCGTGGCCCAGCAGCTGTTCGGCACCACCCTGATCGAGGATGGTGCGCGAGTCGATCTTGCTCGACACCTGGAAGGCCATACGGGTCGGGATGTTGGCCTTGATCAGGCCGGTAATCACATCCACCGAAGGACGCTGGGTGGCGAGGATCAGGTGGATGCCCGCCGCACGGGCCTTCTGCGCGATACGCGCGATCAGCTCTTCGACCTTTTTGCCGACGATCATCATCATGTCGGCGAATTCGTCGACCACCACCACGATGGTCGGCAGGGTTTTCAGCAGCGGCGCTTCGTCGTGCATGCTTTCGCGCTTGTACAGCGGGTCGGACAGCGGCTCGCCGGCTTCCTCGGCGTCCTTGACCTTGCGGTTGAAGCCAGCCAGGTTACGCACGCCCATCTTCGACATCAGCTTGTAGCGCCGCTCCATCTCGGCCACCGACCAGCGCAGGGCGTTGGCGGCCTCCTTCATATCGGTCACCACCGGGCACAGCAGGTGCGGAATGCCTTCGTAGATCGACAGTTCGAGCATCTTCGGGTCGATCATGATCAAGCGCGCCTCTTCCGGCGTGGATTTGAACAGGATCGACAGGATCATGGCGTTGACCCCCACCGACTTACCGGAACCGGTGGTACCAGCCACCAGCAGGTGTGGCATGCGCGCCAGGTCGGTAATCACCGGCTTGCCGCCAATATCATGGCCGAGGGCCAGGGTCACCGGCGACTTGGCATCATCATACTCGGGCGACGACAGCACCTCGGAGAAGCGCACGATCTGGCGGTCTTCGTTGGGGATTTCGATACCCACGGTGGTCTTGCCCGGAATCACTTCCACCACCCGCACGCTGATCACCGCCAGCGAGCGTGCCAGATCCTTGGCCAGGTTGGAAATACGGCTGACCTTGACCCCGGCGGCCGGCTGAATCTCGAAGCGGGTAATCACCGGCCCCGGATGCACTGATTCGACTATGACCTCGACACCAAACTCCTTGAGTTTGATCTCCACCAGCCGCGACATGGCCTCAAGGGACTCGGGGGAATACTTCTTCTGGATCTTTTCCGCCACATCGAGGATCGAGATAGGCGGCAGACTGCCGGCCAGGGCACTGTCCTCGAACAGATTGACCTGCTTCTCTTTCAGCACCCGCTTGCTCGGCTCGGCCGCCTTGGGTGCGGCCGGCGGGGTGATCTGCGGAGCCGGACGATTGACCCGCTCGCTCATATGCTTGTTCAGCGACTCTTCGCGCTCGATCAGGCGTTCCTTCACCCTGGCCTGCTCGCGGCGATCGAGAACAATGGGGGCGGACACCTCGGTGACGCGCTCGTCGACCTCGCGCAGCTGGGCAACCAGCTGCTTGCGCTCGACCCGGGCATTCCACCAGCGGTTGCTCAGGCCCTGAATCAACTCGAACAGGTCCAGGGTGATCTTGCCGGTCAGGTCCATCACCTTGAACCAGGACAGGTCGGTAAACACGGTCAGACCGAAGAGAAACATGGCGATAAACAGCAGGGTACTGCCCTGCACGTTCAGCGCATTGACGGCCAGCTGACCGAGGCTTTCCCCCAGGGCACCACCGGCAGAGGCCGGCATAGAGGTGTTTGCATCAAAATGGATATAGGCCAGCGCAGCGCCCGATAGCACCAGAAACACCAGGCCGATCAGGCGCCAGGAGAACAGCCAGCCACTCCACTGCCAGGGTTGATGGCGGGCGCGGAACACCTGCAGGGTCTTGACCCCCAGCAGCAGCGGGAACAGGTAGGCGAAGTAACCCAGGGCCATAAACAGGATATCGGCGAACCAGGCACCGGCACGCCCGGCGGCATTTTGCACCTGCTCGACATTGCTGGTATGGGTCCAGCCCGGGTCGGCCGCATCGTAGGTCAGCAGCGCCATCCACAGATAAAGACAGAGTGCACCCAGGCCGATCAGCGCCCCCTCCTTGAGTCGGTAAGGCAATTGCTGACGCCAGACGGGGGCTTGTGCGGTAGGGCTAGAGTTCTTCAAAACGCATCTGTTCCTGCGCCGGGGCGCCGAATAATTGGTTAAAGGCGGATCAAGCGCCGATTGTACGGGTTTAGCCGCGCCGTGCCACGCAATCGCCCGCGGCCATCGGGCAACGGCGCTCGACTCCCGCTCGCCACCTGCTTCGGTGTAGCATATCCGCCAACATCTTCCGTGCGGCTCAATTGGAGCATGCATTCTCTTTTGTGACAAAGGCTTATGAGGTGTTTTTATGAGCGAAGTC
>Ga0209343_10005446_pt1 | contig 15431 bp, 12 predicted proteins | sample RifCSPlowO2_02_FD_184026 | JGI IMG/M metagenome (GOLD analysis project Ga0209343, IMG submission 184026) | Groundwater microbial communities from Rifle, Colorado - Rifle CSP2_plank lowO2_0.2 (SPAdes) (version 2) | ecosystem: Environmental > Aquatic > Deep subsurface > Groundwater | place... | reverse complement strand
GTCTCCTACAACAAGCTGAACAACCTGCTGATGGTTCGCACCGGCGACGAGATGACGCTCAAGCAGATCACCCAGTTGGTCAGCGACATGGACAAGCCGCCCAAACAGGTTTTGCTGGAGATGAAGATTCTGGAAGTGAAGCTCGACAACGGCTTCCGGTCCGTGTTTGACATCGGCTTTGGTGGCAAAACGACGACCAGCGGCCCGCTGGGAATCGGCGCACTGCCCAGCACGACCAACAGCTACGCGGGCATGGCCGGGCGGACCGGGCTGTTTGGCGTCGAGTCGGGCGCTACGGCCATCTGGCAAATCATGAGCGAGTCGCTGAGCCTGCGCTTCCAGCTGCTGGCGCAGGAAAACAAGCTCAAGGTGCTGTCCTCGCCCATGCTGGTGGCGGCCAACAACCAGCAGGCCCGGCTGTTTATCGGCGACGAGCGGGTGCTGACCGTGGGCGCTTCGTCGCAAAGCATCACCGGCACCACCGGCGTCACCAACACCCAGATCACCGTGCAGACAGAGAAGCGCGATGTCGGCCAGACGCTCTCGATCCTGCCGCGCATCAACGGTGACCGCTCCATCAGCCTGACGCTGGACCAGGACAGCTCAACCGTCAAACTCAGGGACGGCTCGATCCCGCTCGCCATCGGTGACGGGCAGGTTCTCGATTTCCCCATTGACACGGTCTCCACCGCCTCCTTGCAAGTCACCGCCCATGCCCAGGACGGCATGACCGTCGCCATCGGCGGCATGATCCGCGACAGCGTGCAGCGCGACGAAGAAAAGGTGCCGCTGCTGGGCGACATTCCGGTGCTGGGCACCCTGTTCAAGCGCGACGTGCGCGCCTCGGTGCGCTCGCAAATGGTGCTGCTGATCACCCCCCGCGTGCTGGAAAACCCGGGGGAATCGGCCAGCCTCGCACAGACCAAAACGCAGGATGTCAACGCATTGGCCGAAACCCTTCCAAGCACCCCGGTCGTGCCCAAACTGGGCAACACGCCACCCGACACCCCGGTTCCCGGCCCCACGTCCGGCACGGCCCCCAGCCGCGACGCGGACACCCGCTTCGCCGCACTGGCCCGCGCCGCGTCTGCCGCCGTGCGGCAAAAAGATTCCCTGTCCGCCCCACCGCAAGGCCTGCGCTCCGTGCCCCTGGGCGACGCCAGCCCCTGGCCGCTGGGCAATGGCATGGAGGCCCGCCCGAGCGCCAGCTGGGAGCGTGACGGCCTGTACGTCACGGCGCTGCAGGTGCGCAATCCCGGCGCGCAGCCGGGCACGCTGGCGCCCGCCCTGATTCGCGGCCACTGGGCGGCCATGGTGCTGGAGAAGCAACAGCTGGGTGCGGGCGGCGGCGCCGATTCCTGGACCTGGGCCTACGCCATCTCGCGCCTGCCCTTTGAACAGGCGGTGCAGCGGCCATGAAACAAAGCGTTTATTCCTGCCTGATGGCAGCCATGGTTTTGGGCGCCGGGCTGCCGACGCTGGCCGATCCGCTGGCCGATCCGTTGGCCGGGGCGACGATGACGGTGTATGAAGCCGCCGGCCCGCGCCAGGTTGAACTTGCACCGCCTTCACCACAAGCAACTACGCCTATGCCCACGCTGACGGTCTTTACACCGGACGGCGCAGACGAGGCGGCGGTGCAAGCCGCCCGCCCCCCCACGCAGGGCGCGTACCTGAAACTGTCGACGGGTTACCGTCACGACCGCCTGCGCTTCACCATCGCCTCCGACCTGGATGGCCTGTCCACTCCGAACCTGCTTTCCGAGCTGATCTGGGACGTGCCCGCCGCCGAAATCCGCTTCGACGGCGGCTGGGCCCATCCCTCAGGCATCACCGCCCAAGCCCACCTGGCCTATGCGCAGGCCTTCTTCGACGGGACAGTCCAGGATTCGGACTACCTCTTCAACGACCGGCAAGGCGAGTTCTCACGCTCCTACTCCGAGGCGAAGGACAGCCGCATGCTGGATATGTCCCTCGGCGGCGGATGGCGCTTGCCCCTGGGGCGCGGCAACGTGCTGACCCCCATGCTGGGAATCGCCCGGTATGAAAGCCTGTACCGCATGCGCAACGGGCGGCAAGTGGTGTCCAACTACGGCTGGGGCGCACCGCTGGGCGCCTTTGCCGGCTTGAATAGCCATTACAACGCGGTCTGGAACAGCGTCTGGCCTGGGTTGGAAGCGGACTTCAGACCCACGGAGCAACTCGCGCTGCGCGTCGGCCTCAAGCACCATTGGTTCGACTACCGGGCCGAGGCCGACTGGAATTTGCGCGACGACTTTGCCCACCCGGTGAGCTACCGGCACCAGGGCCGGGGGCGCGGCTGGGAGGCGGCCATCGGCGCCGACTGGCGTATCCGCCCCGGCCACCAGATCACATGGGACCTGAGCGGGCGCCAATTCAGGCTCTACAACGGCAGCGATACCACCTACCGGTCCAATGGCACAAGCCGCGACATACGCCTCAACGAGGTCATCGCCGATAGCTGGTCCACCCGCATCGGCTACCGCTACGCGTTCTGACCATACCCCCTTTTTTCAACACCTGCTTTCTCGGAAAAAAAATGAAAAACAACGATCTTCCTCCATTCCCCGGTCCCCTGGCCCAGGCCTGCGCTGCGGTGGACGGCATCCTGCTCGGCAAAAGCCACGCCGTCAAACTGGCCATGGCATGCCTGGTCGCGCGCGGCCACCTGCTGATCGAAGACCTGCCGGGCATGGGCAAGACGGTGCTGGCGCATGCGCTGGCCAGGGTGCTCGGCCTGCAGTTCAACCGTGTCCAGTTCACCAACGACATGCTGCCCGGTGACCTGAGCGGCGGTGCCATTTTCACCAAGGAAAAAGGCGAGTTCGTCTTTCACCCCGGCCCGATCTTCACGCAGCTGCTGCTCGCCGACGAGATCAACCGCGCATCGCCCAAAACCCAGTCGGCGCTGCTCGAAGCCATGGAAGAGCGCCAGGTGTCCAGCGACGGCACGACGCGCCCCTTGCCCGAGCCGTTTTTCGTCATCGCCACGCAGAACCCGGTGGACCAGTTATCGACCAACCCCTTGCCGGAAGCGCAGCTCGACCGGTTCCTGATGCGCCTGTCGCTCGGCTACCCGGATGCCACCGCCGAACTGGAGGTCTTGCGCGGCGAGGACCGGCGCCATCTGCTGGAACGCCTGCCGCCCAGCCTGGATACGGCCGGCCTGCTGGCGCTGCAAAAAGCCGCCCGCGCCGTCCACGCCAGCGACGCCTTGCTGGCCTACGTCCGCGCCCTGGCCGAGCACACCCGGCACGGCGCCGGGCTGAGCTATGGCCTGTCGCCACGCGGCGCGCTGGCGCTGCTGGCCGCCGGACGCGCCTGGGCGCTGCTCGAAGGGCGCGACCATGTCCTGCCAAGCGACATCCAGGCGGTCTTCCCGGCTGTTGCCATACACCGCCTGGGGCTGGGTGACGCGCGCCAGACAGCAAGCGCAGCCGCCACGCTGCTCGCCGCCGTGCCACTGCCATGAGGCGCCAGCCACTGCCCACCAGACTTGCCTTGCGGCCGACCGCGGCCGGCGGCTTTTGGCTGCTGGCGGTGGTCGCGCTGCTGGCCACGGCCATCAATTACGGCAACAACCTGGTTTTTGCGCTCGCTTTTCTGTTGCTCGCGGTCTGGCTGCAGGCGGCCTGGAATAGCTGGCGCAACCTGGCTGACCTGCACTGGCAGGCCAGCGTGCCCCTGCCCGTATTCGCCAACGAGCCGCTGCACGTTGAGGGTCGGCTGACCGAGCGGCACGGCCGCCCGCGCCCGGAGCTCATGCTGGTCGTCGGCACGGTCGGCGGCGCGGCCGGTCAGCTTGCGGCCAACGGCGAGACCACGCTGGCCATCGCGCTGCCAACCGGGCAACGGGGAGCGCTTTGCGTGCGCAATCTCGCCCTGGTCTCGACCTACCCGCTCGGCCTGTGGCGCAGCCAACGCCCGCTGCCTGCGGTCGATGCGCTGGTCTATCCGGCGGCGGCGGGTGATGCCGCACTGCCCCTGGCGCACCCGCGCCCGGCCCACCGGTCCGCTGCGGCCGATGACTTCCAGGGCTTGCGTGCCTACGCCCCTGGCGATCCGCCGCGCCGCGTCAACTGGCGCGCCTGGGGGCGGCGCGAGGAACTTCTGGTCAACCAGTTCGATGGCGGCCGGGGCGGTGACGCCCTGTGGCTGGACTGGGCGCACTGCCCAGGCACTGGCGACGCGCGCCTGGCCCAACTGGCCCGCTGGGTGCTGGATGCCGAGCGGAGCGGCGCCGACTACGGCCTGCGCCTGCCCGACACGGCCGGGCCGGCCATCGCACCCGCCCGGGGCCGAGTCCACCGGGACGCCTGCCTGCGCCGGCTGGCCCTGTTCGACCTGGCGCACTGAAATTTCAATTCCCCCACCACCCATTGCACCCATGAACCCCGAGACCATCCCCTCCCCCCAAACATCGGCACGTCCCGCCATGCACTGGCGCACCCGCGACGCCACCCGCCACCTGCTCGAAGCCTTTATCGGCGGCTTCGGCATTTCACTGGTGACCGGCATCCTCCTGTGGCTGGACGTGGGCGGCACCGCCCTGGCCCAGGTGATGCTCATCACGCACCTGGTGGCGGGAACCCTGGGGCTGCTGCTCTTCATTCCCTACCTCTACGCCCACCTCAAGGATGGCCGGGAATCCTGGAAAGACCTCCTGTTCCCCTTCCGCCTGATTCCGGAAATCCGCTGGGATCCCTATGCCGCCAAGCGCCTGCACGGCCACAGCCTGATGTGGGCGAACTGGCTGGTGCTGCTGTCCGGACTGGCCATCGCCGTGCCGGGCGTCTTTTACCTGCTCGGCTATACGACCTGGATGCTGCCCTACGGGAGCAGCCGGTGGCTGACGTGGGTGCATGACGCATTCACCGTGGTGATCGTGGCACTGCTTATCCTTCACTTGCCCGCCAAAGACAAAAAATGAAACTGTTCAAACTTTACCAAGGCCTGTATTCGGGCTGGCGCCGGATCATTCTGGCCATCCTGCTGACGACCACCGCCATCGGCGTGGGTTATGCCTTCCTGCCCGCCAACCGCGACCTCGGCGTCGCCACGCAAGACCTCCCCTTCTACAGCCTGCCTTTTGGCAAAAACCCCTTTGCGCCCGGTGAACTGAAAACGCCGGACGGCAAACTGGTCAACTGGCGGGGCGTCCCATCGGCCCGTGACTGCGGTGAATGCCACCGCCAGGAATTCATGGAGTGGAACACCTCGCTGCACGCCATCTCCGACCTCGACCTGATCTACGACGCCGCAGTCACCCGCAATGCGGGCCGCGCCCATGCCGCTGGCGATATCGGCGACCAGAAGGGCCGCTGGTGCGAGTCTTGCCACAACCCGCTGGGCACGCTCACCGGCGCGGTCAACCCCATCATGGCGGTGCAGGAAACGGAAGCCATTGAGGAAGGCGTGAATTGCATCGTCTGCCACACGGCCACCCACCCCGAGCCGCTGGTCGGCAACGGCGCCTTCACATCCAATATCAACAGCTATTTCCGGCATCTGGACCCGAGCCTGATCATGGCAGCGCCATCCCGCCATGCAAACGACATGCAGGCACGCAAGGCATTTCCGCACATGGGCTCGAGCGACCTGTGCGGCACCTGCCACACCGAAATCCGCCCGACCGATGTCAGCGGCCAGCACCGGCTCGATTTCCAGGCCACCTTCGAGGAATGGCGGGTCTCCGAATTCCCGAAAAAGGGCATCGAGTGCCAGGACTGCCACATGGCCCGGGACCCCGCAGCCTTTATCGCTGCACTCAAGAAGGGCGAAAAGCCGCCGCGCGGCGTCTCCCACCGTTTCATCGGCGGCAACTACCTGCTGACCAACCCCGACCTGCCCAATGGCCTCCTTACGACTTTGCGCAGCGGTGCACCGACCGGGATCAACCGCATTTTCAAGCGCGACGAATACACGCAGGAAATGGGCACCACCAACCGCCAGGTGACGGACCTGCTCAAGTCCGCAGCCGACCTGAAGGTCGAGCTGGCGCCGGGCGAGCCGGGCAAGCTCGGCATCGGCGTGCGCGTGAGCAACACCGGGGCCGGCCATGCACTGCCCACCGGCCCGCTGGACCAGCGCCACATGTGGCTTGAAGTCACCGTCACCGATGCCAAGGGCAAAACACTGCTGCACAGTGGCGCCTTCGATGGCAAGACCGGGCACATCGCCGCCGACGCCGTGATGTGGGTCAAGCACATGGAAGACGGTCAGGGCAAGCTCGACCTGCGCCATACCCTGTTTGACGTCGAGCGGCTCTCCTACCCCAGAAAACCGATCCCCGCCGGCGCCAGCCAGAAGGTGGACTACGCGGTGCCGCTGCCCGAGCGCGCCGCCGGGCCACTGCGCATCCAGGCCAAGCTCTGGTACCGCATTGCCTTCCAGGAAATCCTCGACAACGTCAAGGAGGAAGAGATGGGTGACCTGAGCGGGGTCATCATTGCGCCGCTCCTCATCGGCGAGAGCGAAATCACCGCGCCCGCGCCCGAACGCATCACCACCGCAACCGCAACCAAGGGGGGAAAGCCATGAGCACAACACTTGCCAACAATTCCGGCATGAAGGGGGTCAGTCTGGTCGAAGCCAGCGTCTGGGGGCTGTCGATTCTGGTCGGCATTGCGGTGGGTACGGTCCTGTACAACCGCCGCGTCACCGACGAGGTGGTCCTGCTTTCCAAGGCACGCGAGAACGTGCGCGCCTTGGGTGCGGCACTCCTCATGCCCCGCCCGCAAGACCGTGCTTTGCCCAGCACCGCGGAAGGCCTCGCCGCGCTGGTCGATGACGGCACGCTCGCCCACATCCCGAACGACCCCTGGGGACGCCCCTACGTCTTTCGCAACCCCGGCACGGACCGCAACTACGATCTGCTCTCGCTCGGCCCCGACGGCGTCGAGAGCCAGGACGACATCGTGATCTGGGATCTCTACGGCAAACGCGCCGCCGTCAGCCAGGGCGGCGCCGGAAACCGCCCGCGCCCCGCCGCAACCACGCCAGGCGCCGACAAGAGATGACGGCACTCGCGCTCATCGCCCTGGCCCTGTTCGCCCACGCGCCGTCGCTGCCGCTTGCGGCCTGGCCCGCGCTGGGCCTGGCGCTGCTGAGCCGACGCCTGCCCAAGCGCCCCTGGGCCACCGCGCTACGCCTGCTCGGCCTGGCCTTTGGCACGGCGGCGGCCGGTCTGGCCTTCGGCTGGCTGGAGAGCGGCACGCTGCGCCTGGGCCTGCTCCTGGTACTGGTCCTCAAGTGGGCCGAAAGCCACCACCGGCGCGAGTATGCGCTGGTCGCCTCCGCAGCCGCCGTCGCTGTCGCCATCGGCCTGCTGCAATGGGGCGAGGGGGCAGGCCTGCTGTTCGTACTGGCGACCGCCCTCCTGCTGCTCGCCGCATACGGCGCCCCCGCCCACGCCACGCCTGCCACCCGCCGCACCGTCCTGCGCGGGCTGCAAACCGCCGGGCGACACCTGCTGACCGCCTTGCCGCTGGCGGCCGTGCTGTTTTTATTCTTCCCGCGCATTCCCGGCCCCCTGTGGGATATTGGCCTGACTTTCGGCCTGCCCCTGCCGGTCGGCATGGAGCAATCGAAACAGGGCCTGGGCATATCCGCCCGGCTCAAACCGGGCCAGACCCAAACCGGCGCCAACGACGGGCAAGCGGTGCTGGTCGCCGAGTTCAGCAACTGGGTGCCTCCGACCAGCCTGCTGTACTGGCGCGGCCCGGTGTTCTACGACTTCGACGGCCAGGAATGGCAGCTCGGCGCCGACTACGCCGCAGGCAATGGCCGAAAAATCATGCAGCAGGGCTGGCGGCGCGCCGCCGATTTCAAGGAAAAGCTGCAGTCCACGGCGCAGCAGGTGAACTACACCATCCGCCTGACGCCGCACGGTGGCCTGTGGCTCTACGGCCTGGACCTGCCCGCGCGGCTGACCGCCGAATCCTTCATCGGCCCCGACTGGCAGGTGCTGTCGCACATGCCGGTGCAGCAGGAAATCAGCTACGAACTGTCGTCGTGGCTGGAGTGGACGGCTGGCGGCGAACTGGCTCCCGCCCTGCGCGAGCGCTCGCTCGCCCTGCCTGCGGACAGCAACCCGCGGCTGCGCGCGCTCGGCGCCGAGCTGGCCGGGCAATTTGCGGACGGCGGCACCGATGCAGTGCTGCGCCAGGCCCTGGCCAGCCTGACCCAGGGCGGCTACCGGGTGCGCGACCGTTTCACGCCGCCCACCGATGCCAACGCCCTGGACGCATTCTGGTTCGACACCAAGGAAGGCAACTCAGAGTTTTTCGCAGCCTCCCTCGTTGTGCTGATGCGCGCGGCAGGCGTTCCGGCCCGCCTGGTCACCGGCTATCGCGGCGGCAAGCTGATGGCCCTGACCGACTATGTGGTGGTCAAGCGCAGCCATGCCCACGCCTGGGTCGAGGTTTGGGATGAGAGAAAGGGCTGGCGGCGCGCCGACCCGACGGACATGGTGGCGCCGGAACGCTTCGCCAATGGCCAGGCCCAGCCCAAGCCCGCACCGCAGCCGAAGCCCCAGGCCGCGCCTAGGCCTTCATCCTCCGCGAACAACGCCCCCGCACCGGCTCCGGCAGGCGGCTTCGCTGCCAGCACAGCGCCGCGCAGCATGCCAGCTTCGGTGCTGAAACTGCCCGAACTCTCGGACTGGCTGGGCCGCTGGGTTCTGCGCCTCGACGGTACACAGCAAAAAGCGCTGCTCGGCGGCAAGGGGGGCGGCTTTGCCTGGCTGTGGCTGCTGGCCGCCGCCGCCATGGCCAGCGCGCTGCTGTTCGGCGCTGGCCTGCTGCTGGCCCGCTGGCGCGAAAGCCGCCGCCTGCCCGCGCCGCAACGCGCCTGGGCGCGGGCCTGCCGCCAGCTGACGCACCAGGGTTTGCCGCCCGGACCCGCCGAGTGCCCCAGCGACTTCGCCCGGCGCGTGGGTGCGGCGCGCCCGGCCTGGGCGCAGGCCATGGCCCAGCTGGCCCAAGCCTATGGCGCCTGGCGCTATGGAGCGTCGCCCCAACGTGACGCGCCTGCCGTATCCGCTGCGGCGCGTTTTCTGATCAACCGGATATTGGCGGGGTAGGCCCCTGCCCCCCAGTGCCCACCCATCCCTTTCTTCACCTGCCAAGCGATCACCATGCCTTATTTGCGCCTGCTCACCCCCCTCCTGCTTTGCCTGGCCATGCTGGCCTGGGCCCTGCCCGCACGGGCGGCCACCGATGGCGCTGCAGTGGTCGCTGAAATCAGCCGACGCGGGGATGCCGCCGTTGCCGCCTATGACCCGGCCCACCCGCTGCCCACCGCCGCCGAGTTTTCCAGCCTCTATTTCGAGGTCTTTGAAGGCGCGGGCATGGAACTGGACCTCGGCATGAAATCACCGGGCCTGAAAAGCGAACTGGAGGTGCTGTTCGGCGCTGTCAATGGGCAGGCCATGCGCGCCGCGCCTGCGCCCCAGCTCCACACCGCCTGGCAGGCGCTGCGCGGCAAGCTGCAACAGGCCGGCGCCCTGTACGGCACGGCGCAGGAAGGCGGCTTTGTGCCGGTCTTCATCCAGTCCTTGCTGATTCTGCTGCGCGAAGGGGCCGAGGCGATGCTGGTGGTCGGCGCCTTGGCCGCCTACCTGCGCCGGGTCGGCGGCGCGGACCGGGTCTGGGTCCTGTATGCCGGGGTGGGTATTGCCATTCCGCTGTCCCTGCTCACCGGCTGGGCCTTGACCGGCGTCTTGCAGGCCGCCGGTACCTCGCGCGCCGTGCTGGAAGGTGTCACCATGCTGCTCGCCGCCGCCGTGCTGTTTTACGTCAGCTTCTGGCTGTTCTCCAAACGCGAGGCGCAGCGCTGGCAGGCCTGGATCGGCGGCCAGATCGACAGCGCCCTCTCAAGGGGCTCGCTGCTCACCCTGGGCGGAGCCGCCTGTCTGGCCGTCTACCGGGAAGGTGCGGAGACCGTTTTGTTCTACCACGCGCTGGCGAGCGGCGCCACCGGGCAGGACAGCGCGATTGCCGCCGGCATAGCCGCGGCGGCGGCCATTTTGCTGGCCGCCTATTTCGCACTGCGGCACCTGGCCTTGCGCCTGCCCTACCCCCTGTTCTTCGGCGGTACGGCCGTGCTCCTGTATGGCATGGCGATTGTCTTCATGGGGCAGGGCATCATCGAACTGCAGGCCGCAGGCAGACTGGGCAGCTTCCACCTGGCAGGCGTCCCGCACATCTCCTGGCTTGGCATGGCGCCCACCGCGCAAGGCCTTGGCGCACAAGGGCTGATGCTGCTGTTGCCGGCACTGGCCTGGGGCTGGCGGCAACGGCGACCGGCGCTGGCATGAACGCCGACACCCTCGGCAGGCCGGACGCGCAAGACGATCAAGGAGGAAAGACCATGCCGATAGCACAGGGAAGACTGGATCTGCAAGCCGGCCGCCGCCTGCTGCTGGCGATTGCCGCCGCAGGCGTCTTTTCGCTGCTGACCTGCAGCGCCTTCTACCTGTTCGAGATTGAGCGCCTGACCAGCCGGCAGCTGGCCGCGCTGGCGCACTATGCCGGGCAATCTATCCACGCCGCCGACCTGGGCTGGCAGCGCGCGGTCACCGACGGCGAAAAAGGCGCAGCGGGCGATCCTTCACTGTCCTGGCAGTACGACGCCACGGGCCAACAGATCAGTCGCGTCGCCACCCTGCGCCTGCCCGGCGGGCGCAGCGCCACGCGGCGCTTTCCGGTCGACAACGCCTGGCTGGCTGCCGACAACCGGCCCGACTTGCGCCTGTATCTGGTGGGGCGCGGCCGGGTGCTCGCGTCTTCGCTCGGCGCAGCCGGCGCTGGCGAGGCATCGGCGCTGGAGCCGCAGGTGGCCGGCAGGATTGCCCGCCAGGACGCGCTGTTTGTCCAGGCTCCGATGCGCTGGGACGACCAGGCCGACAGTCCGCTGCTGGTCGTCCAGCAACGCCTGTCCCTGCCCTTCTCGCTGGGAGAAATTGCACTGGCCGGATTGTTCCTGTGGGGAATTCTGGCGGGGCTGATCTGGCTCACCGTCGGCATCTGGTTGCACAAGGCGCTGCAACAAATCCAGTTTCTCGCCTACCACGACCCCTTGACCGGCTTGATCAACCGTGCGGCCTTGCGTGTCGGCCTGGCGCACATGCTCGCCGAAAGCCGACGCAACCACACCCTGCTGGCCATCTTCTACCTGGACCTGGACCGCTTCAAAATCATCAACGATTCGCTCGGCCACGCCGTGGGTGACCTGGTGCTCAAGGAGTCCGCGCAACGCCTGCTCGCCTGTGTGCGCGATACCGACTTCGTTGCCCGGCTGGGCGGCGACGAGTTCATCGTGCTGGTGGGCGAACTGACCGGGGCCAACGATGCCGCGGCCATTGCCCGCAAGATCATTGCCAGCCTGGCTGAACCGATACGGGTGAATGGACAGCTCCTGCAGACGGGTTGTTCCATCGGCATTGCCACCCACCCAGGATCGGTCGCCGACCCGGACGACTTGATCAAACAGGCCGACAGCGCGATGTATGCGGCCAAGCAGATGGGGCGCGGGCGCTACCACTACTACGATGCAAGCCTGGGCGCCAAGGCCGACCTGCGCCTGTCGCTGGAGCTGCGCATGCGCGAGGCGCTTGGCGAAGGCGGTTTCGCCGTCCATTACCAGCCGGTTGTCAGCGGTCAGGACGGCATGCGGCTCAACGGCTTCGAGGCGCTGCTGCGCTGGCGCTGCGCCGGACAGGACATTTCTCCGGCCGAATTCATCCCGCTGGCCGAGGAGACCGGCCTGATCGTGCCGCTGGGCGAATGGGTGCTGCGCCAGGCCTGCACCCAGATGCGGGCCTGGCAGCAGGAATTCGGGCAGTGCCAGGGCCTGTCGATGTCGGTGAATGTCTCGGTCCGCCAGCTGCATGCGGGAGATTTTGCCGAGCGTGTCGCCAAAGCGCTGCGAGACAGCGGCCTGCCACCGTCGTCCCTGATCCTCGAACTGACCGAGAGCCTGTACGTGGATCGCCATACCGCCATCCCGGACACCCTGCGCCGCCTCCAGGACATGGGCGTGCGCCTGGCAATGGACGATTTCGGCACCGGCTACTCGTCACTCGCCAACCTGACCCGCCTGCCCATCGACCGCCTGAAGATCGACCGCTCGTTTGTCTGCAACATCACCACCACGGCGGGAGAACTGGCGATTGCGCACACCATCATCGCCATCGGCCAGCAACTGGGCCTGGAAATCGTGGCCGAGGGTGTGGAAACCGCGCAGCAAGCGGCGTTGCTGAACGGCAGCGGCTGCCACATCCAGCAAGGCTGGCTGTTCGGACGCCCCGCTGCGGCAGACGACATTGCGCAACAGCTATTTTCCGCCCCTGCCTTGGAAAAACATGCCACCTCTTTTTAAGAACCGCTACTTTCTCGGCATTGCCACCGCCCTGGCCGCAACGAGCATATTTCACGCCTACGTTCAGTTTGTTGTCGCCGGAGCCATTGATGAACTGTCTCCGCTCTCCGAGTATTCGGTGCCTGGAATACAGAACAGCCTTCACGCTGCGAACAGCCTGACTGCGGCGCTCTGGTTCTACCTGTATTCATTGGTGTTTTCATTGCTCTGCGCCTATTTATTGCATTCATGGCACCAACGAAACGTTCTTTTCATCGGCATCCTGGCCCTGACCGCGGGTGCGATCCCCTTGGCGATAGATCACTCAAGCGCTGCGAACGCCAATGGATGGGCAGCCATGTCGGCGGCGTTCACGAATACATTGCCGGTGGCCAAATGGTATCGCCCCGGCGGTGCCAACCCCGGCCAGGGGGAAAAAGTGGATGCTGGCAAGTACTCCAAGGACGAACTCTTCCAGGCCATAGCGGAACTCGAAGAGGGATCAAGTGCAGGAAAGTACACGGAGCCCCAGGCGCTGTTCGTGTTTCATGCGATCAGCAGCGCGTTTTACATCCGAACCGGAGAAAAACCGAGTATCTCTCTGGGATCGGTGACGCACACCTTCGCCCCGGAACCTGGCGAAGCAAGGACACGGGTGCTGCAAATCGTGGCGGTGACGGCAAGGCGCGCAAATTCCGGCTTCCGATGGATGTGGGTGGCCTTGCTTATAGGTTTGGTGATGATTGCCAAATCATTGGGGAACAAGCGCACACCAGAATTGCTGGATTGCGGTATCACGAATTTTTTGGAGGAGAAATAGCAATGGCAAACGCATACAAGTGGGTCAAGTGGACCAAAGACGGCATCAAGTTTCGCGCAAAGATCAAGAAAGGCAGCGCAGGGCAAGATCTTGTCGATGCGATCGAAGAGATTGAATGGGCCGGCGGCATCCCCGGGAGTCACTTTATCCCATTCAAGATGGATGAAGCCACGAAAGAATGGTTGAAAGATAATATTAACGATTTGCAGGATGCCCGAGTTCCCCAGTTAAATTCGTAACGTGTTGATCTATATAGGGATGCGCTGCAAACGCGCCACTACAAAAGGGTCAACTGGGTGGGAAGGGTCGGTTTCTTGATCGTCAGCGCTTGCAAAATGGCTGCGTGTTCTTGGTTGATGTTCGATAGCGCAGCAATCGGATCCAGATCATTGACTTTCACCACCTGATGCTGAATGCGGCGCAACTTATCGAGCGCACGCTCCGGGGAAATCTTGGTATGACTGTCTTTGAGGCGACTGCGCATCACCCGATACAAAATCAGCGCCATAAAACAAATAGACGCATGGGCATGAATGCGATTGGGCAGGCGGTGATAAATCGGCCCAATCTCAATTTCTGACTTGAGCACCCGAAACCCGCGCTCAATGTCAGCCAGTGACTTGTAGCGCTTGACGACCTCATCAGGCGTAAAGTCCGGCGCATTGGTCACCAGCAGCAACTTGCCATCCATCAGTTTGGCATGCTGCAAGGCCCTCTCGTCAATGTCGTAGGTGAACACCTGGGTTCCCCAGTTGTTTACCCCCAACTGCGGTGACACCCAATGAAATCAACGATCTTCGCTCTTGAAATCGCAATGTTGTAATGGCGCGAAATGCAAATTTGGTTAATTTATACTGAGTAAAGCCTGTGATACAGTAGTGGCGTGTTTATCAAAGTCACCCGCCGCGGCCCAAATCGCTACGTCCAGCTCGTCGAGGCGTACCGCGATGCCTCTACCGGCAAGCCAAAACAACGCACCGTGGCGTCTTTGGGGCGACTCGATCAACTCAACACTGAGCTCAATTCAGTTATCGTCGGCTTGCAGCGCGTCACCGGTCAAACACCGACTGCGCCCGCTGCACCCTTGACACCCCCAAGTTTGAGTTTTGACGCCGCCCGTGATTTTGGTGATGTCTACACGCTCACCGAGCTCTGGAACATCTTGGGCTTTGATGGCCTGCGCAGGGTGTTTCGCCACACCCGACACAGCATTGACGTTGAAGCCCTGATCCGGGTTATGGTGTTCAACCGACTGTGTGATCCTGACTCCAAGCTGGGCGTGCTGCGTTGGCTGCAAACAGTGGCCTTGCCAGGCACTTCTCTGGAATCGATTGACCACCGGCACCTGTTGAGCGCCATGGATGCGTTGGTTGATCACAAAGCAGAGGTTGATAACGTCATGGCCAGCCTGCTGCGCCCCTTGGTTGACCAAGACCTTGCCATGGTGTTTTATGACATGACCACCATTTGCGCTGCCGGTCTGTCTGAGCAGGAGGGCGATTTGCGTCACTACGGCATGGCCAAGGAAGGCGTGATCGCCCGCCAAGTCATGCTCGGTGTGGTGCAGACATCTGAGGGTTTGCCGCTTTACCACGAGGTGTTCGAGGGCAACACGGCTGAGGTGACCACCATCAAGGGCGTCATCGAAAAGATCGTGGCGCGCTTTCCCATCAAACGCATCATCGCTGTGGCTGACCGGGGCTTGCTGTCCACAGAAAACCTGGCCGATTTGCAGGAGATTGTGCTGCCTGGGGGCAACAAGCTCGAATTCATTCTGGCCGTGCCGGGCAGGCGTTATGGGGACTTCGTTGATTTGCTGGAGCCGTTTCACACAGCGCAGTGCTTACCGGCCAAAGAGGAGATTCTGGGTGAAGTCCAGTGGGACAAACTGCGCTTGATCATTGCGCATGATCCGCAGGTGTCGCGAGATGCCGGTGCCAAGCGTGACCAACGTATCGATGAGTTGAAAAAGCAGGCGCAGCAGTGGGTGGGCAAACTCAACGATCAGGATGATGGCAAGAAAAAGCCCGGGCGCAAACTCTCCGATGGTGGAGTCAGAGCCAAGTTTTACCGCGAGGTGTGTGAAGCTCATTTGTCGCGGATTGTGAAGGTCGACCTCAAGAGTGAGCTGTTCACCTACGACATTGACGAGAGGGCCTTGCAGCATGCCAAACTGATGGATGGCAAGTTGCTGCTGGTGACCAATGCGCCGGACTTTACGCCTGATGAG
>Ga0209343_10005445_pt1 | contig 15433 bp, 16 predicted proteins | sample RifCSPlowO2_02_FD_184026 | JGI IMG/M metagenome (GOLD analysis project Ga0209343, IMG submission 184026) | Groundwater microbial communities from Rifle, Colorado - Rifle CSP2_plank lowO2_0.2 (SPAdes) (version 2) | ecosystem: Environmental > Aquatic > Deep subsurface > Groundwater | place... | reverse complement strand
TCTTCGACGGTTTGAAAGCGCCCGCCATTAGCATTGCGGCGCAAGCCATCTTCATACTTGAGAATATTGGTGTGGCCGAAGTGATGATCTGAGGTGAAGAATCGGGTCATTTATTACTCCATTCCTGGTGAAGTTTTTTTGGAGTTCTCCAATGCCGCCAAAGCATCTTCGTTGGGGTGCATTACTGCCAACCAACCCAGCCGGTTAGCCTTGGCATCATCGAGTGCATGATGACGGCGCAAGCCGTTTGCAAATGCCGTTTCCACGGCTTGATTGAACGTATTCCCGGCACACTCAGAAAGCAGCTTGGGTTTACCATCCAGATTTTCCGGCCAGGTGCCGGGGATGCAGAACAATTCCTGTATCCAAGGCCAGTCCCAGCTCAAGCTGTCTGTTGCCAGCGTTACCGGCTGCTCAAAGCGCTCAATCCAATTTCCAAGACGCAAGGTGAGCGTGTCCATGGTCATGAGACATTCGCCGCCTTCCAGGTGCGGCAGGACGGCTTCTTGAGTGAATGCCCCACAGCCCTTTGGTTGATAGGTGTCAGACAACTCGGCGTAGAACTCGCGCCCGTCCTTACCCACCAAGCCGATACTGATTAGCCTGGGATCGATGCACAGGTCGGTAAATTCAGTGTCGAAGAAAACTAACATCACGCAAAACCTTTCCTGAAACCACGCACGAATGCGCACTTTAAAATGCCTGTGTAACCCAATTGCGAAGCGATTCGCATAGCCAGATCGCGTTTGAATCGGCTGGATTTGGTGCGTCCATGCCGGATAGCATTTTTGAGGTCTGAAAATTGATTAATTTGCATTTCAAATTCCTTCCAGCATGCGTTCTTCGCGCAAGGTTGTGTGGACGTGCTTGTTGTAGAGCATGTATTTGTCGTTGAATGGAAGTTGATATCGGTCTGCAATCCATTTTGCGATTGCCGCTGATCTGGAAATTCCCGCAGAGCAATGAACTAAGATTCCTTCAATTTTTTCCCCATGACACATGGCAGCAAACTCAATTACGCTCCGCGCCTGTTGTTCGGAGAACTGGACGTATGGTTCTTCGGGAACGTCGATATCATCAAATGCTAGGCGCAAAACATGCGCCCATCCTTCTTGAATGTCGGCTGGTGTGGCGATTGCACTGGTAACTGAGATGACAGCCCATCCAGGCCACGCAGCACGCGATTGCGCTTCTTTTTGACTACAAAACAAAACAGTTCTGAGTGACATTTTTATAAGCCTCGCTTAATGGCAGTTTTCCACGCAAACAACAGGCTCTTCGCATCCACCAGCGCGTGATGCTGGCGTGCCGCATTGGCCTTCCAATAATCGACCAGCGCAGCCTGATAGCGGTTGATCTGGTAGTCGTGACTGAAATAAATAGTGCCGCACTTCTGGCGCAGGTTCTTGGGCCAGCAGCCGTAGAACTGGAAAAGTTGCTCGATCCATGGCCAATCTATTCCTGGCGCATCGCTACGCAGGATCGCTTGTTGATCGGTCAGGCTCTCGATCCAATCCTTGAGGCTCACGGCCAGCTCCACTTCTTTCCTGCGGTGCTCGCCGCCCTGAAGCAACGGCAGGACGGTTTGGATAACGAAGTCCGAGCACAGCCCTTCGTTCCAACCGCCATCAACCTCCGCGTAAAATTCGCGCCCGTCCTGCGCCACACAGCCAATGCTTATAAGAAACGGATAGCCATTTTGGTTTAGCGTGGTGAATTCAGTATCAAAAAAAACATTCATTGCACACCTCTCCGAATAGCAAATTTCCACGCGAACAGATGACCGAAGTGTTGGTCAGCGGTAAAAAAACGGTTGCGTGCCATTACGATTCCTTAGCGATCTATCTTTCCGTTAAAAACCCAACGGATGTGCCGTTGTATGGGTTGCCGCGTACTCCATTCCGTCTGCCGCCTTCTGGCATCACAATTTGAGCAACGTTTTCATCCTTCATGATCGCTTCAACAAACGCATCACGGATGATGCTTGTGGTACGGCGCATATCAATATCCGTGCGATCGGCAAGCTTTTGGCTGGAGGTTTTATCAAAACGGATTTTTTTGCCTGTTTGCGCCCTCAATTCTTTGAGCTCGGCTTCTATGATGCGTAGCCGTTGATCTGGTTCTGGGCGTTGCACATCAAAGATCTCCACCCGTGATAACAAGGCTTCAGGCACGTTGTTCAGACTATTGGCCGTGAGGATGAAAATAATGCGGCTGGCATCAAAATCCATTTCAAAGAAATCGTCTTTAAAGACTGCGGCCGTGCCTGGCTCAAGCAATTCCAGCAAGACTGGCAAGATTGGGTAACGTTCGTCCTCGCCCATCTTGTCAATTTCATCCACGATAAAGACAGGCGAGGTTGTGCTGCCCTCGGCGAGCGCTTTGAATACCTGCCCGTGTTTGGCGCCAGTCCAAGTTGATTGGCAGCCGTTTAGCAAAAAACCAGCCCCACCTGCCGACACCTTTTCCATCGATCCTCCCAAGCTGCCGGCTAGCGCCATTGCCAGATAAGTTTTGCCGATACCCGGATCACCCAATAGCAAGATAGGACGGACACGAAAGCTCTTTGCGCCCATCGCGGCGGATAGAACAAGGTTTTTTTGCAAGTAACTGATGGGTGTGATCAGGTTCTCAAATTGGCCTTTCGCTTTCTCAAGGACTGCGCACGCTTTTTTTAGGTCAGGCAGTGTGCGATAGCCGTTATTTTCCAGCGCGGCTTTAAGCAGGCGGTCTCCACCGCCTTTGCGCTCCTCTCGCATTTCGTCCACCAGAGTCGTTGCTGCGGCCAGTGCGGACGGGCTAAAAATCTGCACGCTATTAGGTGGGTCTACCAAGACTGCGAGCGTTGCCGTTTTGGCAGCTCCGTCTGCGGAGCCTAATGCTTGCGTCCATAAGGCGTGACTGCGCTTCACCAGGCTGGCTGAAACATTGTCTGGCATTGCACATGAAGTGCCGCAAAATGCTTCCGCCCATGCTCTGGTCTTTGGCCGTGCGCCCTCTCCACCCATCCCATTCACGCCCACATGGCAAAAAATCTGCTTGGCACAATCCCAGCTAGGGTCAACGGCGAATTTAAGCACTTCATCCATGCCTGGGTTGCGTGTTTCATGCAGGGTACATAGGCTGGCCGCCATGAACAGGCTGTGCGCAAATTCATAAGTAGTCTTGTCCGTCTGGCTGCGGACTGGCTTGAGTGTCCTTGTCGCCAATGCGCTAGCATCGGCTAGCTCGTATTGCGTACCGATCCTGATGCTGTCCAAGCTTGGTGCATCTTTTTTGGCAGGCAAAGACAATCCAAATAACACCTTTTCCTTGTCGGTTAATTTGGGCATGTCCAGTGCATTGCGCCATTGCAAATAACAGGCATGCACAAGCCGTCTGGCTACGCCATCGGATAGGGGTTTGATGGTATCGGTAAATTTCTTTAAAACCCCCGCCCCGCCAGGATGTCGTAAGGTTGGAGCGGTAATTTCAAGCAGCATTTTTTTCTCGGTGCCAAATTTCTGCATGTTGACCAGGTTTTGGACGGCATGATCCAGATTGGCGGCATCGTTATATTCGTTTAAAGAATAGAGAATGGAAGCAACAAATAAATCGGTCGAGAACTTATGGCCGGATCGGTCCAATTCGTTTTTTACGGGCATCAGAATTTGACCGGCCAGTTCAATGGTGTCCGGCAGAACGTTTTTGCCAAAAGCTCGGACAAGTGAGGTTAATGGCTGGTCTAGTAAATCTGCTTTATTGGCTCTCATGTCTATTTCCTTATCGAAAGATACTGAACCAGCATCGTAGGCTCTTCCACCTATAAATGCACGACTTATTTTGCGGATTATTCAATGCAATCAACGATTAACACTTAATTAACAGTTACGAAAAGTTGCACATATAGCTGCAATAACGATTGTTAAAAATAATTAACACTGAATTAACAGTTGCAATTTTTTTGCCGGATGCCAACTGTGCTTTGGTGGAAAATTTAAGCTGCGGCAAAAAATATCGCAGTCTCAAAACAGAGGAAATTCTGCGCATTAACCTGTAATTCGCTAAACGCTTTTATAAGGTCCTCCGGCAAATCTTCGTAGCATACGAAATGGCCTGGCCTGGGTAAGCTCCTCGATTCCGGCGACAATCATCTGTCCTACGATGATGCTTGCGACAAGGAGGTGGGGATGGGAATTGATTTACGGAGCACTGGATTTGGGGGTTGGCAGGCGTGAGCACCAGATAGCCACTAGGCTTTAGTGCTAGACTTTACCCCGCTGCAAAGGGCAGCGGCCAACAAAAGGGAGAAATCAGATGAACAGAAAAGAACTCGTTGACGCACTGGCTTCAAAAACAGACTGCACCAAGGCTTGTGCTGACCGCACCCTCGCAGCTTTGATTGAAGTCATCACCGCCACCCTCAAGAAGGGCGACAACGTCGCACTGGTTGGCTTTGGCACTTTTGAAGTGCGTAAGCGTGCTGCACGCATTGGTCGCAACCCGGCAACAGGCGCGGAGCTTAAAATCAAGGCGTCCAAGGCACCCGCGTTCAAGGCAGGAGCAACTTTCAAGGCTGCTGTGAATGGCGTTAAGAAATAATTGCCCCAATGCGCAACCATCAGGGTGTCTTGGTGGTTGCGCAATAACCCATGCCTGCGAATGAAATTCTGCAATACCTGAAAAAGCATGGTGAGCGGCTGGATACGGACATCGCTGAAGCTACAGGCATCTCACTTGCTGCCGTGCGTTTGCAGTTAGCTGAACTGACTGCCAAATGTGAAGTGGTGGCGTGCCATTCAATCAGGTTTAACAAAGGCAAGAAAGTCGAAGGTTCAATACCAATTCGCCAGATTTAGGGAGCTTCTGTTGCAGGACTTCTAGCAGAGCAAACAATCCACATCGGCACGATGTGCGTCGTATAAAAAGCCGTATTGGTATGCGATGTATTCCAGCTTGGCAGAGCCAATGCCCCAAATAAATTACTGCACGTTGATCAATCGCACTCACCGGCAGCAGTCTTTCATCAAGGGCACTATGGCACGATGACCAATGAGGCATCAGATGCTATTTTTCGCCCTAGAACAACCTGGCCTGTGTCGGCTCTTTACCTGACAGCAGCAACTTTTCAAGCGCAACCCTGGCGCCATCAGTGATCCCCTGCCTCTTTCCCACATCCAGCAATTTCACCACCGCCTCATTGAACGGATATTGAGCATCCATCCAGTCCGAAACGATCTCTTTCGCCGAACACTTAACCAACCTCAATGAACCAGATCGCACTCGAACCAAATGAGCACATGTACGCCCCCTCTTGACCACGATCGCAATATGCCGCTGTCGATCAATAAGCACCTGACCGCAAACCACATCCATTGCCGGAGAAATAAAATCGACCGTTGTAAGATCGGTCATGTCTTTTGCCATATTTCCACCGCTACCTTGTTTAACAGGCGCATTCTGAACTTTTTCTTTCCGTGGTCAACAAATCCAGTAGTTATTTGGCCCCATATTTTTAAAGTGCACCTCAACTCGACTCAATCAATCGCGCCACATCGCCATGGCACTCTGCACATTTGCCTACCAACAACAAGTCACCAGCTTTGACTGCCCCGGAGAAATTGGTGATGATGACCGCATGACGGCATTTACCGCACCAGACATTTGCGAGCAGCAATTTTTTGCTTTCACTGGAAATGGCAGCCCATAGCTTGGCTGCAGGTGCGGTGAATTTAGGGATGGATTCAACGGTCATATCGACTGTCTACACGTTCACGCAATTCCTTACCCGCCTTAAAATGCGGCACGTACTTAGCGAGCACTTTTACCTTTGCGCCTGTCTTGGGATTTCTACCCTGCCGTGGCGGTTTATAGTTCAGCCCAAAGCTACCAAAGCCACGTATTTCTACACGCTCACCTTTCGCTAGCGCATTGGAAAGCGCATCCAGAATCACCTTGACTGCGATCTCAGCGTCCTTCAGTTGCAATTTGGGGTGTAGCTCGGCGAGGTGTGCGATCAGGTCGGATCGGGTCATGGCTTGAGTAAGTGGCGATTAGTGGTGTGTCAGGTCAGTTAGTATTTTACCTCAAGCGTAGTAACCCTCCTTACTAAAGCCTTCCATCACCCATTCGAAATTAGGTTGCACGAAAGCTGTCATTCGCGAAGTAACACATAACGACGTTGCCGTCATTCAACCACTCCAATACAGTCGGCCCTTTACTTTATGAGAGCAGCGGCCTTTCCAACCTTATGGTGCAGTTTCCAAGTATCCCTTAACAAATTCCTTCCAACAGGCATCTACATGTTCGAAAGGTTCATTTATTATGCTTCTGGATGCCACCTCTTTTTCGAACTCCACCAGTATCTTCGACTGGTCGCCTTTTTCGTGTTCCCGTTCAAGCAACACCTTGAGATTTGCGTGAGTGGATGGGCTGCAAAGTTTGGCCAAATCACGTCCCAGAATTCTGGCACCAGCAAGATCACAGAATTTTTCTGTTGGTAGTTTGAGCAGGTCTGGATGTTCGGTATGAAGTCTCATTTCGACTTCGCCAGCCTGATAATAATTTTCCAGCAATAGCCAAATATCCTGGATGTCTTTCGTTCTTTCATAGGGGCGGTCATTCCATGCAAACAGTTTGAGCAACACGATGCCCGGAAGCGATGCGGATCTGATGCGTATATCCTGCCCAAAATCAATTTCGACCGCTGCGCGAAACACATCTTCATAGCCAACGATATTCATGATGCTTGCACGTTCTGGCGGCCAAGCAATAGCGTTACCTTGGCCGATAGCACCAAATGGAACGAGGTCAATCCTGTTACCAGTTCCATCATGGAATTCATGAGGCCGATCCATATTTTGCTGGAATCCACCGGAGGTTTCGAGGGCGTGAGCAAGACGCTCATAACAACCCCAGTCTGGCAGCATCACGCCGAAATCCAGATCATATGTCTTGCGGCGTTCATCAATTGCGTAATGGCATGTCAAAATGAGCTGTTGCACAGTGGCACCTACGAGCAGAAATTGCACATTCTGCTCTTCCGCTATTCGTCGAAAACGAACAAGCATTTCCAGCCGATCTGGCGACAGGCTATTCGATAATTTGTAGCAGATGGTCATCGTATATTTTCTGGGCAACTTCTCGGTTGCGCCCATCCCGTGTGGCCAGTAAATCCGCGTAAACCACCAGCGGAGGTGCACAGGGCATATCTGGCTCCTTCTCCGGTTTAGGCCAGAATGCCCACATGATTTCCACCGTACCTTTTTCGTCTGGAATCAGGTGCAAGCGCTGCATGGCGGCATTTGGCAAGGCGGGATCGTTTGGGTCGCCGAAAACATAAAGGGTCAGCCGCTCAGCTTGGAGGTAACGGGTGAGCAATTCAGCACCCGGCTCGCCACCCCAACAGGCATCCAACCCCGTGAGATCAGCTGTTTTCCACCAGTCCGGCGCAGCTTGTAGTGGTGGACGGCATTTCTTTCGTAGGAGGCGCGGACGCAGTTGGTCGGGGAAGTTGTTGACGCATTTTTCCAGCAAGTCGCGCTTATCCAGTAAAACCTTGGTCTTGCCACGGGTGCGCAGATATTTGAGTTCCTTGAGTGCGGCTATGGCGTTGTGCACTGTTCCCAAGGCAAGCCCCGTTTTCTGTGCCAGATCCCGATAAGGGAGTTTCTCCAAGCCTGGCTCGTTCAGCAGGGCAAACAGCAACCTCAGGCCGGTCTCGTTAAAGGCGCGAACCGCGCCATGTATTTTGGCTGGAGTTTTTTCAGTACGTGGTTTTTCTGCATTGACCGTTGGCTGCATCGCTACCATCAGAAAAATGGGGGGGGCATCCAGATAGGCATTACCCAGGCCATCCAGATAGCCAATCTTCTGTCGGCGCAGGGCTGTACGCACTGGCTCGGGAATCTCCGGTGCTATCAAGATGGTGGGTGGATTTGTGATTAACAGCCCAAAATTGATGCCCTCCGTCACATGACCGACAAATTTGGCGTGAAAGGTGCTTGTTATTCGTGCTTGGCCAACGCTCTGTTTAATAACGATATTATCAGCATCGCACTGAATATCCAACCCTGTGTTCTCCCTAAGGGTAACCAGCACTTGCTGGCGTGTAGCAGTTTCATCAGTCATAAAATGCACTCGCATGTTTTGTTCACACAGTGTGAACATAACATGCGAGATGAACAAATTGCAAGTTTTTTTCCATAACTACATATAGATTAAACAGTTATTTTCAAGATAATGAAAAGCTTGTTCATTTATTTTGCTTGCTACTTAGCGTGCTGGACCTGTGAGAATCTAACAGCAAGTAAAGCAGTCGGATACCTAAAATTGTGGGCATTAGCTTGGTGTGTCGAGTAACGTTGTGACATATCACAGGCAGTCTGACATCCCAGGCAGTAGCTGTTCATGACGATGTTTGTTATTCACTGAGACCTAATTATATAAAGCGATTCATTGATTTTTTATAAGCAAAATGTTCATGGCTGCTTATGTGTTCATGTTTATTGAACGCTACTTTCAAGTAATGTGTGATGGATAAGCGTCGGTTTGCCTTTCTGCTACTCCAAAGCAACTTCGCCAAGTACCGGTAATGGCACGGAGCTGTACGCCATGTTGTATTTCTGACTACCCGGAAGCGGCAGGACAAGTCTACCGCTTCCGTTGACCCTATCCCTATATCTGAGTTCTCTCAGATATTTTCAATGCATCATCAACCTCAATTCCCAGATAACGCACGGTATTTTCCAGCCTATGTCCTGCAAGATATAAGCTGGACGGTTAGATTCCCATTCAAATTCATCGAGGTTTTTTCGCAGAGACATCACTAGCGTCATATCAGTCGCTTCGCCCTTTTCCTTTTTGGCGATCTGCGATAGTGGTGATGGGTTGTCCGTTTTGATAACGGACTTCGATGTTGGTGTTGTTATGGTTTTCTGGGGCGAGGGTCGGGTGGATGGCGTATATGCCTCGTCCAATTCGCTGGGCGAATCCTTGCGTGCCGTCCTGAATGGCAGCAACTGGACCATCATAGGATGTGTAGCTGTCGGCGGGATCAGGAATCACAAATTTAGCGTGTGGATCAATAGACAGAATTTTGGCTCGCAGACGATCTTGAGCGACTTGAGCCGATGTTTGTGCCGGCGCCGGAGTTTCTGGTTGGAGTTGGGTTTCTTCACCAGATTCTTCTGACTCTTGAAGTAAAGGCTCAGCCTGTGCCGGATTGATGATGGATTCGTTGAGTATGACTATCTCTTGAGGTGTCGGTGCCTGTGGTGCTAGAGCGATTTGTGGTTCGCGGGAGGCTCGGTGATTTGCAATCATCAACTGAAGCTCTGGATTAAGGACGGTCATGCCCATTTCATCTGCCAAGCGGGCCATTCTTATGGTGAAGTTGGGATTATCTCCAGTCAATGTTAGCTGACTTCCGAATTTTTGTTGGGCGTGGATTAGTGCTAGGCGGATTTCTTCATCACTCACGCGTACCCGATCAAAAGTGATGCGGTTGCCACGGTCGGTGAATAGATGGCTGCCATCTTGGCTATATTCGACGTTACCGTTTCCAGTGACATGCCATTGGATGCCCGCATATCTGGCAAGTAGTGGGTTAACTTCATAGGGGCGCATAGCAGCACTACGCGCCGAGCGGATGGCAATTTCTTTCTTTTCCTCTTCGAGCAGTCGGGCCATTGCCTTTTTGTATTGTTGCTCACGATATTCTTCGGCATCAGTTTCCCTTGCTTCATCCAACACGCTATCGCTTTTGCTGTCCCTGCCTTTGGCATCACGCATGGCTTGGTAGACGATGCCACGCAGGGCGGAGAGGGCGGCTTGGTCGCCGAGATTGGCTTGCTCGTGCAGCCAGACACGCCACGCGAGAGGTGGTATGCGGGTGGCACGCAAGGATTGGCTCTTTTCCTGGAATTTAGCTTCGGCCTGCAATTTTTGACGCAAGCTGAAAGCATCGAGTGCGATGTTCACTACCATTTGTGATTCATGGGTGCGGTTGCGATCCCGCTTGATGATGGATTTCTCCGCTTTGGTTCGCTCGCGGATGTTATTGAGCGCCTGGGTGCGTTCATCCCGAATTTCTTTTATCCGCTTGACATGTTCAGTGTCGCCGACCCGGATGAATTGTTTGTATTGTGAGAAGCGTTGACGAAGATCAGCACGAGCGGCGGCGCGTTGGTTCTTGCGCTCTTCACGTTTTGAGTTATCGCGGGTTAAGCTTCTTTCTCCTCGGCTGCCTGTTTCACCTGTTCCGGGGCGTCGCAGATCAGCATCTTGCCCGGTATGCTTGTCTCCAAAACGCTTGTGTAGAGCGCCCTGCAGTAGCAGCTTACCGTTTTGTCGATCAGCATTCAGACTGCTAGCTGGCAATTCATGCAAGCTACCGCTTCTGTCTGTGCTGGGGCCGGGGTTGCGTCCCTCCACGCGCTCTCTCGAAACTTGATTAGCACGAAGAATGTGATCTGGGGGGATTCCGTGGTCGAGGCTTTTTGCGAAGAAATCGTTTATTCCTTTTGTTAGTTGTTTATAGGTTAAATGTAAAAGATCAGGAACGATGCATGGGAGTGGCTGATCGGGAATGCTGGGAACAAAATTACCCCAGCGTTTTTCGAGTTCGGCGCGTTTTAGGATGCGCAAGCCACGGCTTATCGGAAGGTCGAGGATTTCTTCGGTTTCTGGACTGGTTGCGTGCAAGCGCATTCCCCCGCCGCCGGAGTCGGTTAGGGTAATGTCGTACTTGCTTAGCCAGGTATGCAGGGCATTCCAATCGGCGAGTTTTGGGAGATCGCGCTTTAGCGATTGGGCGACTTTTGATTTCAGCCATGAATCAAGGCCGCTTGGATCATGCCAGGTTGGCAAGCTAACTTCTTGATGATCGCGGTGTACATCCAGAATGGTGTGGTGATCAGTATTGAGGACAATGGATTTTTTGTTTTTGTCATCGATCTCCACAATGTAAATCCCATTGTCGTGGGTCCACCCATGCTTGATTTCGCTCTGGCGTGCGGCCATGTGGAGGGTTTTTTTGGCCCATTCGATGTTGTGGGATTTGAAGGTCTCTGGATGGATGCGGTTGACGGCGATATGGCAATGAACGTTGTCGGTGTTGGCGTGGATAGCAATGACATATTGATGTTCGCACAGACCTAACGAATTGATAGCATGTTCGGCTGCATCAAAAATGGCATCACGGCTAAGGTTATCGTGCTCATGCCAGCTTAGGACTAAGTGAAAGGCTGGATCTGTACAGCGCGTGTTGCGTGCTGAAACAGCATTCATTTCGATTGCAGCCGAGGTGATATCGGTAATGCAGTGGGTACGAATTGCGACGCATTTTTCTTGATTGGTCTTTTTGTCTAGGGGTGTGGTTGCGTAGTTGAGAATATCTTCAAACTTTTGATCTTTGGAAAGTGCCTGTTGCTTTTCCTGCCCTTTATTTTCCATGATGTAAGCAACAAGCTTGTTGAACGACTTTCCAGGCCTGGCTTTTAATTTTCGCTTGTCGAGGATGATTGGAACCATGGTGCGATCTACTTACTTATTCTCAACATTGCGGCAAGCGCTTCATCAAGCACTCTCCCCAATTTATCATCGTGGGGCTGAAATCCAAGTGTAATAAAAGTGGCTTGCATACCGCGAATCGATTGAACTACTTCACGAATAGATAAGATGATCTCAACTTCAAAATGGACATCAGCGCGGCGACCTAGGGCGGTACGACGCATAAATTCGGACACCGAAAGGCACCTGATGAAAGCGAGCTCGCGAATTGCGAGAGCATCTTTTCCAGACGCACGTACTTCAAGCCGGACTGATTTCAGTTCGTCGGTGGGTATTTTTGTGAAGAGTTGTCTCATCACACACCTCCGGACAGCCACTCGGCATATTTATCGACGTCTATGAGTACTTTACGGCCGCGCCGAATAATTGCGCCCGTTGCAGCAAGACCGTTGCCTAAAATCTTGCGGCCCTTAGAATCGATGCGGTCGGCAGATTTGAAGATTTGCCCGTGAATTGCGGCGGTGGTTAGTCCCAAAAGCGGGAAGCAATTTGGAAGGTTTTTTACTGTTGCCAGCTTGGGAAGTGTGTTCGTTACCGCTTGTGTTTCTTGCATGATTGCGCTCCTCTAATCCCGCGAGTGCGGGGGTTCAATGCGCAATGTATGCGTGTTATTCCGTGATTATTCCTTGTGTCCCTCGATGCTCCCTGGATTACCTAGATTACCTAGTTCTCATCAACCCTCCGACTGTCATACCAGTCACTCAAGTGCTTTCCGCAACTTTCAATCATGTACCGTTTCTCTTTTCTATCCTTTTTAGTTGCCCAGATAACGCCATGAGGAATCGATTTAATTAACTCCCACTCGTCTCCATTTGTCGCCCATTTCTGTAACACTCCCATAACTTTCTGGTCAGTTGTTTCTCGCCCTGTCTCGCACTCAATTTGCCATGCGGCTTTGACTGCAAGCTTACCCGCACCAGTTCTCGGCATCTTGCCCGGCGGCTCATCATTGGCTTTGGTATTCGCAACTATCACAATAGCAGGGACTACTTGCTCCACAACGTCAGCTTCCAGTTCTGACCCAATCTTACAGTCACCTTCTCGTACCTGTTTCTGTGTGTGTTTCTCCGTGTTGGTTTCTTTCAACCTCACAAAAACAGGCGAGGCTTGCGCCGCTGCATTGGCTTTCCACTCTGACTCAATCTCACCCATTGGATCCACGTGGTGACGCTCGAGATTGAGAATTCTATAGATGTACGTGGAAACATAACCTAGCTCAGTAACAAGGTCGTTGTTTTTTTCACATTTTGCTTTGTCTAGCAGAGCTGGCAGCGTCATCTCTCTGAACTTGCAGAGTGCTTTCCATAGACGTGGCTCTGTGCAAGACCAGTGGATACCAACCTCACGACAAATTTTTTCGAGTGGCAAGGCAACATCGACATGCAAGGCATCGACAACCGATGCCATGCCATTGCTATTAGCTTTATCAATTCTGTCCGGCAATTGACCACGTTTGAATTTTTCACCATACGGAACATATTGGCCCAGAGGGTAATATTCTGGAGCGTATCCGCCCCGGATGTATCCCTCGAGTGCTATATACGTTTCCCGTTCTTGGGTATGGTCGCGCTGCATGTCATACAATTGAACGCGCACTTGCGGAATAGTAAGTTGAGCAGAGTCGTGCTCAATCAAACTTAAGCAACAATTATCATCCCAGCTAGGTACTATTTTTTCCACTCTAAGCTGCAATGTTTGTGGCATTTCGGCTAACGGCTTGTTCCAATACCCATTTAATAAGGGATACAGCGGAATGTATCTTGAGCCACAATAATCTGCTCTGTTTTTCTCGATAAATTCGCTAAACATGTACATTATGCAATCCTCAATTTCTGAGCCAGTGCATTGCCTATTTTTAATACCCGTGCCGGTGGCATTACTTTCTTTGTTTTTTTCATATTACCCCCTTCATCACGCCACTCCCATGCGTTTGGCCAACAGGTCTCCCATTGCTATGACACGGTCCGGCGATAGGTGCGAATATCGCGCCACCATCGACAAGGTTCTGTGTCCGAGTATCTTGGCAATCTCAAGCGGCGAGGTTCCGGCCATGGCAAGGTATGACGCGGCAGTGTGTCTCAGGTCGTGCCAGTGAAAATCATTGATCTCTGAGGCTTCCAGCGCAGCGGCAAAGGATGCGCGCAAATCCATATATGGCGATTTTTTAGCGGCTGTTGTCGGCGGGAAGACGCGGTCATCTGTCAGGCTTTGCACCTTGGCGCGCTCCTGTAATAACCCAATTGCTTCACCGGATAGTGGCAGCACACGCGCATCGCCGTTTTTTGTGTCACCCAGCATGGCCGTCCGGCGCTTCAAGTCGATCTGCGCCCAGCGTAACCCCATTACCTCAGATTGCCGCCCGCCAGTAGTCAGGCTAAGCACCACGGCCAGGTACAGCGAGGCGTTGCTGGATTCCCGACAAGCCTTGAGGAAGCGCGCCAGTTCGGCATCGTCAAGAAAACGCACGCGGCCTTTGTTTTCAGTGCCCTTTGATACCCTTTCCAGTGGATTGCGTTCAAGCCAGCCCAACTCTTTTACGGCGAAGCTGCACGCACTCGATAAGGCGGCAAGGGAGCGATTAACATCCGCGTCTGAGCGTATCCCACCGCCCCGTTGTTTGGGCGTCGCCTTGAGCGCATCTCTGGCCTTAGCGATGACGTCCGGGGTCATGTTTGATAGCAGAGTGTCACCGTGTTGAGTGCGCCACCATTTAAGCCTGATATTCACTTGCTCTCTTGATTTGAGTTCGAGGCAATCTTTGCTGGCTTCGTAGCGGTCGAGCAGCTCTTTCACCGTGTAGCGCTTGCTGATTCCGAAGTGACGACCTGACTTCATGTCTGCTTCAGTTTTTTTTGCCCATTCACGAGCATCAGTCAGGCGATCAAAAGTTGCTGATTCCGGCGGGTGGCCTTTAAGGCGAATTTTTACGCGGTATGAAGTCGAGCCATCGTCATTTATACGCTTTTCAATGTTTGCCATACCGACCACGCTGTTGAATTAGTGAAACCGCTAAATGACATAGTGGCACAAACTAGTATAAATAACAACAGTGGTTATACTATCCATTGTTTTGTCGGTATTTGTCCTTTTCTTCCATGATATTGCGCTATATGAAAATTACTGCGGGACACTTACGGGGCATTTGAAAACAAAATCAGGCCATTTGCAGGTCATTTTGAAAAAGCAGGCAACGCCCAGGTGTGTCTATTTGCAATGGATTTGACGCAGGATCGCTGCCAAGAATGCAGCCGTCTTTTTTAGGGAGCGAGAAAGGCAGAAAGGAATGTTTTTTCCAGCATTGCCCCGCCAGTGCCCCATTAAACAAAAAGGCCACTCCGAAGAATGACCTAACTGCTTGATTATACTGGTGGGCCGTGTGGGATTCGAACCTACGACCAATGGATTAAGAGTCCACTGCTCTACCAACTGAGCTAACGACCCGTTTTGATGCAAACATCAAAAGCGGCGCGCATTATCGGAAATGCCTGCCCGTTTGTCAAAACAAAGCTGCATTGCGAACCAGATCAAGGTGAAAATCACCGGAAATAACCGCAGGAATGGGTCAGGATGTTGTGTTTGTTCTGAATAACGCCGACTGGGCGTGCGCCTGCAAGCCTTCGCCGAACGCCAATGTCGCTGCAATTGCGCCGAGCTTCTGCGCGCCTTGCGCGGAGACCTGGATCAGGCTGCTGCGCTTCTGGAAGTCGTACACGCCCAGCGGCGAGGAGAAACGCGCGGTGCCGGAGGTCGGCAGCACATGGTTCGGCCCGGCGCAGTAGTCGCCGAGCGATTCGGAGGTATAGCGCCCCATGAAAATCGCGCCGGCATGTCTCAGCCTGGGCAACAGGCTTTGCGGGTCTGCGACCGACAATTCGAGATGCTC
>Ga0209343_10005443_pt1 | contig 15436 bp, 15 predicted proteins | sample RifCSPlowO2_02_FD_184026 | JGI IMG/M metagenome (GOLD analysis project Ga0209343, IMG submission 184026) | Groundwater microbial communities from Rifle, Colorado - Rifle CSP2_plank lowO2_0.2 (SPAdes) (version 2) | ecosystem: Environmental > Aquatic > Deep subsurface > Groundwater | place... | reverse complement strand
TAAATACCTCATGATAAGGCGGCCCAAGGGCGCGCCTGCCGCAACGGGCTCAATGCTGCGACAGTGCGCTGGAGAGTAGTCTGGCGGTGATATCCACGATTGGGATAATGCGCTCGTAAGCCATGCGCGTGGGGCCGATGACACCCACTGTACCAACCACCTGGCCGTCGACTTCGTAGGGTGCGGTGACCACGCTGCATTCGTCCAGCGGCGCGATGCCGGATTCGCCGCCGATGAATATCTGCACGCCCTGCGCGCGCGTGCTGCTGTCAAGAATCTGGATGATCTGGGTTTTGCGGTCGAACAGTTCGAACAGTTCGCGAAGCCGCTTCATGTCCGAGGCCAGATCCTGTGAGTCGAGCAGATTCTTTTCGCCGGAAATCACATATTCCTCGGACGATTCCGTGATGGCCCGGTCGCTTGCCTCAAGGGCCGTGGTCATCAGCGCGGTCATGTCTTCCCGGTGCTGCTTCAATTCATCCTGCAAACGCCTGCGTATCTGATCGAAAGTCAGGCCCGCATAGTTCTGGTTGAGGAAATTCGCGGCCATGGTCAGGTCGGAGGGCGTGTAGGCCTTCTCGGTCAGCAGGATGCGATTCTGCACATTGCCGTCGGGCGTCACGATGATCAGGAGCACCCTTTTTTCTGACAATGAGAGGAATTCGATGTGCCGGAACGCCTGCGACTTGCGCCGTGGTGCGACCACCACGCCGGCAAAGTGAGTCAGTTCGGACAGCAACTGCGAGGCCGAACTGATGAGTTTTTGCGGGTGTTCGCGGTGAAAATTACCTTCAAGCTGGTCGATTTCCACCCGATCCAGCGGTTTGGTGGTGAGCAGCGTGTCCACGAAAAGGCGATACCCGCGCGGCGTCGGGATACGGCCCGCGGAGGTATGCGGGCTGGCGATGAACCCCAGTTCTTCCAGGTCCGCCATGACATTGCGGATGGTTGCCGGTGACAGGTCCAGCCCGGAGTAGCGCGACAGCGCGCGCGACCCCACCGGCTCGCCTTCCACGATGTAACGTTCAACCAGGGTCTTGAGAAGAATCTGTGCGCGGCGATCAAGCATGAAATCCATTCTACAGAAAAGAATCCGGAACGCATATAAAGACCGCCGTCGCATAAATCTCGCGCCGGCTGCTGGAAGCAGCGCGGCAAGCTTTTGGCCGCGCGGTCCTATATAAAGACCGCCGTCGCATAAATCTCGCGCCGGCTGTTGGAAGCAGCGCGGCAAGCCTTTGGCCGCGCGGTAGTTTATTGAGCAACGCTTATTCAAACTTTGTCGTTTGCGCAAGTTTCTGTTTTAATGGCCATTCAATCCTGGTTTCGCTCATGCCCTCATTTAAAACCGTGGCGCTGATCGGCCGTTACAACGGCCGCAAGGGTGCCGACTCCGTCGCAATGCTCGGCACATTTCTGATGCAGCGCGGGTGCCGCGTTCTTCTGGAGAAAGACAGCGCCGAGGCGACCGGCGTCGGCCGCTTCGAGATCGCCGACTATGCACAGTTGGGCAACCAGGCCGATCTGGCGGTGGTGCTGGGCGGGGATGGCAGCATGCTCAATGCGGCGCGTAATCTGGCGCGCTTCAAGGTGCCGCTGATCGGCGTCAATCAGGGGCGCCTCGGATTCATGACCGACATTACCGCGGGCAGCATGCTCGAGGCCATGGGGCAGGTGCTGGAGGGGAAATTCTCGGTGGAAGACCGCACCCTGCTGGTGGCCGAGGTGGTACGCGGCGGGGCCAAGACCTTTTCGACTATCGCGCTCAACGATGTCGTGGTGAACAAGGGGGTGGTGGGCCGGTTGATCGAGTTCCTGGTGCATATCGACGATGAATTCGTCTACGACCTGCGCGCGGACGGCTTGATTGTGGCGACCCCGACAGGGTCTACGGCCTATGCGTTGTCATCCAATGGGCCGATTCTTCAGCCGACGGTCCCGGGATTGGCGCTGGTACCGATCTGCCCGCATACCCTGTCGAACCGCCCGATCGCGGTCAGCGACAAGTCGCGCATCGAAATCACGCTGAAAAGCGCGGTCGATGCCCTGCTGCATTTCGACGGCCAGCCCCAGGTCGGCCTGCAGGAAGGCGACAAGGTCAATGTGCGGCGAGCCGATCATCCGATACGATTTGTCCATCCGCCCGGGTACAGCTATTTCGCGATGCTGCGTGAAAAGCTGCACTGGAGCGAGATGTATTGAGCAGGGCGCGCCTCGACATGCTGCGCTACCTGTCGATCCGGAATTTCGCCGTCGTCGAATCGCTGGATCTGGAGTTCCAGGCAGGATTCACGGCGTTGACCGGGGAAACGGGGGCGGGCAAGTCGATACTGATCGATGCTTTGGCCCTGGCGCTGGGCGAGCGCGCCGATGCGGCGCAGGTGCGCCCGGGCGCCGAACGTGCCGAGGTTGCCGCGGAGTTTTCCCTGGAGTCACAGTCCGAGCTGAAGAACTGGCTGGCGGAACAGGCGCTCGAAGGCGACACGGACCGGGTGCTGCTGCGCCGCGTGGTGGACAACGGCGGACGCTCGCGCGGCTTCGTCAACGGTCATGCGGCGACACTCGCCCAGCTTCGTGAGGCTGGCGAGCAACTGGTGGACATACACGGCCAGAATGCGCATCAGTCGCTGTTGCGTGGCGAGGTGCAGCGCCGCCTGCTCGATGAGCACGCCGGATTGGGGGAGCAGACGCTGGCCGTCGGACAGGCGTATCGCGAATGGCAGCGCTTGGCCAGGGCTCGCGCCGAACACGAAACCCACGCGGCGGCGCGCAATGCCGAGCGCGAGCAACTCGCCTGGCAGGTGCAGGAACTGGCCAAGCTTGCGCCCGCCCAAGGCGAGTGGGATGCCGTTGATACGGAGCACTCGAGGCTGGCGCATGCGGCCAGCCTGCTGCAGGGGTCACGCGCGGTCCTGGATCAATTGTCTGAAGCCGATGGCTCGGCATGCACCGCCGTGGCGGCGGCGATTTCGACGCTGCGCGGTCTGTTGGACTACGACAAGTCCTTGCGGGAGACCGTCGAGTTGCTCGAGTCCGCGGAGGCCCAGCTTGGCGAGGCCATGCAGACCCTGCGGCGTTATGGAGAAAAAGTCGAACTTGATCCGCAGCGACTTGGCGAGGTCGAGCGGCGCATGGAAGCCCTGTACGGCGCGGCACGCCGCTATCGCATCGCGCCGCAGGAATTGCGCGCATTTCTCGAGCAACAGCGCGCCCGTCTGGCCGGGCTGGAATTGGCCTCGGATTTTGCGGCGCTGGCGCAAGCCGAAAGCGGCGCGTGCTCCCGTTATCGCGATCTCGCCCGCGGTTTGAGCGCCGCTCGCAAAAAGGCCGCTGCCAGGCTTTCGCGGGAGGTCAGCGCGGCGATGAACGATCTGGCGATGAAGGGGGGGCGCTTCCAGGTGGCCCTCGCGCCGCTTGCCACGGACGGCAGCGCGTACGGCGAGGAGTCGGTGGAATTTGCAGTCAGCACCAATCCGGGCATGGAACCACGCGCCTTGGCCAAGGTTGCTTCGGGGGGCGAACTTTCCCGGATCAGTCTTGCCATCATGGTGATTGCCAGCGCGGCGGCAAAAATACCGACCATGATTTTCGATGAAGTCGATGCCGGCATAGGCGGCGCCGTCGCCGAGATTGTGGGACACCGCCTGAAAAGCCTGGGCAGGGGCCGCCAGGTGCTGTGCGTGACGCATCTGCCGCAGGTGGCGGCGCTTGCGGATCATCAGTGGTCGGTGGCAAAAATCGGGAACAATGCCAAGGGAGCGATGTTAGCGAGCAAGGTGGTGGTGCTCGATGACAAGGCCAGGATAGAGGAAATCGCACGCATGCTTGGCGGCTTGGAAATTACCGCGACGACGCGCCGGCATGCGGCTGAAATGCTGGGCATTGCCAAGTCCTGAACACGCTCGGGCAGGAGATTTGGCGCTGCGTCAACCGCAACTTGCGACACAGGTGCATTTCTCCAAAGCTTCCTTTGCGCGTTTCTGGTAAATTCAGCACAGTTTCCACTCCTGGAGTGAGCGATGGCGCAAGACAAAAATAGCGGTGGTGCTGGGCAAATAATCGCGCTGGTAGTAATTGCGGTAATTTTGGGCATAGGCTACGTGGCCCTGGACTTTTACAGCGACGGCGAGAAGAACAAGGCTATCGCTGAATCGCGCGGCATGCAGGTGGTGCAGGCACTGTCACGCCATAAGCTGGAGACCAATACCTATCCCGACGCGCTTGACAAGCTGGTGCCCAAGTTCGTCGATGCCCTGCCCAAATGCCCGGGTAGCGATGCGTTTGCCTTCAAGCTTAACGGCAACGACTACACATTGAGCTGCCAGAACATTGTCTTCAAGACCCAGCCCTATAGCTACGATTCCCGCACGCGCGGATGGCAAGGGTGATTGCGCGGCGTCCGGGTTAAATTTCTGCTGTAGAATTGCCATCCCTCGGGCACCGGAGCGGGCAGTCTGTCCGGTGCGCAGGCCGGGACGCGCTCGACGCGTTTCCGGGACGAACTCCTAGGCGCGTAGCTCAGTTGGTTAGAGCATCACCTTGACATGGTGGGGGTCGTTGGTTCGAATCCAATCGCGCCTACCAGATCACTCCGCGTCGGTTCTTCCGTCGCGCGACAGACTTTAATGCTTTGCCCGGATGCGATAGTGCAAGTCGTATCCGGCCCCGTTGATTTCTCGCAAATAATCGGTTCTCAGGAGGAAGCAAACATGGACATGGCAGCACTAGACGAGCGCGTATGTAACCCCGTTTCCGATGCTGAACTTAACCGGCGCTGGTCGGCAACGCGGGCCAAAATGCGCGACCAGGGTATCGACGCGCTGGTCGTGTCGGGTGCGCAGGACTGGATGAATGGCACGATTCGCTGGTTCACCGGCCTGCCTGCGAACAACGGTTATCCACGCTCGGCGATTTTTCCGCTTGAAGGTCTGATGACTGTCTGCGAGCAAGGTCCCGTCAATGCCGAGGCAAAGCTGACCGGCAAGGAAACCGCCAGCCGCGGTGTGGGCAGGAAGGTCTTTACGCCCAGCTACCCGGGAGGCGTCGAATATACCGGCCGCTACGATGGCGAGTTGATTGCGCGCGAAATCAACCAGTCGGGTTACAAGACGGTGGGCATGGTTTGCCCGGCCGGCATGTACCACGGCATCGCCGATACCGTGAAGTCCCGGTCCAAGGGCGTCAAATTCGTCGACGCCACCGATATGGTCGATCTGATCAAAGTTGTAAAGAGCGCCGAAGAACTCGACATGATCCGTCGCACCGCCGCCATGCAGGATGATGTGATGAGAAAAGTGCAGGCCCATGTCAAACCCGGAATGAAGGATTTCGAGGTGGCGGCATTTGCGCAGTACCATGGCCAGTTGCAGGGCAGCGAGCAGGGAATTTTTCTTTGTTCCTCGGCGCCCCCGGGAAAACCCGCGCGTTTCATGCCGCGCGCACAGCAGGCTCGCACCATGCAGCAGGGCGATACCTTCACCTTGCTGATCGAGAACAACGGTCCCGGCGGCATGTTCACCGAGCTTTCCCGCAGCTTCGTGCTCGGCAAGGCGTCTCAAGAACTCCAAGACGCGCTGGGACTGGTGCTCGAAGCCCAGCAGAATTCGCTGCAGCGCTTGAAGCCCGGCGCAAGCTGCAAGGACGTTTATGCCGCGCACAATGTATTCATGAAGAGCCGCGGCCTGGCGGAAGAAAAGCGCCTGTATTGCCATGGACAGGGCTACGACATGGTCGAGCGTCCCTTGATCCGCGACGACGAGCCGCTGCCGATCATCGAGAACATGAACATCGTGGTGCATCCGGGCATCATGAACGAGCGCCTGTTCATGACCAATACTGATAACTACATCATCGGACCGAACGGCGCCGGCGAAAGCATTCACAAGATCCCGAAGAAGATCATCGAGCTGGGTTGATTTCCGCATGGGCCCGGCCGGGCCAGAGGTGATTCGAATCGCGTATGCCAAGCGTCAAGCTGCCTGACGGTTCAGTCAGGGAATATCCCGCCCCGGTGACGGTTGCCGAGGTCGCCGCCTCCATCGGAGCCGGGCTGGCGCGCGCCGCGCTGGCCGGGCGTGTCGATGGGAAGCTCGTGGATTTGAGCCACCGCATCGAAGCGGATGCAGAGCTGGCCATTGTCACCGGTCGCGACGCGCAGGGCGTTGAGATCCTGCGCCATTCCATGGCGCATCTGCTTGCCTACGCGGTAAAGGAATTGTTCCCCGATGCCCAGGTCACCATCGGGCCGGTGATCGAAAACGGCTTTTACTACGATTTCTCCTACAAGCGCCCATTTACGCCCGAGGACCTGGCCGTCATCGAAAAACGCATGGCGGAACTGGCGAAAAAGGATCTGCCGGTAGTACGCGAGGTGTGGGCCCGCGACAGGGCCGTGGCGTTCTTCAAGTCTATCGGCGAGCACTACAAGGCGGAAATCATTGCCTCGATCCCGCAGGGCGAGGACGTGTCGCTGTATCGCCAAGGCGAATTCGTCGATCTTTGCCGAGGGCCGCATGTGCCCTCCACGGGCAAGCTGAAAGTCTTCAAGCTGATGAAAGTCGCGGGCGCCTACTGGCGTGGCGACTCGAAAAACGAGATGCTGCAGAGGATTTACGGCACGGCCTGGGCAAAAAAAGAGGAGCAGGACGCCTACCTCACCATGTTGGAGGAGGCGGAAAAGCGCGACCACCGTCGTATCGGCACGCTGCTTGATCTGTTTCACATGCAGGAGGAGGCGCCCGGTCTGGTGTTCTGGCACCCCAGGGGGTGGACGCTCTGGCAACAGGTGGAGCAGACCATGCGCCGGGTGTACCGCGACAATGGTTACCAGGAAGTGCGCTGCCCGCAGATTCTGGACCGCAGCCTGTGGGAAAAATCCGGGCACTGGGAGAACTACAAGGAACTCATGTTCACCACCTCGTCGGAGAACCGCGATTACGCGGTGAAACCGATGAATTGTCCGGGACACGTGCAGATCTACAACAAAGGTATTCGCAGTTACCGGGATCTGCCGCTGCGCTACGGCGAATTCGGCGTGTGCCACCGCAACGAGCCCTCGGGCGCGCTTCACGGCATCATGCGCATCCGCGGATTTACCCAGGATGACGGGCATATTTTCTGCACCGAGGCGCAGATTCTGGAGGAGTGCGCTGCATTTACCGCCCTTCTCCAGAGGGTCTACAAGGAATTCGGGTTCAAGGAGATTGTCTACAGGGTTGCCACCCGTCCCGCCAAGCGCGTGGGCGCGGATGAATTGTGGGACCGGGCGGAGTCGGCGCTGATGGAGTCTCTTAAGGGCGCGGGCTGCGAATTTGAGGTGTCACCCGGGGAAGGGGCGTTTTACGGCCCCAAACTCGAATATTCGTTGAAGGATGCCATCGGGCGGGTGTGGCAATGCGGCACCATACAAGTGGATTTCAACATGCCCGAGCGTCTGGGGGCGACCTATGTCGCCGAAGACAATGCCCGCAGGACGCCCGTCATGTTGCACCGGGCCATTCTGGGGTCCATGGAGCGGTTTATCGGTATCCTTATTGAACACCATGCCGGGGCGCTGCCCGCGTGGCTCGCGCCCGTCCAGGCGATGGTGCTCAATATCTCCGCCGGACAGGCGGAATATGCCCAAGCTGTTGAAAAAATGCTCCGGCGACGCGGTTTCCGGGTCGAATCGGACTTGAGAAATGAGAAAATAACCTATAAAATTCGAGAACATAGCATTCAAAAGCTGCCTTACCTCCTGGTTGTAGGGGAAAAGGAAAAGGCGGCTGACCGGGTGGCCGTTCGCGCCCGCGGTGGCGAAGACCTTGGACAGATGTCCCTTGAGGAATTCGCCGCCCGCCTTAGTTCCGAGTCGAAAGCCTTAGCATAGGGCGGTGGCTTGAACGAGGTCCGCGCAAGCGGGGCGGCCTGATATTTGATTGAAAAGGAGATACAGACATCGTTCAGGAAAAAGCGCAGCGCTTGAATCATGAGATTACCGCGCCTGAAGTGCGGTTGGTCGGGGAAAAAGGCGAGCAGCTGGGAATCATGCCTATCGAGCAGGCGATGAAGCTGTCCGAGGAGCAGGAAGTCGATCTCGTCGAGATCGCGCCACTGGCGGTGCCCCCGGTCTGCAAGATGATGGACTTCGGCAAGTTCAAGTATCGCGAGGCGAAAAAAGCCCACGAAACCAAACTCAAGCAGAAGCAGATTCAGGTCAAGGAAGTGAAGTTCCGCCCCGGTACGGACGAGGGCGATTACAAGATCAAGCTGCGCAACCTGATCAAGTTCCTGGAAGAGGGCGACAAGACCAAGGTCACCTTGCGTTACCGTGGCCGCGAAATGGCGCACCAGGAGTTCGGTATGCGCCTGATCGAAAGAGTGAAGCTGGATCTGGAACCTTACGGCGTCGTCGAACAGTGGCCCAAGATGGAAGGCCGGCAGCTGGTCATGGTGCTGGCGCCGAAGAAAGTGATACCGGTCAAGAAAAAGGCCGAGGCTGCGGTCGCGCAGCCCGCGCAATGACCGGGGTCTGAGAAATAACCAGGGCCGCTCTTAAGGCGTTTTTGACGCATTGGGAGCGGTACCCGGACCGGCGAAGCGGCTTTGCCGCATTCGCAAACAAGCAGCGTCGTGGTCACAAGTGCCGGACACGTTGGGTTGTCCGGTCACCCGCCGCTGCAGAAAAAAGGAGTATTACCATGCCCAAGATGAAGACCAAGAGTGCCGCCAAAAAGCGCTTTAACGTTCTGGGAGGCGGCGGTATCAAGCGATCCCGCGCGTACCTGCGCCACATCCTCACCAAGAAGACCACCAAGCGCAAGCGCGCGCTGCGTGGCACAACCGCCGTGCATGACACCAATCTGCGTGCGGTGCGGGCAATGATGCCCTACAGCTGATTGGCATCGCCATCAGTCCAACCACCGTTCACGTACAGAACTCAGGAGTCATGTCATGCCAAGAGTAAGACGCGGCGTTACGGCGCACGCACGTCACAAGAAAGTCCTGGAAAAAGCCAAAGGTTTCCGCGGCCGCCGCGGCAATGTATTCCGCGTAGCCACGGAAGCGGTCATGAAAGCCGGGCAGTACGCCTACCGCGATCGGCGCGCGAAGAAGCGCGACTTCCGCGGGCTTTGGATTGCCCGTATCAATGCCGGTGCGCGGGAACTCGGCATCACCTATAGCGTCCTGATGAACGGCCTGAAAAAAGCGGCGATCGAAATTGATCGCAAGGTGCTCGCCGATCTGGCGGTTGCCGACAAGGCGGCGTTCGCGAAGATCGTCGGGCAGGCCAAGGCGAAACTGGCTGCATAGTCGTTCCGGTCTCGCCCCCATTCCGGCCGGCGAGGCAATGGGAACTTGCCAACCATGAGCGACGTTGACGCAATCGTCATTAGCGCCATAGAGGAGTTCGGCCGCATTACCGATGCGGACGAGCTCGAGCGCGTCAAGGCGCGTTTTCTCGGCAAATCCGGCAGCTTGACCGCGCTGCTGAAAACATTGGGAACACTCGCGCCGGATGCAAGGCGCGAGGCTGGCGCGCGCATCAACGCCGCCAAGGACCGTATCGAAGCCGCGCTTGACCAGCGCCGCGACGCCTTGGCGAACGCCGCGCTGGATGCGCGGCTGGCCGTGGAGGCGCTGGATGTGAGCTTGCCCGGACGGGGCAGGGGACTCGGTGGAATTCACCCTGTTATCCGCACCTGGCAGCGTATCGAGTCGATCTTCAATTCGATAGGGTTCGATGTCGCCGACGGACCCGAAATCGAAACCGACTGGTACAACTTTACCGCGCTGAATAACCCTGAGAATCATCCGGCGCGTTCGATGCAGGACACCTTCTATGTTGAAGGCAGCGACGCAGGCGGGCTGCCCTTGTTGCTTCGCACCCACACCAGCCCCATGCAGGTGCGCTACGCCTGCCAGCACCAGCCGCCGATCAAGGTCATTGCGCCCGGGCGCACCTACCGCGTCGATTCCGATGCCACGCACTCGCCCATGTTTCACCAGGTGGAAGGCTTGTGGATCGATGAAAACGTCAGCTTCGCGGATCTGAAGGGCGTCTACACGGACTTCCTGCGTAAGTTCTTCGAGACCGACGCGCTGCAGGTGCGGTTTCGCCCCTCGTATTTTCCTTTCACCGAGCCCTCCGCGGAGATAGACATGATGTTCGCCTCCGGCCCGCAAAAGGGCCGCTGGCTGGAAATTTCCGGCGCCGGGCAGGTGCATCCGGCCGTGGTGCGCAATTTCGGTCTCGACCCGGAGCGCTATATCGGGTTCGCGTTCGGATCGGGGCTGGAGCGGCTTTCCATGCTTCGCTATGGCATCGACGACCTGCGCCTGTTCTTCGATGGCGATCTGCGTTTTCTCCAACAGTTCCGTTAGATCCGATGCAATTTTCCGAAAGCTGGTTGCGCGCACTGGTGAATCCGGATGAGACATCGGATGAACTCGCGCACCTGCTGACCATGTCTGGGCTGGAAGTGGAAAGCTGCCAAGCGGTGGCGCCTGAGTTCTCCGGCGTCGTCGTGGGCGAAGTGCTCGCCGTCGCGCGCCATCCCAATGCGGACCGGCTCAGTGTTTGCGAGGTCAACGTCGGCGCTGCGGCGCCCCTGCGCATTGTCTGTGGCGCGCCCAATGTGGCGGCGGGTATGAAGGTTCCCTGTGCGCGCATCGGCGCGACCCTTCGGGGGGAGTCCTCCGACAAGCCTTTTCTGATCAAAGCCGCGACCATGCGCGGCGTGGAGAGCCAGGGGATGCTGTGTTCGGCGCGCGAGCTGGGCCTGTCCGGGGATCACAGCGGGCTGCTGGCACTGGATGCGCAAGCGCCGGCGGGACAGGACGTTCGCGAAGCGCTGGCCCTCGACGATCGGATTTTCGACCTCAAACTAACCCCCAATCGGGCCGATTGCCTGTCGGTGCTGGGCGTGGCGCGCGAAGTCGCCGCGCTGACCGGCGCGCCCTTGATGCCGCCCGAAATCGGCGCGGTTCCGCCCACCTGCGATGCGGCACTGCCGCTGCGGGCAATCGATGCCGCCGGCTGCGGGCGTTTCAGCGGCCGGGTGATCCGCAATGTCAATGCCGCGGCCGCCACGCCCGCATGGATGAAACAGCGCCTGGAACGCGCCGGCCAGCGATGCATTTCCGCTCTGGTGGATGTCACCAACTATGTCATGCTCGAACTGGGGCGGCCACTGCATGTCTATGACCTCGACAAGCTCGCCGGCGGCATAGGCGTGCGCTTTGGCAAAAAAGGCGAGCAGCTCAAGCTCCTCAACGAGCAGATTGTCGATGTTGATGAATCGGTGCTGTGTATCACCGACGACACCGGGCCCATCGGTCTTGCCGGCATCATGGGAGGCGCTTCGACCAAGGCCGAACCGCAAACGCGCAACCTCTATCTGGAGTCCGCGTTTTTCTTTCCCGATGTCATCGCGGGGCGCGCGCGGCGTTTCAATTTTTCCAGCGACGCGGCGCACCGCTTCGAGCGCGGCGTGGATTTCGAGAACAACGTCTCTGGAATCGAGCGTGCGACACGGCTTATCATCGATATCTGCGGCGGTGAGCCCGGGCCGGTCGAGGACCGCGCCAATGCGCTGCCGCAGCGTGCGCCGGTACGCATGCGCGTGGCGCGCGCGCGCAAGGTAATTGGTGTTCCTGTCGATAGCGGAGAGATGGCGGATATCTTCATGCGCCTGGGTTTCGCCTTCGGGCGTGAAGGCAGCGGCGCGGAGCTATCCTATGTAGTGACGCCGCCCTCGTACCGCTTTGATATCGCGATCGAGGAGGATTTGATCGAGGAGGTCGCGCGCGTATATGGATTCGAGCGCATCCCGGCGCATCCCGCGTCCGCGCCCGCCATCATGCGCACGCAGCCCGAGGGGCGGCGCGCCGCGCACGAGCTGCGCGGCTTGCTGGCGGGTCGCGATTTCACCGAAGTTATCAATTACAGTTTCGTCGATGAAGACTGGGAGAAGGATTTTGCCGGACGCAATGATCCCATCAGGGTTCGCAATCCCATTGCTGCGCAATATTCGGTCATGCGCAGCAGCCTGTTTGGCAGCCTGGTCGCCAATCTGCGCTATAACCTGAACCGCAAACTCGATCGCATCCGCGTATTTGAACTTGCCCGTGTATATAAGCGCGATGCGGCGGTAATGGACGGTCTGCTCGAACTGGCGGGCCTGGCGCAACCCCTGCAAATCGCCGCGCTCGCCTATGGTCCTGCAATAGTTGAGCAGTGGGGGGTGGATACACGCACTGTTGACTTTTTCGACCTCAAGGCAGATGTTGAAGCGCTGTTATCCCCACGTACCGCGCGTTTCGAGGCAGCTTCCCATGTTGCGCTGCACCCCGGCCGCAGCGCGCGCGTTGTCCTGGATGGCAGACCAGTCGGCTGGCTCGGTGAACTGCATCCCCGCCTGCAGCAGAAATATGAATTGCCGCTGCCCGCGGTGCTGTTCGAGATTGAAGTCGAGCCGTTACGGGATCACGCGCTGCCCAGATACCGTGTGGTCTCGAAATTTCCGCCGATGACCCGCGATTTGTCCATTCTGGTGGCCGAGGCGACCCCCGTTCAGGGTCTTCTGGACGCCATGAACGCGGTCCGTCCAGGGCCGGTACAGGACATAGAACTGTTCGATCTTTACCGCGGCAAGGGGGTCGCCGCCGGGGAAAAAAGCCTTGCATTCCGGGTAGTTATACAAGATACTGCCCGCACCCTGACCGACCAAGAAGCCGACGCCATCAAGGCGGGATTGTTGGATGTCCTCAAGGCTCAGTTCGGGGCTAAATTGCGTGCCTAGGGAGAAGAAATGACACTCACGAAAGCCGAGCTCGCCGATATGCTGTTCGAAAAGGTCGGGCTCAACAAGCGCGAGGCGAAGGACATGGTGGAAACGTTCTTCGAGGAAATCCGTCATGCGCTTGAAGCCAGTGACAGCGTGAAGCTCTCTGGGTTCGGCAATTTCCAGCTTCGCGACAAACCCCAGCGCCCCGGCCGTAATCCCAAGACCGGCGAGGAAATCCCGATCACCGCAAGGCGCGTCGTGACCTTCCATGCCAGTCAGAAACTCAAGGCCTTGGTTGAGCAGGCTCATGGACAGCAAGACACCCAAGGCTGACCTGCCGCCGATCCCGGCGAAGCGCTATTTCACAATCGGCGAAGTGAGTGAATTGTGCGGGGTCAAGCCGCACGTGCTGCGCTATTGGGAGCAGGAATTCACCCAGCTCAAGCCGGTCAAGCGGCGCGGCAACCGGCGCTATTACCAGCATCACGAGGTACTGTTGATCCGGCGCATCCGGGAACTGCTCTACGAGCAGGGATTTACCATCAGCGGCGCACGCAACCGGCTGGACGAATCCCAGGGTTCCAACGGGCGTTTTGCATTAAAGGCGGATGCCGCGGAGTTAGCGGCGGCCACGGCGGCGGCGGTCGAGGCCAAGCTCATTCGCCAGGAACTGCGCAGCATCCTCGATCTGCTCAACGCCTGAGTCGGGTCTCTTACAAAGAGAAGCGGCCCCGAAGGGCCGTCTATTCCGGCTGCGATGCGTTATCGCCGAGCGGCTTTGACGCCGAAGTAGACCAGCGTGCCCAGACCAACGAACGGGAGGGCAAGCATGTAGGCCAAGCCTATGAACGGGGCGGCGAGGAACAGCGCGACGTTCCTGAGGTAGCGCGCGATTGCGGCCCAGCGGGCTGCAAACAGCTTGCAGCTGTAGTAGGCAGTCAGCGCCACGCAAATGGCCGGTAGTGCGATGACGAAAGCGAGGCCGATGAGCGGTGCGCCGGCCAGCGTCAGCGCAGCCTTCGTGGCCAGCGTCATTTTTTCGGTTGCGGTATTGAAATTCGCGGCAGCCGCTTCAACGGCTCTGAGCGCGAGTTCGGGGGCATTCATTGTGAGGGTGGCGGTGCTCATGATCTTCTCCGGTTGGTTGTTGCTCACCCTATCTCTTGCATAGGCCATGCCAGGTTTAGAAGCTTGCTGCAAGAAAGCCAGAAAAAACCAAAGATTCCGAGGGTTGCACTTCGAGAGTGGCATCGACACGGATGCGGAGCGTGCGGCGCGAGCGCACGCAAAGTATGCAAAAGATATGCAGGAGGCGCGCCCCTGACGCAAATTCCCTTGCCGATTCAAACGTCTGTGCCGAGGACGCGGCGCCTGCTTTTCCTATGCACGCGGTCCGTTACTTTCGACCTGTAATAACTGAATTTCTGGTTGCGCAGGACGAAATGATTTCTTGCGGAGGATTACTGAAAGATAGTCGGGCTGGAATTATTTGTCAATCAACATGTTACGTCCATGCGTTCGCTGCCAATTTGCTCAACGATGCCCAACAGTGTTCAACGATGTAATGCAAATTCGACGCAAGACCACTTGGCCGAGACACTGCTTTAAGATTTTCCCGCGACGACACTTACACCAATGCGATCGGCCAGGATTAGCAATTCAGCGTAGCCGCTGGGATCGCTGAGAAGCGACCGAGAACTGCCGTGCGGCCTAAGGGTCTTGGCGGCGATTCGATCACCAAAGAGAATTATCGCCAGAGCCCGGTCGTCCTGACGCGATGTCCAGCACAAGCCCTGGATCTTCGCGACCCGTGCATGGATCGCTTTGGCCCACTTGCGCGTCTCCGGATAACAATCCTTCTCCGTATCAATCAACTGAGCCCGCGGCACGCCGAGTTTCCTCAGCGCGACATTGCTAAGGTCCGCCAACACGAGATCCATCGCAGGTAGCAGCACGGAATGTATCTGACCCACCAACTTGCGCTGGTCGAAGCTCTTAAACCCCGATGCGAACGGCACGTCGTGGAAAACCGTTTCCATGGCTGCGCAGTCGAACGTGCTCCCGCCGTAAAGCGTTGGAATAGCTGCACCAGAAGCATCCACGATAGGGCTGAATCGGGCGTCGCCCTTCTTGCCCGGGTTGAAACCGTCCGCGGCGTAGCGCACCAAATGTACCCGATGGATAGGCCGCCCTTGAGGCCAGGTCGTCGGCGAAACGTGCAGGGGGGCCGGTGGTGTCGGCGCCGCTGTCGACCGTACAACCGTCTTCGATGCCTTTGCGGTCCGTACCGCCTTCGGTTTCGCGGACGGTCTAACCATGCGCGATCTCGGCCGCTTCGTCGTGCGCGGCCTCGATCACCCGGTCCGGCGCGTTGGCCAGCAGATCCTGTGGCCGCTTTCCACCCAGAAAACTGTTAACCGACGCAAACCAGTAGGCCAAGCCCCACGCATCCTTGGTACTCCCGAATGCACTTAGCACTTTCGCCAGCGCCTTGACAGGCCGGTAATTGGCTGTCGGATCGAGCCCATAGGCCGGAAAATAGTCCGCGCTCTGATGGCGGATCGCGAAGATCAGTCCGTCCTTCTTCCACTTGTTCGGCTGTGCACTGGGGTTCGACGCGCTGAATCCGGCCAACTGCGCGATCTGCGCGGCCGTCAGCCACTCCGCGC
>Ga0209343_10005442_pt1 | contig 15441 bp, 14 predicted proteins | sample RifCSPlowO2_02_FD_184026 | JGI IMG/M metagenome (GOLD analysis project Ga0209343, IMG submission 184026) | Groundwater microbial communities from Rifle, Colorado - Rifle CSP2_plank lowO2_0.2 (SPAdes) (version 2) | ecosystem: Environmental > Aquatic > Deep subsurface > Groundwater | place... | reverse complement strand
GGCCGCGCCAAGCCAAGGCTGGCCGAGCGAACCCAAGCCGACGACTGCCCAGGCGCTTTCGTGGCGCCGGGGTTATATGCCACACTGGGCGCCTTTCGGGTTTGCCTGACAAGGATTTATGCACCCACTGCTACCCAGCCTCGCCGCTGCCTGCCTCTATGCGGGCGCCGCCATCTACCAAGGCCTGCGCCTGCAACAGCGCAGCACGCCCAACAAACGCCTGCTGGTTCTGCTCGGCGCGCTCGCGCTGCTGCTGCATGGCGCCAGCCTGTTTATGCAGATGTTCGATAGCGGCGGGCTGGTTCTCGATTTCTTCAAAGCCGCCAGCCTGATTGCCGCGGCGGTGATTCTCCTAACGCTGCTGGCCTGCGCGCGAATTCCGGTGGAAAACCTGCTGTTGCTGCTGTTTCCCCTGGGCTTCCTGACGGTGCTGCTCGCCCAATTTATGCCCTCAGGCACCACCCAGGCGATCGATGAAGCGCCCGGCATACTGGCGCATATCCTGCTGTCGATCACCGCCTATGGCCTGCTCACCATCGCCGTGCTGCAGTCGCTGTTGCTGCTGCTGCAGGACCACCAGCTCAAGCACAAGCACCCCTCGGGCCTGATCAAGAACTTCCCGCCCCTGCAAACCATGGAAAGCCTGCTGTTCGGCTTCCTCTGGGGTGGCTGGCTGCTGCTGTCGCTCTCGCTGCTCTCCGGCGCCCTATTTATCAATGACCTGTTCGCCCAGCATCTGGCACACAAGACCATACTGTCGTGCTTCGCCTGGGTGGTGTTTGCCGTCTTGCTGTGGGGCCGACACCAGCTCGGCTGGCGTGGACACAAGGCCATTCGCTGGACCCTGGCCGGCTTCTGCCTGCTGATGCTGGCCTACTTCGGCAGCAAACTGGTTCGCGAATTTATCCTGCATATCTGAGCCGCCATGACCCTCACCCCCTGGATATGGTCGCTCGCTGCCCTGGCCCTGCTGACAGCCGCCGCTCTGCTGCTGCGCGACAGCCCCCTGGCGCAGCGCCTGGGCCGCACCAGCCGCGCCGCCCAGGCCTGTGGCGCCCCGCCCCGGGAACGCCGCCGCAACCCGCGCAGCATTAGTCCCCAGGAAGCCCGCCAGCAGCGCCAGTACGCCCTGCTCGAACTGCTTGAGCTGGAGAAGGTCACGGTCGACGACATCATGATCCCGCGCGGCGAAGCCATCGGCATCGACCTGGACGACCCGCTCGAACAGATAGTCGAACAACTGCGCGGCATCAGCCACACCCGCCTGCCGGTGTTCCGCGGCGACATCAATCAGGTCGAAGGCATCGTGCACATGCGCCGCCTGGCCAGCCTGCTGACGCAGAATCGGCTGAGCCAGCAGACCCTGCTGGAGTGCTGCCAGCCGCCCTACTTCATACCCGAAGGCACGCCGCTGGCGACCCAGCTGGTCAATTTCCAGAAGGAAAAGCGCCGCCTGGGCCTGGTGGTGGACGAATATGGCGACGTGCAGGGCATCGTCACCCTGGAGGACCTGCTTGACGAGATAGTCGGTGACTTCAGCCATGAGGACGGCGAGGCCAATCCGGATATCCAAGCGCAGGCCGACGGCACCCAGATCATCGATGGTATGGCGAACATCCGCGAAATCAACAAGACCCTGGGCTGGCGCCTGCCCGTCGAGGGACCGAGGACCCTCAACGGGCTGATCACCGAAGCCCTGGAAAGCATCCCCGACTGCCCGGTGTGCCTACGCATCGGCCCCTATCGCCTGGAAATCCTCGAATCCAGCGAGAGCCGGGTCAAACGGGTGCGCCTGTGGCAGACCCTTCCAGGACGAGTCCGGCACTGAGCCCGGCGGCCAGCCCCTCGCCCCACAGACGATAACCCAGCGCCGAGGGATGATAGCCATCCTGGGCCAGGTAGTCGGCGGCGAACTCCAGCTGCAGGCGCTGATAGTCGACGCCTTCCTCCACGCAGACCCGACGCAGATGGTAATCCATCAAAGCTGCACGCCAGCCCAGTAGCTGGCGCAGCAGCCAGGGTAAGGCACTGAAATGCTCGATCGGCGGCACGCCGGTAAACGCCACCCGCGCGCCCTGCCCGACCAGCGCGCCACTGAGCGTACGCAGCGCCGCATCCCAGGCACTGCCCGAGCTCAGCTGGGTGGTGTCATTGACGCCGAACACCAGCACCGCCAGATCCGTCGGCTCGGCCAGGGCCTGCGGCAGCAGGCGCTGGCAGGCCTCGGCAGCGGTGATGCCATTTTCGCCACAGGCCCGCCAAGCCACCGGACGCTGCAGACGCAGCGCCAGAGCGGCCGCCAGCTGCCCGGCCAGGGCAGCCTCCTGATGCTCGACACCCACCCCGGCAACCGTGGACTCGCCCAACAGCAGCACGCGCAACGGCTCACCGAGGTAATCGCCGCCGGCCAGGCCACGCTGCGCCCCGCTCGCCGGTGGCAGGCGCAAGGCCGTGCGCCGGGTCCACAGGGCCTGCGGCAGCGTCAGGGGCAATAGCGCCAGCGCCAGCAACCACCAGAGCAGCGCGCGCAGGTGCATCACAGCTCGACCTTGACCGCCTGCGCCGCCCGGGCGGCCTTGGCCCGCGCCGCTTGCAAGGACTCATCCCGCGCCAGGGCCACACCCATGCGGCGCTGGCCACTGACCTCGGGCTTGCCGAACAGGCGCAGGGCGGTATCCGGCTCGGCCAGAGCGGCCGCCAGATTACCGAAGCTGACCTGCTGCGATTCGCCCTCGACCAGCACCACAGCCGAAGCGGACGGGCCGAGCTGGCGAATGGCCGGAATCGGCAAGCCGAGAATGGCCCGGGCATGCAGGGCGAACTCGGACAGATCCTGGGAAATCAGGGTGACCAAGCCGGTGTCATGCGGTCGCGGGGAAATCTCACAGAACCACACCTGATCGCCTTTGACGAACAGCTCGACGCCGAACAGCCCGCGCCCACCCAGGGAGCCGGTCACCGCCAGGGCGATACGCTCGGCCTCAGCCTGAGCCTTGGCGCTCATCGGCTGCGGCTGCCAGGACTCCTGATAATCGCCCTTGACCTGACGGTGCCCGACCGGCGCACAGAAGGTGGTGCCGCCGCTGTGGCGCACGGTGAGCAGGGCGATCTCATAGTCGAAATCGATAAAGCCCTCGACTATCACCCGGCCCTTGCCGGCACGACCGCCGGCCTGGGCGTAATCCCAGGCGGCCTGCAGATCATCCCGGCTTTTCAGCACCGACTGACCTTTGCCGGAGGAGCTCATGATCGGCTTGATCAGGCAGGGAAAACCTATGCTCTCGACCGCGGCCTGGCACTGCTCGAAGGAGTCGGCGAACTGGTAGGGCGAGGTCGGCAGCCCCAATTCCTCGGCGGCCAGACGGCGGATGCCCTCGCGGTTCATGGTCAGCTGGGCGGCGCGGGCGCTGGGGATCACGGTAAAGCCTTCGTTCTCCAACTCGACCAGGGTGGCGGTGGCGATGGCCTCGATCTCCGGCACTATATAGTGCGGCCGCTCCAGTTCGATCACCGCGCGCAGCGCGGCGCCGTCGAGCATATTGATCACATGGCTGCGATGGGCCACCTGCATGGCCGGGGCATTGGCGTAGCGATCCACGGCTATCACCTCGACGCCGAGGCGCTGCAGTTCGATCACCACCTCCTTGCCCAGCTCGCCAGAGCCACACAGCAGCACACGGGTCGCACTCGGCGACAAAGGGGTTCCGATACGGGGCATACGAATTCCTCGGCTTACAGCGAATAGAAAAGTGGGCGACGGGCTTACAACAGCACGCCCTTGGCCTCGGCGCGCGCATGACAGAGCACCAGCACCTGGCGGCGTTCGGCGTTGTCCATACGGCTCCAACGGGTGATCTCGGCGACAGTGCGCTGGCAACCGATGCAGAGGTCTTCATCGTCCAGCGCGCAGACATGCACACAGGGCGAGGCGACTGGGCGTTCGGCTTCCATCAATCGCTCTGCTCGGCCAGATCACGGGCGTAGCGCTGGGCGTTGTGCACATAGTGGGCGGCGCTGGCTTCGAGCATCTTCTTCTGCTGCTCGCTGAGTTCGCGCACCACCTTGCCCGGCGAGCCGACCACCAGGGAGCCATCGGGAATTTCCTTGCCTTCGCCGATCAGGGTATTGGCGCCGATAATGCAATACTTGCCGATCTTGGCGCCGTTGAGCACCACCGCATTGATGCCGATCAGGCTGTAATCGCCCACCGAGCAGCCGTGCAGCATGGCGTTGTGGCCGATGGTCACGCCCTTGCCGATGTTCAATGGAAAGCCCATATCGGTGTGCATCACGCTGCCGTCCTGCACGTTGCTGTTCTCGCCGATATGAATCAGCTCGTTGTCGCCCCGTAGCACGGCGTTGAACCACACGCTCGCGCCCGGCTCCAGCTTGACCTTGCCGACCAGGGTGGCATTGGGCGCGACCCAGCTGTCGGGATGGGTTTCGACTCGGGCCTGGCCCAGGCGATATTTCATTGGATAGTCCTCGTCTCAGCTGAGCTTGATAAAGTGCTCGGGCGGCCGGTGCAGATCGATGCCGACATCGTCGTATAGCAGGTTGACCAGTTCGACCAGCATGATCGCCGTCAGCCCCCAGATCTTGTATTCGCCATAACGGTAGCTGGGCACATACCAGCTGCGCCCCTGATAATCGATGCGATGGGTGGTCTCGCGTGGGTCGTTGCGAAAGAACTCCAGCGGCACGGCAAACACCGCGGCAATTTCTCCGTCATTGGGCCGATACTCGACGAAGTCCGGCACCAGCCCGACATAGGGCGTGACCTGGATACCGTGACGCGAGACCAGGGTGCTCAGCGGCCCTATCACCTCGACCAGGCCCGGCGGCAGACCGATTTCCTCCTCGGCCTCACGCAGCGCGGTACGGATCAGATCGGGGTCTTCCGGATCGCGCCGGCCACCGGGAAAGGCCACCTCGCCGCCATGGGTGGACAAGCCACTGGCGCGCAGGGTCAGCACCACTTCGGGTTCGTCACTGCGCGTGATGGGCACCAGCACCGCCGCTTCCGGATAACCTCTATCGGCCTGTAGAAGGTGCGGGCTGTAGGCACGCATGCGATGGAGCAGCTCATCCAGCATGGGCATTCTCGGTCTTTATTCTGCGTTCGATGATGGCACGAAAGCAGCGCCGCACCCAAGCCCTGCACCGCCACAGCCGATCATTCAGCCGGTCGATCGAGCGCAGCAAGAGGCTTGCCGAGCGAGCCTTGCACACGCCAAGATAAACCGCACACACTAGGGTCTGTTGCCGTTTCATCGCGAGCGAATGAAACGGCAACAGACCCTAAGGAGCCGGCATGAAGTTCTGTAGCAACTGCGGCAGCCCCGTCAGCCAGGTCGTCCCCCTGGGCGATAACCGCCTGCGCTATGTCTGCGGACATTGCCAGACCATCCACTACCAGAACCCGCGAATCATCGCCGGCTGCCTGCCGGTATGGGGCGAGCAAGTGCTGCTGTGCCGCCGCGCCATAGAACCCAGGCGCGGCTACTGGACCCTGCCGGCCGGTTTTATGGAGAACGGCGAAACCCTGGAACAGGCCGCCGCCCGCGAAACCCATGAGGAGGCCAACGCGCGAGTGCGCGACCTCAAGCTCTACACCCTGTTCGACCTGCCGCATATCAATCAGGTGTATATGCTGTTTCGCGCCGAGCTGGTCGACCTGGACTTTGCCGCCGGCGAAGAAAGCCTGGAGGTCAGGCTGTTCCACGAACAGGAGATCCCCTGGTCAGAGCTGGCTTTCCCGACCATCGGCCGTACCTTAGAATGTTATTTCGCCGACCGCCGCGAGCAGCATTACCCGGTCCGCAACGAGCCGCTTGAAGCCTTGCGCGCACAGCATAAGAAAACCTTCTGATTCACGGGAAATACGATGCGCTGGTTGTTCGCTCTACTCTGCCTGACCTTCACCCTGGGCACACAGGCCACGGCCACCCCGACCCTCAATGGGCGGACCATCGACAAGGTGCTGGTGGTCAAATCCGAGCGCAAGCTGCACCTGCTCAGCCGCGGTACCCCCCTCAAGTCCTACCGCGTGTCCCTGGGCAAACAACCCGAGGGCGCCAAGCAGCGCGAGGGCGATCGGCGCACCCCGGAAGGCTTCTATTGGATCGACTGGCGCAAAACCAGCGACAAATACAACCTGGCCATGCACATCTCCTACCCCAACGCCCGAGACCAGGCCAACGCGCGCAAGAAAGGCGCACCGGCAGGCGGCATGATCATGATCCATGGCACACCACTGGACGCGGAGTACCCCGAGTGGTTCTTCCACACCCTGGACTGGACCGAAGGCTGCATCGCCATGAAGAACGCGGACATGCGCGAGGTCTGGCAGCTGGTCAAGGACGGCACCCTGATCGAAATCAGGCCCTGAACAACCCGCAATGAAAAAGGCACCGCGAGGGTGCCTTCTTCATTGTCGCAGCCTTAGAACTGGATATCCGACAGACGCCACACCTGGAAGGCCGGCGTTTCATAAGGATGGCTTTTCTTCAGCGCCTTGACCGCATCGTGGATCAGCTCGTCGGCGACCACCAGCTCGACCTTCCACTCGGCCACCTGCTTGCTCAAGCCAACCTGGCCGACAAAGGGTTGGCTACCCGGCAGCGGGCGGAACTGCCCCTGCCCCAGGGTTTGCCAGCAGCAACCGTCATAAGCCCCCACACGTCCACCACCCGCTGCAAACACAGCGCCTTTAACCTCTTCCAGATGAGTTTCCGGGACATAAAAACACAGCTTGTACATCGAGGTCTCCACAAGCACGGCGCAATAGAAATAGCCCAATAATGATGCCACAGAATAATGGCACTTTGCCCCTGACGCGGTTCGAGGCACTCATCACAGTTGCCAATGATGACCGCCTAATTTCAGCGACCTTCAGTGCGTCCAGTCAGCTAGAGCTTAGCTCGCCGGCAGGCAGCAGCCCTATGCCGCTGATCACCTCATAGCCGCGACACAGGCCTAGAGACCGCGCCAGAAACGTCGCCAGCGCGCCCTGAGGCCAGGCGCAGGCGGGCTATGGCTGCCATCGCAATAAGGCAAATGCCGCGAATGGCCGCAGCGACACAGCAACAGATGTTGTTCTCGAGAGGGAAGCAGAGACAGCCCATGGTTACAGCCAGCAGGGCAATCGGGAAGCTGGGGCGAACGCCCGCAGCGGCACAACAACAAGGTAGCGCCAGGCTTGACCTGGCGCACCTCGGGCAGGACAGGCGCAGGCTTATCCAACATAAGCCCGCGCCCCCCGATCAATCCACCCAGACCCGGGCGTTGCGGAACATGCGCAGCCAGCCGGCATCTTCCTGCCAGTCATCCGGCTTCCAGGAGTTCTGCACGGCACGGAACACCCGCTCCGGATGCGGCATCATGATGGTCACGCGGCCGTCGCGGCTGGTCAGGCCGGTAATCCCACGCGGCGAACCGTTGGGGTTGGCCGGGTAGGCTTCGGTGACCTTGCCGTGGTTGTCGATAAAGCGCATGGCCACGCAGCCGGACAGGTCGGCTTCGAGCAGGGCTTCTTCGTTCTCGAACTCGGCATGACCTTCGCCATGGGCGATGGCGATCGGCATACGCGAACCAGCCATGCCTTGCAGGAAGATCGACGCCGACTCCTGCACCTGGACCATGGCCACCCGCGCCTCGAACTGCTCGGAGCGGTTGCGCACGAAGTGCGGCCAGAACTCGCTGCCGGGGATCAGCTCGTGCAGGTTGCTCATCATCTGGCAGCCGTTGCACACGCCGAGGGCGAAGCTGTCCTTGCGCTCGAAGAAAGCCTGGAAGCCATCGCGAGCCCGGGCGTTGAACAGAATCGACTTGGCCCAGCCTTCGCCGGCGCCCAGCACGTCGCCGTAGGAGAAGCCGCCGCAGGCCACCAGGCCCTTGAACTCTTCCAGGCTGACGCGACCGCTGAGGATGTCGCTCATATGCACGTCGATGGCGTTGAAACCGGCGCGGTCGAAGGCCGCGGCCATCTCCACCTGACCGTTGACGCCCTGCTCGCGCAGCACGGCGATCTGCGGACGCACGCCCTTGCGGATATACGGCGCGCTGATGTCCTGATTGAGGTCGAAGCCGAGCTTGACCGACAGCCCCGGATTGTCCTCTTCCAACAGTGCGTCGAATTCCTGATCGGCGCACTGCACGTTATCGCGCAGGCGCTGGATGCGGTAGCTGGTTTCCGCCCACTGGCGCTGCAGCAGGCGGCGCTGGCCGCCGAACACCGGCTCGCCATTGAAGCTGATCGCCACTTCATCGCTGTTGACCGGCTGACCTATCACCGCCACGCAATCGCCCAGACCGGCGGCGCTAAATTGCGCCAGGACCTCAGGAGTCACGTCCTGATGCACCTGGATCACCGCGCCCAGTTCTTCGTTGAACAGCACCGCGGCCAGGTCCTCGCGGCCATCGGCCAGCGCATCGAGGAACAGGTTGAGGCCGCAGTGGCCGGCGAAGGCCATTTCCAGCGCGGTGACCAGCAGGCCGCCGTCGGAACGGTCGTGGTAGGCCAGCAGGCTGCCGTCGGCGTTCAGGCCCTGAATCACGGCGAAGAAGGCCTTGAGGTCTTCGGCATCGTCGACGTCCGGTGCCTGGCTGCCGAGCTTGCCGTACACCTGGGTGAGGATCGAGGCGCCCAGACGATTCTGCCCACGGCCCAGGTCGATCAGGATCAGGTCGGTTTCGCCCTTGTCCATGCGCAGTTGCGGGGTCAGGGTCTTGCGGATATCGCTGACCGGGGCGAAGCCGGTGACTATCAGGGACAGCGGCGAGGTGACGCTCTTCTCCGCGCCCGCATCCGTCCAGCGGGTCTGCATCGACATCGAGTCCTTGCCCACCGGAATGCAGATGCCCAGCTCCGGGCACAGCTGCATGCCGACGGCCTTGACCGTGTCGTACAGGCGCGCGTCCTCGCCCGGATGGCCGGCGGCGGCCATCCAGTTGGCGGACAGCTTGATATCGGCAATCTTGTCGATGCGCGAGGCGGCCAGGTTGGTCAGGGTCTCGCCGATCGCCATGCGCCCGGATGCCGCGGCATCCAGCAGCGCCAGCGGGGTGCGCTCGCCCATGGCCATGGCTTCGCCGGTGTAGACATCGAAACTGGTGGCGGTCACGGCGCAATCGGCCACCGGCACCTGCCAGGGGCCGACCATCTGATCGCGCGCCACCAGACCGGTGATGCTGCGATCGCCTATGGTGATCAAAAAGCTCTTGCTGGCCACGGCCGGGTGATGCAGCACGCGGCTGACCGCTTCGTCGATGTCGAGAGTGCTGGCATCGAAGTCGTCGCCCAACTCGCTTTCACGAGCAGCCGAACGGTGCATGCGCGGCGCCTTGCCGAGCAGCACGTTGAGCGGCATGTCCACGGCGTTGTTGCCGAAATGGCTGTCGGTCACGGTCAGCTGAGCCGCTTCGGTGGCCTCGCCGACTACCGCGAAGGGGCAGCGTTCGCGCTCGCAAATCGCCTGGAAACGCTCGAAGTCGGCGGCATCCACCGCCAGCACGTAACGCTCCTGGGATTCGTTGCTCCAGATTTCATGGGGCGCCATGCCCGGCTCGTCGTTCGGCACGTTGCGCAGCTCGAAACGCCCGCCGCGACCACCGTCGTTGACCAGTTCCGGGAAGGCGTTGGACAAACCGCCGGCGCCGACGTCGTGGATAAAGCTGATCGGGTTGTTGTCGCCCAGCTGCCAGCAGCGGTCGATGACCTCCTGGCAGCGGCGCTCCATTTCCGGGTTCTCGCGCTGTACCGAGGCGAAATCCAGATCGGCCGAGCTGGTGCCGGTAGCCATCGACGAGGCCGCGCCGCCACCCAGGCCGATCAACATGGCCGGGCCGCCGAGCACTATCAGCTTGGAGCCGACGGTGATCTCGCCCTTCTGCACGTGTTCGGCGCGGATATTGCCCATACCGCCGGCGAGCATGATCGGCTTGTGATAGCCGCGAACTTCTTCGCCGCGCGGGGTCTGGATCGCCTGCTCGAAGGTGCGGAAATAACCGGTCAGGGCCGGACGGCCGAATTCGTTGTTGAACGCCGCGCCGCCCAGCGGGCCTTCGATCATGATGTCCAGCGCGGTGACTATGCGCTCGGGCTTGCCGTAAGGCACTTCCCAGGGCTGTTCGAAACCGGGGATGTTCAGGTTGGATACGGTAAAACCGGTGAGGCCGGCCTTGGGCTTGGCACCGCGCCCGGTGGCACCTTCGTCGCGGATCTCGCCGCCGGAGCCGGTCGACGCGCCGGGGAAGGGGGCGATGGCGGTCGGGTGATTGTGAGTCTCCACCTTCATCAGGATATGCACCGGCTCCTGGGTCGCGCCGTATTGACGGGTTTCAGGGTCCGGGAAGAAACGACCGGCAACATTGCCGACGATTACCGAGGCGTTGTCCTTATAAGCGGACAGCACGCCTTCGCTGTGCAGCTGATGGGTGTTCTTGATCATGCCGAACAGGGATTTCTCTTGGCTTTCACCGTCGATATCCCAGCTGGCGTTGAAGATCTTGTGCCGGCAGTGCTCGGAGTTGGCCTGGGCGAACATCATCAGTTCGATGTCATGGGGGTTGCGCCCCAGCCCCTCGAAGCTGCTCACCAGATAGTCGATTTCGTCTTCGGCCAGGGCCAGGCCCAGCTCGGTGTTGGCCTGCTCCAGGGCGGCGCGCCCGCCACCCAGCACATCCACCGCGCTCAGCGGCTTGGGCTGGGCGTGGCTAAACAGCGCAGCAGCGGCCTCGAAGTTATCCAGCACCAGCTGGGTCATGCGGTCATGCAACAGGTCGGCGACCTGCTGCGCCTGGGCTTCGCTCAGCTCGCCGCTGACGTAATAGGCCAGGCCGCGCTCGATGCGCTGAATCTTCGCCAGGCCGCAGTTGCGCGCGATGTCGCTGGCCTTGCTCGACCACGGCGAGATGGTGCCGAAACGCGGAATGCACAGGAACAGGCGGCCGCTTGGCTCCTGCACCGGCACACTCGGGCCGTATTTCAGCAAACGGGCCAGCACCTGCTGTTCATCGGCGCTAAGCACGCCACTAACTTCGGCAAAATGCGCAAACTCGGCATACAGCCCAGTCACAGCGGGGACTTTGCCGGTCAGTTGCTCAAGCAATTTACCGTGGCGGAAAGCAGAAAGGGCGGGAGCGCCGCGCAGGATCAACATCGGGGACAGCCTCTGGGAAGGGGGTGTACTTTGAGGCCGTGCATTCTAGCCTAAAGCGCTGCCGACGGCACCCGTGGCGGCACGCTAAGCGTAGCCTCGGCACTAGCAGAGAAGCCTGGCGCTGTCGAGATATGGCGCGCCCCAGGCTTTGCGTATACTGCGCCAATGTTTGCCCAATCTGCGTTCCGCACGCGCTGCACCTACTGGCTGTCGGCGATCGGAATCCTCCTGCTGCTCGGTGGCTGTGCTGAAGAACCCAGCACACTCGAGCGCGTTCAGGCGGAGGGTACGCTGCGGGTGATCACCCGCAACAGCCCGGCCACCTATTTCCAGGACCGTAACGGCGAAACCGGCTTCGAGTACGAGCTGGTCAAACGCTTTGCCGAAGACCTGGGCGTGCAACTGCAGATCGAGACCGCCGACAACCTCGACCAGCTATTTTCCAGCCTGAGCAAAGTCAACGGCCCGGTGCTGGCCGCTGCCGGCCTGGTAGAAAGCGCCGGACGGCGTCAACACGCGCGCTTCTCCCTGCCTTATTTAGAGGTCACCCCCCAAGTGATCTACCGCAATGGCCAGCAGCGCCCGACCCGTACGGCCGACCTGCTGGGCAAGCGCATCCTGGTGCTTAAAGGCAGCAGCCACGCCGAACAGTTGGCCGCGCTGAAGCTGGAGTTGCCGGAGCTGAGCTATGAAGAGTCCGCCGCCGTGGAGGTGGTCGACCTGTTGCGCATGGTCGATGAGGGGCAGATCGACCTGACCCTGGTCGACTCCAACGAGCTGGCGATGAACCAGGTGTATTTCTCCAACGTGCGCGTGGCCTTCGACCTCGGCGACTCGCAGAACCTGGCCTGGGCGATCGCCCCCGGCGAAGACAACAGCCTGCTGGAGGAGATCAACGCCTTTATCCAACGCGCGCAGAAGAACGGCAGCCTGCAGCGCCTGAAGGATCGCTACTACGGCCACGTCGATGTACTGGGCTACGTCGGCGCTTACACCTTCGCCAAGCACCTGCAGCAGCGCCTGCCACGCTATGAAGGTTTTTTCCGCCAGGCCGCACAGAAGCATCAAGTCGACTGGCGCCTGCTGGCCGCCATGGGTTATCAGGAATCGCTCTGGCAACCCAGCGCCACCTCGAAAACCGGGGTGCGCGGCCTGATGATGCTGACCCTGGGCACCGCCCAGGCCATGGGCGTGGCCGACCGCCTGAACCCCAAGCAGAGCATCCAGGGCGGGGCCAAATATATTGTCTATGTGAAGAGCCAACTGCCTTCGAGCATCGCGGAACCGGACCGCACCTGGTTCGCCCTGGCCTCCTACAATATCGGCGGCGGCCACCTGGAAGATGCGCGCAAGCTGACCGAGGCCGAAGGCCTGGACCCGAACAAGTGGCTGGATGTGCAGAAGATCCTGCCGCGCCTGGCGCAGAAGCAGTGGTACAGCAAGACCCGGCATGGCTATGCCCGGGGCGGCGAGCCGGTGCACTTCGTGCGCAACATCCGCCGCTACTACGACATCCTCACCTGGGTAACCCAGCCGCAGCTGGAAGGCACCCAGGTCGCCGAGGGCAGCCTGCATGTACCGGGCATCGACAAGCGCCAGCCCGATATGCAAACGCCGCCGCTTTAAACAAGGCTATTTGATGGGTTACGCGGCGCTTCAAGCCATATATCAAACCGAAAGCCAGGCCACGCGCCGCTAACCCATCCTACCGCTGCTCGCGCCGGGCCTTAAAGAAGGCGCTGAGCACCGCCCCGCACTCCTCCGCCAGCACCCCGCCCTCGATCAATACCCGATGATTGAGAAAGGCCTGCTTGAAGAATTCCCCCTGACTCAGGGCCACGCCGGCCTTGGGCTCGGTCGCGCCATACACCACCCGGGCGATGCGCGAATGCACGATCAAGCCGGCGCACATGCTGCAAGGTTCCAGGGTCACATACAGGGTGCTGCCGGGCAGGCGGTAGTTGCGCACGTCCGCGGCGGCGGCGCGAATCGCCACCATCTCGGCATGGGCGCTGGGGTCATGGGTGGAAATCGGGCAGTTGAAGCCGCGCCCGATAATCACGCCATCCTGCACCAGCACCGCCCCCACCGGCACTTCACCCAGGGCCGCGCCTTCGCCGGCCGAGGCCAAGGCCTCGCGCATAAAATGCTGATCCTGGCTGCGATCGATGATTTGTGGCCGACGCATCAGGCCACCTCTATCGCGGCCATCAAGCCGGTTTCCATATGATCGATGACATGGCAATGGAACATCCAGATGCCGGGGTTATCCGCGACCAAGGCGATGCGGGCGATCTCATTCTTGCCCAACAGGTAAGTGTCGGTGAAATAGGGAATGATCTGCTTGCGGTTCGAGCTGATCACCTTGAACACCAGACCGTGCAGGTGAATCGGGTGCAGGTACTGCGCCATATTGCGCAACTCGAAGATGTAATGGCCATCCTTCTTCAACGTCGCGATGGGCCGATCCGCGCAGGTCTTGTCCTTGATATCCCAGGCCTGGCCGTTGATCTGCCAGTACTTGGCCGGGCCATTGTCGTTCGCGCCGGCCAGGGTCGCCGACCACTCGAAGTTAAAGCGCAGGGTCTCGGCATTGGCCAGGTCCGGTTCGGCAATAGGGTTGGCCGGCAAAGGCGCCGGCCAGTCGCCAGGCGCTTCGGCTGTCGCCAGGCTTTTCAGGGTCGCCAGGCGCAGCGGACCGTTACGCAGCGACAACTCCGAGCCGGCCACCGGCACGCGGACGGCCAAGTCGATGCGCATGCCCGGGCCCAGCCAATACTCCTTGCCCAGATCGCGCGGCTCGATCGGCTGGCCGTCCAGGGCATAGATACGCGCCTCGGCACCGGGCAAATTCAGCCGGTAGGTGACGGTGCTATCGAGGTTCAGGAGCCGCAGCCGCACCACCTGCCCAGCTGGCAGCTCCAGGCTGGGCACGGCCTTGCCGTTGAGGGTGGTCAGCCGCCCACGGGTGCCCTCGCGGGCCGCCTCGCGGGGCACGCTGAACGCGGTAAAGGCGCCCTGGGCATCGATATGCCAGGTCTTCAGGCTTAGCGTGCGCTCATGCCGGAAGCCGCTGGGTTCGCGCTCCTCGACTATCAGCGGGCCAACCAGGCCGCGACCGAGCTGCTCGCTGCTGCTCACATGGGGGTGATACCAGAAGCTGCCGGCATCCGGAGTCTTGAAGCGGTAGTCGAAATATTCGCCCGGCAGCACCGGCAGCTGCGAGACATAGGGCACCCCATCCATTTCCAGCGGCAGGCGGATGCCATGCCAGTGGATGGTAGTAGGCACCTCAAGCTGGTTGATAAAGCGCACCCGCAGCCACTCGCCCTGCTTGGCGCGAATCTCCAGGCCAGGCGCCTGACCGCCAAAGGCCCAGGCCGGGGTGCTGTGCCCCGGAACCAGCTCGAGGTCGAGCGGCGCGGCGATCAGCTCATAGTCATACTCGGCCGCCACCAACGGGCGACCCAGCCAGTAACGCACGCCACCAGCGCCGAGGCCGGCCACGCTCAGGCCGGCCAGGCCGGCCAGAATCTGTCTGCGGGTAAATGACATTCTTTGGGGCTCCTGAAAGCAAGGCTTACTGGCCCATCAGGCTTACTCGGATTATCCGCCTCTGCTGGGCGGTCGCTCGTGTAGGAGCCAGCTTGCTGGCGATCGCCTCTGGGGCGAAGAGCATCGCCAGCAAGCTGGCTCCTACAGTGATGATGCTCAGCATAAGGGCAGCCTAGGCTGCCCTTATTGCTTCAGATCATTCCCACTCGATGGTGGCAGGCGGCTTGCTCGACACGTCGTAGGTGACGCGGGAGATGCCTTCGATCTCGTTGATAATGCGGTTGGACACTTTCTCCAACAACTCATACGGGAGATGCGCCCAGCGTGCGGTCATAAAGTCGATGGTTTCCACCGCGCGCAGGGCCACGACCCAGGCGTAGCGACGGCCGTCACCGACCACGCCGACCGACTTGACCGGCTGGAACACCACGAAGGCCTGGCTGGTCTTGTGGTACCAGTCGAAGTTGCGCAGCTCCTCGATAAAGATATGGTCGGCGCGGCGCAGCAGGTCGGCGTACTCCTTCTTCACCTCGCCGAGGATGCGCACGCCCAGGCCCGGGCCCGGGAAGGGATGGCGGTAGACCATGTCGTAGGGCAGGCCCAGTTCCAGGCCGATGCGCCGTACCTCGTCCTTGAACAGCTCGCGCAACGGCTCGACCAGCTTGAGGTTCATTTCCTCCGGCAGGCCGCCGACGTTGTGGTGCGACTTGATCACGTGGGCCTT
>Ga0209343_10005441_pt1 | contig 15446 bp, 17 predicted proteins | sample RifCSPlowO2_02_FD_184026 | JGI IMG/M metagenome (GOLD analysis project Ga0209343, IMG submission 184026) | Groundwater microbial communities from Rifle, Colorado - Rifle CSP2_plank lowO2_0.2 (SPAdes) (version 2) | ecosystem: Environmental > Aquatic > Deep subsurface > Groundwater | place... | reverse complement strand
GCCCCGCAAACCACGCCTTAAAGGGCTATTTAGAGCCCTTCCAAGCCGCTCCCTAAAATTCCGAAATCAGTTACTGCTGAAGGGGAGCAAGTGATTCTGGAAAGAGGGCGGGGGTGGGCGTTTAAAGCGGGAAAAGGTAGGAAGGCTTTGAGGGAAAAGGGGAATCCAGGGAGAGGCCACCCGGGAAAACGGGCCGAGCGCGTGATTACGAAAAACGCGAAAAACGGCCTCGGGTGCAAATGAAACTGGAAACTCCAGGAGGCGACAACGGGCGGTTAAGACGTTCGTAACTGGCTCATAAGACAGTGGAAATAGGCGCGAGCGCTACGCCACCGGTGCGTCCAGCGGGTCCTCAATCGGCCCTGGATTGAGGACCTATTGAGGACCTTTCTGGCACGAGGGGTCCTCAATCGGGTTAAGTGATTGAGGCAGCGAGTAAAACCATGCTGCAGCGGACGCCGTAGGACGGCAGTGCCGGGCGGCGATTGAGGACCTCCGTGGGCTCTGAATGGCGCTAAAATGCGTGACGCAGGCTGACTTTGCTGCGATGCGGTAAATTTGGCTGCTCATCAGTACCGGACCGCCGCGTCCGGCAGACCCGCCCGGAGGCGGGTTTCGCAGGGGTTACGCTCCTTCGGTTTGCGCGATGCGGTCGGTGAGTGATTGCAGCTGGCGCCGGGTTTCAGCGATCAGCGGCGGAATGCGCGCCTTGTGCTCGGCCGCGTCGCCGATCGACGTGGCGAGCCGCTCGATCCGGCGCAGCATCGCCTCGACCGCCACCAGGACTTGAATGACCAGGTCGCGGTTCATAGCAGTCCTCGTTCGGTAAACGAAAGCGCCTCGCGGGCGCCGACTATGAAGTGATCGAGGACTTCGACATCGACCAGTTTGAGCGCCTTCTTGAGGTCCTGAGTTAACGCCTCGTCGGAGCGTGACGGCTCAGTCGTTCCGCCCGGGTGATTATGAGCGAACATCACGGACGCGGCGTTGCGGCTCAGCGCGCTCTTCACGACCTCGCGAGGGTAAACTGCGGTTTGAGTGATCGTACCGCGAAACATCTGCTCGATATCGATCACGCGGTTCCTCGAGTCGAGCCAGATCGCCACAAAGACTTCGTGCTCGAGCCGGCCGATTTTCAGGCGCAGATAATCCCGCGCCGCGCTCGGACTGCTCAGCGCCGGCCCGTATGGCGACAGTTCCTCCTCCAGAATTCGCAGTGCGGCTTGAATCGTTTGATGCGCTGCTGGGCTGCGTGCGGTACTCGGTGATTTGGCGTTGCCGCCGTTTGCATTGCTGATGTTGGCCATGATGGCCTCCGTTTAGTTTAGAGAGAGGCCACCCCAACAATGCGGGGGCGGCCGGGCGCACTCTCGGTCTAAACGAAACCGCGTCAGGCCTTTCCCTTGCGGGTCTTGTATAGCCTGTCTCAACCCCGGCCCTGGGAGGCACAACAAAAAAGCCGCTGCTGACGGGGCGACTGGCCGCGTTTAGTTTCGAGAGGACTTCAGCATACCGCGCGGGGGCGGGAAGGTCAAATCATCGGGGCGGCAGCTGCTTGAATTCCGAGTGGCCGCACTCTGAGCATTGATAGACACGGCGTTGCACGCCGAGCTTGGCGAACGTCGGATCTGGTTCTGTCTTGACCAATTGAAAGGTTGCCTTATGGCATTTGGGACAGGCCGCTTCGCCCGGCGTCTGAAGGCGAGCCTCCAGATCGGCGATGCGTTTCCTGAGGGCGTCCACCTCGTCGGGCATCGCCTTCAGGCGCTTCCAGACGGGAATTTTTTCAAGCAGAGCCGTGAGATCGCCGAGCATTGACATGGCCGTTCCTCCCTCTCTAATAGCGCTTGGTGCCCGCTCGTCTCTTTGCTGGCCCGCGCACGACGTGCTTTTTCCCTGGCATCTTCTTTCCGGTCACAATTTCCCACAGTAGGCCGCGCGCCACACTCTCCAAATGCTTGCGCTGATCCGGGCGATAGGTGTGCGAGTCTCGGTGTAGCCGCCCATCGTAGTAGACCGTGAGCCCAAGCCTTCGTGTCCCGGTGATGACGTACTGCCCCGTGTGCTTCACGCCGTTTACCGTGACTGAAACCTCCTGACGGAGGTCCATCTTGCTCGCGTCTGCGCCCAGAACGTCCCTGGCTGAAATACCAAGCTTGTCCATGTGCCGGAGTTCCTCCGGGTGGAGCTTCGGCGGGCTGCCGCCTGCAGCGTCACGCATGACTAGATCGCGCAGAAAACGTACCTCCTCAGCGATAGCATCGCCAACTTTTCCATCGGGCTGAATCCGTTTGATCACCCGGTTGTAAATGAGGGCGAGGCGATACCCGAAAAGCCACCAAGATGGAAAGAGCGTGACGCCCTGCTTTTTCGCTTCCTCGGCGGCCCTCTCCAGCTCGCCCGCTATGGCTTCTGCAATGGTCGGATCAACCTCCCCGCCGAGCCACAACGCAGATCCTCTGCCGAGCAGTATGTAGTCAAGAGCCACGCCTCGTCTGGCAGCGAACGTGGCCACCACCTCGTACGGCACCGTTCCGCGGGCTCGCCACGCCGAGACGTTTTGAGGGGGAACCTCGAGCGCTCTTGCAAGCGCGGAATCATTCTTGGCACCCGCAATCTCGGAGAGCCGGCGCAACACCGCTTCTTGGTCGGCTGCTTGGCTGGGATCTCCGTTGCGTGTGGCGGCCATTTGACGAATTCAACAAATGTTGTTAATATGCTACGTAGTTTTATAAGGTTCTACATGAATGGTAGCAGGAGGGCGGAATATGAGAAAGAAATCGGCCAAACAGAGGACGCCGGCCGAAGTGAAGGAAGAGTTCGTGTTCAAGGGCACCACTATTTCGGGGTGGGCGCGGGAACATCAAATCGGACGACATGTAGTCTACGGGCTGCTCAGCGGCCGGCTCTCTGGACGTAGTGGCCAGCCCCACAAGGCGGCCGTTTTGTTGGGCCTGAAACGCGGCACGATTGTTACCTGACTATGCCGCCACTCGACAAGAACAAGAAGCCGCACCAAGCGGCGCCCCCGCGAGCAAACCTGGCCGAGCACGGCCACCTCCATCAGTTCATCAGCACCCGCACACTGGCGCAGCTCGCCGGGATCGCGGCCCGCATCGCGCGGCGGATAGCCGCGGGCGCGCTGGCTGGGCGGCTCTGGCGCGGCGCAAGGCTTGAGGTTCGTCAGGTTCCCGGTCGCGGCGGCGCGGGCGGCCGGCAGTACGAGATCAACGTTGCATCGCTGCCCGCTCGCCTGTATGTGAGGTGGTCGCAGCAGCAGCCAGGCGCCGAACTGCGCGCGCAGGTCGCCGAGCACGTCGCCCGCATTGAGGAGGACGGCCGCGCCGGCGAGCGCAGGATTCGCGAGCGAATCCATACGCCCTGGACACAGGAAGAACGCGAGGCGAAGCACGCCGCGTTCTCCCGGCTGCCGACCCCGACGCAGCAGAAAGCAAGGTTCCGGTTCGATGCAGTTCACTTCTTCCATTCGCTTACCGGCATCGTCGACTCGGAGGCTGAGCACTACGAAACCACTGCCCGCGCAACCGGCGTGTCGCCGTCAACGATCCATGAATGGGTGGCGCTGTGCCGCGGCCTCGATGGTGGCGACTGGCTGGTCGCCTTGGCGGGGAAGCACAAGGGCTACTTGCTCGCGGCGGAGATATCGAGCGACGCGCGAAACTACATCTTCTCGGAGTATTTCAAGCTCACAAAACCGTCGTTAAAGCCGATTTACAGGCGGGCGCAAAAGATGGCCCCGGAGCGGGGCTGGACGCTTCCGAGTTATGCGACAGTCAAACGCCTCGTTGCAGCAGAGCCGCATTCCTACCGCGTCCTAATGCGCGAGGGGAAAGAGGCGTTCGAGCGACTCTACCCGGCGCAGCAGCGCGACTACAGCACGCTCAAGCTGATGTGTATCTGGTGCTGCGACGGTCGCAAGGCGGATGTGTTCTGCCGATGGGAAGACGGGACGGTGAGCCGTCCGATCGTGATTGCCTGGCTGGAAGTGCGCTCGCGCGTGATCCTCTCATATCTGATTGCTCGGAGCGAGAGCGGGACATCAATCCGCCTTGCCTTTAAGGCGGCCATCGAGAAGTGCCACGGTGCGATCCCCGAAAGCGTGCTGCTCGATAACTCGCGCGCCTTCGCAAGCAAGCTGCTCTCGGGTGGCGCACCCAACCGGTTCCGATTCAAGCGCAACGAAGAGGACCCGCTCGGGATCTTCACGTTGATGAAGATCGAGATCATCTGGGCGCTGCCGTATTCCGGAAGAAGCAAGCCGATCGAGAGTTTCTTCAGGCAGTTCGCGGAGGCGGAGAAACGCTTCGACGGCGCGTACTGCGGCAACACACCAGACGCCAAGCCCGAAGATTGCGATCCGAAAAACGCGGTGCCGATCGACCAGTACCGCAGGATGATCGAGGAGACGCTCGCCGAGTATCACGCGAGACCTCACCGCGGCGACTCAATGGAGAATCGCACTCCGCTCGAAGTGTACGAAGCGCTGCTGCCGCAGTGCGCTCCGCGCCAGGCGACGCGCGAACAGCTCCGGCTCTGCCTCCTTGCCGCGGAGCGCGTGAGGCTTGCGCAGGGCGACGGTGCGGCAACCGTGCTGGGCAACAGATACTGGTCGCCGCGGCTTGCGCAGCTCCCGCGCGATCGTGACTACGTCGCGCGCTACAACCCGGAGGACGCGGCCGAGCCTATCGCGCTGTTCGAAGGCGCGACCTTCCATTGCGAAGCGCCGATCCAGGGACGCCACGGCTTCCGCGACGCGGAGGCGGCCAAGTCGAACGCACGCGCGAAGCGGCACTTCCTGAAGAGCCAGAAGCAACAGGATGCCGCTCGCCACGAAATGCGTAAGGCGCGCGCTTGGAGCAAGGGGCCGGACGTGCCCGACGCGCTTCAGGCGGAAGTGGCGGAGTTGATTCTGCCCGCATTACCCAGCCCGAAAGTGGTCACGCCGCTGCGGCCCGAGCAGGACTACCGGCAGCCGGCCGAGTTCAAGCCGGTCAGCGAGGCGCTGCGTGAAGAGGTATCAAAGCTCATCCTGGAGCATGACTTGAAAAAAATCCAAGACGGAGGATAGGCAGCCATGAAAGTGATCGAGCTTAACGCATCATCCGGCGCCGCGAAGGACGCGGCCGAGCCGGTGCAGGCGCTGGCGTTCGATGCGCCTGAGCCGCAATGCGTGGAGACGCCAACCCACAAGAAAATCTATCACGCATGCGCCCACGCTCACAGAGGCGACCTGGTGCTGGTCTACGGCGCCGGCGGCGTCGGGAAGTCGACCGCCCTCATACGCTACGCGGAGCAGCATCAGAAGTACGGCCACCAGGCGCACTACTTCAGCCTGCACGGGATCAAGACTCCGGCGGCGATGTTGCAGGCGATCGCGGAGGTTTTGCGGGTTCCTGGCGCCTTCGGCGCGTACCGCAATGTCCCTCTCTTGCGGGCGCTCGCCGATGCGCTTTCCCCGGACGAGGTCCTGCTGGCGGATGAGTGTAGCAGCCTCAGGCCCGATGCGCTGGATCTCATGCGTCATTTTTTGGACGAGCGCGGCACGGGGATTCTGCTCTCGGGAAATGAGTTGGTGTACGAGGTGATCTCCGGCAAGAACCGGCGCGCTCATTTCTCACAGCTGGATTCCCGCGTCGGAATGAAGGTGCATTTGCCGCATTCCACGAAGGCGGACGCGAACGCCGTGCTTTCGGAGTGGGGCGTGGCCGATAATGAGGGACGCCAGTATGGCCAGCAGATCGCGCTCGGCGTGGGCGGTTTGAGGAGGCTTTGCCGGGTACTCCGGCTCGCGCGCATGTCGGCGATTGCTAAACGCCGGCAGATCGACTACGAGCTGATGCGTGCCACAACGGGCGTGCTTGGACTGGACGACTGACCACCACTGATGAGCGTCTCCAATCAGCACAAGGCTGTCGTCCACGTCGCCAAGCATCAGCTCAACATGGCGGACGAGGATTACCGCGCGCTGCTTCGTCGCGCGGGCGGCGTGGGTTCCTCGGCCGAGCTGGACGAGGCGGGCTTCACGGCCGTGATGGCGGAGATGGAGCGCCTCGGATTCCGGCGCGCGAAAGGCCGCGCGCAGCAAGCCGATCGCGAAGGATTCGCGACGCGTCGGCAGCTTGGAAAAATCTATTCACTGTGGTCAGGTTGGCTCGGTCGAGACGATGAATCCGCGCTCTGCCACTGGTTGCAGGAGCACCTCGGCGTCAGCCATCCACGCTTCCTTATGTCCGACCGCGCAGGAAAAACGATCGCGATCCTACTCAAGATGAACCAACACAAAAACGCCAAACGTCCGATCGGCAGCACGCGGAGAAGCGAAGTCACGCCATCGCCATCGTCGACGGGAGCGCAACAATGACACCTCGCAAGAAAACAGGAAAGGTGGCGAGAGGTTTTCACAACCGCGCCGCCGCGCGAACGTATGCGGCGACCAGGCGTATCTACGCGGCTGAATGGCGGCGGCTTCACTTGCGGGGCTCGCCAGGCAAGATCGCGGGCGACCCGGAGATCTCCGCTTTTGTCGACGAGCGGCTGCCGAACATGACGTTTGGGCAGATCGCAGCGGCGTGCGCGAAGCGCTTCGGCCGAGGGCGCGCACCGGGCAAGTCGGCGGTGCATCGGTACTGGTTGAAGTTCAGAGCGCTGTTGACCAGGGGCGATAAAGACGCCGGCTGAGCCATGCCGAAACCTTCCAAGATCGCGCTGCTGCCCGAGGCGCTGCGCGCCGAGTTGGAGCAGTGGCTTATCGAGCACGGCTACGCCGGGTATGACGCTGCATCAGCATGGCTCATCGAGCGCGGGCGGGCGATGGGCATTGACCAGGCGAGGCTGCCGAGGAAAAGCGCGCTGCAGGAGTTCGGGGCGAAGCTCAAGGCGAAACTGGAGCGCATCGAGGCAGCGACGCGCGCCTCGCTCATCATCGCAAAACTGTTCCCCGATGATGCAGATTCGCGCGGCGCCGCGACGATCGGCCTGGTGCAGACAGAGGTTTTTAATTTACTGGTTACGCTCCAGGGGGCGAAGGACGCCGATCCGGAGGAGCGCTTGAAGCTGCTCTCTCGGGTGGCGCGATCGATCAGCGATCTGTCGCGGGCGAGCGTGAATCAGAAAAAATGGCAGGCGGACGTGCAGGCGAAGGCCGAGGCCGCCGCGACGCAGGCCGAAGCCATCGTCAAGAGTCGCGGCCTCACCGCATCAGCAGCAGCCCAGATCCGCCGGCTGATCCTGGGGATCGTGAAGTGAGCGGCGCCCGGCTCGATCGCGGCCGGAACCGGCCCCCAGCCCGGACGCGCTAGGACCATCAAATCCGAGTTTGGACGTCCTACCCTACGCACTTCGGCCGACACCCCTTTTCATCCCCTGTTAAAACGATACTCAAAGCGATTAACAGGCACTTTTTGCCGAAAGACCCCCCGAAACCGGCCCCAACCCCGGCGCCCCCCGCCTCGATCGCGCCGGATAGCACCCCCGCGCCGGCCGGCTTCGGCACCGCAAAGGGGGACATTTTTCCCCTTCAGCAATTGAGGCTTGGGGGGGAATCATGCGACCTTGACATGGCCGCGCCGAATCAGCACCAGAAACTCCTCTCCGCTCTGCCGGGAACGCTCGCGGAGATGGCGCGCGTCACCACGCTCACCGCCGCGCTCGCTATCGCCGAGCGCTTCGGCGGCACGCGGCTCTACCTGCCGCGCCAACCGGACGAGAGTAGCGAGCTGGTGCAGCTGATCGGCATACGCCACGCGCGCGCGTTGTGCAGCCACTACTCGGGCGAGTTCATCGAAGTGCCGCGCGCGGCCGCGGTGCGCCGCCTGCTTCGCGACAGCAAGATGTGCCGCGCCCGCGAACGCGGCGCGACGGTGCGAAAGATCGCGCGCGAGTATCAACTGACGCAGCGCCAGGCGCGGCGGATTCTCACCGCAGGACTCGGGGGGCATGCACGTAGCAAACGCAAACTATCCCGAGATCCCGCAGGACCTCGCGGACATACTCGCTGATGAAATCGCCCGCAATGGATGCCTCGACCAGGAGAGGGCAAGACGGATAGCGACGGCGGCCGCCGAGTGGGTGAGGAAACAATATGGCGGCCTAACAATCTACATCCCCAAGACTGAAATCAAGAGAAGAAAAGGACCGCGTAATGAGCAAGGCGACGACAAAGGAAGCAACGAGATCCCCGGAACTGGCGGCACTGCTGGAGCACCAGGCAGCGGTTCGGGCGGCACAGGCTGAGATCGGCAAACTCCAGACGGCCATCGTCGGGTGCGAGCAGCGGCTGGATGAAGCGCGCGCGCACCGGCCCTCTGTTGATGCACTCACCCACGACCTGGAAAATCTCCACGCCGCGGCGGCGCTCGGCGAAGTGACCGCGACGGAAGCGCGCCAGCGCGAGGAGGCGATCGCCAGTGAGCGCGCCCGCCTGGAGAAGGCTGCCGGCGGCGTCGACGGCGAGATCGCCGAGATCGAGCGCACGCGCGCCGGCCTGCAGCGCCGGCTTGAGGAGGCGCAGGCGAAGCTCGAAACATTGACCGCTCGCAAGCCCGAGGTGTTGCAGGCGTTCCTGCTGTCGGAGGCCGAGGTGATCTGCGCCGACTACGTGGAGGCCGGGCGCATGGTGCGAGAGTGCTACCTGAAGTTGCTCACGCTCCAGGGATGGCTGCGCTTTCGCGCCGGGTTTGTCAGCGACAACATACTCGGAAATTCCGGTGAGGAGCTGCTCCTGCCGGCATTCAATTTGCCGCAATGCGCTGGCTTGGGACACCCGGGCTGGGCATGGGGCAGCATCTGGTTCCACGGTCGGAACTACGTCCAGAAGGCGCAAGAGGAAACCGAGGCAACCGAAGCGGCGCGCCTGCGCGCCCTGGGCGTCACTTTGGAATGAGGAGAAAAGCCATGCAGGATTTGATCGCAATCGCCAGGACGGAGTTTGAGGGAAGCGCGGCGCTCCGCGCTGAGTTCATCGATCTTGCGACCTACGCTGCCTTTCGCAAGGCTGACGCCGCGGGCCGGGTCAAGATGTTCGGACGCGCGAACAATGAGCCGCTCCCGAGCGCGAGCGTGGCCACGCGGCATGAAGGCCGCGACCTGATCGCTCTCGCCAAGGCGGAGTTTAACGGAAGCGCGGCGCTCCGCGCTGAGTTCATCAACCTTGAAGTCTATACCGCCTACCGCAAGGCTCAGGCGGCCGGCCGCGTCAGGGTTCTCGGGGAACACCGTGAGGGCCTGACGGAGGAGCGCGTAGCCCTGAGCATTGGGCACGCAGTGGCGGTGCTGGGCGCGGCGAATATCGATCACATCGCCACGCGACGCTTCGGCGCCGCCGCCTGATTCTGCCGCCGTGCCCTCGTATTCGGACTACATCAATATCACGCTTCTTGAGCGCGGCGTATACCCGCTCGCGGGGCAGATCGTCCAGATGGACGCCGACGACTTCGTGAGAATGGCGGACGACTACAACAAGCAGAAGTCACGACGCGACGCTCCGATCGTCGTGGGCCATCCCGAGGGCGATGCTCCGATCTATGGATCAGTTTCACACCTTCAGGAACGCGACAACAAGCTGATCGCCACCTTCACCATCAGCAGCGAATCATTCCGGCAGCTGTGGAAGCAAGGCGCATACAGTCGCTACGAGCCAGAGTTCTACGCACCGGACAACCCCAAGAACCCGAAGCCCGGCAGCTGGTTTTTGAAGCACGTCGGCTTCATCGGACCGGTGCCGAATATGCAGGGCGTATTGAAGGGCGAGGCGAGCGTAATCAGCGAGGGTGCAAAGTGAAGGGGTTATATCGGGGAGCCGTTTTCGCAGCAGGCGGCGGGCCTCTCGTCGAGCAGCGCGAGGCCCATTGATGACGTTCACATCAAGGTTTCTTGAGGCCACGTCTGCGGCGTTCTCCGGCGGCTCGCGCCGCTATCGACCCCTTCGCTTTGCGCCTCTCACGTTGATCCGTTGCTGAAATGACTGACGTCGTCCTCGGCATCCGACTCACGCTTGACGGCAAGCAGGTCTCCGGCGAGATCCGCGGGCAGGCCGCCGAGTTCCAGAAGCTCGGCCAGGCGGCGAAGCAGGCAAACGAGCAGGCCAGGACCGCTGCCGATCAGTACATGGCGAGCCTGCGGAAGCAGGCTGAGACGCTGGGCATGACCAAGACGCAGACGCTCGCGTACGAGGCATCGCAGCACAGCCTCACCACCGCCCAGCGTGCCCAGGTCGCCGAGAACCTGCGCGCGATCGAGGCGCACGACCGCATGGCGATGGTGCTCGGCCGCGTCAAGACCGCGGCATTCACAGCCGCCGCCGCGATCGCCGCCGGGTTCGGCGCCACGCTCAAGGCGTCCGTCACCGCGGCCACGCAGATGGAGCAATCTAATCTACGGCTCGAAGCCGTCTTGAAAGCCACCGGACACCAGGCGGGGCTCACTATCGGCGAGCTGAACGCGATGGCCGAGGAGATGAAGGGGCGGCTCGGCATCGACGACGACGCACTGCGTGATTCGATGGCCGCGCTGTTGCTCTTCGGCAACGTTGGTCGCGAGACATTCGGTCAATTGTTGGAGGCGTCCGCCAACATGTCGAAGGTGCTGCGCACCGACTTTCAGAGCATGGTGCTCATGATCGGCAAGGCGTTTCAGGATCCCGAAGCCGGGATCACGGCGTTGCAGCGCGCTACGCGTGCGTTCACTGACACACAGAAGGACACGCTTAAGACGATGGCGGAAACCGGCCGCCAGGCCGAAGCGATGACGATGATGCTCCAAATCCTGAAGGAGAAGGGTTTCGACAAGGTCGCCGAGTCGATGAATCAGGGCCTGTGGGGCGCGACCAACAAGGTCAAGCTCGCGTGGGACGACATGCTGAAGGCGATCGGCAGCACCGATACCGCAAAACAGGGCGCGACTTCATTTTTCGACACGCTCACCGGCAAGATGCAGGATGTGAAAAACGTCATTGAGCGTGGCGACTGGTTTGACAAATATCTGCTGATGCTGCATGGCATCTCGAGCCCGAGCATCATCGCCATGCGGGGCAAGAAGTTTGTTAACGAGGTGTCTGGCCGGATCGGCGGCGTACCGGATCCGGAAGCAGATGCCGCGCGGCGAGCGGCCGCGCGCGACCAGTTCAACAGTTACATGAAGCAGTTCCAGACCGACCCGCAGAAGCGTGATGAGGAAATCAAGAAGGCGCGCCAGTTCGCCGCGCTGCCGGGGATAACGGAGGCGGACATCGCGCGCGCCGAAGCCGCGATCGGTGCGAAATTCGCCAAGGAGCCGAAGAAGAGCGACTACGATCAGTTGATCGCATCGATCCGCGAGAAAACCGCGGTCACCCAGGCCGAGCTGGAGGGCCGGCAGAAACTGGGCGAGGCCGAGCAGATGGCCATGAAGATCATGGTCGGGCTGCGCGACGGCACGTTGAAGTTGACCGAAGCGCAGAAACTCTCCGTCGTCGCCGGCCTGGAAGGATTGATCCCCCTCGAGCGCGAGATCGAGCTGCGCAAGCAGCAGCAGGCCGCGAACGCGGGCTACGTCCAAAGCGCGCAGCTCCAGATCGACGCCCAGGAGGAGCAGGGCGCGCTCTATGGCAGCCTGCACACCGCGCACAGCACGGAGATCAAACAGCTCACGCTCGAAACCGAAATGCTGGGCGCCTCGGAGACCGCGCGCGAAAAGGCGATCGCGTTGCAAAAGCTCGAAACCGAAATGCTGGACGCTCTCGCCAAGGCGCGCTATGGCGACATCGAAGCACAGATGAAGCTGTACGCGTTGTGGGATCGGCGCAAAGCCGAGTTGTCCGAGGCGATCGATCGGCGCGGCGCCGTCAGGGACGCCCAGAAGCAGCTCGATGAATCCAAAGCGGAGGCGAAGAAGTTCAACGAGGACCTGAACCGCGGCCTGGTCGATTCGCTCTTCCGCGGCTTCGAGTCGGGCAAGACGTTCGGGCGCAATTTCTTCGACGCCCTCAAGAACATGGCGAGGACCACGATCCTCACGCCGATCGTGCGCTTCCTCGTCCAGCCCATCACCGGCGCGATCACCGCGACCCTCGGCGGTCTCGGCATCCCCGGCCTGGCGGGCGCGGCGCCCGGCGGTGCCGGCGGTGCGGGCGGACTGGGCGACCTGCTCTCGCTCGGCAGCAGCGCGTCGAGCCTGTTTGGTGGCGGTGGGCTGTTCGGGGGGGCAGCGAATCTGGTAGGTAATTCTCTCGTCGGTGCATCCTTTCTAGGCACCGGGTCCATGTTCGGCGCCGTCGGTGGTGCAGAACTGGCGGGCCTTGCCGCGCTGGAGGGCGGCGGAGCCCTGGCAGGCGGCGCAGCGATCGGCTCGGCGGCGATGGCCGCGATCCCCTACGTCGGCCTCGCGCTCGCCGCGATCTCGCTCCTATCAAGCCGAAACAAAAAAGTCTCCGCCGTCGATCTCGGCGATCCGGGCGGGGTGGCGGCCGGCGCGTTCGGTCAGTATCAGCAGCTCGCCGGCGCGCTCGGCGCGAGCGGGCCGCTGCCCGGCTTTGCCTTTGGGTCGAACACCGGGCGGCAGGGCCAGAATCCGAATTTTGTGCTGCGGACCTATGCCGGCGGCGGCCAGTACGCGGTAGGCGAGGCGGCGGGCTCGTTCCGCAAGTTGGATGACGCCACGCTGCAGCAAGAAATCTCGCGCAGCGTGCTCTTCGCTCTCCAGGGCTCGACGCTGCCAAGCTATTTGCGCGCGTACTTCGACTCGCTCGCGCCGGCGTCGCTCGACAAGACCGCGATCGACAACGCGCTCGGATTCGCGACCTCACTCAAACAGGTGCGCGATCAGCTCGTTGCGGCGGGCGATTCAGCCGACCAATTCCAGCGCGAGTTTCTCAAGGCGATCGAGGCCGGGCTCACGCCCGAGTCGTTCGCGGCGTTGCAGCAGCGCACTCAGTTGGGGATGCAGTTGACCGCGCAGGATGACGCCCTGTCGGGCCAACTGCGCGGCCTGGTCTCGGCGCTGCCCGGCACGCTCGGCATCACTGGCCTCCAGCAGGCGCGCGACCAGCTCGCGATCTCGGAATTCCGCTCGCCGACCGAGCGCTTCGGCGCCGCGCGCTCGCAGTTGGACGACGTCTACGGCCGGGCGATGGGCGGCGACCTCTCCGCGGTGCAGGGGTTCCCACAGTTGCTGCAGCAGTCGCTCGCGATCGGCCGAGACGTCTATGCCTCGGGCGGGCAGTTCCAGGAATTGTTCGTCGAGGGAAATCGGAAACTCAACGAGCTGCTCGCGAAGCAGCAGGATCTGCAGACGAACCTCCTCCAGGAGGTGCCGGTCGCGATCCGCGAATCGGCGAATGACACGATCGCCGAGCTCAAGCGCATCGTGACCACACTCAAGGAAGAACTCGGCGCGGTGCGCAATGAGCTGCGCCGCCTGGCGGCCTGATACGATCGCCAAATGCCGAACGTAGCCAAGTTCCCCTGGACGCCGAAGCATGATGAATTCCAAATACTCGATCGAGTGCTCAGCAACCCGGCGACTCAAGACGATGACGTTTGGAAGGGGCTCACGCATGTCGCCGAGGCAACGTTTCGCAGACTGGACTTTGATGAAAACTTCTCGCGGAGCGCGGCCTGTCGCGTAATCGAGCTGGCGAAGGCCGGCTTTGGTTGGAACTTTAGGACCCGTTCCTCGCCGATCCTACTCCACCACCGGTTGTGGCCATTCGTCCTTGAGCAGATTCGCGATGAGGTGCTCCGCGCGCTGGATCCGTGATGCGCATGCACCCGATCCTCGAGGAACTGGCGGCCGTGGTGGCCGCCAGCCTTATGCGCCATCCCGGGCTCACGCCCGAGGCCGCCGCGCGCGCTGCAGAGGCGATCGTCGATGCGTTGCGCGAGACCTATGGTGGCTGCCGGCAACTCTACATCCCGAGCAGCAAATACACTACGGAGTGGATGCGCGAGCAGATCCGCTCGCGGTGGAACGGCACCAATACCCGAGCGTTGTGCCGCGAGCTGGAGATCACCGACTCGTGGCTGCGCAAGCTTGCCGCGGGCCAGAAGTAGGGCGCATAGTGGGCGGTAAGCACGCCCTGGGGAAACCTCCCCGGCAAGCCGTCTCGACCGTCGGACGGGCGTCTGCTGCGCCGCAGCAAAACACCCCCGAAAACGCCCTCTTAAGGGGTCATTAACCGGCCCTTCCGGCCGAAACCCCGATTTCCAGAATCAGTTGCACCGATTTCCAGAAATAACTGCACCCCGTCAGCACCACGCCTGCCGCCGCCGTTGCATTCGGCCGCCTCCTCAACTATCATTGGCACTCGCTTCTGATGAGTGCTAACAGGCGCCATCGGTCCGATCAATCCAGAAGGAGATTCATCCATGAAGATTCGTCCGTTGCACGACCGCATTATCGTGAAGCGGTTGGAAGAAGAGCGTAAGACTGCCTCCGGCATCGTCATTCCCGACACCGCAGCCGAGAAACCCGACCAAGGGGAAGTGCTCGCAGTGGGGAAAGGCAAGATCCTGGAGGACGGCAAAGTGCGCCCCCTGGACCTCAAGGTGGGCGACAAGATCCTGTTCGGGAAATATTCCGGGCAGACGGTGAAGGTCAAAGGCGACGAGCTGCTCGTGATGCGTGAAGAAGACGTCATGGGCGTGATCGAAGGCAAGTAATCCTCAGGAGATACACATCATGGCAGCAAAAGACGTCAAGTTTCATGAAAACGCCCGGCACAAGATCATCGCCGGCGTGAACATAATGGCTGATGCGGTGAAGGTGACGCTGGGGCCCAAGGGCCGCAACGTGGTGCTGGAGCGCTCGTTCGGCGCCCCGACGGTGACGAAGGACGGGGTGTCGGTGGCGAAGGAGATCGAGCTGAAGGACAAGTTCGAGAACATGGGGGCGCAGATGCTGAAGGAAGTCGCCTCCAAGACTTCGGACATAGCGGGGGATGGGACGACGACGGCCACCGTGCTGGCGCAGTCGATCGTGCAGGAGGGCATGAAGTATGTCGCCGCCGGCATGAACCCGATGGATCTGAAGCGCGGCATCGACAAGGCGGTGGACGCGGTCGTCGAGCAGCTGAAAAAGAATTCCAAGCCCTGCACCACCAGCAAGGAAATCGCGCAGGTCGGGGCGATCTCGGCCAATGCCGATACCGATATCGGCAAGATCATTGCCGAGGCGATGGACAAGGTCGGCAAGGAAGGCGTGATCACGGTCGAAGACGGCAAGAGCCTCAATAACGAGCTCGATGTCGTGGAAGGCATGCAGTTCGACCGCGGCTATCTCTCGCCGTATTTCATCAACAACGCCGAGAAGCAGATCGCCGTCCTCGACGATCCCTACATCCTGCTGCACGACAAGAAGGTATCGAGCATCCGCGACCTGTTGCCGGTGCTGGAGCAGGTGGCGAAAGCCGGAAAGCCGCTGCTCATCGTGGCCGAAGAAGTCGAAGGTGAAGC
>Ga0209343_10005434_pt1 | contig 15458 bp, 16 predicted proteins | sample RifCSPlowO2_02_FD_184026 | JGI IMG/M metagenome (GOLD analysis project Ga0209343, IMG submission 184026) | Groundwater microbial communities from Rifle, Colorado - Rifle CSP2_plank lowO2_0.2 (SPAdes) (version 2) | ecosystem: Environmental > Aquatic > Deep subsurface > Groundwater | place... | reverse complement strand
GTTGACCAATTGGCTGGTACTTCCGGCGCGGCGCGTGATTCCCGGAATGTTCGGCCTGGATCTGGCGAGTTTCCTGCTCGCCTGGCTCATAGAGGCGCTGCTTCTGTTATTGCTCTACCTGCTTAAAGGAGGAAGCCCCGGCCCTGCGTCGGGGGCGCTGGTAGGCGTTTTATTCAGCCTGGCCCTGCTCGAGTTGGCGCGCTTCAGCCTGTATCTGCTGATCGGCGTCATCCTGATTCAGGCGGTGATCAGTTGGGTCAATCCGTACGCGCCGCTGGCGCCGCTGTTCAACGCGCTCACCGGCCCTTTCCTGCGTCCGTTCCGGCGCTTGATTCCGCCCATCGGCAACGTCGACCTGTCACCGCTGTTCGCCTTGGTCGCGGCGCAACTGCTGCTGATTCCGATCGAGTACCTCACGCGCGCGGTGGCGGGGTTGCTTTGAACTGGTATCAGATCGGCCGCGACGGAGTCAGGCTCCAGATTCAGGCCCAGCCCGGCGCCAAGCGCACCGAGGTCGCCGGCTTGTACGGCGATTGCCTCAAGCTGCGTCTGGCGTCGCCCCCCGTGGAGGGGAAAGCCAACGAATGTCTGATCGAATTCCTGGCCGAGCGCTTGGGTGTGAAGCGGGGTCAGGTAAAGATCACCCGGGGACTAAGCTCGCGCCGCAAGAACGTGTTTGTCGCGGTGGCGGGGTTTCAACCAAAGGCTTTACTTGAGCAAGACGGCGAATAGGTCAGACCCGGGATCGCTGCACGGGAGATTGCTGCGCTAGGTTTACCGTTGCGCCTGGCTGCGTTCAGCCATTTCCCGCGTCATAGACGATCCGGCCCTGCACCAGGGTGTAGCGCACCTTGCCAGGCAGTTCGATGCCGAGGAAGGGCGTGTTCTTGCCCTGGCTTTTGAGCGCGACGGCGCTCACCTTGCTGTAATGTTCCGCATCGAATACGCAGACATCGGCCGCATGGCCCTCTGACAGGTGGCCGGCATCCAGGCCGAGGATGCGCGCCGGTTCCTGCGTGATGCGCGCAAGCGCTTGCACCAGCGGCACCTTCATTTCGAGCGCCCACTTCAGCGTCAGCGGCAGCAGCAGTTCCAGGCCGGTGGCGCCGGCTTCCGATTCGCCGAAAGGCAGCAGCTTCGAATCTTCGTCTACCGGCGCGTGGTCGGAACAAAGCGCGTCGATGGTGCCGTCCTTCAATCCCTCGCGCAGCGCATCACGGTCGCGCGCGCTTCTGAGCGGCGGCAGCAGGTGACAATGCGAGTCGAAATAGCCCAGATCCATTTCTGACAAGTGGGCGTGGTGGATGCCGACGTCGCAGCTGAGTGGCAAGCCGTCGCGCTTGGCCGCGCGCACCATGGCCACCGCTTCGTGTGTCGACAGGCGGCACAGATGCACGCGCGTACCGGTGGCTCGCATCAGTTGGATGATGGTGGCAACGGCGATGGTCTCGGCAAAGGCGGGAATTCCGGGCAGCCCCAGGCGCGTGGCCACCTCGCCGTCGTGCGCCACCCCGTCCTTCGCCAGATATCCGTCCTGCGGGCGCAGCCAGACGCAGAAGCCGAAGGTGGCGGCGTACTGCAGCGCGCGCCACAGCACCTGATTGTCCGGCAGCGGCACATCGGCATGGGAGAAGCCGACGCAGCCGGCATCGCGTAGTTCCGCCATCTCGGTAAGCTGCTCGCCGGCGAGGGCGACGGTGAGCGCGCCGATCGGATAAACGTGCGCCAAGTTAAGTGTCTTGGCGCGGTGCTTGAGCATCTCCACCAACCCGGGTTCGTCCAGCGGCGGCTCGGTGTCGGGCGGACAGGCTAGGCTGGTCACGCCGCCCGCGACTGCGGCCAGCATTTCCGATTCCAGCGTCGCCTTATACTCGAAGCCGGGCTCGCGCAACCGCGCCGACAGGTCGATCAGCCCCGGGCACACCACTAGGCCCGTGGCGTCGATCACGCGCTTGGCGCTGAAGTCGCCCGGTGCGTTGCCCACGGCAGCGACCTTGCCGGCGGCGACAAACAGGTCGGCCCGGGTGTCGATGTTGTTTGTCGGGTCGACTAGGCGGCCGTTCTTGATATGAATTTTCATCTAATTGCTCGTTACAAAATGAGGGAAAATCCCCCGAGGGGACTTTCCCCTCAAAGGGGATCGAGACCTTCGGGGCGCATCCCCTCATACTCGCCTAAGTCGGGGCCGCTTCGGTAATTCTGAAACGGCCTCTAATTCAATTTCCCGCCAGTATGCTCATCACGGACATTCTGACAGCGATGCCGAAAGTCACCTGCGGCAGGATCACCGCTTGTGAGCCGTCAGCCACCGCGGAATCGATTTCCACGCCGCGGTTCATCGGTCCCGGGTGCATGACGATCGCATCGGGCTTGGCCAGCGCCAGCTTTTCCGGGGTCAGGCCGTAGTACTTGAAAAATTCCTGCGCGGAAGGCAACAGCGCGCCGCGCATGCGCTCGCTCTGCAGGCGTAACATCACTACCACGTCGACGTCGCACAGACCCTGTTTCAGGTCGTGAAACACTTTGACGCCCAGCTTTTCCACGCCCGCGGGGATCAGAGTCATGGGTCCGATCACGCGCAGGTCGGGCGTGCCCATCAGGGTGAGCGCGTGGATCAGCGAACGCGCCACGCGCGAATGCAGCACGTCGCCGACGATGGCCACCGACAGCCTAGTGAAATCCTTCTTGTAGTGACGGATGGTGTAGAGGTCGAGCAGTCCCTGGGTCGGGTGGGCGTGGCGCCCGTCGCCAGCGTTGATAACGTGCAGGTGGCTGGCAACATGGCTCGCGATTAAGTGCGGCGCGCCGCTTTGCGCGTGCCTCACCACGAACATGTCCGCATGCATGGCTGAGAGATTGTCCACCGTGTCGAGCAGGGTCTCGCCCTTGGTATGGGAGGATGCGGCGATGTTGAGGTTGATGACGTCGGCCGAGAGGCGCTTGGCGGCGATTTCGAAGGTGGTGCGGGTGCGGGTGGAGGGCTCGAAGAATAAATTGAACACCGATTTGCCGCGCAACAGCGGCACTTTCTTGACCTCGCGCGCCGTGACGCCGACGAAAGAGGTGGCGGTATCGAGGATATGGGTAAGAATTTCGCGCGGCAGACCCTCGATGGTAAGCAGGTGCTGCAGCTCGCCTTCGTCGTTCAGTTGTGGGTTACGCATCCAGTTTAAGCCTGAGTTTGCCGTTCTCGTCCCGGTCCAGCACCAGCATGCGCCCCGGAGGCACCTCCAGCCGGGCGCCTACATACTGCGCGGCGACCGGCAACTCGCGCCCGCCGCGGTCGATCAGCACGGCGAGGCTGATCGAAGCCGGGCGGCCGTAGTCGAACAATTCGTTCATCGCCCCGCGCACCGTGCGGCCGGTGTAGAGCACGTCGTCGACCAGGACGATGTGGCGGCCGTCGACTTCGAACGGGATTTGCGTCGGCTTTATCTGCGGATGCAGTCCCGTCTTGTCGAAATCGTCGCGGTAGAAGGAGATATCGAGCAAACCCAACGGCAGCGCGATGCCGAGCGCCGCATGCAGCCGCTCGGCCAGCCAGACGCCGCCGGTATGGATGCCGACCAGGGCGGTATCAGCGGTGATGTGCGGTTTGAGCTCGCACACCAGCCCGGCGCACAGGGTTTCGGGATCAGGAAGAACCGGGGTCATCGAAATAGCTTTGTAAAATAATCTGTGCCGACACCTGATGCGCGTGCAGCTTGTGTTTGCGCCCCCCTTTTCCCACTGCCCTTAACGCCTCTTCGGCCGCGGCTGAGCTCAGGCGCTCGTCCACCAGCCTGACCGGCAGCCTGAAACGGGCCTCCAGCTGGTGCGCAAAGCGGCGGCAGCGCCGCGTCAATTCATGCTCTGTACCGTCCATCGAAAGCGGCAGTCCCACCACCAGAAAGCCGGGTTTCCATTCGGCGACCAGCGCGACAGCTTTCTCCATGCGCGCCGCGTTGCCTTCCGCGGCGATCAGCCCCAGCGGATGCGCCACGCCGACGCTGGACTCGCCGACAGCGACACCGGTGAATTTTTCGCCGAAATCGAAGGCCAGCACCGTTCCGGTTGCGCGCCGAGAATTAACCAATCGGGGAGTAGAAGCGGGGGCCGGTATTACGGTCGATCGGGTTTTCTCCTTGCTGCTTAACCGCCCTCCCGCATCCCGTTCAAGCATGTCCCGTATCCTCGGACAAGCTGGCGAAATCCACACCTAGTAGTTCCATCGCCGCGGGCAGCTTTTCCTCGGCGGGCAGATCGAAGATGATCTGCTCGCCGGCTTCCACCGTCAGCCAGGCGTTCTGTCCCAGTTCGTGCTCCAGTTGTCCCGCCGCCCAGCCGGAGTAGCCCAGGGTGACCAGCATCTTGGCCGGACCGCGGCCCTTTCCGACCGCTTCGAGTATGTCTTTGGAGGTGGTAAGGCCGAGGCTGGCGTGCACCTTCAGTGTGGAATGCCACTCCCCAACCGGCTGGTGCAGCACGAAGCCACGGTCGGTCTGCACCGGCCCGCCGAAATATACGGGAATGTCGTGCAACTCGTGCGGTTCAAGCTGAAGATTGATGCGCTCGAACAGCGCTTGCAGGCTCAGGTCGATAGGGCGGTTAACAACCACGCCCAGCGCGCCCTGCTCGTTGTGTTCGCAGATATAGGTAAGGGACTTGGCAAAATAAGGGTCCACCATGTTCGGCATTGCGATGAGAAAATGGTGGGTAAGGTCGATTGCCACAGTGCTATTTTAAACCTCTGGTGGGACATATACAATTTTCGTTTTTTTTCGGGCGGGTGAGCCCGGCAGCTTCGCGCGGCTAGATTTCCACCATCTCGAAGTCTTCCTTGCGCGCGCCGCATTCCGGGCAGGTCCAGTTGATAGGTACGTCCTCCCAGCGCGTGCCCGGGGCAATGCCCTCGTCGGGAACGCCGGCGGCCTCGTCGTAGACGTAGGCACAGATGAGGCACATCCAGGTCTTGAATTCGGTGCTGGTCAATGCTGACGTCATGTCCTGGGTCTTGGTTTGGGTTAAAATTGCGTCGCATCTTACCTTGTTGCCACGTCTTGTTCCAGCGTGGCGCCGACCATGCCCTCCTTACTACCTCCGATCGTCCTCAGTTTTTCCGCCACCGATCCCACCGGCGGCGCCGGCATTCAGGCCGATTTGCTCACGCTGTCGAGCATGGGCTGCCACGCCCTTAGCGTCGTCACCGCGATCACGGTGCAGGACACCGCGGGGGTCGAGGACGTGCTGCCGATCGAGGCCGACTGGGTCAGCGACCAGGCGCGTGTGCTGCTGGAAGATATGCCGGTGGCGGCGTTCAAGATCGGCATGGTGGGTAGCGTGGAAAACTGTGCCGCCATTGCCGAGGTGGTATCGGACTATCCGGACGTGCCGCTGATCTTCGACCCGGTGCTGGCCTCCGGCCGCGGCGACGAGATGGCGACCGAGGACATGATCGAGGCCATGCGCGAACTGCTGATTCCGCAGACCACGATCATCACGCCCAATAGCCTGGAGGCGCGGCGCCTGGCCGACGACGGCCGCGACGAGGAGCGGTCTTTGGAGGACTGCGCCAGGCGCATCCTGGAGATGGGCTGCGAGTACGTGCTGATCACCGGCACGCACGAGAATACGCTGCAGGTGGTCAATACGCTCTACGGCCAGCAGGGCGTGATCCGCAGCGACAGCTGGCAGCGTTTGCCCGGCAGCTATCACGGCTCGGGCTGTACGCTGGCCTCGGCCATCGCCGCCACGCTCGCCAACGGTCTCGATATTCCGGAAGCGGTGCGCGAGGCGCAGGAATACACCTGGCAAACGCTCAATGCCGGTTTTCGCCCGGGCATGGGGCAGCATATACCCGACCGTTTTTTCTGGGCGCGCGAAGCCGGGGACGATGAAACGAAACAGGAGGACTGAGGCGTGAAGTGCAAACTCGCGGGGCTTTACGCAATCACGCCGGATGAGCCCCGCACTGATATTCTCGTCGACAAAGTCAGTCAAGCGCTCCGGGGTGGAGCTTCTTCGGTGCAATACCGTAACAAAACCGCCGGCCCGGAGTTGCGGCTCGAGCAGGGGCGCGCGCTTGCCGCGTTATGCCGCGCAGCAGGCGCAGCTTTCATCGTCAACGACGATGTCGCGCTCGCGCTGGAACTCGGCGCCGACGGCGCGCACCTGGGCGCCGACGACGGCGACCTCGCCGAGGCGAGGCGGCGCCTGGGGCTGGACAAACTGCTCGGAGCTTCCTGCTACAACCGCATTGAACTGGCCGAAGCCGCGGCGCAGGCGGGCGTGAATTACCTGGCTTTCGGCAGCGTGTTCAGTTCCAGCACCAAACCGGGCGCGGTGCGCGCGCCGCTGTCACTTTTCGCCGAGGCGCGCCGAAGTTTCGCCCTGCCGTTGGTGGCGATCGGCGGCATTACGTTGCAAAATGCATCCCAGGTGTTCGCCGCCGGGGCAGACGTAGTAGCGGTTATCAGCGCAGTATTCGACGCCGCCGACGTCGCCGAGCGCGCGGCCGGCTTTACCCGACTTTATCAACAACAGCGGATGCAGCAATGAGCAACGAATCTCTGTTTGCCAAGGCCCAACGGTTTATACCCGCCGGAGTCAATTCCCCGGTGAGGGCGTTTCGCGCCGTGGGCGGAGCGCCGCGCTTCATCGCGCGCGGCGAGGGCGCCTGCATGTGGGACAGCGAAGGCCGGCGTTATATCGATTACATCGGTTCCTGGGGAGCGATGGTGGTGGGCCATGCCCATCCCGAGGTGGTGGTCGCGGTGTGCGCGGCCGCTAAGAAAGGCCTGTCCTTTGGCGCGCCGACCGAAGCAGAAATAGAAATGGCCGAGCTGTTGTGCAAGTTGTTGCCGGGCATGGAGCTGGTGCGCCTGGTCAGTTCGGGCACAGAGGCCACGATGACGGCGTTGCGCCTGGCGCGCGGCCATACCGGCCGCAACCGGGTGATTAAGTTCGAGGGCTGCTATCACGGCCACGCCGACAGTCTGCTGGTGAAGGCCGGCTCGGGCGCGCTCACTTTCGGCCAGCCGAGTTCTTCCGGCGTCCCGCCCGAGACGGCCGCCCATACCCTGGTGCTCGACTATAACGATGCCGGGCAACTGGAGCACAGCTTCGCCGAGAGCGGCAAGGACATTGCCGCCGTGATCGTGGAGCCGGTCGCGGGCAACATGAACCTGGTTGCGCCCAAGCCCGAATTCCTGCGCGCCATGCGCGAACTGTGCACGAAATACGGCTCAGTGCTGATCTTGGACGAAGTGATGACCGGCTTTCGCGTTGGCTTGACCGGCGCGCAGGGTCGCTACGGCATCCAGCCCGACCTCACCACGCTGGGCAAGGTCATCGGCGGCGGCATGCCGGTGGGCGCATTCGGCGGGCGGCGTGAAATCATGCAGAACATCGCGCCGCTCGGGCCGGTCTATCAAGCAGGCACGCTCTCGGGCAACCCGGTGGCGGTGGCGGCCGGCCTGGCGACGCTGAAGCTGGTGCAGGCGCCCGGCTTCTACGAAAAACTCGGCGCCAATACGCTAGCATTGACCGAAGGCCTGGCCACGGCGGCGAAAAAACACGGCGTGGCGTTTTCAGCGCAGGCGATCGGCGGCATGTTCGGCATCTATTTCCGCGCCAACGTCCCCCACAGCTTCGCCGAGGTGATGCAGTGCGACAAAGACGCGTTTAACCGTTTCTTCCACGCCATGCTCGAGCGCGGCGTGCATTTCGCGCCTTCGGCCTATGAAGCGGGCTTTGTCTCCGCGGCGCACAGCGAGCAGGAAATCGGCGCGACCGTCAGCGCTGCCGAAGCGGTTTTCGCGACCTTGGGCAAATAGAAAATCCCGAAAGGGGCGAACGCGCGCCGCTACAGTCAAATGCCCCGGTCGGCGGACAAAAAAAGGGGAGCTAGAATATGGCCGACCTGCGCGTGAGCGGTGGAGTTGACCAAGACGTAAGGCCAAGCGAAATCTGGGCCTGGGCGATGTACGACTTCGCCAATTCCGGCTACACCACGGTGGTGCTCACGGCGATTTTCAACGCCTATTTCGTTGCGGTAGTCGCGGGCAACGCGCCCTGGTCGACCTTCGCCTGGACCGCAACATTGTCTCTGTCCTACGCTTTGGTGATCGTCACCGCCCCGGTAATCGGCGCCTACGCCGACCTGCGCGCCAACAAGAAGCGCCTGCTGCTTCTCACCACCGTTGGTTGTGTGATCGGCACCGCGTCCCTTGCCTTGGCCGGCCCCGGCAATCTTTTCATAGCCGTCGTCTGCGTGGTGGTATCGAACTTTTTCTTTTGCACCGGCTGCAATCTGGTCGCGGCATTTCTGCCGGAGCTGGCGCGCGGCAGGGACCTGGGCAAGGTATCGGGCTGGGGCTGGAGCCTGGGCTACCTGGGCGGCTTGTTTACGCTGGGCGTCTGTCTCGCTTATGTGTCCTGGGCTCAAGCCGCGGGTCAAAATGCGGCCCAGTTCGTGCCGGTGACCATGCTGATTACCGCGGCACTGTTTACCTTGGCGAGCCTGCCGACCTTCGCCATGCTGCGCGAACGCGCTGTGCCGCAGCCGCTGCCGGCAGGCGCGTCGCTGGTCGCATCGGCGTTCGCGCGGCTGGCGCACACCCTGCGCCACGCGGCGCGTTACCAGGATCTGCGCCGTTTTCTCCTGTGCATCGTGTTCTACCAGGCCGGGGTGCAGACGGTGATCACCCTTGCAGCGATCTACGCCGAACAGGCGATGGGGTTCGGCATCCAGGACACTCTCATGCTGGTGCTGGTGGTCAATGTCACCGCCGCGCTGGGCGCGTTTTTTCTCGGCAATGTGCAGGGTCGCATCGGTCACGTCCCGACCATAGCGCTCACGCTGGCCGGCTGGATCGCGACCGTGCTGATTGTCTGGGTGGCGGACACGCGGCCGCTGTTCTGGATTGCGGCTAACCTCGCTGGCCTATGCCTGGGCGCTTCGCAGTCGGCGGGCCGCGCGCTGGTCGGCTACTTGAGCCCCAGGGCGCGCCGCGCCGAGTTCTTCGGCCTGTGGGGGCTGGCGACGAACCTGTCTTCCATCCTCGGTCCCATCACCTACGGTGCGGTGAGTTGGATGTCGCAGGGCAACCACCGCCTGGCGATGCTGATTACCGGTGCCTTTTTCGTGGCCGGATTGCTGATTCTCCATGGTATCGACGCGCGCCGCGGCCGGCGCGCCGCGCTGAGGAACGCGTAACCACCGGGTTACATACGGCGTGTTAAATACCGTCGCCTGCCACGAGCGAACTTGCGCGCTGCGCGCGCCAACCGTGTCTTCTGTTCGGATGAAAAGCGCATCCGAACAGAAGACACGGTTATGGTTAAAAACAAGGACAATGCGCGGGGGTTATACAAGATCGCCGATTGCGCGATGATGTGCTTTTCATCCGAGCGCAATCGGCGATCCGCGCGGACGGTTTTTCGCCCGCGCAACCTCGCAACTCTGTAACGGGCGAGATTTGAGTCGCTACGTACAAAAGGGGGTTACGGAAGTTGGGCAGCGGGCATGCGCGCGCGTATGGTTTCACTGTAGCGCAGCAGGTATTCAGAGTCGCGGTTGCGCTCGTAGTAAAGCGGCCGCGGCAGCATTGCCGCCAGCCGTGCCGCCTGGCCGGCGTTCAGGCCGGCCGCGCTGACATTGTAATAATGCCGCGCCGCCGCTTCGGCGCCAAAGACGCCATTGCCCCACTCGGCGACATTTAGATAAATTTCCAGAATCCGCTCCTTATCCATCAGCATCTCCAGCATCCAGGTGATGACGGCTTCCTGCCCTTTGCGCCACAGGTTTTTCTCGCCGGAGAGGAATAGATTTTTGGCCAGTTGCTGGCTGATAGTGGAGCCGCCGGCGACCACTTTTCCCTTCCTCTGGTTTTTCTCCAGCGCTTTCTGGATGCCGACCCAGTCGAAGCCATCGTGCTCGGAGAACTTGGCGTCCTCGGCCACGATCACCGCGCGCTTCAGTTCGTCGGAAATACGCGCGTAACTTGTCCAATGCTGCTTCAGGTTCGCCTTGGGATCTTTTTCGCGCAGGCGCTCCAGGCGCGCCTGCATGAAGCTGGTGCTCTCTGGATTATGCCCGGCCCAGTACCGGATGTGCGCGGCGAACCAGCTCTGGTACAGCAGCAGGGCGACGAACAAGAGGCCCAGCGTGTGGCAGAACGCCCGCCACAGCCGCATCATGGCACGCTTGATCGCGCAGGCCATGCTCAAGCGGTCGCTTGCCGGAGCAGCTTCAGTACCGGCGCGGTGTCCGGGCGCACGCCGCGCCAGATAAAGAACGATTCCGCCGCCTGCTCCACCAGCATGCCCAGGCCGTCTGCGAGCGCCGCCGCGCCCTCGGCTCGCGCAAACGCAAGGAAAGGCGTTTCACCCATGCCGTACATCATGTCATAGGCCAGCGCGCCGCGCGCGAACACGTCCGGCGGCAACGGCGGCAACTTCCCGGCCAGGCTCGCCGAGGTCGCGTTGACGACGAGATCGAACTGCCTGCCCGCGAGCGCCGCGTAGGTATCGGCCTTTAGACCGCCGCTAAAGTTTTGCGCAAGCAGCTGCGCCTTGGCGAGCGTGCGATTGGCGATTGCCAACTGCGCCGGCTGCTGCTCGAGCAGGGGCCTGATCACGCCGCGCGCCGCACCGCCTGCACCGAGCAGGAGTACGCGAGCGCCGGCGACGGCACGGCCGAGATTGCGCACCAGGTCGTTCACCAGTCCAGTGCCGTCGGTGTTGTCGCCAACCGTTGCTTCGCCCTCGAACTTGAGCGTGTTCACCGCCTGTGCCGCGCGGGCGCTCTCCGATAGCCGGTTGGCGTAGTGGAACGCCTCGCCCTTGAACGGTAGCGTCACGTTTAGACCGCGCCCGCCGCCGGCGCGGAACGTGTTGGCGGTCGCGATGAACGCGTCGGTCGGCGCGAGCAGCCGCTCATATACCAGGTCCTGCCCGGTCTGGCGCGCAAACTCGGAGTGGATCTGCGGCGACTTGCTGTGCGCGACGGGGTTGCCGATGACGGCGTATCGGTCCGGCATGGTGGAGAATCACTCTCCAAACAGTTTGTCACCCGGCGCGAATGTCCAGGTGCGGGTGATGACGAGAATGTCCGTGTCGCGCCTGATATTGGCGGGGAAGCCGGCGTAAGGCGAGGCCATTTTTACAATGCGCTCGGCAGCGCGGTCGAGAATCTGGTGTCCGGAGGAACGCTGCACCTCGACTGCCTCCAAGCTGCCATCGGCCTTGATCGAAACGCTGAGCACCAGGCTGCCATAGACCCGGCCGCGCGCGTCGTCCGGATAGTTCAGGTTGCCGATGCGCTCGACCTTGAGGCGCCAGTCCTCGACGTATTGCGCGAAGCGGTATTCCTGCGCGCGCGAGCCTATGAACGCCTTTCGCGGGCGCTTGTTGTATTCCTCGAGCCGACGCGAGATCTGCGCTTCCATGCGAGCGATCGCGAGCGCGCTGGCAGCGAGATCCTGGCCCGACACCTGGGGTTGCGGCGCCTGCGCCGCGGACGCCGCTTTGGGCTGCTCGGCGGCGCTCACGCTTTTCGCCGCCTGCAACTGGGTCATTATCTTCAGCTGTCGCGCCTCCAGTTCCTGCACTCGGCGCACTGCGCGTCTGGCATCGGCGCCGGACTCGGCCTCCTTTAGCGCTGGCAGCGGTGTTTTGGCGCGGCGGTTCTCGTCGGTATTGCCGCCCCCGTCGAGATTAGCCTGCGCGAGCACGTCCGCCTTGGCCGGCTTCGCGCGGGTCTTGCTGTTGACCAGCACCACCTCCAGCGCCTGGGATGCATACCTGTCGACGATGATGCCGGGCAGCTTAAAATGGATGGACAGCGCTACAGCGTGCAGCACGATGGATAGACCCAGCGCGAAGGTGAAACTGCGCGACGATGGATCCATGCCAGCCATGAAATCAGGCCAGCGCAGACGCACGGAACCGAGCGGATAAACGCTGTACAATCAGACCTCAAATACACTTAAAATCAAAGTATTTTATGCTTTTCGAGAGAATTTATCTTAACTATTGCTTAGGGCCTTTCGGATACGGCGTGACTAAAATTCCGGGGTCGCGAACTCGAACCAGCACAGCGGTCTGCTTCGACCCGGTCTCGCTCAATACCCAACGCGTCCATGCGCTGATTGGCTAATCGGCCCCTAGCCCTCAGCCGGTCCCCTGTATCGGGCTTTGACCGAGTTGTCAATCAGATCTATCCCTTCGATGTCGAGCAGCACCCGGCTGCCGATTTCTAGTTCCGGCAGCGAGGGCACGCGGACATACAGCGGAATTCCCGCGAACTTGACCAAATTATCGCGCAGCACCTGTGCTTTTGATAGCGTAACCTGCTGTTGCAGCAGCCAGCGCAGGCACCAATAATGCTCCATTTTCCCCTGGAACTGATCGTAGGCCGCGTAGGTCAGTTCAAACTCGCGCATCGCCGCGAGTAGATCGGCGGAATTTTTCCCGAATGGCGGCGCCGTGCCCGAGAGGCAGGCGAGCAGTTGCCACTGATTTACCAGGTCGATGTAGCGGCGCAGCGGCGAACTCGCCCAAACATAATGTGACACGCCCAGCCCCTGGTGCGGGGAGGGCACGGTGGTCATGCGAACCTTGCCGTTGGATTGGGCGCGGTAGATGGCGGGCACGCCGCGGTCGGCGAGCAGTCTGCCCCAGTTATTGTTGGCGCTGATCATCAGTTCCGATACCAGCTTGTCCAGCGGTGCGCCGCGTCTGCGTTCGACGATGCTGACGCGCTCATTCTCGACGTAGAAGTTGTAGTCGATGCGGTCCTGCTGCGTCGCGGGCTTGCCGCGCGCCGCCTCCAGCTCGAGCGCGAGCCGCCACAGGAAAAATAGCTCGGCCTCGAACGGCAGCTCGCCGCGCTCCTCCCCGGCGAGGAAAGCTGCGTCCAGAGCCTCTACCTGATGATGGCGCAGGTTGGCGGCGATTTTCACCCGCTCGACGCGGGTTTCCTGCCCCTCCACTATATGCGACAAGGGGTTGATGTCCAGGTACAGCGACACCGCCGGGCATTCGCGACCCTCGGCGAGGGTGTAGCGTTCGATCACCCGCGGCGGCAGCATGGTGATCTTCCGGCCCGGAATGTAGGCGGTGGACAGACGCGCGCGCGCGATCTTGTCCAGCGCGGATCCGGGTGCGAAACCCAGTGCCGGCACGGCGATATGAATGCCGACGCGATAACGGCCGTTGGCAAGTCGTGTCAGGGAAAATGCATCGTCGATTTCGGTGGTGCTGGCGTCGTCCAGGCTGAACGCCGCGACGTCGGCCAACGGCAGGTTGGGCGGCTCGTCCGCGGCGATGCTCTCGAACCCCCCGCTTTCACCAGGAAAGTACTCGAATAGAAACGCCCCCAGATGGTAGTCGTGGCTGGAGGGCAATGCGCCGGCGCGCTCGAAGAGCTTCGCGGCCGACAGCCCGCTCGTTTCGCAGGCCAGTTCCAGGGCTTTGGTCTCGATGCGATTGCGATCGGGCCGGTACAATAATTGCGGCAGCATGACGTGCAGCGCTTCGGGCACGACGCCGCGCTGCAGTTCGTCCGCCCACGCCCGGATCTGGGCCTCCTGCGCTCGCTTTCTTTCAACGCCCGCAAGCGCTGCCTTAAGCGTGTCGGCGGGCGCGGCGCGAAAGCGGCCCTTGCCTTTGCGGTAGAAGTACATTGGCGCCGATTGCAGCTTGATCAGGATGGCCGCGGCCTCCAGCGAATTGGGCGCATGGCCGCAATACTCGCGCGCCAGGTCGGCGAAACCGAACTCCGCTTCGCCGCAGCATTGCCACAGGAACTCGGTATCGATCTCGGCGGCGAGCGCTTCGGCCTTGTCCATGAGTTGGGCGAGCGGCGGTACTTCGAAGCGTAACAACACGCTTGCCGCCTTGATCTTGCTCCTCTTGCCGTGCGGCGCCTCCACCTGCAGCGACGCATCGCTTTCGGCGAGCAAGGTGCCGACCTTGAATGAGCCGGTCTCTTCGTACAACACGTTCATGGGATCAGGGCCGAAGGAATTGGGTTGGTCGAGCGCCGGCGCCACACTTGACGGGCAGGTTGAGGGGCCTGGCGCTTGTGCTGCGTCCGATTTAACGCAGCAGCTTGAAATTATACGCTAGCCGCGCTTCGCCGCGCCGACGGACCGTCGCGCATATTCCGGGCGCGTCCGGTCATGTCCCTGCCCCGGCCGAGAGAGTAAACTATGTAAAACTTGGCCAAACTGGGCTGCAACGTAGCGGAATTCGCGCGCCTTGCAGCGGAAAGGAGTCGTATGAACGCAGTCGAGGTGACCATTACCGAGGTCGGCCCGCGCGACGGGCTGCAAAATACCAAGAGCTTCATGCCGACCGCGGCGAAGAAGGCCTGGATCAGCGCCGAGGCCGCCGCCGGCGTGCGCTCGATCGAGGTCTGCTCCTTCGTGCCGGCCAAGATCATCCCGCAGTTCGTCGATGCCGAGGAAGTACTTGCGTACGCCAATGCCATCCCAGGCTTGACGCCGGTGGTGCTGGTGCCCAACTTCAAAGGCTGCGAGCGCGCCCTCGCCGCCGGCGCGCGTCGGGTCACCGTGCCCGTCTCCGTGTCCGAGGCGCACAGCATGAGCAACGTGCGCAAGACCACGGCGCAGGCGATCGAGGACTTTGCCCGCATGGCCGATCTGGTGAGATCGCAAGCAAAGAGCAAACGTGCGCAACTGGTGGGCGGATGCTCGACCGCCTTTGGCTGCTCGCTGCAGGGCGTGGTGGCGGAAGAAGACGTAGTGCGCGTGGCAGCGGCATTGCAGGAGGCCGGAGCGGATGCCATCAGCGTCGCCGACACCGTGGGCTACGCCAACCCGGAGCAGGTGAAGCGCCTGTTCCGGAAAGTGCGCAAAGTCATCGGCAAGGACTTCAACATCGAAGCGCATTTTCACAACACTCGCGGCCTCGGGCTGGCCAACGCGCTCGCCGCCTACGAGGCGGGCGTGCGCAATTTCGACAGCACCCTGGGCGGCCTGGGCGGCTGTCCCTGGGCGCCCGGCGCATCCGGCAACGTAGTCACCGAGGACCTGGTGTTCATGTTCGAGTCCATGGGCGTGAATACCGGTATCGACATCGGCAAGCTGATCGAGGTGCGCCAGACGGCGTTCGCGGCCTTCCCCGACGCCGAGCTATATGGCCATATTTCGAAGGCCGGTCTACCCAAGGGTTATCACCCAAGAAACTGCAGTTGAGGTAAACGAAAACGAGTAATTACAAAATATATCAACTAGTTGAGGTCATTCAGGAATTCACCGTTTTGGTGAATCGCGGAACAATTGAAGAACCTTTGGGTTCCGTACCTTGCGCGTAAACGGGAGCCTTAATTTCCGCTTCTAGGAGCCTGTCGGACTTAACGATATTTCGGTCGCCACAGAGCGTTAGATTGCTTTTAAAATTTTCCAGGAAGCGTTTACCGCTTTTAAATGCGCGCTACTGCATGCTGCTTT
>Ga0209343_10005433_pt1 | contig 15459 bp, 19 predicted proteins | sample RifCSPlowO2_02_FD_184026 | JGI IMG/M metagenome (GOLD analysis project Ga0209343, IMG submission 184026) | Groundwater microbial communities from Rifle, Colorado - Rifle CSP2_plank lowO2_0.2 (SPAdes) (version 2) | ecosystem: Environmental > Aquatic > Deep subsurface > Groundwater | place... | reverse complement strand
TTTTCATGCAACTCATAGAAGTCTCGGTATACAGTTTCCAACATGCATCCAATATGCTTTTATTAATTCTTGCGACAGCGTAGCAATAATCTCTTATACGTATTTAGCCCTCTGTCTCCGAAATCCCGATATGGAGCATGCTCCAACCTCGGCTTATTCTCCTTGCCGATCCATGCCAAGTAAGTCATTGTCTTTCGTAATGTCTCTTATCACGGCTAACATCAATAGCAGCGTCGTTAAACGTTGTTGGCCGTCCAATAAATCATGTTCCTCATATCTGATTGTATTTCCTTTATGATGAGTTTCTAAGTATTTCTTTTGAAGAACCATAGAACCTAAAAAATATTCATTTTCGGGATGATTACTAGCAGCAAAGGTAATATCATCAATAAGCTCACTAATCTGATCCTCTCCCCATACATAGGAACGTTGATATTCAGGAATTCTAAACCACAAGTTACTGAAAACATCCTTAACAAAGAGCTTACCACTTTCAATTTGACCTTTTTTAGCTTTTCTGGCTTCTATAATTTCGTCCATTTATCATCCTCCGTCTGAATCAGATGTTTCATTATTTTGTTTTAACCTTGGTCCAATCTTGTTAAGCATTAACTATCTCCCAATGCCCGCCTTTGTCGGGACCAATGCGTTTAACATAACCCTTTTCTTTTAACCAGGAAATGTTTTCCTCTATCTTTCTTTGGGAGATCTCCACCAACTCAGATAATTGCTTGGCAGATATGGTTTTGTTTTGGATCATAAGGTCTATTATTTTTTTCCTGTTTGCAGTCAATTTTTCTCCGACCTTTACACCGACTTTTTCTCCGCCCTTTTCTCCGACCCGTTCCACAGGCCGTTCAAAGACAATCGTATTCAGGCTTGTCATGATGTCAGGGGGGACTATTTTACGCATGCTGATGTCCACCTCTTTCAGGAAGTTCCGGATCTTTTCCTTTGATATGTTGTCCCATGTTGCATCTTTATTGATCTTATCCTCAAAAGGCGTTATCTCATTCTCCTGAAACATAAATCTCAGTTTAATGTTTTGTTTTAACCTTGCCTCAATCTCGCTTATGCAGTTAAAAGAAGTTTTGGAGAATGGGCAATAGCAGTTTTAATGGCATTCGCAATCTTGCTGCTATTTTTATAAACGTTCCTCAATCGGTGGGCCGCGCCAATCACCAAGGGATTATTCATCAACCTGATAGGAAATTACAGTATCCATAACTGTCCTGCCATCAACCTCCCAGCCGCCAATAAGATAAATCTCTCTGTCTGAAATAGATACAACCCCCATTGCAGCTCGCGGTTTATCTATTGGAGGAAGGGGGATCCATAACTTTGACAAAGGATTATAACATGTAACCCTCGTATTAATCCCTTCTGTGCTATATCCCCCGAATATATACAGACATCCTTTATGTATGCACACACCATGTCCGGCAGCAGGCCACGGGAGGGATAAACCATCTTCCTTTTCCCAGACATTCCCTGAAGGATTATATATATCAATAAGGTCATACTCCTTAAGACTCTTCCCTGTAAATGCTACTCCGCCGGTAACGATTACCTTCTCATCAAGCACAGCCCCTTTGAGGGCAAACCTGGGAACAGGCAAAGAGGCAATCTCAGCCCATCTTCCTTTGCTGATATCTAACACCTCACAGAAACTAAACCCGGGGTCTTTTGAAGGCCCCCCCTCTGTTGCATCAGGATGATGACCACCCATTATGTAAATATGCCTGCCTGATACAGCAACTCCGGGATAGTCATGCGGCATAAGCATGTCAGGTCCTGTCTCCCAGTTATCCCTCTCAGGATCATAAATCTCAACTGTTGTAAGGAATTTAAACTTGCCGTCCGGCTTCTTATAACCACCGCCTATAACATAAATCCTGTTATTTACAATTGCTGCCACAGCACCTGATCGCTGCGTAGGCATTGGCCTCCCCCATGACCATGCATCACTTACGGGGTCATATATCTCAACGGAATCAAGACTCAGGAAGTTTGGGCCGCCTCCTCCAAAGACATAAATCTTCCCTTTGTGGGATAAAGTAGCGGGATGTGAACGCGGTATTTGAAGAGATGTCTTAATCTTCCACATTGTGGAATCATTTTATTCAAAATATGCTGCAAGGGTCAATAGTAAAATATTTTTTACTGTTTTTCCCTCAAGTGTTGACGTCAAGTCTCTTTAATACTATTATTACCTCACTGTGATGACCTCCCCAATCCATGAGATACATAAATCCCTTGGTGCATGTTTCTGTGAAATAAAAGGATGGGAGATGCCTGGTCATTACAGCAATCCTGTAGAGGAGCATCTTAATGTAAGAAGTAATGTTGGTATTCTGGACCTCTCCCACAGGGGTAAGGTAATCATCTCAGGCAAAGACAGGACATCTTTTCTCCAAAAGATATTATCACAGGATATTAATAGTCTAACTCCATCATCCGGGGCATACTCTACCCTTCTTGATGTAAAGGGGAGGATGCTCGCATATATGAAAATTTACTGTGATGAAGATTCATTCTTTATTGACCTTGAACCAGGTCTGTCAGAGATATTTGTGCAGGCATTAAAACATTATCAATTCAGGGAAGATGTTGTAATGGAGGATGTTACTGAGAGATATGGCCTTATCACGGTGCAGGGTCCTCAATCAAGACAACTCCTGAGTAGTGTTGCCAATATGGATATCAAAGATATGCCAGAATGCTCACATATTAATTTACCTATAAATAATATCAACACAAAAGCAGTAAGGACATCTTACACTGGTGAAGAGGGATATGATATATACGCCTTGCGGGATGAAATCCATACAGTCTGGGATGCCTTAATTGGCCCCATATTTGGTATCGAGGCACTTGAAACATTACGTATTGAGGCAGGAACGCCTGTCTATTTCAGCGATATGGACGAGCATACCATACCGGTTGAGTCTAATCTCGATAAAGCCATCAGCTATACCAAGGGCTGTTATATAGGTCAGGAGACTATATCACGGATAAAGTTCAGGGGTCATGTGAACAGGACATTAACTGGTTTTTATATCAATGGGGACATAGTCCCGGTGAAGGGGGACAAGATTATTAAGATTATTCATGACATTGAACAGAATGTTGGAGTGGTCACCAGTGCATGCCATTCACCTACATTAAATAAAATAATAGCGATGGGCTATATCAGGATTGAATGCAGCGAGCAAGGCGAAACAGTTCATATCGAGAGTGGTTCTCAAAGACTTCCGGCAGTTGTCACAAAACTCCCCTTTTACACCAGAGATTAGTGTTAATAGCACAACCCCATGTGATTATTTTGGAATTCCAACAAGGCTATTGACAAACATATTTGTAGATGTTAAAGTCCAAATTTATTTTAGTTGAAATTTTAAACTAAAACAGACAGGTGAGGGTATTGGTGAATAACGGGGATGAAAACAGATACCGTTTTATTCGCCAATTAGGGATGCTTACTACAATCCCTTTTGTACTCTTGTCAGGGCCGGTAATTGGTTTTTTTATAGGAGATTATATAGATAAAAGATTTGGCACTGCACCCTGGTTTATGGTCGCACTTGTGATCTTAGGCCTTATTGCAAGCGCCAGGCAGACTATACAGATAATAAACAGGGCAGGCAAAGATAACAATAATAATGGATAAAGATTTTATTAATAGATCTCTCAAGGTATCAACGATAGTGGCTATTATTTTCGCCCCATTTCTCCTGTTATATTTTAATTTATATATTACCATGGGTATAATGGCCGGGGCCATATGGAATATTGTAAATATATTATTATTATCACAGATATTCACTATGTTCACCTCCCCTGAAAAATTAAATAAAAAATGGGCTGTACTGGCGGGTATCATAAAATTTCCTGTACTATATGGAGGCGGATATGCCATCATAAAGTATACAAATATATCACTCTATGGAATTATCGCAGGGTTTCCATTAGTATTGGCAGTTTTCGTGCTGAGGGTATTGGGTATTTATTTTAAAAAGAATCCTGTAGTAAGTTATGGGATTTTCAGGGGTGTAAAGAAGTAAACTTTTAATCGTACCTACTGATAGGATAATGGACTATGGAAGAGGCACACAACAGCACACCTGAGGTTGCAAATATTGTAACCCTGCTGAATAAGTACATGGGAGAGGTTGATGTTATCAGGTTTTTTCATCACTATGAAAACATAGTCTTCTCCGGAGTTGTAATTATTATTCTGGCTATTATTGCAAGACAGGCTACAAAGAACAAATCATTTTTCCCGGATAAAATGCAGAACTTTGTAGAATTTTGCGTTGAAAGCCTTTATGAGTTTGTAACCGGGATACTCGGCCATCATTATGGCAGGGAATATACCCCATTTCTCGGCACACTCTTCATGTATATATTCGTTATGAATATTAGTGGCCTTATACCTGGCCTTAAGGCGCCTACATCAAGTCTCAACACTACTGTGGGGCTGGCCATCTGCGTATTTTTATTTGTACAATATACCGGCTTAAGGAGACTCGGGATATTAGGATATTTAAGTCACCTCGCGGGTAATCCCAAAGGTGTGATGGGGATATGCTTTATACCCCTTATGCTTCCGCTGCATGTTCTGGAAGAGTTTATAAAGCCGCTGAGCCTGTCCCTCAGGCTATTCGGGAATATCCTCGGTGAGGATGCCCTTATTGCAGCCTTTGTTACCCTGGGCATTGCGGCCTTAAGTTTTATGGGGAGTCCTGTCGGACTTCCCTTTCAGACCCCTTTTATGCTTCTTGCAATAATAACAGGTACAATTCAGGCGCTGGTATTTACCATGTTGAGTACTATATATATAATGTCGATGCTGCCACATGAGGAACATTAACAATTAATTGTAATCATAATTAACCAAGAAAGGAGGATTTCCAATGGATTTTCAAACCGCGTTAAGTATAACATTACCTTTATCTATCGCAGCGGCTGCTATAGGTTCGGCATTTGGATTAGCAAAGGCAGTAAGTGCTGCCATGGAGGCCATAGGCCGGCAGCCAGAGGCCGCTGGTAAGGTGCAGACGGCTATGGTTATAGGTGCAGCCTTTATTGAGGCATTAACGATCTATGCCCTGCTGACAGTAATAATGCTTCAGGGTAAAATTGGTTGATAAACATAAAAACAGGGAGAAGATTTGAATCTTGAAATTCAACAGATACTTACTCAGGCACTGGGGTTTTTTATCCTCCTCTTTATTCTGAAAAAATTCGCATGGAAACCTCTCCTGGCTCTTCTTGAAGAACGGAGAGAGAAGATATCCTCAGAGTTCAAAAATATAGAGCAGGTAAAGTCAGAGTTATCAAGGCTTGAAGAAGATTATAAGGCCAAACTCGCTGATATTGACACACAGGCCAGACTGAAAATCCAGGAGGCAATAGCCGAGGCGCAGAGGATATCCATTGAGATACAGGAAAAGTCGCGTGATGAGGCAAAAAAGACACTTGATAAAGCCAAGGCCAATATAGAACTCGAGATAGCAAAGGCCCGTGTGGATTTAAGAAATCAGGTGGCCAGTATTGCAATCAAGGCAGCAGAAAAGGTGCTTAAAGAGGAATTAAACGAGGAAAAACATAGACGACTCGTGATGGGTTTCATCGAGGATCTTGAACAGGTAAGGTAGGTAAGAATGAAATCGAGGATAATCGCTGAAAGGTATGCCAGTGCCTTATTAAATGTTGCCAAAAACAGGGGAGAGATGGAGAATGTTCTCGGGGAGATGACATTTCTAAAAAAGCTGCTCTCGGAAAATCCCGGCCTTAAAAGATTTCTTGAAAGTCCTCATATAACCCAGGAAGATAAAAATTCTCTGGTAAGAAAGATTTTATCCCCGATCCTCACTAAAACATCTGTAAACTTTCTGCTCCTTCTGGTTAGGAAATACAGGCTCCTGTACCTTACAGAAATAATTGAGGAGTATCAAAAAGTGTATGATGCTGAAATGTCTATACAGAGGGCAGATGTCACAACCGTATTTCCGCTGGATGATACCCTCATAGAGAAGCTGTCAAATACAGTTGAAAGAATATTGAAGAAACATGTAAAATTATGTTTTTATATAGACCCGAAGATAATCGGAGGTCTTATAATAAGAACACCAAGTCTTATTATAGACGGAAGTATAAGGAGAAAACTTTTAGATATGAGGTATACACTCTCCTCTCTTAAAGTGAGTTAATTTATTTCTGATCCGCTATTTAAGGAGCTAACACTATGGCTTTAAAACCAGAAGAAGTAAGTTCAATAATCCAGATGGAGCTGGAAAAGTTTGAGTCTGAGCTCCATATGGAGAGCGTAGGTACTGTACTCCAGGTGGGAGATGGTATTGCCAGGATATATGGACTTGAAGATGCTATGGCCGGAGAGTTGGTAGAATTCCCCGGCGGGGTTGTAGGTATGTTATTCAACCTGGAAGAAGATAATGTGGGTGCTATCCTGTTTGGAGAAGATACCTTTATCAAAGAAGGGGACATAGTTAAGAGGACAGGTAATATAGCCCGGGTGCCGGTCGGCGATGCCCTTATCGGGAGGGTTGTGGACCCTATTGGAAAACCATTAGATGGAAAAGGCCCAATTGCCACAAATAAATTCCGGTCTCTTGAAGGAAGGGCGCCAAATGTCGTTGAGAGGCAGCCTGTTAAAGAACCTGTACAAACCGGTATCAAGGCTATAGACGCAATGATCCCTATAGGGAGGGGACAGAGAGAGCTTATCATTGGAGACAGACAGACAGGAAAGACCGCCATTCTGATAGATACCATTATAAATCAAAAAAATACGGACTTATACTGTATCTATGTTGCAATAGGACAGAAGTCCTCCAATGTGGCAGCAGTGGTTAAGATCCTTGAGAAATATGGTGCAATGGATTATACAACTGTAGTATCTGCACCTGCTGATACCCCTGCATCATTGCAGTATATAGCCACATATACAGGGTGTGCTATCGGAGAAGAATTGATGTACAACGGAAAACATGTGGTTGTCATGTATGATGACCTCTCAAAGCACGCACAGGCATACAGACAGTTATCACTTCTTCTTAGACGCCCACCCGGAAGAGAGGCATATCCGGGGGATGTCTTCTATCTGCATTCAAGGCTCCTTGAAAGGGCCGCAAAATTGAAAGATGATCTTGGAGGGGGTTCACTCACAGCACTACCTGTTATTGAGACTCAGGCCGGAGACGTGTCTGCATATATCCCAACAAATGTAATATCCATTACAGATGGCCAGATTTATCTTGAGCCTGACCTTTTTTATGCAGGTGTGAAGCCGGCAATCAATGTAGGACTCTCAGTCTCGAGGGTTGGAGGAAATGCACAGACTAAGGCCATGAAAAAGGTGGCCGGCAGCCTCCGTCTTGACCTTGCCCAGTACAGGGCATTGGCTGCATTTGCCCAATTCAGCTCTGATCTTGATAAGACAACACAGGCACAGCTTACACGCGGGGAAAGGATGGTTGAAATCCTCAAACAGGATCAGTATGAACCAGTACAACTATCAAGGCAAATCATGATAATATATGCAGGTACCAAGGGGTATCTTGATGACTTACCTGCCATTGATATACGCAGTTTTGAAAAAGAGTTTCTTGATTTTATGGAAAAGGAGTATCCTGATGTAGGGCATGAGATAGAAAAGAGTAAGCTTATTTCGGATGAAATAAGCAAAAAGATTGATTCTGCAGTAGATGCATTTAAGAAGAGATGGATGGATAGGAAGAGATAATGCTTACCTTAAGGCAGATAAGGAGAAAGATCGTAGCCTCTGGAAAGACCAAACAGATTACCAGAACCATGCAGATGGTAGCAGCTTCAAGGCTGAAAAAATCAGAGGGCAGAATGCTCCAGGCAAAACCCTACGCAAGAAAGCTGGAGGAACTTCTGATCAGGTTGTCACAGACCGGTCAATTCTCACACCCCTTCTTTGCTGTAAGAGAGGTAAAAAACAGCGGCCTCATAATCGTAACCTCTGACAGGGGGCTTTGCGGCTCATATAATACAAATATCATCCTCAAGGCAGAATCAGTTTTAAAAGGTCTCAACAATAACGGAAAGATAATCTTGCTGGGTAAAAAGGGATTTGATTATTTCAGGAAAAGAAACTGGGAGATATTAGATAAGGTTGTTGATCTGGGTGGAAAACTTGATCAGGAGAGAATCGGGAATATAACAAATCAGGCAGCAGATTATTATCTTTCGGGTGTTGTTGATGAGATATATCTAATATACACCACATATCGTTCGGCACTCTCGTATAAACCGGTAGTGGTAAAGTTTTTAAATATAGAGCCTCCGCCTGACGCTCAGGGTGATAAAGATCTCCGGTATATATTTGAACCAGGGGTAAATGACATATTTGAAAAGTTATTACCGAAGTATATTTCAACTAAAGTTTATATGTCCTTAGCTGAGGCATTTACAGCAGAAAATGCAGCAAGGATGATGGCCATGAAACTTGCCACAGACAATGCAGATGAAATGATAGACAGACTGACCCTTATGAGAAACAAGGCCCGTCAGGCTGCCATCACAAAGGAGATAACAGAGATAGTAACGTCTGCAGAGGCGTTAAAATAGGAGGCAATTCAAATATGAATTATGGGACAATAGTACAGGTAATCGGGCCAACAGTGGATATAAGATTTCCACGGGAGCATCTCCCCCCAATCCTCAATGCAATAAAGATTGAGGATAAAGAGAGGGGGATAAACCTTGTAGTCGAGGTTGCCCAGCATTTAGGAAACGACATTGTAAGGTGTGTGGCCATGTCAACTACTGATGGTCTTGTCAGAGGTATGAAGGCCCTGGATCTGGGAGGCCCAATATCCGTACCAATTGGAGAACAGACCCTCGGGAGGATATTTAACCTGCTCGGTGAGCCCATAGATGGAAAGGGTTCTATACCGCATCCTGAGAATCGCTGGCCCATACACAGACCAAGCCCTTCTTTTGAGGAACAGGTACCTGTTGCCTCAATACTTGAAACAGGGATTAAGGTTATTGACCTTCTCGCCCCTTACGCCAAAGGTGGAAAAATCGGTCTCTTTGGCGGTGCAGGTGTCGGAAAGACCGTTATCATTATGGAATTAATAAGAAACATCGCTACAGAGCATGGCGGATACTCTGTCTTCGGCGGTGTGGGAGAGAGGACAAGAGAAGGTAATGACCTCTATCTCGAGATGACTGAGTCAGGGGTTATTAACAAGACATCTCTGGTCTTCGGGCAGATGAACGAGCCGCCAGGGGCAAGATTACGGGTAGCGCTCTCCGGTCTTACCATCGCTGAGTATTTCAGGGACGAGATGAACCAGGATGTGCTGCTCTTCATAGACAACATCTTCCGTTTTGTCCAGGCAGGTTCTGAAGTCTCTGCCTTACTCGGGAGGATGCCTTCTGCAGTCGGATATCAGCCAAGTCTCGGTACTGAAATGGGTGAACTTCAGGAGAGGATTACATCAACCAAGAAGGGATCCATCACATCAGTACAGGCCATCTATGTCCCTGCAGACGACATAACTGACCCTGCACCTGCAACCACATTTACCCATCTCGATGCTACAACAGTGCTTTCAAGGCAGATATCAGAACTCGGGATATACCCTGCAGTGGACCCCCTTGATTCAACATCCAGAATTATGGATCCCAAGATACTTGGTGAAGAACACTACAATGTGGCACGTACAGTGCAGAAGATACTCCAGAAGTATAAAGACCTGCAGGATATCATAGCAATCCTCGGCATGGACGAACTCTCGGAAGAAGACAAGCTCAGTGTTGTCCGGGCAAGAAAGATACAGAAATACCTGTCACAACCCTTCTTCGTTGCCGAGGCATTCACCGGAACCCCGGGTAAATATGTAAAGCTTGAAGATACGATCAAGGGCTTTAAGATGATTATAGAGGGTAAGGTAGATGATATACCCGAGCAGGCATTCTATATGGTGGGTCCAATCGAAGAGGTAATGGAAAAGGCTGAGAAACTAAAGGCTGGTGTATAAATTCCAGTAGACTTTTATGGCAAAAAATTTTAAATTGGTCATTATCACTATGGAAAAGACTGTATATGATTCAGAGGTAATCTATATTATTGCGCCTGGAGATATTGGTTATCTCGGCGTTCTCCCAGACCATGCACCTCTTATAACAAGTCTCAGGACAGGCAATCTTGATATAACAGATCAAAACGGTGCTAAAAGCAGGATGATAATAAATGGCGGCTTCATGGAGGTATTAAATAACACTGTTACAATACTGGCAGATTCAATTTTATAAAACATTAGGATTTTCGAATGAAATTTAAAAATCCCCTTATTTTCTTTGTTACTTCTTTTTTTCTTTCAATACTGATTTCTTATAACCCTGTTTATGCAGAATGTCCGCCCGCTCTGAAGATTATATCTTCCCAACCCTCAAACAAATCAAAGGACGCAGACCCTTCAGCGCCAATAATTATAACGTGGGATAAAACCACGCATGCACTCTCTTCAGGTGAATATGATTATAAGACCATACTTGAGTCAATAAATATTGCAGGTGGTAGATATGGTCTTGGGGCACTTCTTACAACAGAATGGGGTGCTGGTGGAAAGGTTGAATGGAACGGGAACAAACAGACTATTACCCCTGAAGCCCAGCTTGAACCAGGGACTCAATACATGGTATGGACTTATACTTACACCTCCGGCATGGAAGTATGTCCCAAATTGGGGGGAGAGATAATATTTGTCACATCAGGGGCTTCCCCTGATGACAATAAACCTGTCAGGAAATTTGACCTCTCTAATCTCTATCACGGTAATGAAACAGGCTCCGGTAAGATTGAAGGTGAGATTTCTGCAATCAACGACGACTTTTCTATTATTACTATTAAGGAAAACTTTCTCAAAAGTATTAATGTAATCATACATGAAGGTATTATGATTACAAGAAATGGGAATTTTGGGTCACCGGCAGATGTTAAGATTGGCGATAATGTAACTGGCGAATTTATGGGTGGAAGGCTTTATATGCTCACCGCGAAAGGGACACCATGAATGAGACAGATCCAGGCCATCAAAGGGATCAGAGACGTCTTACCTGAAGAATCAGTTGTCTGGCAGCATATCAACCAAAAGGCCCGCGAAACCTTTCATACCTTTGGTTATCAGGAGATTATCATCCCCATTATAGAAGTCGCTGAACTATTCCTGAGGAGCATTGGTGAAACTACTGACATTGTTGAAAAAGAGATGTATGTCTTTGAAGACAGGGACGGAAAGAAGATAGCGCTCAGACCTGAAGGGACTGCATCAGTAGTCCGTTCTTATATAGAGAATAACTTTTCAAGGACATCAACCTTTTCCAAACTGTACTACATTGGACCGATGTTCAGGAGGGAAAGACCACAGGCAGGCCGCTACAGACAATTCTACCAGATCGGCGCAGAGGTCTTTGGTTTTGACCATCCCATGATAGATGCAGAGATGCTCTTTATGATAGACCAGTTTTTTCATACTCTCAATATAACAGGGTATGAACTGCAGATAAACAGCATAGGCTGCCCCCTGTGCAGGCCAGGTTTTAAAGAGGCCCTGAAGAGTTTTTTTATTGGAAGGCTTGCTGAACTATGTGAGAACTGCAGGAGGAGATTTGAATTTAATCCTATGAGGATCCTCGACTGCAAATCTACCCATTGTCATGCACTCGCTGATGAGGCACCAAAGACCCTCGATTATCTTTGTGATGATTGCCTTACGCATTTTAATAAAGTCCAGGATTCCTTAAAATCAACCGGGATTCAGTATATAATCAAACCAAGGCTCGTCCGCGGGCTTGACTACTACACACGTACTACCTTTGAATTTGTAAGCGGTTCTCTTGGGGCACAGAATGCAGTAGCAGCCGGCGGGAGATATGATACGCTCGTGGAAGAGATCGGAGGCCCCCCAACTCCTGCCCTGGGATTCTCTATTGGAATGGAACGGCTTTATTCATTATTTGATAGCATCTCTGTTCAAAAGAAGCCCCCAAAAATATTTATTGTTGCTTTGGGGGAAAAAGGACAGGAGAAAGCATTCTCCCTCTTAAACCAGTTACTCAGAGAAGGTATCCCCTCTATCATGGATTACAGTGGAGGAAGCCTAAAAAGCCAGATGAGGAGGGCGGACAAATTAGAAGTCTCCTCAGTCCTTATAATCGGAGAAGATGAAATTAATAATGGAATTGTGACACTCAGGGATATGACAACAAAGACCCAGACAGAAATCCCTTTGTCTGAGGTTATAGAAAGATTAAAGAATATTAAAAGTTTTAAATCCTGTTAAACCTCCATTTTACCGTCTACAAGTTCTTTCAGCTCCTTTCCCGCCTTAAAAAACGGGACCCTCTTCCCGGGAACAGAAACAGACTCTCCTGTCTTTGGATTCCTCCCTTCACGGTTACGTCTGTTCCTTATTCTAAAGCTGCCAAACCCCCTTATCTCGATCTTGTCACCTGTTGCCAGGGCCTCCTTAATACTGTCAAAAAGCATATTTACCACAATCTCTGTCTGCTTTTTTGTAAGATCTGTGGTCTTTAAAGATACCTTTTCAATAAGATCCGTTTTTGTCATCCCATTACCTCCGTAATCAAATGATGCGTTCGTATCAATAAGCCAGAAGATATTTCATGCTGAATGTGTTCTCACCCCCTGCAATCTTTTTCCCATGACTAAGCCACTTTAACAGGGTATCGCTTCTTATCAGATCAATAAAAGAAAACCTCTTCTTTTTCTCAATTATTGATGGTTCCCCCTTAATACCCGCCATATCTGCTGCAATCTTTATCGCAGTCTGCATATTCCCTATCTCATCCACAAGCCCAATCTGTTTTGCCTGTCTGCCGGTAAAGACCCTCCCGTCTGCAAGCGGAACAATCTTAGCCTTATCAATACCACGGCCTGCTGCCACCGCTTCTATAAACTGATCATGCGTATCATCAATAACCCCCTGCAGAAAATCCCTCTCTTCCTGAGACATGGCACGGAAGATGGATCCAATATCCTTATACTTACCACTCTTGATTACAACACTCTCCACCCCGACCTTTTTCATCAGACCGCTGATATTAGCAAGCTCGAGTATTACACCTATGCTGCCGGTGATTGACCCTGGATTTGCAACAATCTTGTCAGAGACACTCGCTATATAATATCCCCCTGATGCTGCCACACTCCCCATTGAGGTAACCACTTTCTTCTTACCTTCATCCCTGATCCTTTTTACCTCTTCATATATCTCCTGAGAAGGTGCCACAGCGCCTCCGGGACTGTCTATCCTCAATAATATAACCTTTACAGAATCATTTGAATTGTATTCCTTAAGCTCCTCTATAATCTCAGCGGAGTTAAGGATGACCCCTTCAATCTTCACTATTGCTATCTTTTCCCCTGATAAAAGAGAAAATCTTCCTACACCGACTGTCACAGCATATGCAATTATAAATATAATGAACGCAAGGCCAAACAAAGAGAGAAATGCAAACAATATGGGATTTCTCTTAATCATAGTTGTTTTTATGTTATCTTTCTTGCGGCCTCACCAAGGGTAATTCCTCCATTCCCCTGTTTTTCCATATACTTTTCCACCTCTGCCCTTTCCTGATCTTTATTGTACTCCTTTATTGAGAGGGCTATCTTCTTTTCTGCAGAGTCTATTTTGATAACCTTTGCCCAAACCTCATCATCGGCCTTCATCACATCCTCTGCCCGCACAGGGGGCTCAACACCGGACTCGCTGACATGGATCAATCCCTCAACACCCTCTTCGAGCTCAAGAAATATCCCGAAGTCCGTAATCTTAACAATCCTCCCCTTTACATGATTTCCAACAGGATATTTCTCCGGTATATCCTTTGTCCATGGATCAGGGGTAAGCTGCTTTATACCAAGTGAGATACGCTGCTTTTCTTTATCTACCTTCAGTACTATTGCCTGGATCTTCTGACCTTTCTTTACCACCTCAGAAGGATGCTTTACATGCTTTAACCATGACATGTCTGATATATGTATAAGGCCATCAATCCCTTCCTCCAGTCCGACAAAGGCCCCAAATTCAGTGATGTTCCTGACCCTTCCTTCTATTACAGTCCCCTGAGTATACTTATTCTCAGCAACTTCCCATGGGTTGGGTTCCATTTGTTTTAAACCGAGTGATATCTTCCTGTTCTGTTTATCTATACTAAGGACCTCTGCCTTTATAATCTCTCCGACTGAGACCACCCTCGATGGGTGTTTAACCTCACCTGTCCATGACATATCCGATATGTGGATTAGCCCCTCCACTCCATCTTCCAACAGGACAAAGGCACCATAGTCAGTAATACTTACTACCTTTCCCTGAACCCTGGCGTTAACAGGATATCTGTCTTCAACAGTTATCCATGGATCAGGGGTCTTTTGTTTATGTCCCAGGGAAACCCTTCCTGTATCAGGATCATATTTCAATACCTTGACTGATATCTTATCCCCGACCCTGAAGACCTCTGATGGATGACCTATGCGGCCCCAGGATATGTCAGTAATATGCAACAATCCATCAATACCACCTAAATCTATAAAGACCCCGTAGTCAGTTATGTTCTTTACATATCCTTCTAATAACTGCCCTTCCTCCATAGCCTCAAGGGTCTGCTCACGCATCTTTTTTATCTGCTCTTCAATCAATGCACGCCTTGAGACAACAACATTGCTACGCTTCTGGTCCATCTTGATTATCTTGACCTGGCAGGTCTGACCCACCATCTTGTCCAGATCCTTAATGGGCCTCACATCAATCTGCGATCCAGGCAAGAAGGCCTTAATCCCTATATCCACATTTAATCCACCTTTGACCTTGCTGACGATCTTGCCGGTAATAGGCCTCCCCTCTTTATATACATAATCGACCTTCTCCCACACCTTCCTTCTGTCAGCCTTCTCTTTGGAGAGTATGATATTCCCCTCCATATCCTCAACCTCCTCAATAAATACCTCTATGATATCCCCTGGCCTGACAGCTTTAAGCTCCTCTTCTGTAAACTCATTTATTGGTATTGTGCCTTCAGACTTATATCCAATATCCACGATAACCCCATTGGACTCTTTTGCCAACACCTGACCTCTTACAATCCCCCCTTCTTCTACCCTCTTAAATGACTCCTCATAAAGTTTCTGCATTTCATCAGGCGTAACCTCATCTTGATGCATAGACGTATCTGTCATAAAAATACCACCTCCAATTTTTTTTCATACTTTAACATATTTAGAAAAAAAAACATAGGAGTATTTTATGGCCACTGTAACCCCTCGGTGAACGGGGGAAAGGTAATCCCCTTTGTCTGTATCAAATGGGATTGATAATTATCAGGATGTATTGGCAGGATAGATGATGTTGAAAGGGTCTGTCTTTATATCCTTAGCAA
>Ga0209343_10005432_pt1 | contig 15467 bp, 16 predicted proteins | sample RifCSPlowO2_02_FD_184026 | JGI IMG/M metagenome (GOLD analysis project Ga0209343, IMG submission 184026) | Groundwater microbial communities from Rifle, Colorado - Rifle CSP2_plank lowO2_0.2 (SPAdes) (version 2) | ecosystem: Environmental > Aquatic > Deep subsurface > Groundwater | place... | reverse complement strand
CGTAAGAATCTGAAGCGACTGAGTCCGGCGTATTGGTGGGTGGTCGGCATCGGCGCGATTTTCACCCTGGCGAGATTCAGCGAAGCTTTCCTGGTGCTGCGCGCGGCCGAGGGCGGACTGGCCATTGCGCTCACGCCGCTGGTCCTCATCGGCATGAACGTCATTTACGCGGTCTCCGCCTATCCGTTTGGCAAACTCTCGGACCGCGTAAGCCATGCAAAGCTGCTGACCTTGGGTTTGCTCCTGCTGATTGGAGCCGATGCTGCGTTGGCCTACAGCAATCACTGGACCTGGGTCTGGGCAGGCATCTCCCTATGGGGCTTGCACCTGGGCGTGACGCAGGGCTTGCTCGCCACCATGGTTGCGGATGCCGCCCCGGCCGATCTGCGCGGCACCGCCTATGGATTCTTCAATCTGGTGAGCGGCGTCGCGCTGCTTGTGGCGAGCGGCCTGGCGGGTCTGCTTTGGGATCAGCTTGGCGCGTCATTTACCTTTCTGGCCGGAGGTATCTTCAGTGCGTTGGCGTTGCTGGCGCTCGCGGCAGCCGGGCGCAATGGCGCGCAACAGCAGACCGGCGAACGGAAATAAGTCCGGTCTCATAGCTGGCAATAAAGTCAGTATCATTGCCGCTCCGGGACATACGCAGACTCCCGGCCAAGGCGGTGTCCAATCGCCCAAGTCCTGCGGGTTTTTTATATGGGCTTCCTATGGACACCACTCAAGCATCCGGCATTGACCTACCCCCCGCGCCAGCCTACAGCCTCTGGCAGTTGGTTCATTATTTTCTTCGCCTCGGCACTCTGGGTTTCGGAGGTCCTGTCGCGCTCGCGGGCTACATGCACCGCGACCTGGTTGAGGATCGTGGCTGGATAACGGAAGCGGATTACAAAGAGGGCCTTGCGCTCGCACAATTGGCGCCAGGTCCCATGGCGGCGCAGCTCGCCATCTATCTTGGCTATGTGCATTACAGAATATTGGGCGCGACCCTGATTGCGTTTGCGTTTGTCATTCCGTCTTTCCTGATGGTGCTGGCCCTGGGCTGGGCCTACGTGAGGTACGGCGGCATATCGTGGATGCAGGCGGTTTTCTATGGTGTGGGCGCTTCGGTTATCGGCATCATTGCCATGAGTGCCTACAAGCTCACCACCAAAAGCATAGGAAAGGACCGCGTCCTGTGGGCTATTTATTTGACGTTTGTGGTGCTCACGGCAATCACTGAAACGGAATACGCCACCCTGTTTTTGCTGGCCGGGGTCATCTATTGGTTCTGGAAAGCACCGCCAAAGGGTCTCCGCAACAGCGGGACGCTGGCGGCTTTCCTCCCCGAGCAATTCCCATTGATCGCGTCGCTGTCCAGCACCATTGACCTCTCGCTCTTGACGGCCATCGCCATCTTCTTCGCCAAGGCCGGTGCATTTGTATTCGGATCGGGCCTGGCTATCGTACCGTTCCTTTACGGCGGACTGGTCAATGAACTGCAGTGGCTGACCGAAAAGCAATTCGTGGATGCGGTAGCGGTGGCGATGATCACGCCGGGTCCGGTCGTGATCACGGTGGGTTTTATCGGCTATCTGATCGCAGGCCTGTCCGGAGCGAGCGTTGCGGCCCTGGCGACGTTCCTGCCGTGTTATCTGTTCACGATAATTCCCGCTCCCTATTTCAAGAAATACGGCAAGCTGCCCGGCCTCATCGCCTTCGTGGATGGCGTTACCGCGGCGGCCATTGGTGCGATTACCGGCGCCGTGATCGTCCTGGGGAAGCGCTCCTTGATTGACATACCCACGACGCTGATAGCCCTCACTACGCTCTTGTTGCTGTGGCGATTCAAGAAACTGCAAGAGCCGGTCATCATCGCCGGCGCAGCCATTATTGGATTGATGCTGTTTCCTTTATTGAATAAGTGAGCGAGGTCTGATGCCTTATTGCGTCAGGCGTGCCGATCATTGAGAACTATTCAGAATGGCTATAGCGAGCGGACATCCGGGCGCGCCAGAATGATCGCGCCTAGCACCAGAACAATGGCCACGCCCGCCAGGCCCACTGCGAAGCTCGCGGCCCACAGGCTGGCCAGCGTGCCCATGAGCAGCAGGCTCACGTGCTCCATGCCCGCCCAGCAGAGCGTGTAGACGCTCATGACCCTGCCGCGAAATTCCGGCGGGGTGAGAAGTTGCAGTGAAGTGGTGAGCAGCGTCGCCAGCACGATAACCGCGAGGCCCATGATGAATGCGAGCAAAAACGACAGCTCGATGCCGTGCGAAAAGGCAAATGCCGCAAGTGCGGCGCCAAAGAGCGTGCCTGCGGCCCATATGAACGGCCCTTTGCGCGGCAGGTCGTCCATGAATGCCAGCAGCACCGCACCCACGCAGGCGCCCAGACCCGTGAGCGTGTAGAGCACGCTCAGGCCCTGTGCATCGAGCCCGAGTGCGTCGCGCGCAAACACCGGAAACATCTGCGCATAGCCGCGTCCGAACAGGCCGATCGCAAAAACGATCGCAATCAGCCAAAGCACGGCAGGCGTGCCAAAAACAAACCGCAGGCCATCAATAAGGTTTTGTTTCGCCGAGCCGATGCTGAGCGCCTGTTCAGGCGGCCGGATGACGAATAAAGCCCACAGGACCGCGAGAAAGCTGATGGCATTGGCGTAGAAGGAGCCGCCGATGCCGATGTAGGGAAGGGCTAGGCCGGCGAGCGCCGGACCTATCAGTATTGCGCCATTGAAGGCCCATGCATTCAGCGAAATGCCGCTCATCAGGTTTTCCTTCGAGACCAGATCCGGCAGCAGTGCCTGACGCGCCGGCTGATCGAAGGCGGCCACGATGCCGTTGAGGAACGCGAAGGCGAGGACGTGCCACGCCTGGACTGCATCGGTTACCGTAAGCGTAGCAAGCACGGCGGCAAGCAGCGCGGCGGCAATCTGGGTTACCACCAGGATGCGAACCCGCGGCATGCGATCGGCCAGCACGCCGCCGACCAGCGGAAACGCGATCAGTGGTATTGCCCGCATCAGGCCCATCAGCCCCAGATAGGCGGCGGAGTTGGTGAGCGTGTATATCAGCCAGCCCTGGGTCACGATCTGCATCCAGGTGCCGATATTCGACACCAGACTGGCTATCCACAGGATGCGAAAATCCCGGTGGCGCAGCGCGCCGAAGCGCGGCGAACCGCCGTGGCCGCTTGCCATCAGCCGCCGGTCCGGTCTTTTGATTGTTCCAAAGTCCGCAACCACTCCATTTGCAGGTCGTTGATGCGAATTTCGGGCCGCGCTTCGCGAACCTGCCGAAGGGCCGCGTCGAGACCGATTCCGGATTGCGTCAGCAAGGCCACGGCCATGGTGGCGGCGCGGCCAATGCCCCCGCCGCAATGCACATAGGTGCAGGCCATGCCGCCCTTGTCCTCTATCCAGCGAGCGACCTCGCGCAATTGTTCCGTGGTCGGAGGGTCGAAATTCGACACCGGTACATGGCGGCGATTGATGCCCATGCTTGCCAGATGCTCCTCGGCGCCCTGGTATTCCTCGCGCAGGTCCACGACATGGGTGATGCCGGCCTCGCGCAGGCGGTGACACTCCTCCTGGGGAATGGCGCCGCCCAGCCGCAGCCATTCGTTGACCTTGTCGATACGCTTGGCCGCCGCGCGCATCGCCTCCCACTGCGGGTCAACATTGCCAGCTTCCTTCTTCGGTTCATCGCCCATGGAATGCACCCTCTGGAAAATCGTTCAATTCCTGCAAACGGCTGGCTGCTAAGCGCGAAGCACCTCACGGACCAGTTCCTGAATTTTCAAGCGCATTTGCACCAATGCTTTTTTGCCCTTGGCGGTCGCGCTGTAATACTTTCTCAGCTTTCCGCCCGCAACTTCCTGGGAAACTCGCAGATAGCCCGCATTCCTCAGGCCGTGCAATAGCGGATACAGCGTTCCCGGGCTGATCTCATAACCATGATGACGAAGTTCCTCCATCATTTCCAAACCGAAAATCCTCCCCTCCGCGGCATGATGCAAGAGATGCACGCGAATGAACGCGAGGAAAACATCCCGGGTAGTCTTATCGTACACCGTTATCGCACTACGATACAATGATGCCATAGGTCACCTCGACTTGTGGATTGGTCGGTCCGGGGATAAACTGAAAATTCAGAAGCGCCCGCATCCACCCCGGCCGAAGCGCTGATCGGGGTGTCGGGTAGCGGCATCATCGTCGTTTTCGACAGCATGGAGGAGGACACCATGAGTGAATCAGCAAGCGGCAGTGCTGCGGGATTCCGCATTCATCACACCATGCTTCCCGTCGCGGATCTGGACAGCTCGATCGCATTCTATACGCGGCTGCTGGGTATGCAGGTGATGGGCCAGCGGACCGATGAGACGCGCCAGGTCAAGGTCTGCCATGTCGGCTACGGCGACCGGGCAACGCAACCCTCGATCGAGCTGACGCAGCCGCTGGGCGCCCAGGCGCGCGCCGCGGTCAGATCTTTTGGCGGCCACGTGGCCATCCACCTGACCGGACTGCGCGAGCTTTGCGCCGTGATGGAAAAGGAAGGCGTCAAATTCGCACAGCCGCTCAAGCTGGGAGGGCCGGGCGGCCGAAACCTGGTGACGTTCGTGTTGGACCCGGACGGCCATGAGCTGGAGCTGGTGGAGCGCGCCTAGGAAAATAAAGGGCAGAAGCGCGCCGGAATTCGGGCGCCGGCAATCGACAATAACCAAAATAAGACGGAGACGGCGGGAGATGCAAACCGAAGAAATGACTGTTACCGGTGCGCCCAGGTCCGGGCTTGCGGCGATTTTCTGGGTGTTCCTCAAGCTCGGCTGCACCTCCTTCGGCGGTCCGATCGCGCATATCGGGTATTTACGCCACGAGTTCGTGGCGCGCCGCAAATGGCTCAGCGAGGAGTCTTACGCAGACCTGGTCGCCCTATGCAATTTCCTGCCCGGGCCGGCCAGCAGCCAGGTCGGCATGGCCCTGGGGATTTCGCAGGGCGGACTTGCAGGCGGACTGGCGGCGTGGCTCGGATTCACCATGCCTTCGGCGCTGCTGCTGATCGGTTTTGCTTATGGCTTCACGACGCTGGGCTTTTCCGCGGACGCGGGTTGGCTGCACGGCCTGAAGATCGTTGCCGTCGCGGTCGTGGCTCAGGCCGTCTGGGGGATGGGCAAGACCCTCTGCCCCGACCGCCTGCGCGCGACACTGGCCATCGCCGCCACGCTGATCGTCTTCCTGATTCCCTCGGCTTGGGGGCAGATCCTGGCGATCTTGGTGGGGGCGCTTGTCGGCTGGAAATTTCTCGAACCGGCCAACCTGCACCGCCCTGCCGAGGCAAACTTTCCCGTTTCGCCGCGCACGGCAGTGGCCTGCTGGGCGATCCTGATCGTGCTGTTGCTCGGCCTGCCGGTCGTTATCCGCTGGGTGCCCGGCCATGCGCTGGAGATGTTCGACAGTTTTTTCCGCGCGGGCTCGCTGGTATTTGGCGGCGGCCATGTGGTGCTGCCGCTGTTGCGCAGCGAAGTGGTGCCGCCCGGATGGGTCAGCGACGATCTGTTCCTGGCCGGCTATGGCGCCGCCCAGGCAATGCCCGGGCCGCTGTTTACTTTCTCCGCCTACCTGGGAGCGGTCAGCGAAATGCCGCCCAGCGGTATTGCGGGCGGCATGCTCGCGCTGGCGGCGATATTCCTGCCGTCGTTTCTCATCGTGGTTGGCGCACTGCCCTATTGGGAGTCGCTGCGGCAGAAGCCGCATGCGCAGTCGGCCATTCGCGGCGTGAGCGCCGCGGTGGTGGGGCTGCTGCTCGCGGCGCTCTACGACCCGGTGTGGGTCACCTCGATCCGCAACAGCGGCGACATGGCGCTGGCACTGGTGGCGTTTGGCCTGCTGATGTTCTGGAAAATGTCGCCGCTGTCGGTTGTGGTTATAGCCGCTCTGGGAGGGGCGTTGCTGGGCGCGATGCCGTTATTCGGCTGAAATCGGCCCGCGCCGCCCGGATAGAGGCTAGCTTACCTACGAAAGTGCACTGGAAAGCAAAACTCCTTGATCTGAGTCAATAGGTTTTTCTGCAGGCCCATTAAGGTTCGTTCCGATGAAGGTAAAGCAATTCAAACTCGAGAGGAAACCATGAAAACCGCCGTATCGATTTTTGCCTTAACTGCATTCGCCATGACGCCGGCCATCGCCGCCGACCCGGCCAAGATCAACTGGTCGAAAATCCCGGTAAAGAGTGAAACGCTGTTTTATCCGGCTCAGGCCTCTTACGAGTGGGTGCGCAGCGACAAGCACCCGGGCGCGTCGGTGGTCCAGACCGGGGGCGCCTGTGTCACCTGCCATGAAGGCAAGCAAAAGGCCATGGGCGACAAACTGGTCAAGGGCGGGCTGATGGATCCGATGCCGGTCAAGGGCAAGAAAGGCACCATTGATCTGAAGGTGCAGGCGGCCTACGACGCCAAGAATGCCTACTTCCGCTTCCAGTGGAAGACGCAGTACCCGGACCCGGGCACCGAACACCAGTACCTTCGCTTCGACGGCAAGGAGTGGAAGGTCTACGGCTATCCCAAGCTTGACCAGGTGGTCCAGGAAGGCAAGCAGCCGGCCATCTACGAAGAGCGCATGACGATCATGCTCGACGACGGCAAGGTGCCGGGTTTTGCCCAGCAGGGCTGCTGGCTGACCTGCCACGATGGCATGCGCGACATGGCCAAGCAGTTCACCAGCGAAGAGGTGAAAGCCAACCCATTGCTGACGGCGATCAAGAAGAACGACGTGCGCAAGTATCTGCCATCCACGCGCACCAATCCCTCGGACTGGAAGACCGGCAAGTCGCTCGAGGAGATCGCCAAGCTCAAGGCCGCCGGCGCATTTGTCGAGCTGATCCAGTGGCGCGGTCACCGTTCCAACCCGGTCGGCATGGCCGATGACGGTTATGTGCTCGATTTTCGCTATTCCGACGCGGGCAAGGACATGTTCAGCGGCAATGCCGACGCCAAGACGCACGCGCCCAAGTTCATGTGGGACCAGAAGAAGGTGGGTTACAAGTCGATCACCGCGAAGGACCTGCGCAAGGGCAACCATTTCCTGATCCGCGAGGTCAATGCCGTGCCCTTCGACCCCAACGCGGGCTGGAAAGAAGGCGACATGATCCCCGACTATATGACGAGCCGCGCGGATGCCGCCGGCTCCGCGGCCGACAACAACGCCATCGCCAACTGGAAACAAGGCACCTGGACCCTCGTGATGGTCCGTCCCCTGGGGCTTAGCAACAGCGATGACAAGGCCCTCAAGGACGGCGGTGTCTACAACGTCGGCTTTGCGGTGCACGACGACAACATCACCACCCGCGGCCACCACGTTTCGTTCGTCAGGACGCTGGGGCTCGGCGCCAAAGCGGACATTCAAGCCGTCAAGCTGCCCTGAGCTGAACGCCCCCGTCGCCATCCGGCACGGGGGCTCTGCTGTCCGCGCCGGTCAAGAGTCAGAGCAATTCCTCCGGTGCCAGCGCGCCGAGCAGGCCCGAGAGGATGCGCCGCCACCAGCTTGCCAGGGGCTCGCTGGTGTAGCGCACCTCCTCGCCCTTGTCGTGGCCGATCCAGGCAAGCGGCGAGTTCTCGTCGCCGGATTTGCTCAGCTCGACGCGGAACGCTTGATCGAGCGATGTCGCCTCGTCGAACAAGATGCCGAGCTGCCCACCCAGCGCCGTGCTCTCGGCCAACACCGCGACCTCGGTATTCAACAGGCGTGAACGCGGATCAAGATTCATCGAGCCTACAAGTATGGTCTTGCGGTCCACGACCACCGCCTTGGCGTGCAGGCTGGCGCCGGAGGATAAGCCTTGGCGCGCGCCTCCGGTTCGCGTGGCGCCCGGCCGCAATTCGTGCAGCTCGATGCCGCGGGCGAGCAGCCGTGCACGGTAGCGCGCGTAGCCGGCGTGCACGGCCGGAACATCCGTGGACGCCAGTGAATTCGTGAGCACCCTCACGCGCACACCGCGCCGGGTGAGGCTGCCGAGCACTTCGATGCCGCGCTCGCTCGGGATGAAATAAGGGGAAACCAGTATCACTTCCTGCTGTGCGGCCTCAATGAGCTTGCGCAGCACCGGAAATATGTTTCCCTGATCTACGTCGATTTTCTCCGCGGGCTTGCCTGGCGTGTCATAGATCGCGGTCGCCTGTGCCGGAAGCAAGGGCAGTTGCCCACCGCGTACCAGTCGCCCGAGATCCGTCGCACGCATGGTCCGCGCATAGTCCGTTTCTCGAAACCGCTCCGCGCGCGCCGCCATCTGCGACATGATCTCATCAAGATGAGCTTGCCCCGGCAGTTCGCCCAGAAACGCGGCGATCGGCACCGCCCAATCGCTGTTCCAGTATTCGTCGAAGCTGCGCGAGACCTGCGTTACAACCGGTCCGGCCGCAAACACGTCGAGGTCGGCAAAACTTTCCTCGCCGCGCATATCGAAGTAGGCATCGCCGAGATTGCGCCCGCCGATTACCGCGGCCGCGTTGTCGGCGATCCACAACTTGTTGTGCATGCGGCGGTTGAGCCGGGCGCCTTCGCCCAGGAAGTCCAGCAGTTGCGACAGGCCCAATGGCCCCCGGCGCAGAAACGGATTGAACACTCGCACCTGGAAATTCGGATGCGCAGCGAGGGTCGCGAAATTGAAATCGCGTCCGACCGCGTACATATCGTCGATCAGCAGCCGCACGCGCACACCCCGCTGGGCTGCGCGCAGCGCCCTGTAGAGCAGCAGCGTGGCGGTCGCGTCCTCCGCCACGACGTAATACTGAAGATCGAGCGTGCGCTGCGCCGATTCGGCCAGAGCTGCCCGAACCAGGAATGCTTCCTGTCCGGATGACAACAAATGAAAGCCGGACCGGCCGGGCGCCTCCGCGAGCTGGGCCGCGAAGCTGCGCCCGAGGAAAGTCTCCTCGGGATGATCGATCGCATAAGACAGGGGGCGCGGCGTGTCGTAACGAACCGACGCACAGCTCACCAGGAGCGCCGCGGTGAGAACGGCGAGTGTGCCGCGTATTGCGCTCACCCCGCAGAAAGATTCACTCCGGACATTGGTCGTGTACTTCAAGCGAATCCCTTCGCCAGTGAACAGGGCCGGCCCGCGAACTGGGAAAATAATCAGCACCCACGCTCTTCCAGAAGCATAACCTCGCCAGCAGCTTGATGCGGCGCGAATTCTGTATTGCCGCCGTTGCTTAGAATATACGCGCGCGCGAATGCATATGGAGCGCCGCCGCTTCCATCTCCACCGCGAGCAATCCCGTCTTCTGCACCGATGCAATCGCTTCGTCGGTCTCTCGAAACGGAGCCTCGGTCGTCAACGTCGCGCCGCACTCGACGCTTACGCCGATGCCGTCAAATCCACCGTCAAGAGGCAATCGCAGTGCAGAATCCGCTGCGCACCAAAGACTTTGTCCTTGACATCAGGCGCTGGGTGCAAAACCCATCCAAGGGCAATTTGCTGAATTAGAAGACGCGGGCTAAAATAATATCAGTGGAGATGGCATTCCTCCCTTAACCGCCTCACGTTTCTTTCGGGGCTGATGATGCCTGCGTTAGTACCCGGACGGGTCGCGTAGGTGTTTCCTGTCCAAGAATAATCAACAAATCCGGACAGGACCATGTGGAAACCGATCCTCGCCATTTCTTTGGGTGCCGCCTTCGGCGCGCTGATGCGCTGGCAATTGGGCCTCAAGCTCAACAGTTTTTTTCCCTCCTTGCCTCCGGGCACCCTCACTGCAAACCTGGTAGGCGGCTACATCATCGGTTTGGCACTTGCTTATTTCGCGCAGGCGCCGGGCATCGTGCCGGAGTGGCGTCTATTCATCATCACCGGTTTCTGTGGCGGGCTGACCACGTTCTCCACGTTTTCCGCCGAAGTCGTAACACTTCTACAAGAGCAACGATTGACCTGGGCCATGGGCGCCATTGCCACACACGTTACCGGCTCGCTCGTAATGACCCTGGCAGGGCTCGCCACCTGGCGCCTGTTCGCAAGGCTGAAAGCGGAAGGCGTGCATACGTTCTACGTCAAAACGCCGGTCGAGTTCGGCATGCTTCAGGCCGATGATTGAGGCGACCCCATGACGGAAATCTACGCACTCGCCGCTCTCTGGTTGGGCCTCGCGCTGGTTGCATCGCTTGCGTCAATCTGGCTGCGCATCGCCACGGCGTTGTCCGAGATCTTGGTCGGCACGATCGCGCAGGTCGTCATCGGTGCGCTCATCGGCACCGCAGTGCTCGGAGCGGATGAAACCTGGATCAAGTTCCTCTCGGGAGCCGGCGCGATCGTGCTGACTTTCCTCGCCGGCGCGGAACTCGATCCGGAGGTGTTTCGCAGGAAATGGAAGGAAGCCACGGTCATCGGTCTGGTCAGTTTCTTTGCGCCGTTCCTGGGCTGCGCCGCCGCCGCGCGCTGGCTGCTCGGCTGGGACGTGGACGCGAGCTGGCTCGCAGGCATCGCGATGTCCACTACTTCGGTCGCGGTCGTCTATGCGGTCATGATCGAGTTCGGCTTCAATGCGACCGACTACGGCAAGACGGTGCTGGCGGCCTGTTTCATCACCGACCTCGCAACCGTCCTTGGGCTAGGCCTCTTATTCGCCCCATTTACGCTGAAGACGATCGGCTTCATCGGCGTTCTGGTCGCGGCGGCTCTGGTGCTGCCATGGCTGACGCCGCGATTTTTCAAGCGCTACGGCGGGCGGCCCTCGGAAATGGAAGCAAAGTACCTGCTGCTCGTTTTGTTCGGACTGGGGGCGCTCGCGGGATGGGCGGACAGCGAAGCCGTGCTCCCAGCCTATCTGATCGGAATGATCCTCGCGGGCACGGTCGGCAAGGACCACGTTCTCATCCGCCGCCTGCGCACTCTCACGTTCGGCTTGCTCACACCGTTCTATTTTCTTCGTGCGGGGGCGTTCGTTTCGGTTCCGGCGCTGATCGCGGCTCCCGGCGCGTTCGTACTGATGCTGGTCGTCAAGGTGGCAACCAAGATCGCGGGTGTCTACCCAGCGACAAAGGTGTTCAGGACTCCAGCGAAGGAAGGCATGTACACTACCTTGCTGATGTCCACGGGACTCACGTTCGGCACCATCTCATCGTTGTTCGGGTTGTCGCACAAGATCATCGACCAAGCGCAATATTCGGCGCTGGTGGCCGCGGTGATCGCCAGTGCGGTAGTGCCGACGTTGATCGCCAACGCCTGGTTCATGCCGCGCCACCTGCTTCCGAGCGAGAAGATCGACGAAGCGGTCGTGCCGGCAGAAGCGAAACGGAGCTGATCATGTACAGGAAAATTCTGGTGGGCTACGACGGCTCGGAGCCGGGCAGGAAGGCGTTTGACAATGCACTCGCTCTCGCCGCCAGGGACAAGGCGGAGCTGTACGTGCTGACCGTCGTGCGGCCGCCCGTGATCGGGGACGATGTCGAGAGCGAGGCCGTGATTGAGAACTCGCGCGACTACCATGCGAAGCTGCTCGCCCCGCTCAAGCACCCGGCATCGGCGAAAGGCGTCAAAAGCCATTTCGAAGTCGTGGTCGGCCACCCGGCGGAGCAGATCATCTATCACGCCGACCGGCATAAGGTGGATCTGATCGTGGTGGGCGACCGCGGGCGCTCCAAATTTACGCGCCTTTTGCTCGGCTCGGTGTCCAAACAGGTCGTGCAGTATTCCGATCACGCCGTCCTAGTGGTTCGATGAGAAAACATGAGCGCGGCGCTGAAGGACATGTTCTGGATCGCGCTGGGCGCGGCGCTCGGCGCGAACCTGCGTTACGCCGTGAATCGGCTTGCGCTCAATTACCTGTCCGCTTCAGTCCCCTACGGCACGCTGATCGTGAATGTCACCGGCAGCATGATTCTGGGGTTTTTTCTTGTATGGACGTCGGAGCGCGTGCTTGCGGATCCGCGCTGGCGTCCTTTGGTCGCGGTCGGGTTCTGCGGCGCATATACGACTTTCTCGAGCTACAGCTTCGAGACTTTTGCGATGATCGAGCAAGGGCACTACGACTTGGCCGGCGCGAATTTTCTTGCCAACAACTTGCTGTGCCTCGCCGGGGTGCTCGCGGGTGCGATGCTCGCCAGGATGATCTGAGATGCCTACGCGCTGCCTCAGGATCTCGGTCTACATCAGCGAATCCGACGAATGGCACGGACGGCCGCTTTATCTCGAAGTCCTGCGCATGCTCCACCGTCGCGGAATCGCTGGAGGCACCGTGCTGCGAGCCGTGGCGGGATTCACCGGCAAGGGCGGCGTGGAAACCACGTCGCTGGTCGATGCCGGCGGCAAACTCCCTCTGGTGATTGAGTTCATCGACCGGCAGGGAAAAATCGAAAGTGTTCTGCCGGAACTGAAGGAGATGGCGGCGCACCGCCTGATCGTCAGTGAGGAGGTTCGCGTCGAAGGGGATGGACTCGGCACGATGGAATAACCAAAGGAGGATTTCATGGCGGCGAACTGGAGATCGAAGCTCATCACGCAGGGCGCCGCGCGCTCGCCCAATCGGGCGATGCTGCGGGCCGTTGGATTCGGCGACGGGGATTTCGACAAACCGATCGTCGGCGTCGCCAATGGGCACTCAAACATGAATCCGTGCAACGCCGGAATCCAGCCACTCGTCGACCGGGCAATGGCGGCCCTCAGGGCGGAGGGTGCCATGCCGCAGGTCTTCGGGTTCCCCACCGTGACCGACGGCATCGGCATGGGAACCGAGGGCATGAAATATTCCCTGGTCTCGCGAGAAGTCATCGCGGACGCGATCGAGACCGCCGTCAACGGCCAGGTCATGGACGGGGTGATGTGCATCGGCGGCTGCGACAAGAACATGCCCGGAAGCGTCATGGCCACGGGTGGTTCCACCAACGCAGTGGTTCACTACCTTCCCATCGCGTCCGCCGCGGAGGTGGAGTGGAGCATCGACGATTTCGAGCGCGTCCGCCAGAAGGTTCCGGTTCTTTGCAATCTGAAGCCCTCGGGCGAATACGTTGCAACCGATTTTCACCGGGCCGGCGGCGTGCCGCAGGTGCTGAAGATCCTGCTGAACCACGGCGTGCTGCACGGCGACTGTCTTACCATCACGGGCAAGACAATTGCCGAGGAGTTGGCGGCCACACCAGATGAGCCGGGGCGGGGTCAGGACGTGATCAGACCGTGGAGCGATCCGATGTACCCACAGGGGCACCTGGCGATACTGAAAGGCAACCTCTCCACCGAGGGCTGCGTGGCCAAGATCACCGGGTTGAAGCAACGCGCGATCACGGGTCCGGCGCGTGTCTTTGATTCGGAGCCGCAGGCGTTGGAGGCTATCCTGGCCAAAACAATCATGCCAGGGGACGTCGTCGTCATCCGCTACGAAGGACCCAAGGGCGGGCCGGGAATGCAGGAGATGCTCGCGCCGACCTCCGCGCTGATCGGCCAGGGCTTGGGCGAATCGGTGGGGCTGATCACCGATGGCCGCTTCTCCGGCGGCACTTGGGGAATGGTAGTGGGCCACGTCGCGCCCGAAGCCTATGTCGGCGGCACTATCGCGTTCGTGCGGGAGGGAGACTCGATCACGATCGACTCCGATCGGCGCCTGATTCAGCTCGACATATCGAATGAAGAGTTACAAGAGCGCCGCGCGGCATGGACGCAGCCTTCGCCGCGCTATACCCGCGGCGTGATGGCGAAGTACATCAAGCTCGTATCGACCGCAAGCAAGGGCGCCATCACCGATGGTTGAGACGCCGGAATTGAAGTCGCCGCGGTGGTCTTGATGTTGCCCGGCAGTCGCGGCGCGCGGGGATACCGATGATCGGCGTCGACATTCCGGGATTCGGATCGCTTCGCGTCGCGCATCTGGTGCTCGATTTCAATGGAACGCTCGCGGTCGATGGGAAGTTACTTCCAGGGGTGAAGTCGCGGCTGACCCGGCTCGCCTCCGACCTTCGTATTCACATAATCACTGCCGACACGTTCGGCAGGGCGCGGGCCGCCCTGAGCGGCGCGCCGTGGACGCTGACCGTGCTGGAAAGCGGATCCCAAGACCGCGCCAAAGCCGCCTACGTGCGGCGGCTCGGCCCGGCCCGCTGCGCATGCATCGGCAACGGCCGGAACGACAGGCTGATGCTCCGTAAAGCCACGCTCGGCATTGCCATCGTCCAGGCTGAAGGGGCCGCCACCGCGTCGATTCTCGATGCCGATATCGTGGTGAACGACGTGCGCGACGCACTCGACCTGCTGCTCGAGCCGGCGCGGCTCATTGCTACGCTGCGCGCATGACCGGCTACGTGGTCTCATCGCGTTCCACCACGTCGATCCCGAATTCGTGTTGCGCTGAAGAAGTTTGCGCGCTATATTGATTGTAGGGAGATGGCATACCTCCCGCAAGAATAACCGCCGTCTCGGCTGATGATGCCTACAGGATCCTCGCTTAAGGAGGCATGTGGGCATGAAAGTCCTCTCGCCTTTCGCTTCATATCCTGATTCTCCGGGTCATCGTTCCAGGCGAAACGCTGGAGGGCGCCGTGACCTCCCGCGCTGACCGTCCGTTCTGCTCGGACGTGACGGCCGTACTTGCCAATGAACATGCCTACGCGCTCAACGACAAATACCCGCTCAGCCCCGGACATCTGCTGCTCATTACCCGTCGACACATGGCGAGTTTTTTCGACACTTCCTCGGCGGAGCGATGCGCCCTGCTGGCGCTGCTGGTACAAGCGAAGACGCTGCTCGACGAAAAGTTCGCTCCACGAGGATACAACATCGGAGTGAACGTCGGCGAAACGGCCGGCCAGACGATCATGCACGTTCACGTGCATCTGATGCCACGCTACGCGGGCGACACGCCAGATCCGCGTGGGGGCGTTTCCAAGAGGTCGAGCCCGACTTGAAGCGCTTACGCGAATTCGCCGCCCCGGTAGCTGACCTGGCGTGAACATCATGTCCGACCAATTGGGGTATCGCGCTTGTCCGCTTTGCGAAACGTACGCGAACAGCGACGCCGGATATTTCGCTCGCGCATTCGGTGATCCGAAGCTCTTAGCGGCCACCGGCGAGGCCATTACAGATGCCCTCGGATTCTGCGCCCGGCACGGGGCGAAGCTTCTTTCTCAGGAGAGCTTGTCGATTGGGGACGGTGTAGTAGAGATGCTTCACGATACGATTCCCCGTCTCATGCTGCTGTTGAACGAAAAATATTTCCTCGAAAGCCAAGTACAACAAATCCTATTCGGAGCGGAACAAGCTTGCCCGGCCTGTACCTACGCGAATCGCGCAGTGGGGCGGCAATCGGCCCGTCTCGCGCGGCAGTATTCCATAGCAGAAAATCAGGCAAGTGCCGGCCATTCCCATGGACTTTGCGTCGGGCATTTCCAGTTGCTCGCGGCAGATCTCGCACCGGAGTCCCGTTTGGCCGGTCTAACGCAATATGCGGACGACTTGGGCCGGGTGGTGAGAAGAATGAAGGAGTTGCTCCGATCAGCGCGTAAAACCGAT
>Ga0209343_10005429_pt1 | contig 15478 bp, 11 predicted proteins | sample RifCSPlowO2_02_FD_184026 | JGI IMG/M metagenome (GOLD analysis project Ga0209343, IMG submission 184026) | Groundwater microbial communities from Rifle, Colorado - Rifle CSP2_plank lowO2_0.2 (SPAdes) (version 2) | ecosystem: Environmental > Aquatic > Deep subsurface > Groundwater | place... | reverse complement strand
TATTCTCGTCCATTACCAACCTCACGTGATCAAGAGGGCCATCTGGCCGCCAACAACTGTATATGTAGCCAGTATTATTCCACAGAGCAAGTCGCTCGCCTACCCCGCATCGGGTTTTTCTCCGCCCGCCAGTCGAATCAGCCCGTGTAACGCGGTTTCGACCGTTTGCCGACGCACCGCCTGACGGTCACCGGCAAACTGGCAGCGCTGGCTATACAGCTGTTCGCCGTCGCCCCAGGCCAGCCACACCGTGCCCACTGGCTTATCCAGCGAACCACCGTCGGGGCCGGCCACGCCGCTGACAGCCACGGCAAAACGGGCGCCGCTGTGCTGCTGGGCGCCACGCACCATGGCTTCGACTACCTCTTGGCTGACTGCGCCGACGCGTTCAAACAACTCGGCTGGCACGCCCAGCTGCAGGGTTTTCTGCCGGTTGGAATAGGTGACGTAACCGGCCTCGAACCAGGCCGAGCTGCCAGGAATGCGGGTGATGGCTTCAGCAATGCCGCCGCCGGTGCAGGACTCGGCGGTACTGACCTGAGCCTTGGCCAACAGCAACTGCTGCCCCAGTTCGGCCGCCAATTGCTCCAGGCGTTGTTCGCTAGGGTTCATACGCTCTCCGAAAAATTAATCTGCCGCCGGCGACTCATTCAGCAACTGGCTCAACACAGCACGCAGCTTGCCGGGTTTTACCGGTTTGTTCAGCAACGGCATGCCCAGACGCTGCAGGTCGCCACGGCATTCGTCGCTGCGGTCGGCGGTGATCATCACGGCGGCCAGCGGCTGGCCGTAATGCTCACGTAAAGCCTGCACCACCTGGCAACCGGTGACGCCATGGTCGAGGTGGAAGTCGGCCAAAATCAGATCCGGCGCGCGCCCCTGCAATACGTGCAAGGCTTCGGCCTGATCCACCGCCGTCAGCACCTCGCAACCCCACTGCTGGAGCAGCGCCGACATGCTGTGGAGGATGCTCAATTCGTTGTCGACCACCAGCAAGCGTCGGCCCGGCAAGGGGTCAGCCAGGCTGGCGCGCAATACCGGCAGCGCCGCCTGCGGCTCACGGGCCGGCGCCAGGGGGATGCGGATGCTGAACAGCGAGCCACGCCCCGGTTGCGAGCGCACCTCGATGGGGTAGTCGAGAATCCCGGCGATGCGCTCGACAATCGCCAGGCCCAGGCCCACGCCCTTGCGTTCGGCGGCGCGACCGACGTTGAGCTGGTTGAATTCGAGGAAGATATTTTGCAGCTGGTCCGCGGCAATCCCGCGACCGCTGTCGCACACCTGCACCCAGAGGAATTCGCCACGTTTGCGCACGCCCAGCAGCACCCCGCCGTGTTCGGTGTAGCGGCAGGCGTTACTGAGAAAGTTGCGCAAAATGCGCGTCAGCAGGCGCAGGTCGGTGCGCAGGCTGTAGTTGGGGATACGCGTGCGCAGGGCCAGCCCCGCTGCCTCGGCCACTGGCTGGAACTCGGACGCCAGCGGGCCGAGCAGCTCGCTCAAGGTGTAAACCTCTACATCCGGCTGGATCACCGCCTGATCCAGCCGGGCAATGTCCAGCAGATCGGTGAGCAGGTCTTCGGCGCCTTCCAAGGCCAGGTGGCTGCGCTCGACCAGGTGCTGCTCGGCGGCCGGCAACGCGCGCTCACGCAAGGTGGAGATCAACAGGCGCGCGGCGTTCAAGGGTTGCAGCAGGTCATGGCTGGCCGCCGCCAGGTATTTGTCCTTGCTGCGATTGGCTGCCTCGGCGGCATCGCGGGCTTCGCGCAGCGCCTGCTCGGTCAACTCGCGGGCAATGATCTGCTGCTGCAACTCCTGGTTGGCCTGCTCCAGCTCCGCCGTGCGGGCACTGACGCGCTGCTCCAGTTGTTCATTCAAGCTCTGCAGGCGCTGCTGGGCCTGCTTGCGCTCACTGATATCGGCAACAAAGCCTTCAAACAGCCCGGCCTCGTCAGGTTTGAGCAGCAAGTTCATCAGCACATGGATAATGCTGCCGTCGCGACGGCGCAGCTGGGTCTCGTAGCCAAACAGGCCCGGCTCTCGGGCCAGCACCGCGCGGATATGCTCAAGCTCGGCAGCACCGCCGACAAACAAGTGGGTGGCCAGGTCGCTCAGATCCCAGAGCACCTGCTGCGGGTCGTCATAGCCGAGCATGCGCGCCAGGGCCGGATTGGCGGTGCGCAGGCCTTCGCTCAGACTGGCCTGGAAGATGCCGTGTACCGCGTGCTCGAACAGCCACTTGTAGCGATTTCGCTCGGTTTCCAGCTCTTCCAGGCGGCTCAGCAGTTCCGGGTAATGGCTTTTGCGTGCGGAGTTGCTGCCCAGCCCCAGCAGGCCGGCAAGCGCCTCGTTGTCGCGCGGCAGCGGTGCATCGGCGGGCAAGGGCTCGGCGTCGTCAAAGCGCCTCGGCATACACGACCTCGACATCGCGCATGCTGGAGGCGCGCGGGTTGGTAAGAATGCACGGGTCCTCCATGGCGTGGCGCGACAGGAAGGGAATATCGGCAACCCGGACGCCGTGCAACTTGAGGGTGTCGTGAAAGCCCACGGATTGTTTGAAGGCAATCAGGTGATCGATCAGGCGCAGACGGATTTGCTCGTGGTTAAGGCCGCGCACGTCCAGCCCCAGGGCCTCGGCCACCATCCGAAAGCGCTCCGGCGCAGAGTGATAATTGAACGCCACCACATGCTCGACCAGCGCCGCGTTGCACATGCCGTGGGGCAAATCGAGGTAACCGCCCAAGCTGTGGGACATGGCATGCACGGCGCCGAGAATGGCGTTGGAGAACGCCAGGCCGGCCTGCATGCTGCCCAGCATGATCTTCTCGCGCAAGGCGATGTCCTGCGGGGTGGCGATCATCTGCACCAAGTTGCCGCCGATCAGGCGCATGGCCTCCAGGGCGTGGGTGTCGGTGAGCGGCCCGCTGCCGGTCGACACGAACGCCTCAATGGCATGCACCAGCGCATCGATGCCGGTACAGGCCGACAGGAACGGGTCCATGCTCAGGGTGGTTTCCGGGTCGATCAGCGACACGTCCGGCACCACCGCTTTGCTGACGATGGAGAACTTCATCCGCTCCTGCTGGTTGGAGATGATCACGAACTGCGACACGTCGGCCGAGGTGCCGGCGGTGGTCGGAATAAGGATCAGCGGTGGGCTGGGTACGCGGATGGTGTCCACCCCTTCGAACTCGAGAATGCTGCGGCCATGGGCGACCACGATGCCGATGCCCTTGGCACAGTCCATCGGGCTGCCGCCGCCGATGGCGACGATCACGTTGCAGTTGTTGGCGCGGTAGATTTCCGCGCCAAGCATCACTTCCTCAACCCGCGGGTTAGGCGACACGGCGGTGTACAGACAGTATTCGAGGTTCTGCGCCTGCAGGCTGGCTTCGACATCGGCGACCCAACCGGCAGCGACCACGCCGGGGTCGGACACCACCAGCACCTTGCGCGCGCCGAAGTTGCTCGCATAGTTGCCGACGTTATGCCGGCAACCGGCGCCGAAGATGATTTCTGGCGAGACAAATTTACGCAATTGGCTTAGAGCATGGCTCATACAACGGCCTGTTATTGTTGTTCGGAATGAATGCCCGCAAGCCTACTGGATTGGCCCCTGAATGTAATCCGCAGCAGACCGGCTGCGAGGCCAATCAGATCGACAACAACTGCCGATAGAAGCCCAGCTCGGCCTCCAGGGCATGGACCAGATGGGCGGCCTGGCGAAAGCCGTGACGCTCATCCGCGTAGCAATGATATTCCACCGCCACGCCGCGGCTGCGCAGGGCCGCCACCATGCGTTCGGTTTGTGCCGGCAGGACCACAGCGTCCAGGCCGCCCTGGAAGAAGATCAGCGGCGCCACGATGCGTTCGCTGTGCAGCAGCGGCGTGCGCGCCTGATAGCGCTCGGCATGCTGCTGCGGGTCGCCGAGCAGCCAGTCGAGGTAATCACCTTCAAACTTGTGGGTGCTGCGCCGCAGGCTTAGCGGGTCGCTGACACCGTAAAGGCTGGCGCCGCCGGCGAACATCCGACCAAAGGCCAAGGCACACAGGGTGGTGAAGCCGCCGGCACTGGCGCCACGGATAAACGCCCGCGCAGGGTCGATCCAACCCTGCTCGCTGAGATGACCAACCAGCGCCTCGGCATCCGCCACCTCGACCTCGCCCCAGGCGCCCTGCAAGCGCAGCCGGTAGGCGCGACCAAAGTTGCTGCTGCCGCGGTAGTTGAGGTCCGCCACGGCAAAGCCGCGCTGGGTCCAGAACTGGATGCGCGGGTCGAAGGTCGGGTAACAGGCCGAGGTCGGCCCGCCGTGGACAAACACCAACAGCGGTGGCTTGCTCGCCACCGGCCCACGGCAAGCCGGGTTGTGCGGCGGATAGAAAAAGCCATGGCATGTTTCACCGTCACTCGTCGCAAAGCGCAGCGCCTGTGGCCGCGATACCTGGGCAACTGGCAGCAGGCGCTCGCCACCGGCCAGCACCTGGCAGCGCTGACTGCGCCGGTCGATGGCCAGCACGGCGCTGAGACCATCGACGGCACCGGCAATCAGGTAGAAATACTCAGCATCCGCCGCCACTTGGCGAAAGCGGCTGTACTCGCGAGCCAACGGCAGCACAGCCGCGGCGCCCGACTCGGCGAGCACGGCAAAACCTGCCTCCCACCAGCTCAGCAGCAAGTGCCCATCGGCCAGCGGCAGGTAGTTGCGCGCGCCCAGTTGCCAGGGCGCGGCGGCGTGATCGGCAGCGGCACAGGCCAGCGCCTGCAATTGCCCGGTTTGATCCTCACGCCACGGCTGCCAGAAACCCTGGCGGTCACTGAGCACCAGCAAGCGACCGTGGTCATCGAAGCACGGCTGCTGCAAGGATTCATCCGCCGCCTGCCCGGCCAGCACCCGCACGTTCTGGCAGCGGCCGGTGTGGTCCAGCTCCGTGACGCACAAACGCGTCGCCAGCCAGGGCTGCTGCGGCCGATCCCACTCGATCCAGGCTAGGCGCTGGCCATCACCACTCAGGGTCGGCGCGGCGTAAAAGTCCGCGCCTTCGACCAGCACCTCGCGCGCGCCATCGGCCACGTGGATGCGCACCAGGCGATGCTGCACCGCCTCACGACCGTGCTGCTCCTCCAGCGCCAGCACGGCCTGCCGCTGCGGGTCGAACTGCAAATCGCCATAGCGACAATCCGCCCGCGCCGTCAGCGCCCGCGGCGGCGCAGCCAAGTCCTGCCAATACAGCTGCTGATCGGCTTCATTGACGAAGGCCACACCGCTGTCGCCGACACAGAAAGCGCCACCGCCGTATTCATACACCCGGCTGCGTAGGGAAAACCCCGCGGGCGTCAGGCACTGTGCCTCGCCAGCACGGCAGAGCCACAGACAGGTACGGCCATCGGCCGGATCGAACTGCGACCACAGCACCCCGCCCAACCCCACCCGCAGCTCGGCAAAGTCGCGACTGGCAGCAGCCGCATCAGCACTAGTCCAAGCACTCGGCCAGAAGCCGTAGGCCTGCGTCGAGTCCGGCATGCTTAGCCCTTGGCGATCAGCTGCGAGGCCTTGTCATTGCGGAACTGCAACGCCTGCGGCCCGGCGTGGGCCTGCTCGGCCTCCAGGCGCGCCTGCAGGATCACATCGTGATGGGGCGACTTGCTGCACACCGGGTCGGCATTGCTGGCATCGCCAGTGAGCATAAATGCCTGGCAGCGACAGCCGCCGAGGTCCTTGTGCTTTTCGTCGCAGGAGCGGCACGGCTCGGGCATCCAGTCGTCGCCACGAAAGCGGTTGAAGCCGAACGACTCATGCCAGATATGGCGGATGCTGTGCTCACGCACATTGGGAAACTGCACCGGCAATTGCCGCGCACTGTGGCACGGCAAGGCGGTGCCGTCCGGGGTGATGTCGAGAAACAGATTGCCCCAGCCGTTCATGCAGGTCTTGGGGCGCTCCTCGTAATAGTCCGGGGTGACGAAGATCAGCTTGCACGGGTGATTCTCCGCCGCCAGTTTGGCTCGCCACTCGTTGGTGATGCGCTCGGCGCGTTGCAGCTGCTCACGGGTCGGCAACAAGCCCGCACGGTTGAGTTCGGCCCAGCCGTAGAACTGACAGGTGGCCAGCTCGACGAAGTCGGCCTCCAGCTCCAGGCAAAGTTCGATAATCCGCTCGATGTTGTCGATATTGTGCCGATGGGTGACGAAGTTCAGCACCATCGGGTAGCCATGGGCCTTGACCGCGCGGGCCATGGCCAGCTTCTGGGCGAAGGCCTTCTTCGAGCCGGCCAGCAAGTTGTTGACCTCCTCGTCGGCGGCCTGAAAGCTGATCTGGATATGGTCCAGGCCCGCCTCGGCAAACTCGGCGATACGCGCTTCGGTGAGGCCGATGCCGGAGGTGATCAGGTTGGTGTAGTAGCCCAGATCGCGGGCGGCCTTGATCAGTTCGGCGAGGTCCTGGCGTACCAGCGGTTCACCACCGGAAAAGCCCAGTTGCGCAGCGCCCAACTCGCGGGCCTGACGGAACACCTCGATCCATTCGGCGGTGCTCAACTCCGCGCCCTGCTGGGCGAAGTCCAACGGATTGGAACAGTACGGGCACTGCAACGGGCAGCGATAGGTCAGCTCGGCCAACAGCCACAGCGGCGGCCCGGCTAACGGCACCTGGCGCTCGGCTTCAGTGGAGTTCGATCCAGAATTGAGCACTGGCTACCTCCATAAACGCCAGAATGTCTTCATCGATCCCCGGCACATTGGGGAAGCGCCCGCACAGTTCGCTGATGATCTGCGCCACGCTGTGCTGGCCATCGATCTGCTGGAGAATTTCCCCGGCGCTGTCGTTGAGTTTGATCATGCCTTCCGGGTAGAGCAGCACATGGCAGTTTTGCACCGGCTCCCACTGCAGGCGAAAGCCGCGACGCAGGCGCGGCACCTGCTCGACGGTGATCTCATTCATAAGGTAATCCCCCGGTGCCAGACGCGCGCCTGGGTCACCGTGTGGTACGGCGGGCGGTCCAGCTCGTAGGCCATGCTCATTGCGTCGAGCATGCTCCACAGCACATCCAGCTTGAACTGGAGAATTTCCAGCATGCGCTGCTGGGCCGCGAAGGTGGTGTAGTGCTGCAGGGTGATGCGCAGACCGTGCTCGACATCCCGGCGCGCTTCTTTCAGGCGTTTGCGAAAGTAGTCGTAGCCGCTGGCGTCGATCCAGGGGTAATGCTGCGGCCAGGCATCCAGGCGCGACTGGTGGATCTGCGGGGCGAACAGCTCGGTCAGCGAGCTGCTCGCGGCCTCCTGCCAACTGGCCCGACGGGCGAAATTAACGTACGCATCGACGGCAAAACGCACGCCCGGCAGCACCAGCTCATGGGACAACAACTGCTCGCGCGGCAAGCCCACGGCCTCGGCCAGGCGCAGCCAGGCTTCGATGCCGCCCTCCTCACCTGGAGCGCCGTCGTGATCGAGGATGCGTTGCACCCACTCGCGGCGGGTGTCGCGATCCGGGCAGTTGGCCATGATCGCCGCATCCTTGAGCGGAATACTCACCTGGTAGTAGAAGCGGTTGGCCACCCAGCCCTGGATCTGCGCACGGCTGGCCGTGCCCGCGTACATCGCCCGGTGGAACGGATGCTCGGTGTGGTAGTAGGCGCCCTTGGCGCGCAGCGCCTGCTCGAACTCGGCAGGGCTCATGGCGATCTGGCTCATGGCCGGGCTCCTTACAACTGAATGCTCATACCGTCCCACGCCACGTCGATGCCATGGGCGGCCAGCTCGGCACGCTCGGGCGAATCGACATCGAGGATCGGGTTGGTGTTGTTGATGTGAATAAGAATTTTGCGCGCGGCCGGCAGGCCGTCGAGCACCTCGATCATGCCGCCGGGGCCGCTCTGTGGCAGGTGACCCATCTCGCTGCCGAGCTTGTCGCCCACTTCGCAGACGCGCATCTCGTCGTCGCGCCAGAGGGTGCCGTCCACCAGCAGGCAATCGGCGCGACCCATCCAGGCCAGCAGTTCAGCGTCGACCTGGCCCAGGCCCGGCGCGTAGAACAGGCTACCGCCCGTGCGCAGGTCTTCGATAAACAGGCCTATATTGTCGCCGGGGTGCGGGTTGCCACGGTGCGGCGAATACGGCGGCGCACTGCTGCGCAGGGCAATGGCGGTAAAACGCAAATTGGGGCAGACCGGGATCTGGAACGGCGTGCCGCCCAGCTCGATCAGGTTGTGCTGCAGGCCGCCGTTCCAGTGGCTGAGCATGGGAAACAGGGGGAAGCCGCTGCTGAGGTCCTGATGCACCATCTCGGTACACCAGACCTGGTGCGGACAGCCTTCACGCAGGGTCAGCAGGCCGGTGGTGTGATCGATCTGACTGTCCAGCAGGATGATCGCGCCAATGGCCGTGTCGCGCAGTTTGCGCGCCGGCTGCAGGGCCGGGAACGACTCCAGCTGGGCACGGATGTCCGGCGAAGCATTGCACAGAATCCAATCCACACCGTTGTCGCTGAGGGCAATCGAAGACTGGCTGCGCGGCTGCGCGCGCACGCTGCCGTCACGGGCACCGCGGCAGTTGCGGCAATTGCAGTTCCACTGGGGAAAGCCGCCACCGGCGGCGGAACCGAGAATCTGGATATGCATGGTGAATTCCGGGTGAGATGCCCCGGCAGGGCCGGGGCAAAGCGGATCAACGATTGGCGAAGTACATGGTGACTTCGAAACCAATGCGCATATCGGTGAAGGCGGGTTTAGTCCACATGGCGCGGTCCTCTTCTTGTACAACCGGCGAATTCCGGTAGTGCTAGTTATGCGCCTGCCGGGCCAGAGACAGAATGGTACTTTGGGAGGATGCCGGGCTGGCATTGGTAGGAATCGGCCACAGGCTGGCAGGTGCACGGCGTTAGCCCGGATGCAATCCGGAGCATGTTCACCATAGCAGCCGATCCCGGATTGCATCCGGGCTACGCGCCTGGCTTGTGCACCAAAAGCTTCGCGGTCAAGACCGCTCCCACAAGTCTCTCAGGCGCCTCGGTCCCCCGGTCCCGTCAGGAGGCCGAGTGCAGGTGCTGTGCAGAGGGACGTTTGGAATGGATGCCAAACGAGGAACGATGGGCCAGGGATGGCCCACCGTTACGACCCTCGGAACAGCGCCGGAGCGAGGGGAGTTTCGTGCAGCGAAACCCGGATGCCAGGTGCGCTTTCTCTTTGGTTACTTTCTCTTTCGCGCAAGCAAAGAGAAAGTGACTCGGCGTAAAGCCGAAACCGGTAGTTGCCAGGGGCACAAAAATAACGACCACCGCACCAATAAAAAACGCGGCCGAAGCCGCGTTGCGATATGAGCGAGGTGGCCGACAGCGCCAGAGGCACGTCGGAACCCCCACCGGAGGGCATCGCATAATCAGGCCGGCGCGCCGGAGTGAACGCGCCGGACGGTTTGTTTAAAAGAAGCCCAGCGGATTGATGTCGTAGCTCACCAGCAGGTTCTTGGTCTGCTGGTAGTGGTCGAGCATCATCTTGTGGGTTTCGCGACCGACGCCGGACTTTTTGTAGCCACCAAACGCGGCGTGGGCCGGGTATAGGTGGTAGCAGTTGGTCCACACACGACCGGCCTTGATCGCCCGACCCATGCGGTAGGCGCGGTTGATATCGCGGGTCCACAGACCGGCACCCAGGCCGAACTCGGTGTCATTGGCAATCGCCAGGGCTTCGGCTTCGTCTTTGAAGGTGGTCACGCCGACCACCGGGCCAAAGATTTCTTCCTGGAACACACGCATCTTGTTGTGGCCCTTGATCAGGGTCGGCTGGATGTAATAACCGCTGCCCAGATTGCCTTCCAGACGCTCGACGGCGCCGCCGGTAAGGATCTGCGCGCCCTCGGCCTGGGCGATGTCCATGTACGAGAGGATCTTCTCGAACTGCTGTTGCGACGCCTGGGCGCCGACCATGGTTTCGGTGTCCAGCGGGTTGCCACGTTTGATCTGCTTGATCTTCTTCATCACCTCGACCATGAAGGCGTCGTAGATCGACTCCTGCACCAGGGCGCGGGACGGGCAAGTGCACACTTCACCCTGGTTGAAGAAGGCCAGCACCAGGCCTTCGGCGGCCTTCTCGATAAAGGCCGGCTCGGCTTGCATGATGTCTTCGAAGAAGATGTTCGGCGACTTGCCGCCCAGCTCCACGGTGCTCGGAATGATGTTCTCGGCGGCGCACTTGAGGATGTGCGAACCGACCGGGGTCGAACCGGTGAAGGCGATCTTGGCGATGCGCTTGCTGGTGGCCAAGGCTTCGCCGGCTTCGCGGCCGAAACCTTGCACCACGTTGAGCACGCCCGGCGGCAGCAGGTCGCCGATGATTTCCATCAGCACGGTGATCGACAGCGGGGTTTGCTCGGCTGGCTTGAGCACGATGCAGTTGCCGGCGGCCAGGGCCGGAGCCAGTTTCCAGGCGCCCATCAGCAGCGGGAAGTTCCACGGAATGATCTGCCCGACCACGCCCAGGGGCTCGTGGAAGTGATAGGCGGCGGTGTGTTCGTTGATCTCGGCGGCGCCGCCTTCCTGCGCGCGGATGCAGCCGGCGTAGTAACGGAAGTGGTCAGCGGCCAGCGGCACGTCAGCGTTGAGGGTTTCGCGCACGGCCTTGCCGTTGTCCCAGGTTTCGGCCACGGCCAGCAGTTCGAGGTTAGCCTCGATGCGGTCGGCAATCTTCAGCAGCACCAGGGCGCGGTCTTGCACGCTGGTCTTGCCCCAGGCATCGGCGGCGGCATGGGCGGCGTCCAGGGCCAGCTCGATATCGGCGGCGTCCGAGCGCGGGAACTCACCAATCAGCGAGGCATCCACCGGGCTGGTGTTGCTGAAGTACTGGCCGTTAACCGGAGCGACAAACGCGCCGTTGATGTAGTTACCGTAGCGCGGCTTGAGGGTAAGGATGGAGCCTGCGGAACCGGGTTGTGGGTAGATCATGATCATGGCCTCTGTGCTGGTCGTACCTGTCCGGGGTTCGCGGCAGGTGATGGGTCGATCTTTGCAGCCGCTCTGCCCCGGCGGTATGCGCCCATGGCATAAATGGCTTAGTTCTTTGGTACTGGATGCTTTCAGGGCTGCGCCTGGCGCCCTGCTCGGCTGGCGCTAACGCCCCAGCGTAGTTCAACGTCGCGCCGGCATACGCACCGAGCGCGAGGCCGTGTCTGCCACTGGCTCGGGTTTGTAACCCAGGCGCAGGCCACCCCAATGGCGGCCCTTGACCATGATCGGCACCGACAGGTCGTGCATCAGCTCGCCGGTGTCACGGGTATAGGTCTGCAACAGCAACGCCTGCTGATGGCTGCCGCAGCGGGCGCCGGTGCGGTCGTTGAACAGGCGCTTGCTGCGGCTATGGATCACGTCGTGCTCGCGGTTGCCGGTGGGCTTGGCGCTGAACGCCTGGTTATGGGTCGGCACGTAGCCATCCGGGGTGCAGGCGATGGCAAACACCAGCCCCTCGTGACGGCTCAGCAGCGGCTCCTGCAGGGCCGGCAAGGTCTTGTCGGTGTAGTCGTCGAAGCGACTGCGGTACTGCTGCGGCCAGGTGTTGGCGATGGCCTGGTAATCACGGTCGAGCAGGTCCTCCAGGCGGATGCGACCACACTCGATATCAGCCTCGAACTGCGCGGCAATCGCCTGGGCGCCTTCGCGGGCCAGGTCCAGCACGCGCTGGTGGTAGTCATCCAGGGCCACCGCCGCCAGGCGCTCGCTGATCTGTTCGGCCTGCCCTTCCAGGCGTTCGGCAGCCGCGCCAAGGCGGCGGGTATGGGCATCGCTCTGCGCCAGGTCGCCGCGCATCTGCTCCACCGCACCGAACAGGCTGCCGAGCTGGTCGCGGTTGTTGTGTGCACCCTGGGCGATCTCACCGATCTGCGTCGCCACGCCCTGGGCCAGCTCGGCGATCTGCTCCAGGCCGCCGCCGGCCTGTTCGACCGCGCCAACACTGATGTGCAGGTCGCTGGCCAACTGCTGGATCTGCTCGACCACCGCCGCCGTCTGTTGCTGGATATCGGCAACCATCTGTCCGACTTCCTCGGTGGCGCTGGCGGTGCGCCCGGCCAGGCCACGGACCTCGTCGGCGACCACGGCAAAGCCGCGGCCGTATTCGCCGGCCCGCGCCGCCTCAATGGCGGCATTCAGGGCCAGCAGGTTGGTCTGACTGGCAATCGACTGGATCACCTGAGTGACGCGCTGGATGTCCTCGCTGCGCTTGCTCAGGGTTTCAATCAACACCTGGCTGGCACTGGCGCGCTGGCTGAGCTGGTGCATGCGGGCGATGGTTTGCTGCACCACGGCCAGGCCCTCATCGCTGCTCTGGCGGACCTGTAAGGCGGCACCGGCGGTCTGCTGGCTGAGTAGCGAGGTCTGCTCCTCGGTGGCGATCATGTTTTGCGCATTGCCGACGATGCTGTCGGCGGCCTGCAGCTGCGAGCGCAGGCGTTCGCCCAACTGCTTGACCGCATAGGCCACCTCGGCGGCCGACAGGGCATTTTGCGTGGTGGTTTGCGACAGCTCGCGGCTGAGCTGACTGATCTGCAGGGCGTCCACCGCGCCAGCCGACTCAGTCGCCGCCGGGCGCACCAGCAACACGGGCAACCACACCAGCAGCGCGGCCGGCAACAACGCCAGCAGCAGGCTCAGCTGACCGCCCGCCAGGGCCCACAACAACAGCGCCAACCCCAGGCTTTGCAGGACAGCGACCCAGGCAGCAGGCAAACGGCTAGGAGACATGGCAAACCTCGACAACGGAAAAATTGACTCAACGGTCATTTAGCAACGTCACCCGGCATAGGGCTATCACTCAATGGTCGTAGAGCGGCGGCGCTTTGGTCGCAGGTGCCGACAGCTCAAAACCGTAGGATGGTGTTGAGCGCAGCGATACCCATCCTACGAGCTAGATCTGTGGGAGCGGTCTTGACCGCGAAAGCTGTGCTGCGTTTAGGGCTAGCAGAAACGCCAAAAGGCCGGCAATGCCGACCTTCTGGGTTGTAACGCGAGTGGTGCGCTGCCGCTAAAGCCTTAGTGTTTGGCCACCAAGTCTTTCGGCAGCTTGAAGGTCCAGAGCATGCCGCCCTGGTTGAAGTTCTTCACCCGCTTGGCCACTTCGCCGCCCCACAGCGGCACCGCGCCGCCCCAGCCAGACAGAACCGAGACATACTGCTCGCCGTCCATTTCCCAGGTAACCGGGGAGCCGAGTACGCCGGAGCCGGTCTGGAATTCCCAGACCTTGTCGCCGGTCTTGGCGTTGAAGGCCTGCAGGAAGCCCTCAGGATTGCCGGTGAACACCAGGTTGCCCTTGGTGGTCATTACCCCGCCCCACAGCGGCGCGAAGTTCTTCTGGCGCCAGACTTCCTTGCCAGTCTTCGGGTCGATGGCGCGCAGCACGCCGATGTAATCCTCGTTCAGCGGCTTGATGGTGAAGCCGGCACCCAGGTAGGCCGCGCCCTTCTTGTAGGCGATGTCTTCGTTCCAGATGTCCATGCCCCACTCGTTGGACGGTACATAGAACAGGCCAGTGTCCTGGCTGTAGGCCATCGGCATCCAGTTTTTCGCACCGAGGAAGGCCGGTGCAGAGAACACGCTCTTGCCCTTGTTGGCCGCTGCCGGGGAGCCCGGACGGTTGCTGTCGTCGTAGATCGGCCGACCGTTCTTATCCAGGCCCTTGGCCCAGGTGATCTTGTCGACAAACGGGAAGCCACGAATGAACTTGCCGTTGGTGCGATCCAGTACGTAGAAGAAGCCGTTACGGTCAGCGGTGGCTGCGGCCTTGATGGTCTTGCCGCCTTCCTGATAGTTGAACGACACCAGCTCGTTCACCCCGTCGAAGTCCCAGCCGTCGTGCGGCGTGGTCTGGAAGTGCCATTTGATGGTGCCGTCATCCGGGTTGAGGGCCAGACGCGAGGACGAGAACAGGTTGTCGCCAGGGCGCAGGTGCGAGTTCCACGGCGCCGGGTTACCGGTGCCGAACAGCAGCAGGTTGGTTTCCGGATCGTAGTAACCGCCCAGCCACGGTGCCGCGCCGCCGGTTTTCCACAGATCGCCGGGCCAGGTCTTGCCGGCTTCGCCGCCGGAGATGCCGTTCTCAACCGGCTTGCCGTCCTTGTAGACGTAACCCATGTGGCCTTCCACGGTTGGGCGGGTCCACAGCAGGGCGCCGTTTTTCGGGTCATAGGCTTCAATCTTGCCGACCACACCAAACTCACCGCCGGACACACCCGTGATCAGCTTGCCGTTAACCACCAGCGGTGCCGCGGTGATCGAGTAGCCCGCTTTATGGTCAGCAACGCTTTTGCGCCACACCACCTTGCCGGTGTCTTTGTTCAAGGCCACCAGCTTGGCGTCGAGGGTGCCGAAAATCACCAGATCGCCGTACAGGGCCACGCCGCGGTTGATCACGTCACAGCACGGACGAATGTCGTCCGGCAGGCGGGCGTCGTACTGCCAGAGTTCCTTGCCGGTGCGCGCATCCACGGCAAACACCCGCGAGTAGGAGGCGGTGACGTACATCACGCCGTCCTTGATCAGCGGCTGGGCCTGCTGGCCGCGCTGCTTTTCGCCACCGAATGACAGGGTCCATACCGGACGCAGGTCCTTGATGTTGTCGGTGTTGAGGGTCGTCAGCGGGCTGTAGCGCTGACCCTGCAGGCCCATGCCGTTGGTGACGATCTGATCGGTGGTTTTCACATCATCGAGAATTTCCTGGTCAGTAACAGCCCAGGCGGATACGGCAGGCAAAAGCATGGCAGCGCACAGTGCGGTGAGCACGAATGGCTGGCGAAGACCGGTAGGTTTCATTGCGGCGACCTCTGCAGGGTAATTGTTGTCACCGGGAATTTTTCCCGGCCTGGGGCAGATTCTTGGCCGCCAGGCCCTTGCCAACAATTACTCGCAGGGTCGATTTCCCTCATCCGTTGGTAGCAGTACTCGCTTCGCAGCATGCCAGCCCTGGGGTGACCCGGAGGATGGGTTGAGCGCAGCGATACCCATTAATGCCCACGAAAAAGCCCCCATTACAGACTTAAGTGCCAGCCCGGCCACCTGAAAAGAGCATACCCAGCGCCCCCGCCGCATTGGACAGTGACGCCCCCGCTCCGGAGAAAGCCCCATGGCCCGCCTCATGCTGTTTTGCTGTCTGCTACTCAACTGCCTCGGCGTGCGCCTGCTGGCCGAACCGATCCGCATCGGCCTCAACTACCCGCACAGCGGCAACTACCAGGCCGAGGGCCTGGAGCTGCATCGCGGCGCCCTGCTGGCCGTGGCGGCCATCAACCGCGAGGGTGGTGTGCTCGGCCAGCCGCTGCAATTGCTGGCCCGCGACAGCGCCTCCAAGGCCGAAACCGCGCGAGCCAACGTCGACGCCTTCGCCGCACAAGGTGTACAGATGATCTTCGGCGGTGCCACCAGCGAGGAGGCGATCGCCGCAGGCCAGCGCGCCCACGATCTCGGCCTGCTGTATTTCGCCACCTTGAGCTATGCCGACGAAGTCACTG
>Ga0209343_10005426_pt1 | contig 15484 bp, 12 predicted proteins | sample RifCSPlowO2_02_FD_184026 | JGI IMG/M metagenome (GOLD analysis project Ga0209343, IMG submission 184026) | Groundwater microbial communities from Rifle, Colorado - Rifle CSP2_plank lowO2_0.2 (SPAdes) (version 2) | ecosystem: Environmental > Aquatic > Deep subsurface > Groundwater | place... | reverse complement strand
TGACGGTCATCTACGTGCTGTGCACGCTCGCGCTCGGCCTGCTGATCTCGACCGTCTCCAACACGCAGCAGCAGGCGATGATGACCGCCATGTTCTTCTTCATGATGCCGATGATCTACCTCTCCGGCTTCATCTTCCCGATCGAGAACATGCCCGCGGTGATCCGGCCGGTGACGTACCTGATCCCGCTGCGGTACTTCCTGGTGATCGTTCGGGGGATCTTCCTGAAGGGGATCGGGCTGAACCTGTTGTGGCCCCAGGCGGCGGCGCTTGCCACTTGGGGGATCGTCGTGCTCGCGCTGGCCGTCGCGCGCAGCCGCAAGCGCGCGGCTTGAGCCTCAGGCGGTCATCGAGCTGACCGACGAAGGGAGCGACGAACGCTCCATCCTCGAGCGAATCTCGAATCATCCTCGAGCCGGAGGCCAGCGCCGGCGAAACTCTTCGATGGATCGGGCGCATAATGACCGCAGGCCAGGGAGCTTCGGAGGACCGTATGGATTGGCGCACGAGGATTGTCGCGAACCCGGATGTGCTGGTCGGGAAGCCCGTCATCAAGGGCACCCGCATCAGCGTCGAGCTGGTTTTGGACCTCCTGACCGGCGGCTACACGCCGGCCCAGATCATCGAGCAGTACGACCATCTGACCGTTGAGGACATCCACGCCTGTCTCGCGTACGCGACTGAAGTCATCCGGTCCGAGCGCGTCTACGCCGTGAAGAGCTAGCTCGAACATGCGTTTCCGTGATCAGGCCGGTCACCTACCCGATTCCGCTGCGCTACTTCCTCGGTCTAAGGCCATCCCACTTTGCCTCGATGATCCGTGGTTTCACGCTTGTGTTATTTCGTCAACAAAAGGCGACTGAGCAGGAGTAATCGCAGCCGGCCTAATCCCACTTCGCACTTGATATGGCGCAGGAAGTGTACTTGAATGTTCGCATGGCCTATGGATACGACGTCGAATTTCGCGAGCGCGTCGTCGCGGTTCATGCCGCGGGCAAGGGCGGCGCGCACAGTTTGGCGGATTTGTTTGGCATCGGGTACCGCACCGTGCAACGCTGGCTCGCCCGACGGCGCGAGACGGGTTCGGTGGCCCCGGCCCTCCGCAGCGGGGGCTGGAAATCAGCGATCGACACGGCGTTGCTCACGGCGCTGATTCGCGAGGTGCCCGATTCGACCGCCGCCGAGTTGTGCGCCGAGTACAACCGGCGCGTCGGCCGTGGCCAGCGCGCCAGCGTGTGGGCGATTGGGCGCCCGCGGCAGCGGCTCGGGTTTGTGTGTCAAAAAACGGCCGCGGCCAAGTGAAGTGGGATCGGCCCGATGTCGCCGCGAAGCGGAAAGCGTTCCTCCGCTGGATGAAGCGCATCGACCCGCGACGCCTGGTGTTCATCGATGAATCGGGTGCGAATCTCGCCATGGGACGGTCGCACGCGTGGGTGCTGCCGGGCGAAGAATACGTGGAGCCGCGGCCGATGAACTGGGGGGACAACTTGAGCCTGATCGGCGCGGTGCGCCTCGGCGGCTGGGTCGCGTTGGGCACGCAGTGGGAAGCCGTCAAGGCCACAGATTTCATCGCCTGGGTTCGCGATCGCCTCGCGCCCCGCCTGCGCCCCGGCGATATCGTACTGCTCGACAATCTGCGCGCTCACAAGGCGCCGGCGGTCGCGGACCTCATCGCACGGCGCGGCGCCATCCTCAAGCTCTTGCCGCCCTATTCGCCCGATTTCAATCCGATCGAAGCGGTGTGGGCGCTGGTCAAGAAATACATTCGGGCCTTCGCGCCGCGTACCGCTCCCGCCCTGCGACGCGTCGCGCGCGCCGCTCGCCACGCCGTCGACAGCTATCATTGTCATCAGTTCTTTGCCCGCGCCGGGTACGTCACATCAAGCGCATGAAGGGATTAGGCGAAGCGCGTTCGAGAGATCGGCATATTCGGGCAGTCGGTGGGACCGCCTGCTCGCGAAAGTAGCTGCGGCAGAAGGACTTGTTCTTCGATGCGCTGTCTCGCGCGCTCTTGGGTAATGTTCTGGGCCACCACTGACGGGGTCGAAGTAGGCCGATCGGTCTCTACTTGTTCAGCGTCTTCTGCAGAAGCCAGCTATAGCGTGCAAGAACTTGGTGCCGTCGTCCGGTCAGATGCTACGTGCGAAAACCTCCCGCACTTGCACAGGGGGCATCGGTGTCCGATACAGTTTTCGGACCAGGGACCATTGTTTCTCACCTGACACCTGTTTCAGCGCCGTCAGGAACGCTTCTTTGGCCGGCGCGTAGACGTACTGATAGCTTCTGAACAACGGGTGCTTGGTGCGATCGCGCAGCTCTCTCTCTATCGTCTCCTCGGAAGTGAACAACAGCCGCTGCTTAGCGTACGGCCGTGCGGCGTCCAACCCTCGATCGTTGGCCAGGATGTGCACGTTGTTCAACACCATCAGGTTGTACCTGTGCAGTTCCCTCACGACCTCAGATTTTTTCTCCAGCCTCGTCTTCTCGACCTTACTCTGATCGTCCGGCAGGAAGTGGGCGACGCTCTCCGCCAACCCTTCGAGCAGGAACTGATCGGGAAAGTGCACGGTCAGGATACCGAAAAAGCCGGAGATCTCCCGCCGTCGGACGGCCCTTTGCCACAGCGCCATTTGCACGGCGTGGCCGCAGTACTCGTGAAGCACGAGGATCTCGACAGCTCCCTGATACCAGACGTGCCGCTCGTGGACGTTGATGCGCAGCGTGATCGGCTGACCGGCCGCAATGTTCCCTGATATCCAGTTCTTCCAATAGGCGTCTTCTCGAGCGAACTCGACAGCGATGGACGATGCATCGAGCGTCGTATCGATATGTGTGCACAAACGTGCCAGCCACTTGTCGCAAAAGTATTCAAACTGCCGTTTCAGGTTCTCTCCAGTGCCCGTTTGAAACTCCTGCTGAAACAGTTCGAAGCCTTTCCGCGAGAACGGAATGGGGGCAGGCAAGCCGAGCTTTCTATCTTTATCGCTGAGCAGTGCTTTCAGCCGGGATTCGGATTCTTTGATACGCGTTTCCTCGATGGGCATGGGCTCGATCCCCATGGTCTCGAGCACATAGTCTCGCAGGGGCACCGGCGAACCATCTTGAACAGCGCGCAGGTAGGCGGCGGATGCCGCAAGCCTGGCGCGAACAAAATCGAAGGCAGGACCCACCATTCCGCTAACCGCCGCCCTCAGGCGCTGCAACTCCTCGACCACCGCGGCACGGCTCTCGAACACCGGCGCTTCGTCCGCGTCCGCGAGATCGAAGTCGATCACCGAGCCAAGAAACGTGCTGCGCTCGAGGTAATCCCAGCCTCGATAGAACCTGACCAACTGGCGGTCGAGTTCAGGAGGTAACGTGAGTGCCATGATTTACGGCGTCCCGTTCGTCATGAGTCTCCGCGGACGGTGGTTCCTCCGCCGTGCTCGCAGCGCGCGGTCCCCGTCAAACGGCGAGTCGCCAGGTCATGAGGTACATGTCCTTAGTGTTGGAACAGGTAGCCTGGTACACGTATCGAGTGCTGCCTCCGTCGGTTTTGTTTACACGAGGAGATGTCGGGAGCTGCCTGAGGTCTCCGTCGTCGGCAATCAGATAGAACGCGTGATCCAGAGGCTCCGCCGAGAATGATACTTCGGAGACCAGGCGCTCGACCGGGCGCTCGTGAAGGCACGGGAATACCCAGTAGTCTTCGATCAGGCGCACCGATCCAGGGCACCTGCACCACCAGTCGATGGTGACCAACTCTCCGGGCTTTACGGCCCGACCCTTGAATCCGATCTTCACGCGGAAAGTCCGCCGGTCCGATGACGGTATCGCGGAAATCGCCGCATCGGACGTTTCGCCATCGATCGTCAGCCGCGCTTTCGCCTGCAGGTCACTGAACTCAACAGGCGCGTCCGACGCGATCACCCGGACGAGATCGAACAACGGATCGACGCTCACGTTGACAAGTTCCTCGTGGAGCAACAGCTCGGCGTCGGGCCGATCGACTGTGACCGTCCGGTGAAGGAGCTTGGGCTGAAATGCCTTGTCCAGCGTGTCTGATGACGCTTCGCTGAGCCGTTTGACACTTTCGAACATGGCGGTGCGGTTCGTGCGTACGGGTAGGGCTTTGACCGGGCCGCCACTCGTCGTCGATACGGGCGGCGACGTCACCGTCTGCGCGACCAGCTTCGCAAACTTGCCTAACTCCTGATTCAAGAATCTGATCAGGAACTCGTGGCTGACGTGAGTCAGGCTGTCAGGTTTGGCGATCGAGAAGTGATCGGTGTTTGGAAGGAGACGAGGCTGACCAAAGTAGCGGCCAGCCGATAGCTCGGACACGACTTTTCTTCGGTTGGGTAACCACGCATCGAGCCACTCCGGGAGTCGTCTGCGCAGAATGAAATAGTGTTCGTACGCCTCTGCCCCGATCAGGTTGAGGCTGCGATTGTTCACCAAATCCTTAAAGCGTCCGTCCAGATCCTCCAGGCTTTCGCCACCCCACTGCAGTTGCAGGCCGAGCTGCTGATTATAGAATCTCGCGAGCGGCTCTAGCTTGTTCGCATAGATCGATCCGAGCGACGGTGATGCCAACAGCACCAGCCCTATTACCTTGGACTTGAACTCCTCCCGATGGCGCTCGAGAATGTATCTGGCAACGATGCCCCCGGTGCTGTGGCAGACAAACACGAGATTGCGTTTGTCCAATGGCGGTGGCTCAAGCGTTTCAGTCGTCCGTTGCAACGCGTCAAGCACCTCGCGTGCGACCTTCGACAATGACAAATCGCCCGCACTGATGGCGGTGGTGTACCCTCCGAGGAAAATCGACGGCGTCTGCAACCGCCGGTCGGCCGCCAGCAAATCGGGCCAGTACGTTGTTCGTGCCGCGTCGCGAGGATCCTGATACCTCCAGCAGGATGCGCTATCCGAGAAAATGCCATGAATGAAGATGAGAACGGTGTCGGCATCGTTCAGAACGTACCAGGCGGCATTCGAGCGACCGTGGCGTTCGGGCGCCGCGACGACCCTCACTTGTGGTCCTCCTTGAACTGACATCAGTCCTGATCAGTCCTCATCGTTTCGAGCGCGGCGCGCTCCACCATCGGAACCGCGTTCCGATACCTCTTCAGCGCTTCTTCCCGGCTTTCTTCTTCTTGCCGCCTTTTCTGCCGACTCCGCCTCCCATGAAACCTCCTCGATGTTAAACGGTCGAGTGACATCTTGACTGGATGAGTGTGCCCGATTATGTGCCAACCCACCCTGCTGTCAAGATCGAAATCCTACATTCTGAGATGAGCCAATGAACTGGCCATTGTGGACAACCAATTGGCCGGTAGACGCTCACTCCCTCGATCGGCGTTGACAGTTCGAACCCTGTATAACCGCTCGATCGGACGCCGCAGCGTCCAGCCTTAGCTCCCTTTCTTGGTATGCGAGCTTCGGCTGGCAAGTCGTTGGGGCCTGCGTACTTCGGCCCACACGTCGTCGACCCCCCCGACGCGCGCGGCCATCGTCCTCATCGTGAACGTCCCGCCACCGACTTTCCCGTTCGATCTCCTCCAACGTGCAGGGCGCGGACACCGGCGCGCATCTGGCTTGGCGCGTACCGTGTGTAGGCTGCGGCGAACGTCGCGCTGTAGCCGTCCCTCCGGTGTCGGCGACGATGTGGTCGCAACGGTCAAGCCTTGTGGAACTCCTGCGTGAGGTGCGCCCGATCGTTCTTGACGAGGAGCGTCCAAACGGCGTGCGCGAACGCCGCCACGTCGCCCATTCTCGCTTTCCCGTCGAACGAGATGAGGATGTGGAAGCCTTTCGAGCCCGGCGTCTTCGCCCTGCTTGGAAGGCCCAGCCATTGGGTTGAGGAGTCAGCTTGCAACGAGCTACGCCCAAACGGGGGGGTTAGGTCTCGTGAAACGCCGATCTGGCGATCAACCCCGGTCCTGAGGGCCATGCGTGAACCGCAGCCGGCTACCGCAGCCTTCAGGCCGACCTTCAGTCTCTATCTGACCCCGTCAATAATGGCTGCCAAGTTGTCCATGCTTGGATTGGTTCGCCCGCGTAATCTGCGTGCCCTCGTGCGCCAGGTAGGCCGATCGCCTGGCGCTCCGCGGCGGGACACTTATCAACAAGAGCAACGGCTCATTGAAGATGTCACATAGTGCCCGGCAGATGATCAGATCTCTGTTCGACCTGGAGTGGATCTGGCCACGGTGTCGCGGCCGTGCACTCCTGGATGTACGCGGTCGGGATCACGCATCGATCTCCAGCGCCACGTTGAGGCTCAGTTTCCAGGTCGGCTCTTCACGCGACTTGTCGGCGCGCCTCCCGAGGGCCGCGAGTCGTTTCACCGATGGGTCCAGGGGCTTCAGCGACTTCGCCACCCTGGTGAATGGACGCAGGGCGGATGCCTGACGCGCGTGACCGAAGTGCTCGAGCAGATAGCCCAGACGCCTCGCGGTCGAGTTTTCATAGGCGGCGGCCGCCCGTGCGAGCCTCCGAGGATCAGCGCGCGCGCCGATGTCGTGGACGATCTGCGCCGCGCCGTTCAGGCCGGCGGCCTGATGGAAGTACCGCACGGCGTCCAGAAGGACGAGCTCGATGCCCGCGACCTTTGCGAATCCGGCGTCGGTTTTCAGCTGTTCGAGCCACGGGGCCTGGTTGGTCTTCGCGAACACCCGAGGAGTCTGGTAAACGAACTGAATGCGCTGTCGACCGATGGTGATGAAGCGGATCTGTTTCGGGACGATGACCTGAAACACCTGGGCGGCCTGGTGCGAGGCGCCGTGAAACGCCGCCGCGCGAAGAAGCGAGATCCGGTAGTCCACTCCCAGGTGACGCATCAGCGGATCAATCCACCGCGCGGGGTCCGGAGCGCCCGCCGCGCGATCCTCGGGCCGAACGATGAGATAGAAGCCTCGTTTGGGGCGGATGAGGCGACGTTTTCTGATCAGTCGAGCGGCGGCGGCCGCGAACGCGGTCGGCGACTGTTCCAGGGCCTTCATGGCCTCTGCCTTGACCAGATACCCGCGCCCTCGCGCTAGTTGGTCGTCGAGGTAGGTGTCGAGGAGCTTCACGCCCCAAGTATATGCGAAAAACGACTAGAATGGCGTGATTATGAATATGAATGGGGCAGTCACCTGCGGCAGTCGACTCAAAACCACGGCCGTCCGTTATCATCTGGAGCCGTGGCCCTCTCCGAAGCCGACACGCGCGCGAAGCTGATCGACCCCGCGATCCACGCGTGCGGATGGTCGGAGGACATGATCTGCCGCGAAACCACCCTCGGCGCCGTCGAGATCATCGCCGGCAAGGCGCGTCGCCGCTCGGGCGGGCGCACCGACTACACGCTCCGCGTTCGCGTCAGCACCGAGGCGCAACCGGTCGCCGTCGCACTGCTCGAAGCGAAGAAAGACACCCTGCCGCCCGGGTATGGCCTGGACCAGGTGAAGGGCTACCTTGCCGCCTCGCGGCACAACGTCCAGTTCGTGTTCTCGTCGAATGGCTATCTGTTCGTGGAGTTCGAGCGCTCGACCGGCATGACGAGCGCGCCGCGGCCGCTGTCTGAGTTCCCGTCGCCCGCGGATCTTCGCGCGCGCTACGAGAAGATTATGGGCTTCTCGCTCGAAGAACCCGTCGCCAAGCCGCTCCTTACGAGGTACGCGGGCGGCGAGGGCCAGCGGCGATATTTCCAGGACGCGGCCATCCGAGCGGTATTGGAGAAGGTCGCGCAGAGCGCCGCGCAGGGCCGACAACCGCGCGCGCTGCTGTCGCTCGCCACGGGCACGGGCAAGACATTCATCGCGTGTCACCTGCTGAAGCGGATCGCCGACGCGGGCCAGCTCAGGCGAGCGCTCTTCCTCTGCGACCGCGACGAGTTACGCACCCAGGGCCTCAAGGCGATGCAAGGCGTCTTCGGCGCCGACGCGGCCGAGGTGTACGAGGAAGACGGAGGACGGAACCACGCGAGGAACGCCCGCGTGCACGTCGCCACTTACCAGACGCTCGGCATCGATCGCGAGGACGGCGACTCCTCGTTCCTGTTGCGCCACTACCCGGAGAATTACTTCTCGCACATCGTCATCGACGAGTGCCACCGCTCCGCCTGGGGGAAATGGTCCATCGTTCTCACGCGTAACCCGAACGCCGTGCAGATCGGACTCACCGCGACGCCGCGTCAGATCGAATGTGATGAGCACACGAGGGAGGCACAGGCGGACGCCGAAGTGACCGCTGACAACATCAAGTACTTCGGCGAGCCGGTGTACGAGTACGGCCTGGCGCAGGCAATGGAGGACGGCTATCTCGCGGCGTGCGAAATCCAGCTCGCCCAGGTGAACCTCGACGCTACGGGACTCACCGCGGCCGACATCATCGCTCGCAATCCACGCAACGCGAACACCGGCCAGCCGCTTAGCGCGGCTGAAATTGCCGCGGTGTACGAGAAGACCGATTTCGAAACTAACCTCCTGCTGCCAGACCGGGTCAACGCGATGTGCTACGACCTGTTTTCTCAACTCCTCGCCAGCGATCCGGAGCGCGGTCCGCTCCAGAAGACCATCATCTTCTGCGCCCGCGACCGGCATGCGGACGATGTGGCGGCGGCGATGAACAATCTGTATGCGCAGTGGTGCAACCTGAAGGGAGTCGCGCGAAGGGATCCCTACGCGTTCAAGTGCACCGCAGCCGGCTACGGCAACGACGCCCTGCCGGATTTCCGGGGCTCAGCTTCATCGCACTTCATCGCGGCGACGGTGGAACTGCTCACGACCGGCGTGGACGTGCCAGGCGTGCGAAACATAGCGTTCTTCCGCTACATGAAGAGCCCGATTTCGTTCTACCAGATGATCGGCCGCGGCACGCGCATCGACGAACCGACCGGCAAGTTGATGTTCACGGTGTACGACGACACCGGGGCGACGCGGTTGTTCGGCGGGGCCCTCGTCTCGCACCCAAAGGGACCTGAAGGACCGGAGGGACCGCCGGGCCCAGGAGGCGATGGTCCGGAGCCCCCACCGCCGATTCCGCCCGCCGTCGTCGACGGCTTCGAGGTGACGCTGAACAGTCTCGGTCAGTTCATCGTCGCTCCCGTCGGTGGCCAGGCGATGCCCGTCGCGATCGACGACTACAGGGCCGGCCTCTCGGCGCGGCTCATTGCAGAGTGCCCGACGCTCGAGGAGTTCCGCGCGCGGTGGGTGAATCCGCCCGACCGTGGGGAGATGATCGAGTTAATCGTCGGCGCGGGCTACTCGCCGAGCGTGCTGCGGATGGTCGAGCACATGGACGACTACGACCTGTACGACGTGCTGGCCGATCTCGCGTACCGCCTCGCGCCACGGACGCGCGAAAGCCGCACCCTGGCGTTCCGCTACAAGCACGCGTCGTGGCTGGCCGCGATGCCGCTGCCCGCGACCCGAGCCATCGAAGCGATCGCAGACCAGTTCACGATCGCAGGAACTGAAGGGCTCGAGAGCCCTCTCATCTGGCAAACGCCGGAGGTCGTCGCTGCCGGCGGGCTCCAGGCGCTCGCGGCAGCGGGCGAGCCGCGGACAATTCTGCGTGAAACCAAGGAAAGGATGTTCGCGGCGTGAGCCCGCCGACGGCACGATTAGTCTCTCTTGGCGATTGCTGCCGCGTAGTCAACGGTACAACACCGCGTGCCGGTGTGCCCTCTCACTGGGTTGGTGACATCGTTTGGGTAACGCCAACCGACCTTGGCAAACTCGGTGGAGTGTACATCGGTAGGTCAGCTCGAATGATCAGCCAGAATGCACTGGACTCCCATAACTTGACGCTTTGTCCTGCGGGATCAGTCGTCCTCTCTTCTCGGGCTCCGATCGGCCACCTCGGCATCGCCAGTGTTCCGCTCTGTACCAACCAGGGATGCAAGACGCTCGTGCCGCTTGAAGGTGTGAAATCCGAATACCTGTTCTACAGCCTACTCCGCGTTATTCCGGAACTGAGAGCGATGGGCAGCGGAGCAACTTTTGCCGAGATCTCAAAGTCCCAAGTTGAAGGCTTCAAGATTCCCCTCCCGACGCTGGCGGAGCAAGACCAGATCGCAGCCGCGCTCGCGCGGGCGCTGGCAGTCGTAGACGCCGCTCGACGCGCCGCCGAAGACCGCCTCGCCGCTGCCGAGGCTCTTCCGCCCGCCTATCTCCGTGGCGTTTTCGAGACGGCGGACGCGAGCCGATGGAGTGAGTTTACACTTGGCGCTCTTGTCCGAAGTCCGATCCGAACGGGAATCTCAAAGCCAGGCAGCCCGACCTCAAACAAGCGTTGCCTCACATTGTCCGCCGTGCGGGGACGCACACTCCTCCTGGAGGCAAGCAAGCCCGTTGATGTCAACGACTCCGACGCCGAAGGTAACTGGCTCCAACCGGGCTGCTTCTATGTCGTTCGCGGAAACGGAAATCGTGAACTGGTGGGGCGAGGCGCGTTTGCACCAGACACCCTGCGCGACCGGATGCTGTTCCCCGATCTGCTGTTCCAACTGGATCTGAGCGAGGCCGTCGATCCAATATTTTTTTGGCACTTGTGGTGCAGCGCACCTGTCCGGCGAGAGATCGAGGCACGCGCGCGCACCGCGGCGGGCATTTACAAGATCAACACGTCGAATCTCGCTTCTCTTCCACTACGACTTCCCGCTATCGCTGAACAGCGCCTCATTGCCTACGATCTCTCGTTGCGTGTTGAAGCCGCCGACTCCATCCTCGCCAGATGTCGCGAAGAACTGGCGGCGATCGAGGCGATTCCGACCTCGCTGCTGCGGGCGGCGTTCAACGGAGGCTCATAGACCCGTGCCTCGAAAGACAGACGCGGCGCCGCCACGTGCGAAGACGAACGGCAAGAAGTTCGCGACACAACAGTCGGTGGACCTCGCCATCAAGTCAATCTGCGACATCATGCGTCGCGGCAATGTCGCGAGCGCGCTGCAGTACGTCCCCGAGTTGACGTGGATCCTCTTTCTCCGCATCCTCGACGAAACCGAAGATCGCGAAGAACATGAAGCCGACGCGGTCGGTGCATCCTACGCCTCGTCGCTCAAGAAACCCTACCGCTGGAAAGACTGGGCAGCCCCGCCCGAATCGGCAAACGCGAAGGTGAACAAGCGCAAAGAACTGGAAGAGTCGAGCACCAATGAGTTCAAGAAATTCGTAAACGACGAACTCATTCCGTATCTCAAGAAGCTGAAGGACAGACCGAACGCTACGGCGCGCCAGAAGGTGATCTCTGAGATCATGTCCGGCGTCGAAAAGACGCGGATCGATACCCAGAGGAATCTGCTGGACGTGCTCGACAAGGTCCACGAGATCACAAACGAAGGCATCGACCCGACGCACGTCTTCGCGCTGAGCCAAATCTACGAAGGCCTGCTGCTGAAGATGGGCGAGAAAGGCTCGGACGCGGGGCAGTTCTTCACTCCGCGCGAGGTGATCCGGGCCATGGTGCGCGGCATCGCCCCGAAGCTCGGCGAGACGGTGTACGACCCCTGCTGCGGCACCGGCGGCTTCCTCGCGCAGGCGGCCGAGTATATGAAACCGAAGACCGGCGCGAAGGTCTCGGGGGCCGCGATCGCGCAGCTGAGGCGCGAGACGTTCTGGGGCCGCGAGAAGGAGAACCTGATCTATCCGATTGGACTCGCCAACCTGATCCTGCACGGCATCGACCGCCCGAACATCTGGCATGGCAACACGCTCACCGGCGACGAAGTCTACGGCGGGTTGTTCGCGGGGGCGCCCACGCAGTTCGATGTCATCCTCACCAATCCGCCCTTTGGTGGCAAGGAGAACAAACAGGCTCAGACGAGCTCCGACTACAAAACCAGCGCGACGCAAGTGCTTTTCCTCCAGCACATCATCCGCGCTCTGAAACACGGCGGGCGATGCGGCATGGTCATCGACGAAGGCGTGCTGTTCCGCACGAATGAAGACGCATTCGTCAAGACCAAGCGCAAGCTCACCGACGAGTGCGACCTCTGGTGCATCCTTTCGCTCCCCGGCGGGGTCTTCAGCGCGGCCGGCGCGGGCGTGAAGACGAACCTGCTGTTCTTTACCAAGGGCAAGCCGACCGAGAGGATCTGGTACTACGACCTGTCGGATGTGAAGGTCGGCAAGAAGACGCCCCTCACGCTGAAGCACTTCGAGGATTTTGCGAGGAAGCTCGCCACGCGCGAAGACTCCGAACGTTCATGGGCCATTGACCTGTCGGCACGCAGAGCGGAAGCTGCGGCTGACGCGCAGCGCTTCAGAGACATCGCTCGAGCCAAGTCCCAGGAAGCCGGACGGATCAAGGACCGCGTTGGCGAATTGAAGAAAGCCAGGCCGCGCGACGAGGCGGCCATCGCGGACGCCGACGCGAGGGTTAAGGGCCTTCTCAAGGAGTCGCGAGAGGCAACGAACAAGGCCGAAGGCATCGAGAACGCGGTCTACGATCTCAAGGCGGTAAACCCGCACCGCAAGGCCGACGTCGATCAACGCACCCCAGCCGAGCTACTGGACCTGATTGAAGCCAAGGGGCGGGAGGTGGCGGAAGCTCTTGCAGCCTTGAGGGCTCTGACAAGCGCCCGTTAACGGTATGTTTCCCGATTTCGCTAAAGTCAAGCGTAGAGCCAATCGCGATCTCCTTCGATGGGTCGAGACGCAGGTGCCGCAACTGTCGCCTTTGATTCAGGGCGTCGCTACGCTGCAGCAACACGAGGGCGAGATCGGAAAACTGGTCAGAAGCGACGGGTCCGAAGCAACTCTGGATTATCCAAAGTCCGAATTCAAGTTGGAACTCAGCCGGGAGGAGATGCGCCGGTTCGACCAGCGCGCGATCCAGGAAAAGCTCTTAACCCTCGCGAAGGAAATCGGTGGAGCACAGGTGAAGCAAATGTTGAAGGTTGTCGGCGAGGCCGCGGATTCGGTCGGGAACGTGGTCCATGCAGGAGGCGAACTCACGCCCGACACGTTTTTCGAGCTGTTTCGTCGCGTTCAGATGGACTTCGATCCGAAGACTCTTGAGCCGAAGCCCGGCTTAATGTTTGTCATGCACCCGGATACCGCCGCCAAGATCGTTCCCAAGGTCAAAGAGTGGGAGAAGGATCCGGCATTTGATGCGGAGTACAAACGAATAGTCAGCCAGAATCGAGAGGCATGGCGTGATCGAGAGGCTAATCGAAAACTGGCTTGCTAGCTCCGGCGAGCGTGGTTATGAGACTCCATTTGCTCAGGTGCTCGCTGCAGAGGAACACCGAATCCTGCAGGGCCCAGTGCATCACCCCTTCGAGCACGGAAAGGACATCCTGACGATTTCGCCGAGCGGCGAGCTTCAGGCTTATCAGCTGAAAGGACCAGGTCTCACGAACCTGGAAGAGTTTGAGAAGATTCAGGCACAGCTGATGGCCTTAGCTGGTACCGCGATCGCCCATCCCTCGGTGACACCACCGCGCCGCGCGGATCGGGTGTTTCTTGTTACCAACGCGACGCTCACGCCTCCGGTCCGTGATCGCCTGGAGAAATTCAACGCAGGCAATGTCCCCTTGGGGTGGCCACCGATCGAGCCGATCGAGCGCGAACAGCTACTGGCGCGATTTGTCGCAGCACACGGTCAGTACCTGCCGCAGAGTCTGACGGACGTCCGCTCGTTGCTCGAACTCTACTACAGTGATCCCAGCGAGCTGTTTCCCGTGAAGTCCTTCTCCCGGTTCCTGGATGGCGTGTTGCCCTTTCCACCTCAAGCTGCCTCGATGCCCGAGTGTCGGCGGGCTGTCGCAAGCGCTACCTTGCTTACCGCGTACGCGGCATCCAGTTGGGAGAGAGCGGAAAACCACTTGTGTGTCGCACAGGCGTGGCTGACCGCGTGCGTGGCACTGCTTCGTTTCGCGGCGGTTCGCGGGCTCGGTGAGAATGTCTGGCGGCCATCGTACGAGCTGGCACTCGAATCGGCGCGAACGATGATCGCGTCGCTGTCGAAAGAGGCGGCGGACGCTCCCGATCTTGTTGTCCCCGACGTGATGGACGGGACGGTCTATCCATCGAGGGCGCTGTTGATCTGTGGCTTTCTCGGCGCCTACCTGATCTCAGAACGGACTTTGATTGACGCCGACCGCTCGACAATAGCGCAGGTGGAGACAGTGCTCAGACGTGAATCCAAGCACGTGAGGTTGGCAGGCGAGGCGGATGTCCCGGCGTTCTTGATGGTGGCCTGTGCGTTGGGACAAATCGGCGAGATCCCCGCGGCGGAGGGGATGGTCCTGTCGCTCGCGCGCACGCTCTCGAAAGCGAATCAGCGACATTCTCAAGCGGCGCTGGCCGACCCGTATCACGATACGGAACAGGTCCTCCTTCACCAGATTGGCGCCGACAGCGACCTCGATGGGGAGCAATTCGACGGTCGCGCCTACATGCTGCACATCGCGATCGAGTGGCTCGCGCGGCGCCTGTGGCGCCAACACTTGGCGAGCATGTGGTCTGACATCACACATGTGGAGTTCTGCGAGTTTCGACCGTCGCGCCCTGATTGTTACCTGGCGGTTTCGGATGACCAAGGCACGTTGGTAATGTGGCAGGCGGGGCAGCCGCAGAGTTGGGCCGCCCTCCTTGCGCAGGCACGGGAACTGGATCGATCGAAGCTGCCTGATGTGCTCTGGGCACGCCGCGAGCTCATCCCCTATTTGCCGCTCCTATTCCCCTACCGTCTCACATCGACCCTGGCGAGCGCGATCGACACGATCGCGGCAACCCCACAAGCCTGACGGGACTTTCGCGCGAAGTGCCGACGTTCCTGAAAAAGCAACGGGTGATCACCTGCGGGGTGCCCGCGCGCTTCGAGGGGTCGCGCAATTTCCGCGTGATCGCGGTCGTCACGACCACCGCCGAGATCGATCCGTATCTGGAGCGCGGCACCGCGTGGCTCGCCGTGTCGATTTCGCCTCGCTACGGGACCGACGTCGCGGCGCATCGTCCCGTGACCGTGCAACTGGTCGCGGATGGGACCGACGCGAATTCCACAACGGTGGCGCTCGGGTACGCGACCGGGCTGCTCGGTGGCTATGCGCAGGAGCTGGTCGAGCGCGCCACCGGGTCGGCCGGCGGGCCCGCCTCGCGCGGCGGCGGCATCGACGCCCGGGTGCGCGTCTGGTTCAACCCGCAGCTCGAAAGCCGGTTCTTCATGATCCCCGGCGTCCTCGCGCTCGTGCTGCTCGTCGTCACGGGCAACCTGTCCTCGATGGCGATCGTGCGCGAGAAGGAGCTCGGCACGCTCGAGCAACTGAACGTCACACCGCTGCGGCGATGGGAACTCATCGTCGGCAAGCTGTTGCCGTACGGCCTGATCGGGATGGTGGACGTGCTGCTCGTCGTGGCGGTGGCCGTCTTGTGGTTCGAGGTCCCGCTGCGCGGCAGCTTCTTCCTGCTCTTCGCGTTGACGGTCATCTACGTGCTGTGCACGCTCGCGCTCGGCCTGCTGATCTCGACCGTCTCCAACACGCAGCAGCAGGCGATGATGACCGCCATGTTCTTCT
>Ga0209343_10005424_pt1 | contig 15487 bp, 16 predicted proteins | sample RifCSPlowO2_02_FD_184026 | JGI IMG/M metagenome (GOLD analysis project Ga0209343, IMG submission 184026) | Groundwater microbial communities from Rifle, Colorado - Rifle CSP2_plank lowO2_0.2 (SPAdes) (version 2) | ecosystem: Environmental > Aquatic > Deep subsurface > Groundwater | place... | reverse complement strand
ATCGCTCAGGGTATGACCCGTTTGACACTCGGTGCGGTCAACGTGGCTTCGGGCCGAATGCGCTACTTTGACAGCCGCGACGATGCCGTTGGCCTTGAGCATGTGATGGCCTCCGGTGCGTTGCCACCCGCTTTCCCAGCCATAGAAATTGACGGTGAGTATTATTGGGATGGTGGTATCTATTCCAATACCCCGCTCGAAGTGGTGATGGACGACAAACCGCGCCGTGACGCGGTGATTTTTGCCGCCCAGTTGTGGCAGCAGGAAGACGAACTGCCCAATACCGTGGCCAAGGTGATGAGCCGATTGAAAGACATCCAGTATTCAAGCCGGGCTGAGAGCCACACCGCGCGCCAGCAACAGATTCACCACCTGCGCCACGTGGTGCGCGAGCTGGGACGACTCATGCCCCCGGCGCTGCGCGCCACGCTTGAAGCCAAGGAGCTGATGGATTGGGGCTGTGGCACTGTGATGCATATCCTGCCCATGCAGGCCCCGGCTGTGGAAGGCGAAGACCACACCAAAGACCTTGACTTCACGCCTGGCGGCATCCGGGCACGCTGGGATGCGGGGCGAGAGTTTGCAAAGCGCAAAATTGCAGAAGCGCCATGGAACGATGCGTATGACCCGGTCATGGGCATCGTGGTGCACGCATAGCGTGGGGTCGCATCATGCGTTTCCCAACCCTGATCTTGCTGACGCTATTAACTGCGGCTGCAATGCTGCCAGCAAGCGCTCAGGAGATGAATGGTTTTGACCTCAAAAACTCACTGATTCCACGGGCGCAAATTTACGCCGGTGGCCCAGCCAAAGATGGGATTCCTGCCATCGACAAACCGAAATTTCTACCGGCCGAGGCCGCGTCGTTCATGCAAGCGGGTGACAACGTGCTGGGTCTGATGCGCAACAACATCGCGCGGGCCTATCCGATACGCATCCTGAACTGGCACGAGGTGGTGAATGACCGCTTGGGCCATGACGCAGTCGCCGTCACGTTTTGTCCGCTGTGTGGCACCGGCGTGGTCTTTGACAGCCGGGTCAATGGCCGTGTGCTGAGCTTCGGGGTTTCCGGTCTGCTCTACAACAACGACGTGCTGTTGTATGACCGGCAGACCCAGTCGTTATGGTCGCAATTGCTCGGGCGGGCCATCAGCGGGCCCTTGAAGGGACAGCGCCTGACCATGCTGCCAGTGATCCACACCACCTGGGCCGATTGGCGCGTAAGACACCCCACAACCCAGATTCTTTCTACCGATACGGGCAAGGTTCGACCCTACGAACGTGATGCCTACCCCGGTTACGACAACTCTGAAGAGATTATTTTTCCGCTTGAATTTCGCTCTGCCGGGTATCACCCCAAGGAGCGCGTGCTGGGTGTCAGATTGGGTAACTTGACCAAGGCTTATCCGTTTGTCGAGTTGGGCAAAACATCGGGGGTGGTGTCAGATCAGATGGGTGGCACGGCGCTGACCATCCGCTTTGACCGCCAGTCTCTGCGCGCCACTGCCTACAGCGCGGATGGGCAGCAGATCGCGGCGGTGGTCGGGTACTGGTTTGCCTGGTACGCCTTTCATCCAAAAACCGAGGTTTTTCGCGCCGCAGAGCAGCATTTGCCGTGACGGTTCCCAGCGGCGCCTTTAACGATAGGAAAAGTATGTCTTCACATTACCGTCTTGCGGGCCTGACATGTTGTTCAATACGATGTCCATCCGAGCGCGCCTGATCCTGGCGTTTGCAGTTTTGCTCGGACTGCTGTTTGCGGTTGCGGCGGTGTCGTTGCAGCGGCTTGAAGGCTTGACGGCCACCACGCAAGAGATCGTCAATGTCCAGGCGCGCCGAGCGCTGCTGGCCCAACGCATCAACCAGCACGCACAGACCGAGGCCATTGTTTTGCTCAATCTGTTGCAAACCCCAGAGCGTGGCCCCCGGGTGCTGCTGTACGCTGCACTGGACGAAGAGATCGCGGCATCTGCCAAAGCGGTTAGTGATCTCGATCAGACCAGACTGACGGCGGATGTTCAAAATGAAATTGATCACGTGACCGATTTGCGCCAGCGCTACGGCGTGTTGTTGCAGGAGACGGTTGAATTGATCGAACTTGAAGGCACGGCCAAAGCGCATGCTTACTTTGAGGACCGGACGCACAGGGTACTCAATACGCTGCTGTTTGACACCCGGGCCCTGGAAGCGCACTTGCAGCAAATGATGCAGTCGGAGCTGGAGCAGCTCCGGCAGTCTGGCGCGCAGGCAAGACAACTGGCCATTCTGTTGGTCGCCAGCGCGCTGGTCGCAGGGGCTGTGTTGGCGTGGTTCATTGCCCGTGGCATTGTGATACCCGTGCGCAAGGCGGTGTCGGTGGCCCAGAGCATCGCCAGTGGCAACTATGTTATGGATGTGCCAGTCGGCCAGCGCGATGAAATCGGGGCCTTGCTGCGCGCACTGCGTGTCATGCGCGACAGCATCGCCAGTCGCGAAGCCAAGATTCTGCGGCTGGCGTATGTGGATACCCTGACCGATTTGCCCAATCGAACGCGTTTCATGGAATTGTTTGAGGCATGTTCCGGCGAAGGTGGCGGCGCGTTGGTGTTGCTCGATATCAACCGCTTTGCGCCGATCAACGATGCTTTGGGGCACATGGTTGGCGACCGTCTGTTGTGCGAGATTGCCGTGCGCATTCAGCAAGCCGCTGGAACCTCCAACCTGGTGGCTCGGCTGTGGGCCGACCAGTACGCCTTGCTACTGCGCGGTGCCGATCAGGCCACGGCGGCGACGCAGATGCATCAAATCATCGAAGCGGTACGCGCGCCCATCATGATCGAGGGTCAGCGCCTGGACATTGATGCCAGCGCGGGTGTTGCCCTCTACCCGCAGGATGGCGCAAACACAACCACCTTGCTGCGGCGTGCTGGCCTGGCACTCAATTGCGCCAAGCGGCGCCATGACAGTGTGGCATTTGGATCGGAATGGGATGATGAACCGGCTCATGCACAACTCTCTTTGATTGGTGAGATGCGCGAGGCGCTGGTGCGGGGCGAGTTTGTCATCTACTACCAACCCAAGTTGAACCTGGCGCAACACAAAATTACCGCCACGGAAGCCCTGATTCGCTGGCAGCATCCGGTCCGGGGCATGATCCTGCCCATGCAATTTATCCCCTTTGCTGAGCAGACCGGCTTCATACGCGAGATTACCCCCTGGGTGCTGCGCCAAGTGATCGCAGATGCAGCGCAATGGCATCGCAACGGCCTGACGGTCGTGCCGTCGGCCAACCTGTCCGCGCTGGATCTGTTGAATCATGCGCTGGTCATGAATATCCAGCATCTGGTAACGCAATCCGGTTTGCCAGTTGGTCAACTGTGTCTGGAAATTACCGAAAGCGCCCTGATGGACCAGCCCGAGTTGGCGCTCCAACATCTCCATGAACTGTCGGCGTTTGGTTTGAAGCTTTCGATTGACGACTACGGAACGGGTCAGTCTTCTCTGGCCTACGTCAAGACCTTACCCGTGAATGAGTTAAAGATCGATCGTGCCTTTGTGACCGGGTTGGATGTGACACCCAAGAACGCAGCCATCGTCCGTTCGACTATTCTTTTATGTCAGGAATTGGGTCTTTCGGTGGTCGCCGAAGGGGCCGAAACGGCTGAAGAACTTGCCTGGCTCACGCGTAACCACTGTGACCTGGTGCAAGGGTATGTTATCGCCAAGCCCATGCCACTCAATGAGTTCATCGCCTGGGTCGAAAAATTTAACCAAGCATAGGGAAAAACAATGACTTCATTCGACTATCAACTTTTCGTCATCGGCGGTGGCTCAGGGGGTGTGCGCGCCGCCAGGATCGCCTCGGGTTTGGGTGCACGCGTGGCCATTGCAGAAAACTTTCGCTACGGCGGCACCTGTGTCATTCGCGGCTGCGTGCCGAAAAAACTGCTGGTTTACGCGGCCCACTTCGCAGAAGATTTTGCCGATGCCCAAGGCTTTGGCTGGACGGTGCCACCGGCCGAATTTTCCTGGCCCAAGCTGATTGAAGCCAAAAACAGGGAAATCACCCGCCTGAGCAGCGTCTACGAAGAAAATCTGCTGGGCTCCAACGTCGCGGTCATGCATGGCGCGGCGCGTCTGGTCGATGCGCACACCGTGGCGGTCAACGGGCAGCAGCTCACGGCTGAGCACATCCTGATCGCCACCGGCGGCACGCCTTTTGTGCCTCAGATTCCAGGCATTGAGCACGCCATCACCTCTAACGAGGTGTTTGATTTGCCGCAGTTGCCCCAGCGTGTGCTTATCGTTGGCGGTGGCTACATCGCAGTGGAATTCGCGGGCATCCTCAATGGATTGGGAGCGCAGGTCACCCTCTGCTACCGGGGTGAGCAGGTGCTGCGCGGTTTTGATGACGACGTGCGCGCGCACCTGCACGACGAGATGGTCAAGAAAGGTATCACTGTGCTGTTGCACCAAGACGTGGCGCAGATTGACAAATTGGCCAATGGCAGCCTGTCTGTGGGTCTGACAGGTGCACAAGCTTCAAACCTTGTTGTGGATGCCGTGTTGTACGCCACCGGCCGGGTGCCCAACACCGAAGGCTTGGGCCTGGCTGAGGTGGGGGTGGTCTTGGATAGTGCGGGTGGTGTCATGGTGGATGCCTTTGGCCAAAGCAATATCGCCAGCATTCACGCGGTGGGCGATGTTACCAACCGCATTGCGCTCACACCGGTGGCTATTCGCGAAGGGGCGGCGCTGGCCAACACCTTGTTTGGCCCGACCCGCATCAGTGCAGACCTGACCACCGTGCCCTCAGCCGTGTTCAGCCAGCCGCCCATCGGCACCGTGGGGCTGACCGAAACGCAGGCGCTGGCGCAGTATGGCGAAATCGATATCTACAGCAGCAAGTTCCGCAGCATGCGCCACAGCCTGTCCGGGCGCGACGAGCGCACGCTGGTTAAACTGATTGTCGACAGGGCCAGCCAGCGCGTGCTGGGGGCGCACATGGTGGGCGCCGACGCGCCCGAGATCATTCAGGGCCTGGCCATTGCGATCCGTATGGGTGCGACCAAAGCCGATTTTGATGCCACGGTAGCGCTGCACCCCTCAGCGGCTGAAGAGTTTGTGACTTTGCGTGAAAAAATCACCCGACAACGATATGAATAACATCCTCACGTCCGACCAATTGGAAATCATCAAAGGCTTGATGCAAGTCCCGGCAACGATTTCGCCCAAGTATTTTTACGACGCGAAGGGCTCCGCGCTGTTCGAGGACATTACCCGCCTGCAGGCGTATTACCCGACACGTACCGAGCACGCCATCATGAGCATCCATGCGCCAGAGATTGCGCGCCGGGTCGGTGCAAGCTGCGCCTTGATTGAACTGGGTGCAGGCAATTGCCAAAAGGCCAAAGCCTTATGCGAGCTGATTAAGCCGGCGCATTTTGTTGCCGTCGACATATCTGAAGCGTTTTTGCACGACGCCGTAGCCAGGATGCGATTGACCTTCCCGGACATCGAAATCCAGGCGATTGCTGCTGATCTGACCGCGGACATCTTGTTGCCAGCCAGTCTGCCGGCGCAACGCCGCCTGGTGTTCTACCCCGGTTCATCCATCGGCAATTTTGACCCACCGCAGGCGCTGGCCTTGATGTCTCGTATACGTGGCCTGATCGCAGACGATGGCGCGCTTCTGATTGGTGTTGATCTGGTTAAAGACGAAGCGGTGCTCAATGCCGCCTACGATGATGGTGAAGGTGTGACAGCCGCCTTCAACCTCAATGTGTTGGACCATGTCAACCGACTGATTGGCTCTGACTTTGATACGAGCCAGTGGCAACACCGGGCATTTTTCAACGCAGATCAGTCCCGCATTGAGATGCATCTGGAGGCGAAGGCCAACCAGCTCATACATTGGCGCCACGGTGCACGCAGCTTTGCCCGTGGTGAGCGCATTCATACCGAAAACAGCTACAAATACCGGGTTGAGGATTTCGTCGAGCTTCTGGAACGTGCGGGATTGCCTCAAACGCAAGTCTGGACCGACGAGCACGCATGGTTTGCCGTTGTTCTTGCCCGTCCCTGAGCCGGGCCATGGAACCCGCAGGACGTTTAAGCGTCGGGCACTTCTACCACCTGAACGCCGCGCCAAAACGCGACGTAACCGGCAATGTTGCTGGCCGCTGCTGTAGGCGAGGGGTAATACCAGGCGGCATCCTTGTTGATCTGATCACCCACCACCACGTGGCAGTAGCTGGCCTCACCCTTCCAGGGGCAGGCGCTGTGGGTGGCGCTAGGTTGGAAATACTGCATGTTCAGACTGCCTACAGGAAAGTAGCGATTGCCTTCGACGGTTTCAAATGTTTTGGTTTGGGCAATCACGGTGTTTTGCCAGATGGCTTGGATCATGGGAGTCTCCGATTGAAGTGTGTCGTTGTTACGCCCAACTACAGGGCAGTTGCTAACAAACCTTAGTCTCTCCGGGTAATGTTTTTCTTACAGGGGGGCGAAGCAAATCGATTCACGTTCCATCGAAACTTTATATGCTTTTTTGCCATCTAGCCCTCGTTCTACATGGGTCAGTAGCTATTAAAATAGTAGCGTTTTAGAGTCCGTGGACTGCAAGCGATCCGGGCGGGGCAGACGACTGGTCCAGCGGCGTGCCTGTCTTTGTGCCTTTCTAATCGGCGGCTTGCAAGTACCCAGTCCAGAACCGGAAACTGGGGCAAGAACAGCGCTTATTTTTTGGGGCCGCCAAAATTGCTGGCTTGTGAGCAAGAACAGGTCGGATGGCGAGATGGATTTTTGCCTGAATAGGCTGCTGCGATTGTAAGAAATAGCGGATACCAGCGACTAATGCCAAAGAAGGCAAGGCGTTTACATCTCGCGGAGCAAAACGCTCAATGAATCAATGGATGGCGGCGCCTCCCACCATGTGGGCACCTTGCCAATTTGACTTGAACAGGAAACCCATAAGCATGAACCAATCACTGGTCGGCATCATGGGGGGCAGCGGCCTCTACCAGATGGATGCATTGCAAGACGCGCAGGAGCATGTGATGTGCACGCCGTTCGGCGCGCCCTCGGATGTGCTGGTCACTGGCCGCGTGCATGGCGTGTCGGTGGCGTTTTTGGCTCGACATGCCCGTGGCCACCGCCTGCTGCCCGGTGAGGTGCCCTACCGCGCCAACATCCATGCCATGAAGCAACTGGGCGTGCGTTACCTGTTGTCGGTGTCGGCTGTGGGCTCGTTGCGAGAGGACTTCAAACCGTTAGACATGGTGCTGCCCGACCAGTTCATTGACCTGACCAAGCGCCGTGAAAGCAGTTTTTTCGGCCAGGGTGCCGTCGCCCATGTGTCGATGGCGCAGCCGGTGTGCCCGCTGACAGCCGACGCGCTGGCACGCGCGGTGCGCAGCGTGCTGGCGGCCGACGCAGATGTCGACGGCGTGGCGCTGCACCAAAGCGGCACCTACGTCTGTATTGAAGGTCCGCAGTTTTCCGGCTTGGCCGAATCCAACTGGTATCGCGGCATGGGCGCAAGCGTGATCGGCATGACCAACATGCCCGAGGCAAAATTGGCGCGCGAAGCGCAAATCGCCTACACGACACTGGCTATGGTGACTGACTACGACTGCTGGCACCCGCGCGAGGCGCATGTCAGCGCCAATATGGCGTTGGCCAACCTGCTGAAAAACGCCGGTCGCGCGCAGCAAATAGTGGCCGAGGCCATTCGCCTGTTGGGCACCGAGCAACCCGTGAGCGAGTCGCACACTGCACTGAAAAACGCGCTGGTGACCCAGCCAGACGCCATGGCGCCTGAAGTGCACGAGCGGCTGGCATTGTTTCTGACCTGATTCTCAAGACCTACAAATCCTTATGCACGACACCCTCCCACTGTTGGAAAAAACCCGCTTTCCGGTCATTCGCCGCGCGCACCTGGAAACCTTGCAGATCAACCTCGGCTACAAGTGCAACCAGAGCTGCGTGCATTGCCACGTCAACGCTGGCCCGAACCGCACCGAAATGATGGACGTGACCACCATGGCGCTGATTCCGCAGGTGCTGGCCGCGCGCGAGATTGGCACACTCGACCTGACCGGCGGTGCACCCGAACTGCATGAGGGCTTTAGAGACCTGGTGCGCGCGGCGCGGGCGCAAGGCGTGCGCGTGATTGACCGCTGCAATCTGACCATTCTGTTTGAACCCGGGCAAGAAGGGCTGGCAGAGTTTCTGGCCGCGCAGCGGGTCGAGGTTGTCGCGTCCATGCCCTGCTATTCGGCGGCCAACGTTGACAAGCAGCGCGGCGACGGCGTGTTTGACCTGAGCATTGCCGCCCTGCAGCAACTCAACGCCCTGGGTTACGGTCGCCTAGGCTCGGGCCTGGTCCTGAACCTGGTCTACAACCCGCAAGGCGCGTCGCTGCCACCTGAGCAGCAGAAGCTGCAGGCCGATTACAAACGCGAGCTGCTCCAGCATTTCGGCATCGTCTTTAACGAACTCTTTGCACTGACCAACATGCCAATCCAGCGCTTTGGCTCGACGCTGGTGTCCAAGGGCACGTTTGACGCCTACATGGATTTGCTCAGGAGCAGTTTTCAGGAACAGAACCTGCCCGGTGTGATGTGCCGCAGCACGGTCAGCGTGGACTGGCAGGGCTGGCTGTCTGATTGTGACTTCAACCAGCAGCTCGGCCTGCCACTCGGAACATCGGGACTCAAGCGCCACCTGCGCGATCTGCTGAAAACCGGCCTGGACGAACAGACCATCCGTGTGGCGGGTCACTGCTTTGGCTGCACCGCGGGCCAGGGCAGCAGTTGCGGCGGCGCACTGGAACATTGAGCGTGCCATGGCGCTATCAAGCCTGATGGTGAAGAAAGACGCCAGCCCAATGAAAACAAGGGTTGCTTGCTACCAATTTTGAATCACTCTACTATTTTGAACAAATCTCATGCCCATTCAAACCACCACCCACAACCTCGTCCAGGACTACTATGGTCACCAGTTGCAAGGCACGGCAGACCTTAAAACCAGTGCCTGCTGCGACGCCAGCGCCATGCCCGAGTGGCTCAAGCCGCTGCTCGCGCGTGTGCACCCCGAGGTGCTGTCGCGCTACTACGGCTGCGGCCTTGTGTGCCCGCCGCTGCTCGAGGGCTGCCGCGTGCTTGATCTGGGCTGCGGGTCGGGTCGCGACGTCTATGCGCTGGCACAACTGGTCGGCCCAGAGGGTGAGGTGGTCGGCGTGGACATGACCGACGAACAGTTGGCCGTGGCGCGCGCCCATCAGGCCCACCACACGGAGGTCTTTGGCTACAGCAACACAAAGTTTTTGCATGGCTACATCGAGCGGCTCGATGAGCTGGGTCTGGAGCCCGCCAGCTTCGACGTGATCGTGTCCAACTGCGTTGTCAATCTTTCGCCCGACAAAGACGCGGTGCTGGCCGGTGTGCAGCGCCTGCTCAAACCGGGAGGCGAGTTTTATTTCTCTGACGTGTATGCCGACCGCCGCGTGCCACCGGCCGTGCGCAACGACCCGGTGCTGTATGGCGAGTGCCTGGGTGGCGCGCTTTACTGGAACGACTTCATTCAGCTTGCCCAGCGCCACGGCTTTGCCGACCCGCGCCTGCTCGAAGACCGCCCGCTTGAGATTACCGACCCGAAGCTCGCCGCGCGCACTGGCAACCTGCGCTTCTTCTCGGCCACCTATCGCCTGTTCAAACTGGCCGCGCTGGAGTCTGCCTGCGAAGACTTCGGCCAGGCCGTCATCTACAAAGGCAGCATCCCCGAGCACCCGGGCCGCTTTGTGCTCGACAAACACCACGACATGCAAACCGGCAAGGTGTTTGCGGTCTGCGGCAACACCTGGCACATGCTGCAGGGCACCCGCTTTGCGCCGCACTTCAATTTCATCGGCAACTTCGACACGCATTACGGCATCTTTGAAGGCTGCGGCAGCAGCCTGCCGTTTGATGGGCCACAAGGCGACACGTCGGGCAACGGTGGGTCGGGCGCCTGCTGCTAAGCAGTTTCCTGCATCACACGTCAAGGGACTTTCTTCATGCATGGCATCAGGCAAATCGGCCGCATCGCGACTGCGACAGTTTTTCTGCTTCTTGCAATGGCGGCCCACGCGGCCACCGACCGACTCGTCATCACCGGATCGAGCACGATCGCGCCGCTGGCAGCCGAGATGGCCAAGCGTTTCGAAAAGCAAAACCCAGGCATTCGGATTGATGTGCAAAGTGGTGGCTCGTCGCGCGGGGTGGCCGATGCCCGCAGCGGTCTGGCCGACATCGGCATGGCCTCGCGCAGCCTGAAGGATGGCGAGAAAGATTTGACGCCTCACACCATCGCGATGGACGGCGTAGGCATCATCCTGCATAAAAGCAATTCGATAGGTGCACTTTCAGATGAGCAGATCAAGGCGATTTATCGGGGCCAGATCAAAAACTGGAAAGAAGTCGGCGGCAAGGATCTTCCGGTCACTGTGGTCAACAAGGCCGAGGGGCGCTCCACGCTGGAGTTGTTCCTGCATTACACCGGGCTGAAAAACAGCGAGATCAGGGCGCAGATGGTGATTGGCGACAACGAGCAGGGCATCAAGAGCGTGGCGGCCAACCCCGGTGCCATCGGCTACGTGTCCATAGGCACCGCCGAGTACGACGAAAATCATGGCACCCTGATCAAGCTGATTCCCTTGCACGGTGTCGCGGCCACGGTGGCCAACGTGAAAGACGGCAAATTTCCGCTGTCGCGCCCGCTCAATCTGGTCACCCGGGGCGTGCCCGCCGGCCTGGCCAAACGCTTTGTTGACTTTGCCAAGTCTGGAGCCGTCAATGATCTGGTCCAGGCCCAGTTTTTTGTCCCGCTGGCCCACTGACCGCTGGCTGGCGCCCGGGCTGGGTGTCGCGGCGGCGGGCGCGGGCCTGATCCTGTTGTTGGTTTTGGTCTTTCTGCTGCGCGAGGCGGCGCCGCTGCTGGGTAGCCATGCAGCCATCGGTTTTCTTCTTGACGCTGGCTGGTATCCGCTGGAAGGCCAGTTTGGCATGTTGCCGATGGTCGTGGCATCGCTGGCGGCGGCGCTGGGCGCACTGCTGCTGGCCGCGCCGCTGGGCATCGTGAGCGCGATCTTCCTGAATTTTTCGGCGCCACCTGGCGTCGCCCACCTCTATCGCATGATCGTCGCGCTGCTGGCAGGCATTCCCTCTGTGGTGTTCGGGCTATGGGGTCTGACGGTGCTGGTGCCGTTGATCGCGCGCTGGCAGCCGCCCGGCGCCAGCCTGCTGGCGGCCATTTTGATTCTGGCGCTGATGATTCTGCCGACCGTGGCCCTGACCAGCGCATCCGCACTCGCCGCCGTGCCCAAGAGCCTGCTGCATGGCGCGGCCGCGTTGGGGCTGACGCAGCAGGGAACGATTTTGCGGGTGGCGCTGCCGGCCGCTCGGGGTGGCATCATCAACGGCGTGCTGCTGGCTGGCGCGCGCGCGCTTGGCGAAACCATGGCCGTGCTGATGGTCGCCGGCAATGTGGTGCAGTACCCGGGCGGGCTGTTGGACCCGGTTCGTGTTCTCACTGCCAACATCGCGCTGGAAATGGCTTACGCCAGCGGCGCGCACCGGGCCGGGCTGTTTGCGTCCGGGCTTTTACTCACGCTGGCGGTCATGCTGCTGGCGTGGCTGGCGATACGCGCAAGCCATGGCGGTCGCCATGACTGACCGCATCTTCACGGGCGTCGTCTGGCTGGGCGCGGGGGTCATGACGGCGCTGTTCCTGTGGCTGCTGGGTGACCTGCTATGGCAAGGTGCGTCACACCTTTCGGGCTCGTTTCTGCTGTCTGACCCCGCCGACTCCGGCCGCTCCGGCGGCATTGCTTCCATCCTCGTGTCCACGCTGCTGATCCTGGCGGTCGCGCTCTTGGCCGCCATTCCCCTTGGGCTGATGAGCGCCGTGTGGCTGACCGAATACACCCGGCGTGACGGCACGCTGGGCGCCGCGGTGCGCCTGAGTCTGGATGTGCTGGCCGGGGTGCCATCGATCGTCTTCGGCTTGTTTGGCAATGCATTTTTCAGTGTCTATCTGGGGCTTGGTTTTTCCATTGTTTCAGGCGGCCTCACGCTGGCCTGCATGATCTTGCCGATCTTCATCCGGACCAGCGAAGCCGGCCTGTCAGCGGTGTCCGATGACTGGCGGCGCAACGCGGCGGCGCTGGGCATGTCGCGGGCCAGCGTGTTGTGGCATGTGCTGCTGCCAGCGGCCGCGCCCGCTGTCGCCTCAGGCATCATGCTTGGCGTTGGCCGCGCCACGGCCGAAACCGCGGCACTGATTTTCACCAGCGGCTATGTGGACCGCATGCCGACATCATTATTCGATTCCGGGCGCGCGCTGGCGGTTCACATCTATGACCTCAGCATGAACGTGACCGGCGGCGACCGGGCTGCTTATGCGTCGGCACTGGTCCTGATTGTTCTCATCGTCGCCATCAACACGGGCGCATTGGCTTTGTCCGATCGCTGGCTGGCCAGGAAAGTGACTTTCTCATGACTTCAAAAACCCCCGCCTCATGTAGTTCCTATACGCTCGGCGATGTCAAATCAGGCCCGCCATGCTGCGAGCCTGTGCCGCATTTGCGTATTGCCAATCTCTCGGTGGGCTATGGCAGCAACACAGTGCTGGAGGGCGTGTCGCTGGACATCTACAAAGGCTGCATCACGGCATTGATTGGCCCTTCGGGCTGCGGAAAAACCAGTTTTCTGTCGGCGTTGAACCGCTTGACCGACCTGATTCCGGGTGCCGCGGTCAAAGGCAATGTTGAGATTTCCGGACTGGATGTGCTGGACCCGCGCGCCGACCTGATGGCGCTGCGCCGGCGTGTCGGGATGATTTTCCAAAAACCCAACCCGTTCCCCCTGTCGATTCGCCGCAATCTGGAGTTGCCCTTGCGCGAGCATGGCATCCGCAACCGCGCCCTGCTGGCTCACAAGATCGAAGCTGTGTTGAAAGATGTCGGGCTCTGGCAAGAAGTTGGAGACCGGCTCGATAGCCCGGCGCTGGCATTGTCGGGCGGGCAGCAGCAACGGCTGTGTATTGCCCGCGCGCTGGTTCTGGAGCCCGAAGTCTTGCTGATGGACGAACCCTGCAGTGCGCTGGACCCGATCTCTTCCCGGGTGGTCGAGGAGCTTATTGGGCGGCTACGCGGCCGCCTGACGGTGGTCATCGTCACCCACAACCTGGCGCAAGCCCGCCGCATCGCCAACTACGCCGCTTTCTTCTGGATGACCGAGCGCGTCGGACAACTGATCGAGTTTGGCCAGTGCATCAAGCTCTTTGAATCGCCGCAAAATGCGCTGACCCAGGCTTATGTCTCGGGGGGCGCGGGCTGAACAATGCCTTGGGACCAGCCGAGGCATACAGCTGCGTGCGATAGCCGGGGAAAGCCGGATGCTGTCTGGCAGATGGAAAGCGGGCCCGGCTTTGTAATAGAAAGTACATGTGCCACGACTAAACAACGGGTCAGCCATCGACATTGCGTCGTGACGCAGACGTCGGCTGTGGTGCTGAAAATCCTGATCAACAAATTGCTTTAGGGAGGCGGGGCGGACCTGCTCGGGGCAGGCACCATGCGAGATGAAATTGCGCTGGACATAGACGCGTTCGTTCGCGATGCCTATGTACAGCGCCGACGCAATGCCATTGATGACGGCCACCAGCCAAATGAAGATGCCGACGACGGACGTCGTGCCCCATAAAAATGGGTCCGGCTTCGGGCCTGCCTTGTTTAGAAGTTCCGGCATGCCCGGAGGGATAGGAGAACATCATGAATCGTCGATTCGCAAACCGCCAACTGGCCTTGTTTGTCCTGAGCTCCGTTGGGTTGCTTTCCATGCCCGTCGCGGCAGCGGAGGAAACACCGGACGCCTTGATCCGGCGCCTTTATGCCGAGGTGACCCAAAGCATCAAGGCCGACAAAGCCATTCAAGCCGGGGACGTGGCGCGAATCATCACGCTGGTGGACGCCGTGATCATGCCCAATGTCGATTTTCAGCGCATGACGACTTCCGCCGTGGGGCCGGCTTGGCGAAAGGCCACGCCTGAACAGCAAAAAAAACTGAAAGAAGAATTCAAGATATTGCTGTCACGAACCTACGCCGGGGCATTGACGCAGGTCAGTGATCACGTCCTGGTGGTCAAGCCAACGCGCATGTCACCGGACGACAAAGAAGTGGTGGTGCGCACCGAGGCCAGAGGTAAAGGCGATCCGATACAACTCGACTGCCGTCTGGAGAGAACACGTGGTGAAGGGGCTGGCTGGAAGATTTTCAATCTGAATGTGATGGGGGTATGGTTGGTAGAAATCTACCGCAGCCAGTTTGCTCAGGAAATCAATGAGCAAGGTATCGATGGACTGATCAACTCCTTGAGTGAGCGCAACAAGGCCAGCGCCACGAAAAGTTGAACACGTCGAGATGGCTGAGCCCATGGTGACGCGCCCGTGCGGCATGCGCCGGCATTCAGGGGCGTGAATTTGCTTTCGGCTAGGTTGGATTTTCCGGACCATCACACAAATCCATTGTGCCAATGTCGGTGCCCATTTTGTGGATCAAGTTGAACTGTTCCTGCACGTTACGGCAATTGCCACACATGCTGAGGTGGATGCGCAAGCGAAGCTTGTCAACCATGTCCAGTGGCTCGTCGATTGACTGCGACAACAATTCGGCTGCTCTCTGGCAAGAATAAAGAAGTGTCATTGGATATTCCCGGTTGTGTGCCCTTGGGCTGTCATGCATTGGCGCAGCCCCGCGCGGGCCCGGTGCAAAACCATTCGGCAGTTCTCTGCGCTCAAACTCAGTCGCTCGCAGATTTCTGAAGTTTCAAATCCCAACCATTCGCGCATCATAAACACCCGTCCGGTCTGGGACGGCAAGCGCTTCAGGCAAGCTTCCATGATTGACATCATTTGTCGTTGAGATTCTTGCTTCTCGGGCTGCTGCCAGGATGGAACGGCTTCTCTATAACAGCCGCGTTCATCGTAAAGCCCTTCCGTTGGATCGCTTTCAGTTTCATTCTCATCGGCGTCAACCCAGGTCCTTCGTCGTTGATGGGGCGAACGGTACCAGTCCGCGATTTTGTTCTTGAGTATGGCCACAGCCCAGGTCGTGAGGGATGCCTCGCCACGGTGGGCTCCTGGCTTTTCCAGTATGGCCATAAGTGATTCGTGTACCAGGTCCTCTGCTAACGCCGGCTCAAACACCATCATGCGGGCATGTCGTATCAGTCGCTGGCGCAGTCGAATCCACGCCTCCCCTGATGTGTCAGGGTGGGTGACGGCTGATGGCTGCTCATTGGATTCAGTCTGCTTTTTCATGGGGCATCTTTGGCGATTCGACGTGGCCGGGTTTTGAATTTTTCTCCGCCCATTAATCTAAGTCGTGATGCCCGGACAAAACTTACACAAATTTTTAATTTAGTTTGTCGGCTGACCGGTTTTGAACCGGTCAGCAGCGATCCCCTC
>Ga0209343_10005422_pt1 | contig 15498 bp, 11 predicted proteins | sample RifCSPlowO2_02_FD_184026 | JGI IMG/M metagenome (GOLD analysis project Ga0209343, IMG submission 184026) | Groundwater microbial communities from Rifle, Colorado - Rifle CSP2_plank lowO2_0.2 (SPAdes) (version 2) | ecosystem: Environmental > Aquatic > Deep subsurface > Groundwater | place... | reverse complement strand
GTCCACGCTGGCACCGCCGCGCCCGCCAGGCGCTGGCCCATTCGCTGCGGGTGCGGCTGGTGGCGCTGTTTCTGTTGCTGGCGCTGGCGATGGCCGCGACCTTTTTGTTTGGCATGCAAAAGGCCTTGTCCATTGGCTGGCGCGAAGCGGCGCGCCCGCTGGTCATTGATTACGTGGACAAGCTGGCCGCCGATCTGGGCAGCCCTCCCCAGGTGGAGCGTGCGCAGGCGCTGGTGCAGCGTCTGCCCTTGAGCGTGCGCATCAGCGGCCCGGTGGTTAACTGGCGCAGCCACCCCGGCGAGCCGGATTTTGAGCAGCGCTGGAGAGACGACAAACATGGCGACACCGAGGTGCCCCGCTTTTTTGAGCGCAGCACGGCCGACGGCCACCGCGTCCAGTTCGGCTTGCGGGTGCAGGTCTGGCATGACCGTCCGCGCACGATTGGCTGGGTCACTTTGGCGGTGTTGTTGGTCCTCACAGCCGTGGCCTATGCCCGGGTGCGCCGCATGCTGCGCCCGCTGGACGACATCCGCGCCGGTGCCCTGCGCTTTGGCACGGGCGACTTCAGCCAAACCATTCCCGTGCGCCACGCCCACCGCCCCGACGAGCTGGGTGAACTGGCCGCCACCATCAACACCATGGGCGCCGACATCCACCAAATGCTGGAAGCCAAGCGCGCGCTCTTGCTGGCCATCAGCCATGAACTGCGCAGCCCGCTCACCCGCGCCCGGCTGAACACCGAGCTGCTGCCCGAAACCCCCGAGGTGCAGCCCAGCCGCGAAGCCCTGCTGCGTGACCTCGCCCTGATGCGCGACCTGGTCACCGACTTGCTGGAGAGCGAACGCCTGGCCAGCCCCCACGTCGCCCTGCAGCGCGAATCCACCGATATCGGCGCTTTGGTGGCGGAGGTGGTGGCCGGCTTGCCGGGCGCCCCCGAGGTGCGGCAGCATCTGGCACCCCTGGTGCCGCCGCTGCCCGTGGACCGCACCCGTATCCGCCTGCTGCTGCGTAACCTGCTGGACAACGCCCTGCGCCACAGCGCCGGTGCCGCCCAGCCGCCCCGGGTCGATGTGTATGCGTTGGGCCCGAGCGGCGTGTGTATTGGCGTGCGGGATTTTGGAACGGGGGTGCCCGAAGACCAGCTCCCCCACCTGGCCCAGCCTTTTTACCGCCCCGACAGCGCCCGCGAGCGCAGCGCCGGTGGCGTGGGCCTGGGCCTGTATTTGTGCAAGCTGGTGGCGCAGGCCCATGGCGGGACTTTTGAGCTGCGTAACGCCCAGCCTGGGCTGGAGGTGCTGGTTGTCCTGCCGGGCGGTGCGGGATGAGGCGGGTTGCCAATCGGTGTCTGCCAGCGTCAAGCTTTCCTCTCCCCCACGCACGCAACACCACGTGAATCGCCCCGTGCAGGGGGGCGCGGATCAATCTCGTCCGGGGTATGGGGATTACCCGTAGCGGCGCAGACTCGTCAATTCAAGTCGCCAGCAGACAACCCGAAAGCACTGGCAAGGAAGACATTCGATGTGGCAGGATCGTCACGCCGCGCCAACCTCAGTGGATCGACCGACGTGATGCCATGTCCGCAGCCCAGCCCAGCCCAGGTGTTCATTCCGACTATCAACAGGAGACCGAGCGATGATTCGTCACATCAAGAAGATTTTCAGACCCCTGGTCATGGCGTTTGCCGTGACGGCGACCCTGGCGGGTTCGCCAGCGGTTCACGCCCAAGAGAAGAAAACCATCCGCATCGGCTGGACCGCCTGGTCTGATGCCGAGGCAGTCACCAATATTGCCAAACAATTGCTGGAGAAACGTCTTGACTACAAAGTCGAGCTGATCATGACCGACATCGGTTTGCAGTACCAAGGCGTGGCCAAGGGCAACCTGGACATCATGCTGATGTCCTGGCTGCCCACCACCCATAAAGCCTATTGGGACAAGTTGTCCAACGACGTGGTTGACATGGGCATCTTGTACGACAACGCCAAGCTGGGCTGGGCGGTGCCCGACTACGTTCCGGTCAGTGAAGTGAAGTCGATCGAGGATCTGAACAAGCCTGGTGTGCGAGACAAATTCAAGTCACAGGTTCAGGGCATCGACCCCGGCGCCGGCCTGATGATGGCGTCCGAACGCACGATCAAGAGCTACGACCTGGCGGGTTACAAACTGCTCACGGGCTCGGATGCCGGCATGATCGTGGCCCTGGACCGCGCCATGAAACGCAAGGAGTGGATTGCGGTCACCACCTGGACGCCACATTGGATGTTCTCGAAGTACAAGATTCGTTACCTGGAAGACCCCAAACAAGCCCTGGGGGGCGCCGAAGCCATTCATGCAGTGGCGCGAAAAGGATTTGAGAAGGACTTCCCCAAAGCGGCGGCCTTCATCAAGAATTACAAAATCAGTATTTCCGATCTGGAAGGCGTGATGTCAAAGGCCAAGGACAGCTCCTACGAGAAGGAGGCAGCGGCCTTTATCAAGGCCAGCCCAGAGCTTGTCAACAAGTGGCTGGCCAACTCCCAATAGCCCAATCCAGGCGCCTGAAGTCAGGCCTTGCTGGACTTGCGGCGGCGCGCCACGGCGCCCATTAAACCCAGGCCTGCCAACAGCATGGCATAGCTTTCTGGCTCAGGAACGGCGGTGGTCATGAACGTGAAGTTGTCGATGGCGGGGCCTTCTGAGCCACCGTAAAACACGACGTTATCCACTGTTCCGGCGTAAGCGGAACCTACCCAATCCAAACCGCTGCTGACGGGGTGGTCCATCGGCCCCTGGAATACAAGATTGCCGCCGCTGAAGAGTTGGAAACTGTGTCCTCCACCAGCCTCATACCCTGGTGAACCCGCGCCACCCCAGGAGGCGTAATACGCGCCGACAAATACGACAGGTGCAGCGAAAGAAACGGAAATCTGATGGTCGTTGGCATACAGGAAGTTTTCGCCCGACACGGCGAAGTCCGTACTCTGGGATACATTGCCGGTCCACGACGCGCCGTAGTAGTTTCCGAGGTCAACTGAGAGTTCATCAAAGGTGGCAACCGTAGGCCCTGCGCTTGCAACGGCGGCAACGGATGCGAGTGCAAGACTCAGCAATGGTTTCTTGAAATGCATTGGTTCTTTCCTTTGATTTAAAGCTGAGCATGATGCCTTTGGGGGCTGGCGACGCCAATAGTCCAATCGGACTATGGGCGCATACCGGTATCGTGGCAAACCGGCGTAGCGTGAGAGCGCCGTGTGCAGGCGACTGGGGACATTCTGGGTACGCGTCGGTATGCGGCGTGGCATGGTCGCGTTCGCCAAGGCTTAGGTTCAGTGAGGCGCAAGCGTTCTCGGTGCGCCCATGGCGCAGTTTTGCTATCAAAAAAGTAGCTGCTTACGCAATGAATACGGGGGCTAGAGGCCGATTTGACTCCTATTCCTGCACCACCGGGTAGCGGTGCATGGACTTGATCTCCCGCATCGCCAGGCTGGAGTGGATCATGCTGATGCCGGGCACCTGGCGCAGCACGGTTTCCACAAAGTCGCTGTAGGCATCCAGGTCCTGCGCCACCACCTGCAGCATGTAATCGGCCTCGCCGGTGATCTTGTGGCAGGACAACACCGAGGGGTGCACCAAGATGATGGACTCAAACTGCTTGACCGACACATCGCTCACCACCATGAAGCGCAGTTGCACAAAGGCCAGCACGTCCAGCCCCAGCTTGCGGCGGTTCAGGTTGGCCTGGTAGCCGGTGATAAAACCGTCGTCCTCCAGGCGTTTGAGCCGCCGCCAGCAGGGCGTCACGCTCAAGGACAGGTGCTCCGCCAGTTGCGTGTTGGACAGGGTGCTGTCCTGTTGCAGCAATTGCAAAATGGTGCGGTCTGTCGAGTCCAGTGCTTCTTTGGAGATTTTTGAACTCATTTTTGGTAAAAAATTGGTCTGTTCATCCCAAATCATAGCCTTGGACCCCGCCACAAAGCAAAGCTAATTCCAGCCGCCCACGGCATACTGAAGCCTTTCTCATCCAGCGCTGTCCCCACCATGATCACCTTCTACAACCACCTCCACGCCCAGCACCAGGGCAAGCTTGAAATGTTCCGCGGCGAACTGGTGCCCTGTTTTGAAGTGCCGGCCCGCGCCGACCATGTGCTGGCCGAGTTGCAGCGCCGGGGCCTGGGCACGGTGCAGCCTCCGCACACCTTTGACGACAGCGCCTTGGCCACCGTCCACAGCCCGCGCTACCTGCAGTTTCTGGAAGCCGCCTGGGCCGACTGGGTGGCGCTGGACCCGGCCAACGCCGCGCGCGACGCGCTGCCCTCGGTCTGGCCGATCCGCACCTTGCGCTCGGACCTCGTGCCCGACAACTTCGCCGCGCGCATGGGGCTGTTCTCGTACGACACCGGCACGCCGCTCACCGCGGGCACCTGGGTGGCGGCACGGGCCGGGGCGCACTGCGCCCTGAGCGCCGCGCAGCAAGTGCTGCAGGGGGACCGGGCGGCGTTTGCCCTGAGCCGCCCCCCCGGCCACCACGCGGGGGCCGACTTTTTTGGCGGCTACTGCTTCCTGAACAACGCCGCGCTGGCGGCGCAGCACCTGCGTGGTGCCGGCATGCGCAAGGTGGCGGTGCTGGACGTGGACTACCACCACGGCAACGGCACGCAGGCCATCTTCTACGACCGGCCCGACGTGTTTTTTGCCAGCCTCCACGGCGACCCGCGCACCGAATACCCGTTTTACCTGGGCCACGCGGACGAGACCGGTGCCGGTGCGGGCCTGGGCTGCAACCTCAATATCCCGCTGCCGCGCGGCACCGGCTTTGCGGCCTGGATGGAGGCGCTGGAGCACAGCCTGCGGTCCATCGCCGCCTTTGGGGCCGAGGCCTTGGTGGTGTCCCTGGGCATGGACACCTTTGCGGGCGACCCGATCTCGGGCTTCACCCTGCAAAGCGAGGACTACCTGCGCGTGGGCGAACGCCTGGCTGCCGCCGGCCTGCCCACGGTGCTGGTGTTTGAGGGCGGCTACGCGGTGGCCGAGGTGGGGGTCAACGCGGTTAACGTGCTGGAGGGCTTTGCGGGGTAGTCGCCGCCGTGGGGAATCACGCTAAACTGGGCGCTGTCCCTGTTGGGCGTGGATACCACCATGAAAAGGCCATTGTCGTTGCTGCTCGCCGTGCTTCCCCGGTCTGCCAAGGGGCAGCTCGCGGTGATTTTTATGGTGGCCACCACCTTGCTGAGTGTCGGCTTTGGGGCCTGGTCGTACCACCTCACGCAGCAGCGGCTGATTGACCAGCGGGAAGAGTTCAAAATCTTGTTGGGGCGGCATTTGGGGCAGCCGATTGCTATGGCGCTGTGGAATTTTGACCCGGCCAACGCCAGCATCGTGTTGGACTCGGAATTGGGGGGCTCGGTGCAAGGGCTTGCCGTCTACGACCACCGGGACAGCTTGTGGGTGCAGCGGGGGACGCCACGTTCAGCGGCCGAGGTGGACCGGTTTTCCGGTGTGGAGGTCTTCTCCATGGCGGTTCCCGCGATCGACAACCGCACCACCGGGCGCATTGAAGTGACCTGGTCCGATGCCATGCTTAAAAAAGCCTTGAACGAAACGCTGTGGCTGGCCTTGGCGCAACTGGTGGGCATGAACCTGGTGCTGCTGGGTATTTTTGGCATGGGGGTCGAGCAATTTATTTTCAAGCGCGTGCGGCGCCTGCAGCAGGCACTGGACCAGGCCGTCAACCAGGACCTGACCGCCGACATCGTGGCCTTGCCGGTGACGTTGCGCGATGAATTCGGTGCCATTACCCAGAGTATCAACACCATCACGCGCCGTCTCGGGGAAGAGCTGGAGGCGGGCCGGGAGTCGGAGGAAGAGGCCCGGACCGCCCTGTCGAACCTGCAAAACGCCCAGGAAGGCTTGGTGCGCGCTGAAAAGATGGCCTCATTGGGAAGCCTGGTGGCCGGCGTCGCCCATGAGCTCAATACACCGATCGGCAACATCGTGATGGTGGCCAGCTCCCAGCAGGAAACGGTGGAGCGCTTTGCACAATCCGTCGCGGCTGGGACCATGACGCGCAGTGGCATGGACACCTACCTGGAACAGGCCAAGGAAGGTGCCGAATTGGCGCTGCACAGCGCCACCCGGGCGGCCGAGTTGATTAAAAACTTCAAACAGGTCGCGGTGGACCAGGCCAGTGACCGGTTGCGGGGCTTTGACCTGGCGCACCACATCACCGAAGTGCTGTCGGTCATTGCCCACCTGACGTCCAAACGGCCGGTCACCCTGAAGCGGGCGCTGGAACCCGGCATTGCCATGTACAGCTACCCGGGGCCCCTGGGGCAGGTGTTGACCAATCTGGTCATGAACGCCGTCACGCATGGCTTTGAGGAAGGACAGCCCGGCCTCGTCACCATCGCCTGCCAACGCCAAGGGGATTGGGCCCACATCACGGTCGCGGACAACGGCCAGGGCATCGGTGCCGAGAATATCGGCAAGATCTTCGACCCCTTTTTCACCACCAAACTGGGCCAGGGCGGCAGCGGCTTGGGGCTGCACATCTGCCACAACATTGTTTTTGGGCCCCTGGGCGGGCGGCTCACGGTCCAAAGCACCCTGGGTCAGGGCACCATCTTCACCATATTTATCCCTTGCCGGGTTGCGCCCCCGCCTTGACCAGCGCCACCAGGCCCACCCCAGGCCGTACAAGGGCAGGATGGAGGTGACGCCGGTTTCAAAAAAGCCGCCCACAAAGCCCGTCACCGATCGCCTCGCGCAGCGTGGGCGGGGACTGGAAGATAAAACTTACAACATGGAAGCTTGCGGGCCCGACCAAGCGCACGGGTTGGAGGCCAAAGCCGGGGTCGTTCGTCAACTCGGCAGCGGCACGCCATAGCCGGGTGATGTCGTCGATGGGCCGGTGACTGAGGACGGGTCAGGCCGTGGCGCTCGGTATTGGCGAGCAGCACGGTCCCCTGTCCGCCACCGCACGCGGGTGGGCAAGTGCTCTCCAAACCCAAACTCTACACCCAGAGCAAACCCTGCTGTACCGGACCGTTGCAGAGCACTTCGAGACCTGGTTTGAACTGACCCGCGCAGGGCCGCTCAACGGCCAGGGCGACCACCACACACCGCGTTCCTATGTGCGCCAAGCGTTTCGCATATACCTCGAATGTGGCATCTTTGCCCACGGTTTTGCCCGGGCGTGGTGTGATGGCTGTGGGCACGACTACTTCGTTGCATTCCCCTGCAAAGGCCGTGGCGTGCGCCCCTCGTGCAACACGCGGCGTATGGTGGAGACGGCCGCGCACCTGAGCTACGCCTATCTTTAGAGTTTGACATATTGTCCACTTATGGATAATATTTCCAAATAATGCAAACAACCCAAATCCCGCCCCTGGCGGCCAAGCCCTCCACCCGACATGCAGGCGAACGCACTGCGGAGCAAAACGCCCTGCTGGAGCAGCTACGCCATGTAGCACAGGGCCTCAGCGAAACCTTTGCGCCCTTTTGCGAGGTGGTATTGCATGACCTGACGGACCCCAAACATTCCGTTCTCGCTATCCACAACAACCTCTCGGGCCGCCAGGTGGGCGACCCGACCACCGCGCTGGGCCTGGCGCGCATTGCCGATCCAGCCTACCCGCAGGTCATTTCCAACTACGCTAACCAGTTTGCCGATGGCCGCCAGGCCAAGAGCACCTCTATCGGCATCCGGGATTCCAGCGGACGCTACGTCGCGGCGCTGTGCATGAACGTCGACTTGACGCTGTTCAGCAGCCTGCAGAATGCCCTTGGACAGTTCAGCAAGATCGATAGCGGCGCCGCTGTCAAGGAATCGCTGGACCCGGCCGGCGCCGACATGATCCGCGCGCGCATCGACCAGTTCGCGGCACGCCTGGCTACCACGCCACGCTCGCTGAAGGCTGACGAGCGCCGTGCGCTGCTGCGCGAACTGAAGGACTCGGGCTGCATGGAGATTCGTCGTGCCATGGAAATTGCGGCCCTGCACCTGGGTGTCTCACGTGCCGCGGTATACAGCTATGCCAAATAACGCCCACCTGCTGCTGCTCGGCCGTGACCAGATCGACGCCCTGCTGGCGCCCGACGACGTACTCGCCGCGGTACGCGAAGCCTTTGTGCTGCACAGCCAGGGGGAGGGCCGTGTCTTTCCGCTGGTGCGTGAAAAGCTCGCGACCGGCGGCATGTTCGGCATCAAGTCGGGGGACGTGTCTGCGCAATCGCTGCTGGGTTTCAAGGCTGCGGGGTTCTGGCCCGGCAACCGCGCCTTGGGCGGTGAGCCGCACCAGGCCACGATCATGCTGATCGACCCGGCCACCGGCCGGCCCACCTGCCTGATCGACGGCAACGCCATTACCACTGAGCGCACCGGCGCAGCCGGGGGCCTGGGATTGCAAGAGCTCGCACGGCCAGACAGCCGCACTGTGTGTGTCTTTGGCGCCGGCGTGCAGGCGAGGGTGCAGTTGCGCTTTGCGCTCAAGGTGCTGCCTGCGCTGCGCGAGGTGCGCTACCTCACGGCCAATGGGCAGCCCAATGCCTCCTTTGAAGCGGCGTTCAAGTCCCAGCTCACCGTCTCACACTGCACCGACGGCAACGCCGCCGTGGCCGGCAGCGAGGTGGTCATCACCGCCACCACCGGGGGCGGCCCCTTGTTTGACCTGGAGGCCGTGCGGCCCGGCACCCACCTGAACTGCGTGGGCACCGACACCAAAGGCAAACGCGAGCTGCCCGCAGGCTTGCTGGCCCGCGCCCGCGTGTGGGTGGACGACAAGGCGCAATCCTTGCAGATTGGCGAATTGCAGTGGGCGCCAGGCACCCCCTGCACGGAGATCGGCGATGTGATCAGCGGCAAGGCGGTGGTCAGGCGTGCCGCCACCGACATCACCGTGTTTGACATGACCGGCATCGCTCTGCAGGACCTGACGGTGGCGCGCATGCTGCAGACGCGTGCGACCGCAAGCGGCACGGGCCAGAACATCGCCTGGCCCTGGTGACCCTTTTAGAATTGAAACGCAATCCCCACGCCCACTTGGCGGTGCTGCGGCGCTGGTGGGCCAGCAGGTCGCGGTAGAACAGCGTCTTGCCCTGCTTAGCCAGGCCCAGTGCGTTGTAGATCTGGTTGCGCGGCATCATGCTGTGCAGAAACTGCACATGGGCAGACGGAATCTCCGTGTTCACCCACTACTGTCCGGTCAAAAACCCAACAAAATCAACTGGTTAGCGTCCGATAGTGGTGTGGTTTTGGAGTCGCCGATCTGCAAGGCGCATGAAATCAGGGGTTTCTCGAAAACCGAGTCGGACAAAATTTGTAAACAAGTGTCGAGCGAGGATTTGAGTTGCAGCTCCTTTTTGGCAATGGAACACCAACCGTGCCATCACGGTGATGGGTGTTTGCTCGACGAAACGTTCCACGACGGTGCCCATAACCATGGCATCCTCTCTTAACCGGTAAAGCACATTGGGTGCCTGTGGGTCAGAATAGTGCCCTGATCTCGCACCTTGAAAGGGGGATTTATAGCCGAACCCAGGCAGCGATGGACATGGGCGGGACGGTCACGGTGTGGTCGTTGCGGTGCGCCAGTTCCGTGGCCAGCAGGGTATCCACATCGTAACGGTCGGCATCCGCGCGGCCTAGTTTGCGGGCCATGGGCGTCACCGATCGGACCGCTTCCAGGGGCAGTTCCACCGAACCCGCCCCGAACTGGAGGGGCGCCGAGGTCTCGGCTTGCACCTGGCCATAGTGCGTCAACATACTCGGAAGCCTGGCCGCCATGTGCGGGTTGATCCCCGCATCCAGCATGACGTCGCCGATGAACAGAATGGCCTGCTGCACCTCGGGCGAGGCCGGTGGCCAAATGCTGCTGTGCACGCCCCGGAAGAAATCCATTTCCAGAAACGCCATGGAACCTCCCGGCCGCACCCATTGGGCCACGCGTGCCACGGCGGCCTCGGGGTTGGGGATGTAGAGCAAAAAATACCGCCCCACCACGGCGTCAAAGGCCTGCGCCGGTTCAAAGTCATCCAGCTCGCTTGTCACAAACCTCACGTTGTGAAAGCCTGCTGCAGCGAGCCGCAATGCGGCGGCCTCAATCTGTACCGGGTCGCGGTCCATGGCAAGCACTTCGCCCTCGGGACCGACCCGGCTCGCCAACAGCAAGGTGAGCTCGCCGCTTCCGCAGCCCAGCTCCAGCACCCGAGAGCCCTTGGTTACGCCGGCGCCCGTCAACATTCGCTCGGTGAGTGGCCGAATCGCCTGCGCTTGCATTTGCAGTCGGTGGCGTTCCTTGTCATTGCTGTGTAGGGGGTAGTTTTTCATCGTGCGGGAGTCCGTGTGGTTTGCAATCCGGGGACTGTAAAACGCACGGCGCGCACGGCATAGTGTGCAAACTACGGTAGGGGGCGCTGCCCACTACGGTAGTGGTCTACCGTATTCGGCCAACTCCGTAGCGGCGCTACAAAAGCCCTTGTTGCGTCGCACGGTGTGCCGCTTGTGCCCGTGTCGTGCTGCCCAGTGCCTTCAAGGCCGCCCCCACATGCATCTCCACCGTTCGGGGGCTGAGCGATAACGCGCGTGCAATCTGCTTGTCGGTCTGTCCTTGGGCCACACCTCGCAGCACATCGCGTTGGCGCACCGTCAAGCGAAAAGCCTGCGCAGGTGCGGTCGTTGTCCGCCCATCACCGAGAAATTCGAGCACCATGTCGCGCACCACAGGCCAAGCCTCTTCCTCCGCCAAGGGGGTGTTGTTGTTGGATTCCACCGGTACAAAACGCGACCCAGCAATCAACGCTGCCAGTTTCTGGCCCTCGGCCAGCGGATACAAAAGGTCCTGGCGGGCGTGCAATACCAAAGTGGGGGTTTGGATCAAGGGTGCACGCGCGCCGAGGTCAAGACCATAAAACTCACGCACACTGCGCGCGGCAATGCTGCCGTTCATGCGCTGGCCCACGATGTTGCCAATGGCCTCCAATTGTTCGGACGAGGCACCGGGGAGAAACTGCACGGTAAATATGCGCCGAAAAGAGGCCGAAAATTCGCTTCGCCCGTCCAGTCCCGATTCGTACACCTGCAGTGCCGACAGGGCATCGTCCCGCTGCGCCGCATTCAGGTCCCGCTTCAACCGGCCCCGCACCGATCCGCCATACACCACCAGGCGTGTCAGCCGCGCCGAGTGGCGTGCGGCGTATTCGATCGCCGCGTAGGAGCCTGTGCAAACCGCCATCAGTGCAAATTGCGTGAGCCCGGACGCGTGGACGACGGCCTCCATGTCTTCTACCCATGCGTCCAGCGACATGCGGCTGGGGTTGCGCTCCGAGAGCCCACATCCCCGCATGTCAAACCGGATGACGGTGTGGCGCATTGCCAGCGCCTCCATCCAGTGCTGGCTTGCGGGCCCGGGGGCCATCAGGTCGTTGTCGGTGTATTGCAGGGTGACCCATAACAAGGGCGAGCCGGTGCCGGTCACGGTAAAAGCAATCGCCGTTCCGTCGGCACTCTTGCAAAACTGAATGGGAGAGGGCTTGTTCAATGGAGCAATCAAAGTGGCCGTATTGTCCTGGCTTTGCGGGTTGCGGCGTCAAACACCACACGCAACGGTGCCACCGCCAGGCGAATGATGAATCCGTTGTGCCGCAAAACGCAGGTAAACCACGTAGGTGATGTTCTCCGTCAACACGATCATCTGTAGCGGAATGGCTTTTTCGGCCTTCAACACCTCCCAGTGGATGAGAATGAAGCCGAACAGGGAGTGCCCGCTGACCACCGGATTGCCAATGTCCTCCGAGGCCGTGCTGAGATTGCCCTACTCGTTGCGGTGGTATTCCAGATGGTGTCCGTCCGTGCTGACCACTACCGACCCGCTGTATGCGCTTTGTTGGTTGACCACATCACGGTGGCGGACAAGGGCCAGGGCATCGGTGCCGAGAATATCGGCAAGATCGTCGCCCCCTTTTTCACCACCATACTGGGTCAGGGCACCGTCTTCACCCTCCTTATCCCTTGCCGGGTTGCGCCCCCGCCTTGACCAGCGCCACCAGGCCCACCCCCGCCACCAACACCAGTACGGCCGGAAACCCGACAGTGGGCGACCAGTCGATCAGCGCCCCCGAGGCGGCCGATGCCACCAGCCCGCCCAGGGTGTAGGTCAGCACCAGCACCGAGGTGCTGTTGACCAAGGTGATGCCTTTTTCGCGGGCGCCAATGTCGGTCATGGCCATGGTGTACAGCGAGCCTCCCGCGCCGCCCCACAAAAACACCACCGGCCAGGACAGCCAGGTCGTCTGCGCCACAAAAGGCAGCACACAGGTGGCACCCAGGGTGATGGCCGCGCACACCACCATCAACGTGCGCCGCCCCCGGGCCTGGTCCTGAAAACGGTCGGCCAGGATACCGGCAGGCATCATCAAAACCACGCCGCCCAGGCCGCTTGCCGACACCAGCAGCGCCGAGGCCGCCACCCCCAGGCCCAAGGCCAGCCCGTACAGCGGCAGGATGGAGGTGACGCCGGTTTCAAAAAAGCCGCCGACAAAGCCCGCCAGCATGATGATGGGGTGGGCGCGCAGCGCCTGCCACAGGCCGGTGAGCCCCACATGGGCGGTGTCGGCATCGGCGGCCTGCGGCACCGGGGGAATGAAGGCGGTCCACAGCAGGCCCAGCACCGAAAAAACCACCACGGTCCACAGGGTTTGGGGGTTGTTGGGGCCCAGCCAGGCCATGGCGGCGGGCCCCACGATGAAGGTGGTGCTGACCAGGGTTTGGAAGATGCCCACATAGCGCCCGCGCTGCTCCGGTGGCGAGAACTCGGCAATCAGCGCTTCGGCCAGTACCCAGCGCAGGGCCATGGCAATGCCCGACAGCATATTGAGCGCAAACCAGAGCCAGAGCTGGTCGGTCAGGGTGAACAAGAGTGCCGAGAGCGTGAGCACACTGCCCGCCAGCCACAGGGCCGGCCGGCGCCCCACCCGGTGCGCAATGGCCGAAGCAAAGGGCGTCATCACAAAAATGCCCAGCCAGCCGGTGGAGGCAAACAGCCCGGCCATGGTGGTGGAAACATCCGCCCCCTTCATGCGCAGCAGCAGCAAGGGCATCAGCATGAAGTGCGACACCAGTTCCAAAAAGGTGGAGCCAAAAATGCTCAGCAGCCCCAGTGGCGCGCCGGGCACCGGCGTGGGCTGGGGCAGGGCAGGGGAACTTGTGGTCATGGGGTGCGTGTCTCCAGAATCGCCTGTGCCACTTCGGCAAAACCTGCGCCGCGCGCGCTGGGGCTGATGTAGCGCGGCAAATGCGCCAGTTCCGCCTCGAAGCGGCGGATATTGGCCACCCCCACACTGTTGCCAAAATGCTGGAACATCAATTGGTCATTGGTGGAGTCGCCCACGTAGGCCCATTGCCCGATTTCGGCCTGCAAATCGCGGCCCCACAGTGCACGCACGATCCAGCGCGCACCTTCCCACTTGTTGTGCGCGCCAAACCAGCCGTTGATGTGGATGCTGCTGACGGTGGCGTGCATGCCCGCAGCCTGCAGAATAGCCACCACGCGGGCGATGGCGTCGGGGGGCAGGTGGGTGAATTCGCTGTGGTCAAAGGCGATGTCGGTTTCGCGCCCGGCCGAGTCCTGCGCCAGGGTGGCCTCCGGCACTTCGCGCACCACCTGCTGGGCCACTTGCTGCATGCGGGCGAAGTGGGAGGCCCGTGTGGAGGCATCCTGTTGGTATAGTTTTGATAGCTGCTCACGCTTATTCCATGCAGGTTGCAGCCCTATTTGGCTTGAATTATGGGGTGCAAAGGCGACCGCACCGTTTTCTGCCACCAGCGCATCCACCGGCCAGGGCGCGATGCCCTGTTCCGCGTCGCCCCGTGCAAACGGTTCACACCAGCCGATGGGCCGCCCGGTGATCGGAACCACATGCAGTCCGGCGGCTTTTAAGTCGTGCAGCGCCTGCAAGGTATCGACGCTCACCACCCCTTCGGTGGTGAGGGTGTCGTCAATGTCGGTGAAGATGCCGATAAGCTGGCGGCGGTCCTTCAGCGGCCAATCGGTGAGTGGCCTCACCGCGAGAACCCGCCGCCGGGCCGCCCCAAGGCGGGTTGCGGCCCCCTTGGGGGGCAGCGCAGTACACGAAGTGACAAGCGTGGGGGCAACATCAGCCCGCCGACTGCAGCGCCAGGCCCGCGTGTTCGCGCAGCGGGTGGAAGTGGATCTTGGGGAAGCGTTCCTGCGCCAGGCGCACGTCATACGGGCTGGTGCACAAATAGGCCAGGGTGTTGGCCGCGTCCAGCGCCATGCGCATGGGGTAGGCGTTCACAAACTCGCGCAGTTCGGCGGGCGTGTCGGCGGTGATCCAGCGGGCGCCGGTGTACTGGCAGCCCTCCAGCCGGATGTCGGCGTCGTACTCGCCCTTCAAGCGGTGCTGCACCACTTCAAACTGCAGTTGTCCCACGGCGCCCAGCAGCATATTGCCGCCCACCTCGGGCCGGAACACCTGGATCGCGCCTTCTTCGCCCAGTTGGGCCAGACCTTGTTGCAGCTGCTTGGTGCGCAGCGGGTTGCGCAGCACCACGGTCATGAACATTTCGGGCGCGAAGAAGGGCAGGCCGGTGTAGAGCAGGTTGACGCTGCCGTCGGTGATGGTGTCGCCCAGTTGCACGCCGCCGTGGGTGGTAAAGCCCACGATGTCACCGGCATAGGCCTCTTCCACCGCCTCTCGGCGCTGGCTCATGAAGGTCACCACGCTGGTGGGGCGCAGTTCTTTGCCGGTGCGCATCACCTTGAGTTTCATGCCCGGTGTGTATTTGCCCGAGGCCATGCGCACAAAGGCGATGCGGTCGCGGTGGTTGGCGTCCATATTGGCCTGCACCTTGAACACCACACCGCTGAAAGCGTCGTCTTCGGGCTGCACCTCTTTCACCACCGGCTGGCGGTTGACCAAAGTGGTGCTGATGCGCTTTTGCGGGCTGGGCGCCAGGTCCACCAGCGCGTCCAGCACCTCCATCACACCAAAGTTGTTGACACCGGAGCCAAAGAACACGGGGGTCTGTTTGCCCGCCAGAAAGGCGGCATGGTCCCAGGCCGGGGAGGCGCCAGTGGCCAACTCCATGCTTTCCATGGCAGTGGTCCATTCGTGGCCGAAGCGCTGCGCCAGTACGGCGGCGTCGTTCAAGGGCACGGTGTCAAAATCTTGCGGACGGCGTTCGCTGCCGCTCTCAAACACGGTCATGGCCTGGGTGCGCAAATTGACAATGCCGCCGAAGGACTTGCCTTGGCCCACCGGCCAGGTCATGGGTACGCAGGGCATGCCCAGTTCGCGCTCGATCTCGTCCAGAATGTCCAGCGGCTCGCGCACCTCGCGGTCCATCTTGTTCACAAAGGTGATGATGGGTGTATCGCGCTGGCGGCAGACCTCGATCAGGCGGCGGGTCTGGGCCTCCACACCGTTGGCCGCGTCGATCACCATCAGCGCCGAGTCCACGGCGGTCAGCACGCGGTAGGTGTCCTCACTGAAGTCTTTGTGGCC
>Ga0209343_10005421_pt1 | contig 15502 bp, 12 predicted proteins | sample RifCSPlowO2_02_FD_184026 | JGI IMG/M metagenome (GOLD analysis project Ga0209343, IMG submission 184026) | Groundwater microbial communities from Rifle, Colorado - Rifle CSP2_plank lowO2_0.2 (SPAdes) (version 2) | ecosystem: Environmental > Aquatic > Deep subsurface > Groundwater | place... | reverse complement strand
GCCATCCAGCTGGTAGGCCAGGCGCTGGCGAATGCCGTCCAGTTCCAGGCTGGCCCAGCGGCCGTCGCTGGCCAGCAGCTTGAGGCTGATCGATTGCTCGCCGACCTTGGCCAGCAGGCTGGGCTGCGGGCCGTCGGCCAGAACTTCCAGTTCCACCGCGAACTGCTGCTCGCCCTGCTTGAGGACAAAGCGCCAGGGCGCGTTGCCGGCGTTGCGCCAACCGGCCAGGCCGCCCTGGTGCGCGCGGGCGTTGGCCGATTGCTGGTAGAGCAGGGCGGCGGCGGCGGCCAGCTCGCCGGCTGCGGGCGGCTGCGGGCTCAGGCTTGGATCGCTGGCGAAATGCTCGGCGATAAAGGCGGTGCTGGCATTGCCTGCGGCGAACTCGGGATGTTGCAGCAGGTTGGTGAGAAAGCGCTGGTTGCCATTGACGCCCAGCAGCACGCAATCCTCCACTGCGCGCACCAACTTGCGCCGGGCTTCCTCGCGGGTCGCGCCGTAGGCGATGATTTTCGCCAGCATGGGGTCGTAGAAGGGGCTGATGGCCTGGCCTTCGACCAGGCCATGGTCGATGCGGATGCCGCCCCGCAGCGCCGGCTCCCAACGCAGTACCTGGCCGGTCTGCGGCAGGAAGTTGTTGGTCGAGTCCTCGGCGTATAGCCGCACTTCCATGGCGTGGCCGGTGAGATGAATCTCTTCCTGCTTAAGCGGCAGTGGCAGGCCTTCCGCCACGCGCAGCTGCCAGGCCACCAGGTCCTGCCCGGTGATCAGCTCGGTGACCGGGTGCTCGACCTGCAGGCGGGTGTTCATTTCCAGGAAGAAGAACTCGCCGCGCCGGTCCAGCAAAAACTCCACCGTGCCGGCACCGACATAGTTGACCGAGGCCGCGGCCTTGACCGCCGCCTCGCCCATGGCCTGGCGCAGCTGCGGCGTCAGCACCGGGCAGGGCGCTTCCTCCACCACCTTCTGGTGGCGGCGCTGCACCGAGCAGTCGCGCTCCCCCAAATAAACGATATTGCCGTGCTGGTCGCCGAATATCTGGATCTCCACATGGCGCGGCTGGATCACCGCGCGCTCGAGGATCAGCTCGCCGGAGCCGAAGGCGTTCTGCGCTTCCGAACGTGCGGTGCGGATCTGCGCCAGCAGTTCGCTGGCCTCTGCTACCTGCCGCATGCCGCGGCCGCCGCCGCCGGCGCTGGCCTTGATCATCAGCGGGTAGCCGATGCGCTGGGCTTCTCTGCTGAGCGTCTCGTCGTCCTGGGCCGCGCCTTCATAGCCGGGGATGCAGGACACGCCGGCCTCGAGCATGGCCAGCTTGGACAGGCGCTTGCTGCCCATCAGGTGGATGGCTTCCACGCTCGGGCCGATAAAAACGATACCCGCTTGCTCACAAGCGCGGGCGAACTCGGCGTTCTCGGAAAGAAAGCCGTAGCCGGGGTGGATGGCGTCGGCGCCGGTCTTGTGCGCCGCACCGATGATGGCGTCGATCAGCAGATAGGACTGGTTGACCTGGGCCGGGCCTATGCACACCGCCTCATCGGCCAGTTGCACATGGCGTGCGTCGGCGTCGGCCGCGGAGTAGACCGCCACGCAGCGGTAGCCCAGGTCCTGGGCGGTGCGCATCACCCGGCAGGCGATCTCGCCGCGGTTGGCGATCAGAATCTTGTTAAAGGCGGGCATCTTTGTGCTCCTGCTTGCGTAGCCCGGATGCAATCCGGGGGCGGTCTGATGGGTATCGCTGCGCTCAACCCATCCTACGGTCTTGTTGTAGGAGCCAGCTTGCTGGCGATCTTGGCGTGCGCTGATCGCGAGCAAGCTCGCTCCTACAGTCTGTGTTGATGCTGCTACTGCGCCCACCCGGGCTTGCGCTTCTGCACAAAGGCCAGGGTGCCTTCCACGCCTTCGCTGCCCAGTACCGCCTCGGCGAACTTGCCGGCGGCATGGTCGAGCAAGCTGCCGAGGTTTTCCGTTGCGGTGGCCAGCAGCAGCGCCTTGGTCGCCGCGTTGGCGCCGGGCGCGCACTGGCGCACCTGCTGCAGGCACTGGGTTAGGCGCTCTGCCATGGCCTGCGCGTCGGCCTCAACGAAGTGCACCAGGCCCAGGCGCTCGGCTTCGGCGCCATCGAAACGGGCGGCGGTCAGGGCTAGGCGGCGGGTCTGGGTCAGGCCGATGCGCCTCGCCACGAAGGGCGCGATCTGCGCCGGCAAAATCCCTAGGCTGGTTTCCGGCAGGCCGAACTGGGCGTCCTGTCGGGCGATGGCGATATCGGACACGCAGGCCAGGCCGAAGCCGCCGCCCAGCACCGCGCCTTCCAGCACGGCGATCAGCACCTGGGGCGTGTGCTGGGCTTCCTCCAGCAGGCTGCCGAAGGCGCGGTTCAGCTCGCGGTAGGCGTCGCCCCCCCCTTCACCTTGAGAGCAGGCGCGAGCACTGGCCATATCCCTGATATCGCCGCCGGCGCAGAAGTGCCCGCCGGCGCCGCGTAGCACCAGGGCGCGCACGCTCAGGTCATGGCGCACGGCGCGCAGCACCGCGCGCAACTCGCCGACCATGGCCAGGCTCATGGCGTTGCGGCAGTCCGGGCGGTTAAGGCAGAGGTGAAGCACGCCGTCTTCCAGCTTAAGCAGCAGGGTTTCGCAATCTGGTAATAGGAACATCAGGTTTTTCCTCGGTGTTTGCTGCTGCACGCTTTGTGTAGGAGCCAGCTTGCTGGCGATCTCAGGCGCGTGGATCGCCAGCAAGCTGGCTCCTACAGGTAATGGCATCAGTGCGTAGGATGGGTTGAGCGCAGCGATACCCATCGATTTCAGCGGCGATGGGTATCGACGCTGCGCGTCTCAACCCATCCTACGGTCGTAGGTTGCTCAGCCTTTTTTATGGCCTGCCATCCCTGGCGGCCACCCTTCGGGCCGTCGCTACGCGACGTTAAAAATTGCTCCAGGCTATTTTTTCTTGCCGGGCAGAATGCCCATCAGCTTGCAGATAATGCCCAGCATGATCTCGTCGGCGCCGCCGCCGATGCTGACCAGGCGCACGTCGCGGTAGGCGCGCGATACGCGGTTGTCCCACATAAAACCCATGCCGCCCCAGTACTGCAGGCAGCTGTCGGTGACCTCGCGGCCCAGGCGGCCGGCCTTGAGCTTGGCCATCGAGGCCAGCTTGGTCACGTCGCGGCCGGCCACGTACAGCTCGGTGGCCTGGTAGACCAAGGCGCGCAGGGCCTCGACCTCGCTCTGCAGCTCAGCCAGGCGGAAGTGGATGACCTGGTTGTCGATCAGCGCATTGCCGAAGGTCTTGCGCTCCTTGCAGTAGTCGATGGTGACGTCTATGCAGTGCTCCAGGCCCTTGATCATATTGGCCGCGCCGAACAGGCGTTCTTCCTGGAACTGCAGCATCTGCAGCATAAAGCCGGCGCCTTCGGCCCCGATGCGGTTGCGCTGCGGCACGCGCACCTCGTCGAAGAACACCTGGGCGGTCTCCGAGCTGCGCATGCCGAGCTTGTCCAGGTGCGGACTGAGGCTGATGCCCGGGCTGTTCATCGGCACCACTATCAGCGACTTGTTGACGTGGGGCTTGTCGTCCGAGGTATTGGCCAGCAGGCAGATAAAGTCGGCGCTTGGCGAGTTGGTGATCCACATCTTGCTGCCGTTGATCACATAGTCGTCGCCGTCCTTGCGCGCGCTGGTCTTCAGGCCCGCCACATCGGAGCCGGCGCCGACTTCGGAGACGCCGATGCAGCCGACCATCTCGCCGGCGATGGCCGGGCGCAGGAATTCCTCGCGCAGCTCATCCGAGCCGAAGCGCGCCAGGGCCGGGGTGCACATGTCGGTCTGCACGCCGATGGCCATGGGGATGCCGCCGCAGTGGATGGTGCCGAATTCTTCGGCGGCGACTATCGAGTAGCTGTAGTCCAGGCCCATGCCGCCGAACTGCTCCGGCTTGGAGATACCCAGCAGGCCCAGCTCGCCGGCCTTCTTGAAGATGTCGTGGATGGGGAAGCGGCCGTCCTTCTCCCACTGGTCGACGTGGGGGTTGATCTCGTGCTCGACGAAGTTGCGTACGGTGCGGCGCAGTTCTTCGTGTTCCTGGGTAAAGATCATTGTTGTTCTCCTTGTAGGGTGCGCCGTGCGCACCGCGATCTGGGGTGGTGCGCACGGCGCACCCTACGAATCAGAAACGGGCCACGCCAAAGCTGTTGGCCTTAAGCGGCCGCACCGCGGCCTCCGCGCAGATATCCAGCAGGTAGCCGAGCAGCTTGCGCGTGTCGCGCGGGTCGATCAGGCCGTCGTCCCACAGGCTGGCGGTGCCGTACAGCGCGGTGGACTGGCTGTCGAGCTTCTGCGCGGTGACCTGCTCGAGCATGTCGAGTGTCGATGGATCGGCCTGCTTACCGTCCTTCAAGTGTTTTTCCTCGGCGACTATGCGTAGCACCTTGCCGGCCTGGGCGCCGCCCATCACCGCGGTCTTGCTGTTGGGCCAGGCGAAGATAAAGCGTGGATCGAGTCCACGGCCGCACATGGCGTAGTTGCCGGCGCCGTAGGAGCCGCCGACCACTAGGGTGAGCTTCGGCACCGTAGCGTTGGCCACCGCCTGGATCATCTTCGAGCCGTGCTTGATCACCCCGAGCTGCTCCGACTCGGTGCCGACCATAAAGCCGGTGGTGTTGTGGAAGAACAGGATCGGCGTGTTGCTCTGCTCGCACAGCTGGATAAATTGCGCCGCCTTGGCCGCGCCCTGCGGGGTGATAGGGCCGTTGTTGCCGATAAAGCCGCAGGCCTGGCCTTCGATCTGCAGGTGACCGCAGACGGTCTGGTTGTCGAACTCGTTCTTGAAGTCGAGAAACGCCGAGCCATCGGCGATGCGCGCGATGATCTCGCGCACGTCGTAGGGCTTCTTCGCGTCCGCCGGCACCAGGCCCAGTAATTCGTCTATTGGATAGAGCGGCTCGTTGTAGGCCTTGGGTGGGCGCGCGGGAAGCTGGGCACTCCACGGCAGCATGGCGAGAATCTCGCGGGCGATACGCAGGCCGTCGGCGTCGTTCTCTGCCAGGTATTCGGCGGTGCCGGCGATCCTTGCGTGCATTTCGGCGCCGCCGAGTTGTTCATCGGTGGCGATCTCGCCGGTGGCGGCCTTCAGCAAGGGGGGGCCGGCGAGAAACATCTTGGCCTTGCCGCGCACCACCACCAGGTAATCCGACAGGCCCGGCTGATAAGCCCCGCCGGCGGTGCTGGAACCGTGCACCACGGTGATCTGCGGCAGGCCCATGGCGGACATGCGCGCCTGGTTGGCGAAGCCACGGGCACCCTCGACGAAGATTTCCGCGGCGTAGTTGAGATTGGCGCCGCCGCTTTCGGTCAGGGCCACCAGCGGCAGCTTGTTCTCGCAGGCGATCTGCTGCAGGCGCAGGGTCTTCTTCAAGCCGGCGGGGGTGATGGTGCCGCCCTTGATCGCGCTGTTGCTGGCGCTGACCAGGCAACGCACCCCGGCTATATAGCCGATGCCGGCGATGATCCCGCCGCCGGCCTGGGTGCCGTCCTTGTCGTCGTGCTGCTTATAGCCGGCCAGCGAGGCCAGTTCGAGAAAGGGCGCGCCCGGATCGAGCAGCAGGTTGAGGCGTTCGCGCGGCAGCAACTGGCCGCGCTTGTCGAACTTGGCCTTGGCCTCAAGCGCCTTGTTCAGGCAGTTCTGCTCGATCTCGCGAAAGCTCGCCACGGCGGCCAGCATGGCGGCGCGGTTGAGGGCGAAGTCGTCGCCCTGCGGGTCGATAGCGGACTGAATAACGGGCATCTGCGTTACTCCTCGCCCTTGAGCACATCGGGCAGATAGGCGCGGTGGAAGCCGTTATAGGCCTGGCTCTGCCCGGCCTTGGCCTCGAACAGCGGGAAGGCGCGGCTGCCCTGGCTGGCCGCGCCGTCGATGCGCACCGTGTTGCCGCTGATAAAGGCGGCGCCCGGCGACAGCAGAAAGACTATGGCGGCGGACACCTCGGATTCGCTGCCGATACGCTTAAGCGGCACATGTTCGCGCAGGGTCGGGATCACCGCCTTGAACGCGCCTTCGTAGGTGTCCATGCCGCTGGAGGCGATCCAGCCCGGCGCCACGGCATTGACCCGCACCCCGGCGTGGCCCCACTCGACGGCGGCGGTCTTGGTGAAGTTCTCCATGCCGGCCCGCGCCGCCCCCGAGTGGCCCATGCCGGGCATGCCGCCCCACATGTCGGCGAGCATATTGACTATGCTGCCGCCGGTGTTGCTCATGCTCTGGTTGAACACCTCGCGGGCCACCAGGAAACCGCCGACCAGGTTGGTGCGCACCACGGTCTCGAAACCTTTCTGGTTGATCGAGGCGAGCGGCGCCGGATATTGGCCGCCGGCATTGTTGACCAGATGCTGGATAGCCCCGCGCTCGGCGATCACCGCCGCGACCATGGCCTTGACCGATTCCTCGTCGCGGATATCGCAGACCTGCAGGCTGGCGCTGCCGCCGTCCTCGCGGATTTCGCCGGCGGTCTTCTCCAGCTTGTCGGCCTTGCGCCCCACCAGCACTACATGAGCGCCCAGTGCGGCCAGTTCATGGGCAGTGCAACGGCCGATGCCACTGCCGCCACCTGTGACCATAATGGTCTGGCCGCTAAACAGGCCGGGTTTAAAGATCGAGTCGTAGCTCATGGTGTTCGTCGTCCTGTGCCGTTCTCGTAGGATGGGTTAGCCAAAGGCGTAACCCATCAGGGTTCTATGGGGCTGCCAACTGCTGATGGGTAACGCCGCTTCGCGTCTAACCCATCCTACGTACTGATTCTGGTGCGCGCGGCGCACCCTACGGGGTGGTGTAGGGTGCGCTGTGCGCACCGGCCAAAGTCGCGGCCAGTGCCTGGGGCACCGGCACCGGGAATTCCAACAGCTGCTGGGCGAAGGCCTTGCCCTGCGGGTCGATGCGCAAGGACGCCACGCCGCCGCCGCCCAGGGCGTTCTCCAGCAAAAAATTCAGGCTGTGGCTGCCCGGCAGATACCAGCGGCTGACCTTGCTGCTTTGCGCATCGAGCACATGCTGCAGCCATTCGGCCACGGCACCCTCGCTCAGCGCAGCGGCTATCCAGGCCAGATACTCGGGCTTTCTGGCCATCACGCCGATATTGCTGTGGTTGCCCTTGTCGCCGGAGCGGGCCACGGCCAGCTTGATTAGCGGCACCGCGCTGTCAGCCTGGCCGGTGGGCGTTGGTACGGCCACTGCGGCGGCGATCTGCGCGGGGCTGAATGTATCCAGCTGGGGCAGGGCCACCGGCGTACGCTCGCCGTTTAGTTCCACTTCCAGGGCACAGGTGCTCTTGTCGGCGAGAAAGCTAAATAGGCGGATTACCGGATGCACGCTGGGGCGCCCGCCGACTATGCCGGTCAGGCCCGGCGCCATGCCGGTGGCGGCCTGGGCTATCTCGCGGGAGAACAACAGCAGGGCTTCCTTCTGCCCATGGCGCACGGCGATCTTGATCACCACCTCGCGGCTATCCTGCCTCCGGCCGTGGGGTCCGTAGGTGGCCTCTGAGCCGAGCAGCTCGATGCTGACTTCCTGGTAGGGGCCCCAGCCGCGTTCGGCGAACAGCTCTTGGGTCTTGTTGATGATCGCCTGGCTGACCCGCTGGGCCTTCTTCACCGCATCGATGCCGGCCAGCAGGCAGCTGGCGGTGCAGCGAAAACCATCCGGGTAGGTGGCGCTGACCTTGTATTGGTCTGTCGGCGGCAGGCCACGGGCGCCTTGCAGTTGCACCCGGTTGGCGCCGACCTGGGTCAGGCTGACCTGGGTAAAGTCGCAGATCACGTCCGGCAGCAGATAGGCGCGCGGGTCGCCGATTTCGTAGAGCATCTGCTCGCCGACCGAGAAGGGTGTGATCAGGCCGCCGGAACCTGCTGGCTTGCTCACCACGAAGCGGCCGTCGGCGGCCACTTCCACCACCGGGAAGCCGATATGTTCGTAGTCCGGCACGCTTTGCCAGTCGGTGAAATTGCCGCCGCTGCACTGCGCGCCGCATTCGATGATATGCCCGGCCAGTGCCGCTTGCGCCAGCCTGTCGTAGTCACTCCAGCTCCAGCCAAACTCATGCACCAGGGCGGCGCTGACCACCGCGCTGTCGACCACGCGGCCGGTGATCACGATATCGGCACCCAGTTTCAGGGCCTCGACTATGCCCGGCGCGCCCAGGTAGGCATTCACCGATACACAGATAGCCGGCAGCGGCGCGCCCGTGAACATCTCCAGCGTGCCGGCCTTGGCCAGTTCACCGAGTTTGGGCTGCAGGTTATCGCCGTGCAGCACGGCGATCTTCAGCTTGACCCCGGCCTGCGCGCAGGCGGCGGTCAGGGCCTGTGCGCAGGCGCTGGGATTGACCCCGCCGGCATTGCTGATCACGCGGATCTTCTTGGCGGCGATGTCGGCAAGCAGCGGGGCGAGGGTTTCCACGAAATCGCTGGCATAGCCGGCGTCCGGCTGCTTCATCCTGGCCCCGGCCATGATCGACAGGGTCACTTCGGCCAGGTAGTCGAACACCAGGTAGTCCAGCGGCGCGCCGCGCACCAACTGGGCGGCGGCGGTGCTGGTGTCGCCCCAGAAGGCGGAGGCGCAGCCGATGCGTACGGTTTTAGTCATTGGAATGGTCCGCAACCCATGAGTAAGGTGACTCGAAGGCTACCAAGCAAGCGCTTGGTTGAAAAGCCCTTGGTTGAATCTTTCTAATCCTAAGTATGGCCAAGCGCTTGCTCGGTTAGCCTGCGCAGCATAAATTTCACTAATAACCACAAGCACTTGGGTAAAATTCCCGGGCACTTGAGGCAGTAGGGTTTTGCCCAAGGCATATAGAGTTGGAGACGAGTTAGCGTGGATGATCAACAAGCTCAGGCGGTGATGCGCGATCTGGTGGCCAGTGGGCAGATCACCGACCCGGACAGCGCGCGCGGCAAGCTGCTGCAAATGGCGGCGCACCTGTTTCGCAGCAAGGGCTTTGAGCGCACCACGGTGCGCGACCTGGCCAGCGCCGTGGGGATTCAGTCGGGCAGCATCTTTCATCACTTCAAGAGCAAGGATGAAATCCTGCGCTCGGTGATGGAGGAAACCATCCGCTACAACACCGCGCTGATGCAGGCCTCCCTGGCCGAGGCGAGCGATTTGCGCGGTCGGGTGCTGGCGCTGATCCGCTGCGAGCTACAATCGATCATGGGCGGTACCGGCGAGGCCATGGCGGTGCTGGTATACGAGTGGCGCTCGCTGTCGGAAGAGGGCCAGGCGTTTATTCTCGAACTGCGCGACAACTATGAGCAGCTGTGGCTGGGCGTGCTGGGCGAGGCCAAGGCGGCCGGTTATTTCAAGGCCGATCCCTTTATCATGCGGCGCCTGCTGACCGGCGCGCTGAGCTGGACCACCACCTGGTTCCGTCCGGAAGGACCGTTGAGCCTGGATCAGCTGGCCGAGGAGGCATTGTCGTTGGTGCTCAAGGACCTTTGATTTATTTGAACTAAACTAAGATGGCTTTTTGCTAGTATTTTGGCGTCAAGGGACTGTCTGTACTCCTAGGGAAGTCAATGATCCTGTCTGTCCGCTGTGGAGTGTCTTTTGCGCATGTGCTTGCGAACGCTGTTCCCCGGATTGTTGCTGTGGCTCGCGCTGCCCGCGTGTGGCGCTGATGTGCAGGTCGGTGCCTACCACTTTCCGCCCTATATGATTAAGCCGGAAAGCGCCGAGCCGGTCGGGCTGGTACCGGACTTGCTGGCGGCGCTGAATAAACTGCAAGCGCAGTATCGCTTTGTCCTGGTCGCGACTTCGACCATGCGCCGCTACCGTGATCTGCAGAGTGGCCGCTTCGACCTGATCCTGTTCGAGTCACCGCAATGGGGCTGGCAGGATACACCGCACGCCGCGCTGGATTTGCATATCGAAGATGCCGAGGTCTATGTGGCGCGCCGGCAGTCGGGGCGCAATCAGGGCTACTTCGATCAGCTCAAGGGCAAGCGCATGGCCCTTTACAGTGGCTATCACTACGGTTTTGCCAACTTCAATGCGGACCAGCAGTTCTTGACCGAAGAGTTCGGCGCGCTGCTCACCTATTCCCACGACAACAACCTGACCATGCTATTGCGCGACCGGGCGGACATCGCCGTGGTGACCCGCTCCTACCTGCGCCTCTATCAAGACCGCCACCCGCAGCAGAGTGCGGACTTGCTGGTGTCCGAGCGGGTCGATCAGGTCTATCGGCATCAGGTCCTGTTCCGTCCGCAGGCCCCGCTGACACCAGAGATTTTTGCCGATTTGCTGCAGGCCCTCAATCGCGATGGGCAGCTGGATCGCCTGCTGAGCCGTTATCACCTGGTGCGTTCGGCCGCCTCGGTCAGTGACTGAAATCGCTCTATTCGGTCAGCTTTTACTGGGGTAGGCTGACGCCAGGGTAAATAGGGAAGTTGGGGTCGTATGTCGTCGTTTATGCGCAGGTTGGCCAGGGTTGGGGGAATGGCGTTGGCGCTGCTGGCGGCGCCCGTTCGCGCCGAGTCGGTGGTTAATGTGGCCGAGGTGTACTTCCCGCCCTATGTGTTCAAGGCCGAGCAGTCATCTGGGCCTGGCTTGCTGGCGGAGTTGATTGGCGCCCTGAATCTGCAGCAGCACGAGTTTCGCTTTGTCCTGGTGCCGACCTCGCTCAAACGTCGCTATGGCGAATTTCAGCAGGGTCGGCTCGACCTGGCGATTTTCGAGAACCCCGCCTGGGGCTGGCAGGCGATCGCCCATACGGCCCTGGATATGGGGCTGGAAGACTGCGAAGTGTTTGTCGCTCGCGCCGAACCGGGGCGTGACGAGGAGTATTTTGCCCAGCTGCAAGGCAAGCGCCTGGCGCTGTACCACGGTTATCACTATGGCTTCGCCCAGTTCAATGCCGAGCCCGAATACCTGGCCAAGACTTTCAATGCCATCCTGACCCAATCCCATGACAGCAACCTGCTGATGGTGTTGCACCAGCGTGCCGAGATTGCCCTGGTCACCCGTTCCTATATCGATGACTTTCTCCAGCGCTATCGGCAGTACGCGGGACAGTTGCTGATCTCCGAACGGGTCGATCAGCGTTATCGCCACCATGTCCTGCTGCGCCCCGGCGCGCCCATCAGCGCCGGGCAATTCAGTGCCGTTCTGGAACAGCTGCGGCGCAATGGCCAGCTGGCGAAGATCTTCGGCCGCTACCAGATTGCGGTGCTGCCGGCCGCAGTGGATGGCTCCGCCACCGCCGGGGCAGTGAATTAGCAGACCGTTGAAAAACTACTGCGCTAGGCTATGCGGCGTTGAAATCAGCCTCAAAATGCTCATTTACAACAAGTAAACTGCGCTTTTTCGGCTGATTTCGCCTTGCCTAGCCGTCGCTCGCTACATTTTTCAACGGCCTGTTAGCCGCGGGCTTCAGGGCCGGTGGAAGTAGCGCTCGAGCAAATGCGGGTCATCGAAGTGCGCGCGGCCGATAAAGGCCGTGGCGTGGCGCCCCCATTGGCGCATGGCGCCCGCCGAGGGGACTCCTGACGGCCACAGCAACCAGCGCTCCAGGCGCTGGCTGCCGGCGATCAGGCCATCGCGGCCGTACAGGCTGCGCCGGCCCTGCGGATGGGGCAGTTGGCGCAGCTGATCGAGGGCGGCGGCTTGATAGCCCAGCTGCGGGTAGGGCGAGCGGCGGGCATCGACCCACTGCAGCTGATGCTCGTCGGCGCTCAACCACAGGGTCGCGGCCTGCTCACCGGTGAAATTCAGGCGCTGCGCCTGGCGCGCTTCCTCGCCGGCGGGCTGGCGCAGCTGCAAGGGCGAGTCCGCCGGCAGGTAAAAGCTGTGCCAACAACCGCAGGGGTGAATGCTGTCATACAGCAGGGCGTTGCCCTGGCGGTCGAGGGTCACCCGCCAGAGCAGGCCGTCCAGCTCGCCGCCGAACAGGTCCAGGGCATGGGGTTTGGGACGCTGGCTAAACCAGAACTGGTAGATCAGCTGCAGGTGCCAGCGGCCATTCAGCTGGCTCCAACCAATATGCCGGTAAACCGGGCTGAACCGTTGCGTGAAGCCCCGGCTGCCATCGGCGCGGTAATAGGGGCTGCCGATGCGGTCGCTGCGGCTGGCTTGGGCGATCTTCAGCCAGGGCGCGTGGCGGGCAAAGAGCGCGGCGAGTTGTGGCGCATCCGCCTGCGGCAGGCCCAGGGCATCTTCGTTCGGCGGCAGTAGGGGAGCCGGCTCGGCGTTTATCGGCAGCGGCTGATAGCCGAGCCAGTGCGCGCCGTCCGCAGGCGCGCTGGCCAGGATTGCGCTCTGCTGCCAGGCGCCGATGCCGCGGCGGAAGATAGGTTTGAACAAGGGGTAGAGGCCCAGGATGCGGGCCCAGCCGCGGTAGTCGTCGGGAACCCGGGCGGCCTCCACGGCCTGGGCAAAAGCCTTGGGCTCGCCTGCCAGGCGTTCGACCTGGGCCACGCGGCAGCTGCTCAGGGCCGCTTGCCGTTCGGCACTGCTCCAGGCACGTCGCGGCTCGGCCGGCAGCTGGGCGATCTCGATCTGGCTGGTCTGGCTATCGTGCTCGGCCAGGCGCTGCAGCCACAGTAGGCGTTGTTCGGCGCTGCGCGCGCTGGCGCCAAGCGCCGCCAGGCTTCTATCGCTGCGCAGGCCGGCAAAACCGGGCAGACGCCGGTACTGCGCGTCCTGCTGGGCCTGGGTGGCGCCGTGCAACTGGCTGAACAGTGCCGCGCAGTTATCGGCAGGAGCGGGCGGCAGGCCTGCGCATCCGGCCAATAGCGCGCCCAGCAGGCTAGCGCTGATCAGCGTCCTTGGCATCGCGGGCGTCCATCTCGAGCTTGCGTTGACGGATTCTGGCCAGTTGCTCCTCGCTTAGCGGCAACGGCTTGGCGGTGCGCAGCAGCACCATCAACCCGCCGACTATGGAGCCCAGCACCAGAATGATCAGTAACCAGATATACCAAGGCATGGCTCGCCCCTCGACTCGTTGAGTCTCTACCATATCGCGCCTGGCGCGGCTTGTCAGACTGGGTGGCAAGGCGTGGCTTAGCAGGCGGGCAAGGAGGGGACGCTTGTGTCCATGGTTGTAATACGGCAGCAATTTGCGGCTGATTGAATGGCGGCTTTCCAAGCCTTAGGAAGTTTGCCAATGACCACCGCCAGCGCTCTAGCGCGCCTGCTTAAACCTGTAGTGCCATTGGCGCCCGGGATGAGCATCGCGGATGTCGCGGACCGCCTGTTGACCCCGGAACACAAAGCCTTTCTCTCGCTGCCCATAGTCGATGACGCTGGCGTGCCGCTGGGCCTGGTCAGTCGCAGCGCCTTGCAGGACATCTTTATGCAGCGCTTCGGCCGCGACTTGCGCGGCCGGCATCCGGTGCAGGAGGTGATGAACCCGGCGCCGCTGATGGTCAGCCTGGACACCAGCCTGGAAGACGCGGCCAAGCAGATCACCGGACAGCTGCAATACCCGATCACCGAGGACTTTATCCTGGTCGACAGCCAGGGCCTGTATCGCGGTCTGGGCACGGTGCTCGATCTGCTCAAGGCCATGGAGGCGCGCATCGAGCAGCGCAACCTGGTGCTGCGCAAGGCCCTGGTGGATTTGAAGGAATCCCAGACCCAGCTGGTGCAGTCGGAGAAAATGGCCTCGCTCGGGCAGATGGTCGCCGGCGTCGCCCATGAGCTGAACACCCCCCTGGGCTATGTGAAGAACAACGTGCCATTGTTGCGTGAGTTGAGCGCGCCCCTGTTCGAACTGGCCGAAGCCCAGGCTGTGCTGGCCGACTGCCTGGGCGACCCGGATTGCGCCGAGGCGCGCCTGGCCACGGCCCTGGACAATGCCGCTAGCGCCCGGGAAAGCGCCGCGCCCGAGTTGCTGGCCGAAGACCTGACACAGCTGTTCGGCGACACCCTCTATGGCCTGGAACAGATCGCTGAGCTGGTGGTCGGGCTCAAGGATTTTGCCCGCCTGGACCGCGTCATGAGCGAGGAGGTCGACCTCAATGATTGCGTGCGCAGCGCCCTGGTGATTGCCCGCAACGCCATCAAGGACAAAGCCGAAACCCACTTGCGGCTGGGCGAGTTGCCGCGCATTCCCTGCGCGCCCTCGCAAATCAACCAGGTGCTGCTCAACCTGCTGAATAACGCCGCCCAGGCCATCGAGGGCTTTGGCCAGATCCTAGTGAAAACCTGGGCCGACGACAGCGCGGTGTTTATCTCCGTGCAGGATTCCGGACGCGGCATGCCAGCCGATGTGCTGGCGCGGATTTTCGATCCCTTCTTCACCACCAAGCCGGTGGGCCAGGGCACGGGGCTGGGGCTGTCGATCAGCTACAAGATCATCCAGGAACATGGCGGGCAGATTCGCGTCGCCTCGCAACCAGGGCGCGGTACGCGCTTTTTGATTCGCCTGCCGCGCCCCCAGGCGGCCCCATTGCAACGGAGCGCCTGAAATGACTGCAGCCATCCGCATCCTGTTTGTCGACGACGAAGAGCGCATCCTGCGCAGCCTGGCCCTGCAGTTTCGCCGCCAGTATGAAGTGCTGACCGAGAGCGATCCGCGCCGCGCCCTGGAGCGGCTCAAGCGCGAGCCGGTGCATATCATCGTCAGCGACCAGCGCATGCCGCAGATGAGCGGCGCCGAACTGCTGGCCCAGGCCCGGGAGGTCGCCCCCGATACCCTGCGCATTCTGCTCACCGGTTACTCCGATCTGGATGCCGCGATGGAAGCGTTGAACAGCGGAGGAATATTCCGCTACCTGACCAAGCCCTGGGATCAGCAGGAAATGGCCTTTACCCTGCGCCAGGCGGCGGAAATCGCCGCGCGCCAGGTGCAAATTGCGGTGGCGGACATGCCGACGACACTCGGCAACCAACGAGCGGCGCTAAATGTGTTGCTGCTGGATAACGATGGGCAAACCCTCAGCGTGGTGGCCGAGTTCTGCGTCAGCGGTGGTCACCGTCTGCTGCGTGTGGCCAGCTTGAATGAGGCTGTGGCGGTGTTGAACAACCAGCCGGTGGATATGCTGATCAGCGACCTGCAACTGGCCGGCGAGGACACCGCGCCCTTGCTGAAAAGCCTGGCTCAGGCCCACCCGCGCCTGCTCAGCCTGGTGGTGACACCGTTCTGCGATACCCAGGCGCTGCTCAAGCTGATCAACGAAGCGCAGATCTTCCGTTACCTGCCCAAGCCGATCCGCCGCGGCCTGTTCGATAAGGGCCTGCTGGCCGCCGCCGAGCAGGCGCAAATCTGGCGCGCCCAGCCGGCGCAGATAGTCACGCGCCTGGCGCAGGTGCCGCGTGAGGCGCGCGAGCAGGAGAAGGTGGGGAGTTGGTTGGGCATGCTCGGGCGCCTGCGCGAGCGTTTGATTGCCTGAGGTGCCGCAGGTGGACAAGGCTACGCCATGTCCACCCTGATATGGATTGACCTGTCAACGATGTATCCGATATTTCGCTTTTGCTCTCTGTTCAAGTGGCTTCGGTTCAGGGTATGGAGGGC
>Ga0209343_10005416_pt1 | contig 15507 bp, 17 predicted proteins | sample RifCSPlowO2_02_FD_184026 | JGI IMG/M metagenome (GOLD analysis project Ga0209343, IMG submission 184026) | Groundwater microbial communities from Rifle, Colorado - Rifle CSP2_plank lowO2_0.2 (SPAdes) (version 2) | ecosystem: Environmental > Aquatic > Deep subsurface > Groundwater | place... | reverse complement strand
AGACCGCATTGCCACGGCGCTGGGTCGTTTGCGCGGTGTGTATTCCGACAACCTGATTGAAGTGGTGGAGTGGTGCATGTCGCTGGATTCGCTGTCGCGGCCGCAGTCCGTGTTCGCCTTGCAAAAGGAGCTGAGCCGCGAAGGCGAGCGCCGCTACACCAAGCTCACGGTGGGAGAAAAAGTGCGCATGCAATTTGACACGCTGGTGGCCGACACCAAGAAAACCGTACAGGGCAATCTTGCCAAAGCCGAGAAGCCGCAATGAAGTTCTCCGTGTTCCAGATCAGCCGCAAAGGCGGCCGTGAAAAAAACGAAGACCGCATGGGGTATTGCTATACCAAAAGTTCGGGTCTTTTCCTGCTGGCCGATGGCATGGGCGGGCACCCTGAGGGTGAGGTGGCGGCACAAATCGCCTTGCAGGTTGTTTCTGCGCTGTACCAAAAGGAAGCCAAACCGGAAGTTGAAGATGTCAAAGCCTTTTTCGCCACGGCGGTCATGGCTGCGCACCGCCAAATTCTGCGTTATGCCGCTGAAAAGGGGCTGATCGATACCCCGCGCACCACGCTGGTGGCGGCCATTGTGCAAGGCGGCGTCGCCAGTTGGGTGCACTGCGGGGATTCGCGCCTGTACTTTGTGCGCCAGGGTGAACTGTTGTTCCGCACGCGGGACCACTCCTACCTGGAGCAGCAACAAACCGCACGGCAATTGGCGGAGCCCCCACCGGGATTCAACCGCAATGTGCTGTACACCTGCCTGGGCTCACCCGCCAAACCGGTGTTCGACGTGACCGGGCCCGTGACCCTGCAGCAAGGCGACAAGATGCTGCTGTGCTCCGACGGGTTGTGGGGGGTTTTGGAGGATGCGGAGATTGTCTGCAACTTGGGCCAAAACCCGGTGGCTACTGCAGCCCCGGATTTGGTGGAGCGTGCGCTGATCCAAGCGGGTAACCACAGCGACAACGTCACACTGATCGCCATGGAGTGGGAAACCCCGGATACTTTTGAGTCCACCCGCGGTAGCATTTCCACCGACAGCATTGACGACGGCGTGTTTGCGTCCACGGTGCAGGCCGGCGGTTTGGATTCCACCATGGACGATCTGGACGATTCGGCCATCGAGCGATCTATTGCCGAGATCAACGAGGCGATTCGCCGCTCTGCCGCCCGCAAACAGTGATCCCCCAGGGGGAGGCTGTTTTTTCATCGATTGAGGATTTCCCGTGACTGACTTCATCCGCAATGGCGCACGCGCTGCCAACCAACTGCGCCCGGTGCGCATCACCCGTGGCTACACCGTGCACGCGGAGGGCTCGGTGCTGATCGAATTTGGGGGCACCAAGGTGTTGTGCACCGCCTCGGTCGAAGAAAAAGTGCCCCCGCACAAACGCGGCAGCGGCGAGGGCTGGGTCACCGCCGAGTACGGCATGTTGCCGCGTGCCACCCACACCCGCAGCGACCGCGAGGCCGCGCGCGGTAAGCAAAGCGGGCGCACTCAGGAAATCCAGCGCTTGATCGGCCGTTCCATGCGCACGGTGTTTGACCTGAAAAAATTGGGTGAACGCACCCTCCAGCTCGACTGCGACGTTTTGCAAGCCGATGGCGGTACCCGCACGGCGGCCATCACCGGTGCGTTTGTGGCGGCACAAGACGCTGTCAACTGGCTGATCGCCGCAGGCAAGATCACCGAATCTCCCATCCTTGCACCGGTGGCCGCCATCTCGGTGGGTGTGGTGCAGGGCACCGTCTTGCTGGACCTGGAATACACCGAAGACTCCGCTTGCGACACCGACATGAACGTGGTGATGACCGGCGCCGGGCATTTTGTGGAGGTGCAGGGCACGGCGGAAGGCGTGGCTTTCTCGCGCGCCGAAATGGATGCCATGCTGTCGCTGGCCGAAAAAGGCATCACAGAGCTGATGGCGTTGCAACAGCTTTCGCTATCAAAAGAGTAGCTGCTTGCGCACATTCCATAAGGGCTAAGGCCATATTTGATATGAAAATTGTTCTGGCTTCGAACAACCAGGGAAAACTGGTCGAGCTGCAGGCCATGCTGGCGCCGCTGGGCTGCACCCTGGTGCGCCAAGGGGACCTGGGCGTACCCGAGGCACCCGAGCCCTACCGCACCTTTGTGGAAAACGCCTTGGCCAAGGCCCGCAACGCGGCGCACCATACCGGCCTGCCCGCGCTGGCCGATGATGCCGGACTGTGTGTGGATGCCTTCGGTGGCTTGCCCGGCGTGGATACCGCCTTCTACGCCACGCAGTTTGGCTATGCCAAAAGCGACGACAACAATGTGCGCGCCTTGCTGGAGCAAATGCAGGGCATCGACAACCGCCGTGCGGCCATGGTCAGCACCCTGGTGGCGGTGCGCAGCGCGGACGACCCGGAGCCCTTGATCGCTGTCGGCCGGGTGCTGGGGGAAATTGCCCGCACCCCGTTGGGCAGCAATGGCTTTGGCTTTGACCCGGTGATGTGGATCCCCGAATTCGGGCAAACCTTTGCCCAGTTGCCCATCGAAGTCAAAAATGCCAACAGCCACCGCGGTCGTGCCACGCAGGCCATGGCGGTGCTCATCCGGGAACGCTGGTTAACATGACGTACACCCCCAGGCTTCGCGCACTACGTGTCGCTACGCCACCCCCCTTGCTGGGGGCAATACCAGTGGCCCGGCGAAGCCGGTTCCACGGTATTCCTGATAGGGTCACTTCGCCGAGGTGGGTGTTGTGATACCCATTACCCCAACAGGCAACGGGGCACCACCTCTGCACGATGTGCAGCACTACATGCGCCCCGGTACCCTGCAATTGGCTGCGTTGCCACCGCTGTCCTTGTATGTGCACCTGCCCTGGTGCCTGAAGAAATGCCCTTATTGCGATTTCAATTCACACGAGAAGCCTGGGGAAGGTTTGCCCGAGCAGCGCTATGTGGATGCGCTGGTGGCCGATCTGGAAGCCGCGCTGCCTCTGATCTGGGGGCGCACCATCCACAGCATCTTCATCGGCGGCGGCACGCCCAGCCTGTTTGCGCCCGCCACCATCGACCGCCTGTTGAGTGACATTCGCGCCCGCTTGAAGCTGGAGCCAAACTGTGAGATCACGCTGGAGGCCAACCCCGGCACTTTTGAGAAAGACCGCTTTCGGGCATTCGCCCAAGCCGGGGTGACACGCTTGTCGATTGGGGTGCAGAGTTTCAACGACACCCATTTACAGGCCTTGGGTCGGGTGCACGACCGGGCGCAGGCCCTGGCGGCGGTGGAAGAGGCGGCGCAGGCCTTTGACACCTTCAACCTGGACATCATGTACGCGCTGCCGGGCCAGACGCTGGAGCAGGTGGGGCAAGACATGGCCCAGGCGTTGCAGTTTGCGCCACCGCATATTTCGATTTACCACCTCACCATCGAGCCCAACACCTACTTTGCCAAGTACCCCCCGGCCATACCGGAAGACGATACCGCCTACGGCATGCTGGACCACATCACCGAACTCACCGGTGTGGCGGGACTGGAGCGCTACGAGGTGTCGGCCTATGCCAAGGCGGGCCACCGGTGTTTCCACAACCTGAACTACTGGCAGTTTGGTGACTACCTGGGCATTGGCGCAGGCGCCCACAGCAAGCTCAGTTTTGCCCACCGCGTGGTGCGCCAGGTTCGCCTGCGTGACCCCCGTCTTTACATGGAGCGGGCGCTGGCCGGCAATGCGCTGGCGCAGGCGGAGGAAGTGGGGCGGGCCGACTTGCCATTCGAATACATGCTCAATGCCTTGCGGCTGCGCAACGGCTTTGGCCTGCGCGACTTCACCGAGCGCACGGGCTTGGGCCTGAACGCCATCGAAGCCGCACTCAAGGAGGCGGAGCGCAAGGGCCTGATCGAGCGCGATTTTGCGCGGGTGCGCCCCACCGTGCGGGGCTTCGATTTTCTGAGTGACTTGCAGGCTATTTTCCTGTCCAATGGGACTTGAACGGTGTGCCCTGGGGGCACGGAAGGGGTAAAGCCATGTTCTCGGTATACGGCAAGGCAGGGCGCCTGTTTCGGGGCTCCATGGAGGAGCTTCGCACTATTGGGCCCGCGTCGGCGCTGGCGGGGTCGCGCAACATACGCCCCCTCGGGCGGGACGCGCAAGACCATGCACCTTCCCATTTCGCCGACTTGCTGCAGTCCATCCCCTCCGATGCCGCGCACCGCAGCGCCCTGGCGGCCTATGCACAGACCACCAAAATCGAGATGCCGCGCCATCCCCTGACCCGGGTGGACGCCATCATGAGCCACGCGGTGGTCACCCTGGCGGATTCTTTTACCGTGGAGCAGGCCTGGCGTGTTCTCGCGCAGCAAGGCATCGGCCAAGCGCCCGTCGTCGGCGCGGATGGCGTGCTGGTGGGGCTGCTCTCGCGGGGCGATCTGATGCGGGAAGACCGCCTGCCCACGCCCGACAGCCACCCGCTGGTGTGGCGCGCCCTGCTGGCCCAAAGTGTGGTGGACTTGATGTGGACCCCGGTGCCCAGCGTGGCCACCGACACGGACATTCGCCGGGTCGCCCGCGTGTTGCTCGACACCGGTTTGTCGGGTTTGCCGGTGGCCGACGACCACGGGCAGGTCATTGGTTTTGTTGCGCGTTCCGATATCTTGCGCGCCGTGGTGGCCGATCCACCGCTGGATTTGTGGACCTGAAGGTGGCAGGCTGATCCCCATCAGCGTTTGCGGCGGCGCGACACCGTCAGCCCCGCTAGCGCAAAGCCGACCAGTGCCAGCGAAGCAGGTTCAGGTATCGCCAGTGCCAAGTCTCCGGCCGGTGCGGCTTCGGGAAGCTCCAGCAAGGTCACGGTTGCGGTTTGTGTTTGCGCGCCAAGGCGGCTATCGGCAAAAGACACATCATTCAAACGGATACGGAATTGCCCACCGGTACCGAAGTTCACCGGCGTATCCGTCCAGTAGACACCGTAATCGACAGGCGCGTCGCCTATGGGGCCTGCATTGGCGGTGATGTGGGCGCTCAGGTTGATATCCGCAACCCACGGGTCGGTAAAAGACAGCAGCCAAGAAACCCCAAGGTCGTCGGTTTCGTTGGGCGTAATTTTGTGCGCGTTGCCACTTCCGGTATGCAACTCCCGAAAGTCAACCGTGCCCAAGTCAAAAGTCCACGACTGGCCCACCTCGGACAGCGGGTTGTTTTGTGCTGAAAAGGTGGTGGTGAAACGGACATCCAGAAGTGAGGCGTTGTTGGCCTCCACACTGTCTGTTTCCTGTCCATACCCCACACCCAGGGTTTGCGTCGCGCCAGCAATGCCAAATTCCACAGGGACGGGCGAGGCCTGAGCGAGCGATGCACCCCCGAGCAGCACGGTGCCGAGGATGGCTGCCGAGCGCATGGCCGGCATGATTGTCATTAAGGTACGCATAAGATTCCTCCAAGACTTCCAACGGTTGCAAAAGTGGCGATGGCCTTGGATGGATCCAGCTGAGCCCAATCTCATCGCATTAGGTGGCCAATGCATGGATGAATCGTAGGAACGAAAAGTAGGGGGCGCCAGTGAGGATGCGCCCCGCCTGCAATGTTGTTTGTCCCAAACCCGGTGGGATATTTATCACGCACCTACCCGTGTGCGGCGGGTGACTGTGCAAAGTGATGGGGGAATGCAAAACGGGCCTTGTGGCCCGTTTTGCAATTGTTGTCTGGCGGAAGCTGTGAGATTCGAACTCACGGAGGACTCACATCCTCGCCGGTTTTCAAGACCGGTGCCTTAAACCGCTCGGCCAAGCTTCCTAGAGGCCCGTATTCTAGCTGCATTGCACAGGGCTGCAGGCGCATGGGATGCTGGGAGGGGGACAACAGTGCCAAAATCGCAGCATGCCTACTTTGCCGCCACCTCCCTCGTCACCGCCCAGCGCGCCCCCCGCCAAACCGATCACGCAGGCCCGCAACCCTTTGCATGGGCTGACCTTGGAGGCCATCGTGACCGCGTTGGCGGACTACTACGGTTGGGACGGCTTGGCCGAGCGCATCCCCGTGCGCTGCTTCACCCATGAGCCCAGCGTGGGGTCCAGCCTGAAGTTCTTGCGCAAGACGCCGTGGGCGCGCGAGAAGGTCGAAGGTCTGTACCTTTTTACGCTGCGGGAAAGCCGCCGCGCCCAGGGTGGGCGTTCCCCCGAACAAGCCCCCCGCTGAGGAAATTATTGTGCGCAGCCCTGACAAGCAAAACCAGCCGTCCCCACCCTCGGTCGCCCTCTATTGGGATTTTGAAAACCTCCACGCCAGCCTGTCCGAGGCGCGTTGGGGGGATGGCTCCTACGGCAAGCCCGATGGACGTTTCAAGCTGCAAGAGCCGCTGGTGGATGTGCAGGCTGTCATGGACCGGGCATCGTCGTTTGGGCCGGTGGCCATCAACCGGGCCTACTGCAATTGGCAGTTTTTTGGCCGCTACCGCGATGCCCTGCTCCAGTGCGGGATGGAGCTTGTCCAGATGTTCCCGCCCGGTGCGTCGGCCAAAAATGGGGCCGATATCCGCTTGTGCCTGGATGCGGTGGAGGACATGGGCCGCTTTGCGCATATTGGCACCATTGTGATCGTCAGCGGTGACAGTGATTTCATGCCGGTAGCGCAAAAAATCAAGGCTGCCGGACGCACGCTGATCGGCATGGGAACCCAAAAGGCCACCAACCGGCATTGGGCCAGCAGCTGCCACGAGTTTTTGTATTACGAAAGTTTGGTGCTGGGAAGCGCTGCAAGCGGGCCACTGGATGCCTGAAGGTGATGCCTGAATGCGGCAAAAGTTCCATGATCTATATTCAGAATTTTTGAATAAGATCGTCAATTCAATTCAAAAATAGACGAATTCTCAGCCCCTAGACTTCAGGGCATGAGCACAGCAAAACCACTTTCATCCCGCTACAGCCTGACGGCCATCGTGCTGCATTGGCTGCTGGGCGTGGCCTTGGTCGGCATGGTGCTGATGGGCGTGTACATGGCAGACCTGCCGTTTTCACCCCAGCGCCTCAAGTTGTACAACTGGCACAAATGGGCCGGGGTGAGCCTCCTGGCCCTCTCGGCCCTGCGTTTGGTGTGGCGCCTGACCCACCGGCCCCCACCATTGCCCGCAGCTGTTGTTCGGAACATGCCGCACTGGCAACACCTGGCGCACCAGGGCACGCTGTATGGCATGTATGCCCTGTTTTTCGCGGTGCCGCTGATTGGCTGGGCCTACAGCTCGGCCGCCGGATTTCCCATTGTGTGGTTGGGGGTGTTGCCCCTGCCTGATTGGGTGTCTGCGGACAAGGCACTGGCGGAGTTGATCAAACCCTGGCACCAGATCAGCGCGCTTTCCCTGATGGGATTGGTGCTCTTGCATGTAGGGGCTGCACTGAAACACCAGTTTGTGGACCATGATGGGCTAATTGACCGCATGGTGCCGGGCCGTGACTAATTCCATTTCCATATCAATGCGATATGTCGTTGCCCCTCCTGGCCGTGCTGAAGCACTGCCTGCGTCGGCGCGCCTCATCTCCCATCGATCTGAAAACGGAATAAACCCTTGGAATGGAATCCTATGAAACTCTCTAAAAACCTGTCCAGCCTGTTGTGGCTGCTTACGGCCATCGGTGCCGCAGCGGGCGCCAGCGCGGCCTTGGCGGACCAAAAACTGGTGCCTGCCCAGAGCGAAATTGTGTTTGTCAGCAAACAAATGGGCGTGCCGGTCGAAGGCCGCTTCAAGAAGTTTGACGCCCAGATCAGCTTTGACCCCGCCAAGCCCGAGACCAGCAAAATGGCCTTTACCGTGGACACCGGCAGCGCCTCGCTGGGGGCGCCCGAAACCGATGTGGAACTGCCCAAGGCGCCTTGGTTCAATGTGCCCAAGTTCCCCCAGGCCACCTTCCAGTCCAGCGCCGTCAAAGGCCTGGGCGGCGGCAAGTTTGAGGTGAGTGGCAAGCTCAGCATCAAGGGCAATGTCCGCGATGTGGTGGTGCCTGTGACCCTGGCACAAAGCGGTGCCACCACCACGGCCACCGGTGCGTTTGCCATCAAACGCCTGGCCTTCAAGATTGGCGAAAACGAGTGGGCCGACACCTCCATGGTGGCCGACGATGTGCAAGTCAAGTTCAAGCTGGCGCTCACGGGTGTGGGCAAGCTGTAGTTTTTCCGGTCCCTTTTTAACTTTTTCAGGAATGTCATCCATGCGCACCTCTTTCACCGCCCTGGCCGCCGCTGCCACCTTGGCCACTCTGAGCCTGGGCAGCGCCCATGCCGAATCCGCCAACTATGCGGTTGACCCCACCCACACCTTTGCCACGTTTGAACTCGGCCACTTTGGCGCCTCGGTCAACCGCGGCCGCTTTGACAAGAAAGAAGGCAGCGTGCAGTTTGACCGTGCGGGCAAAACCGGCAAAGTCGAGCTGACCATCGATGTGACCTCCATCAACACCGGCACCGAGGCCTTCAACAAGCACCTGCAAAGCCCGGACCTGTTCAACGCCGCCCAGTACCCCACCATGAAGTTTGTGGCTGACAAGTTCAGCTTCAACGGCGACAACGTGAGCGAAGTGGCCGGCACGCTGACCCTGTTGGGCAAGACCAACCCGGTGGTGCTCAAAGCCAACCAGTTCAACTGCTACCAAAACCCCATGCTCAAGCGCGAAGTGTGCGGTGGCGACTTTGAAGCCACCATCGACCGCACCCAGTGGGGCATGAACTTCGGCTTGGCCTATGGTTTCGCCAAAAACGTGCGCCTGGTGGTGCAGGTCGAAGCCGTCAAGCAATAAACGGCCTCTGCGTTGGCCCCGAAGCCGGTCTGGTTCAGACCGGCTTTTTTTTGGGGGGCGCCGGGCTTAGTCCGGGATTTGCGGCTCGACCAGTGTGGCGAGTTGTGCAAGGGACTCTTGCCAGCCCAGGTAGCACATCTCCACCGGGATGACCTCGGGCAGGTTTTCTTGCACGATGCTCAGTTCGGTGCCGCAGACCACGGGTTTGAGGGTGACGGTGGTCGTCATGGTGCCGGGCAGGTTGGGGTCGTCGAACTTGTCCGTGTAGCAAATCTTGGTCGCTGGCACCAGCTCCAGGTACTCACCCCCAAAGCTGTGGCCGTTGCCGGAGCCGAAATTGGTGAACGACATTCTGAAGGTGCCGCCCACCTTGGCTTCCATGTGCAGGACCTTGCAGGTGAATCCATAGGGCGGTAGCCATTTGGCCATGGCGTCGGCCTCCAAAAATGCCCGGTAGACGCGCTCCGGTTGGGCGCGAATGACGCGGTGCAGCGCGACGGTGTGGGGTTGTGTAGGCATGGTGTGTATTCCTCCGGGGTTGAAGTGCAGTGACGCCTTGCTGGGTGCGTACGCGCATAGGCGTGAAATCAATTGTGGGCAGCGTACACAGGAAGCGTAGCGTAGACCAGGGACAGAGTCCACGTTGCCCTCCATGCCTGAATCCTTCTGGCCACTGGCGGACTGGGCGGCTGGGCAAGGCCTGGTGCTGCAAGTTATATTGCCGCCATGTACATCCACCACCACCACCAACGCGCCGACCTGGTGCGCATTGCGACCCGGGCTATGTCGGAACGCGGACTGGAGCCGGAGTTTTCGGCCCGCGCCTTGCACCAACTGGACAGCATCCCTGGCCCCGCCCAGGAGACCGATGCCGCCATTCGCGACCTGACCGGGCTGCTCTGGTGTTCGATTGACAACGACGACTCCCTGGACCTGGACCAGCTCACCGCCAGCGAGGTGCTGTCCCATGGCCGGGTGCGCCTGTGGGTGGCGATTGCCGATGTGGACGCGGTGGTCAAAAAAGGCAGCGCGATTGACGAACACGCACAGGCCAATACCACCTCGGTGTACACCTCGGCCTGCATTTTTCCGATGCTGCCGCTGCGCCTGTCCACCGACCTCACCTCGCTCAATTTCAACGAAGACCGCCTGGCGCTGGTGACCGAGATGGTGTTCAACGCCGATGCCTCCCTGGCGGGCGCCACCGTGTACCGGGCGAAAGTGCGCAACCACGCCAAGCTGGCCTACGACGCGGTCAGCGCCTGGTTCGGCGGCTTGGGGGCACTGCCCGCAGCCGCCCAGGCCGTGCCCGGTATGGAAGGGCAACTGCGCACCCAAGACGCCCTGGCCCAAAACCTGCGCGTGCGGAGGCATCTGGAAGGCTCGCTGGAATTTGAAACCTTCCAACCCCACGCGGTGTTCAAGGGGGAGCAGGTGGTGGATATTCACCTGCAGGTGCACAACCGTGCCCGCCAGTTGATTGAAGAGGTCATGGTCGCCACCAATGGCTGCACCGCGCGCTTTCTGGCCTCGCACGGTGGCGCCTCGCTGCGCCGCGTGGTGCGCTCGCCCGAACGCTGGCTGCGCATCGTGGCCGTGGCCAAGGAGTACGGCGAATCCTTGCCCAATGAACCGGACTCCAAAGCGCTGGAGGATTTTCTGGCTAAGCGCCGCCGGATCGACCCGTTGCGCTTTCCCGACCTCTCGCTGGTCATCGTGCGGCTCATGGGCTCGGGTGAATACGTGGTAGAGACGCCCGCCAGCCCGGCCATTGGCCACTTTGGCCTGGCGGTGCGCGACTACACCCATTCCACCGCGCCCAACCGGCGCTTCCCGGACCTGATCACTTCGCGGCTGGTCAAGGCTGCGCTCCAGGGTCAAGCTGCCCCCTATTCAAATGCCGAACTGGGCGCGCTGGCGCTGCACTGCACCCGCCAGGAAAACTCGGCCCAAAAGGTGGAGCGGCGCATGCGAAAGTCCGAGGCGGCGCTGGTGCTGGAACCCCGCCTGGGCCAGCACTTCGATGCCCTGGTGACCGGCTGCACCGACCGCGGTATCTGGGTGCGGATTTTTTCACCGCCTGCCGATGGCAAGCTGGTGGCGGGGGACGGCCACCTCAAGGTCGGGGACAAAGTGCGCGTCAAGCTCTTGTCCACCGATGTGGAGCGGGGATTTATCGATTTTGCGCTGGTGAATTGACGCTGGCATGTCACACCGGGCGGGGCTGCGTCGTTTAAGGGGGGAACTACTTCCTTGAACAAGTGCGTGAACATGAACCCACTGCAAAATGTGAAATCCAACCGTCGCCGTCGCTTCCTGGGCGGCGTCGTGGGCCTGGGCTTGCTGGCCCTCTTGGGCGTGGGGGCCGTGACCCAAAGCCTGCTCACCGGGCAGGAGCGCGGGCGCTACGCAGCTCCCGGCCGGATGGTGGCCGTGGGCGACCACCGCCTGCACCTGAACTGCCAGGGCAGCGGCCAGCCGCTGGTGCTGCTGGAGTCGGGCCTGAGCGGCTGGTCGCAAGACTGGGCGCGGGTGCAACCCGAAATTGCCAAGCGCACCACCGTGTGCAGTTACGACCGGGCGGGTTATGCCTGGTCCGACGAAGCCCCTGCACCGCGCACCGGGTTGCAGGCCGTGGAAGACCTGCGCAGCTTGTTGCGCAACGCCGGCCTGCAAGGCCCCCTGGTGCTGGTGGGGCATTCCTGGGGCGGCATGCTGGCCCAAATGCTGGCGCAAACCCATCCCGATGAAGTACTGGGGCTGGTGCTGGTGGATGCCTTGCACCACGACCAGACCGCCACCATGGACCCCGCCGCCCACGCCCGCTACAGCCGCACCATGCAGTTTCTGACCGGCTCGGCCACTTGGCTGGCACCTCTGGGCCTGGCCCGGCTGGCCGGTATGCCCGCCTCGGTGGTGGTGGACAAGCTGCCGCCCTCCGAGCAAGCGCCCGCCCGCGCCATGGCGATGCAAAGCAAGAACTACCGGGCGCTCTCCACCGAATACCTGGGCATCGACCCGGCGTTGGCGGTGGCCCGCAGCCTGCCGCCCGTGCCGCCGGTCCCCACCATCGTGCTCAGCACCCACGCCCTGAGCGAGTTTCCACCCGGTTGGGACCGGGAAGACATGCGCCAGCACTGGATTGCCGGACAGCGCGCCCTGGCCCGTGAGACCGGCGCGAAACACATCGTCGTCGCCGACGCCGGACACTACCTGCATCTGGAGCGCCCGGAGCTGGTGATCGCCTCGGTGCAAGAGGTCTTGCAGCAGGTCCAGGCCCGGGCCCCCACCCACCGTCCGCCTTTATGAACCCCGAAGCCCCCCATCTGTTTGAAAGCCACCGGCGCCACCTCCATGCGCTGGCCTACCGCATGCTGGGCTCGCACGCCGAGGCGCAAGACGTGGTGCAAGACACCTGGCTGCGCCAAAAAGACACCGCGCTGGAGACGCTGGAGTACCCGCGCGCCTACCTCTCGCGCATTGCCACCCACCTGTGCCTGGACCGCATGCAGTCGGCCCGGGCGCGGCGTGAACAGTACGTGGGGTGTTGGCTGCCCGAGCCGCTGGAGGACGAGTCGGGTGCGCTGGATGCAGGCCCGCAGGCCCGGCTGGAGTATGCCCAGAACGTGTCGGTGGCTTTTATGCTGGCGCTGGAGCGGCTCTCGGCGCTGGAGCGTGCGGCTTTCCTGTTGCACGATGTGTTTGACCAGAGCTTTGACGAAGTGGCCCTGCGCCTGGGCCGCAGTGCCGCAGCCTGCCGCCAGCTGGCGGCGCGTGCGCGGGTGCATGTGCAGTCCGCGCAGGCCCGGGTGGACGTGGCGCACGAACAGGGGGAGCAACTGCTTTCGGCCTTTGTGCAAACCATTGTCAGCGGCGACGTGGACGCCTTGGCCCGGCTGTTGGCGCAAGACGCAGTCATGCTCTCCGATGGCGGCGGCATTGTCACGGCGGTGGCGCGGCCGTTGAGCGGGCCTGCGCTGATCGCCAAAGCCCTGGTTGGCTTTGCCAAGATGTGGAATCCCGAAGACTTCAGGCTGCGCTTCACCCGCATCAACAGCCTGCCCGCAGCCGTGCTGTACGACCTGCAAGGCCAGGCCATTCAGACCACCGCCCTGCGTGTGGGGGGCGACGGATGCATCGACGCCATTTATGTGGTGCGCAATCCGCAAAAGCTGGCGCTCTTGCAGCCATACCCTGGGTCAAGCGCGTGAGGCAAGCGGCTGTTGCGCTTTGGGACAAAGCCCCGTACGCTTGCGGTTGGGCCAGCGCTGCGCGCACCGGCGGTTCCCTGTTTTGAAAGCCAAGCATGAAAACCACTCCCGTCAACGATCTTCGCCACTACTCCCGCATCCCCTTTGCCGCAGAGGTGCAGTTGCATTTGCGGGGCCAAACGCTCCGTGTGCAACTGGTTGACATTGCGCTCAAAGGCGCCCTGGTGCAGGCCGGTGGGGCGCACGCGCTGGAGCTGCAGGAACCCTGCCGTTTGGTGCTGCCCCTGGCAGACGAGAGCGAAGGGGTGGTGATGGCGGGCCCCATCGTGCATTTGAATGGCCCGTATATCGGCATCGAATGCCAGGACATTGATATCACCAGCTTGACCCGCTTGCGCCGGCTCCTGGCGCTGAACACGGGCGACGCCGAGCTGATGGACCGTGAGCTGTCACACCTGTTTTCCAGCCACTGACGTCGCCACGGGCCACGGCACAGGTCTGTGGCAGATTTTAGGGGTGTTTTAGGCCTCTAGCCCCCGTAGAATAAGCGCAAGCAGCTACCTAATTGATAGCAATATCGGCTATGGGAAATGCGGCATCGGCCCGGTTTAGGCATGCATTCATTGGAACCCAGCCTGCGTGACCTGGATGGCGGCATGCCAACACCCCCCCGGCAGTCCTGTTTTGGTAGCACCGGGCAGAATCTGTCGCCGGGCCTGACTTGGCAAACCCGCCGCCGGGCACCAAGAGTTTTGCGCTGACGGTGCATGACCTCGACGCCCCCACCGGGGGCGCAGGGTTCTTGCATTGGGTGGTGATCAACATCCCCGCCACGGCCACCGGCTTGGCACAAGGCATCGGGACGGCGGATGGGCGCGTTCTGGCGGCCGCCGGGGCGATATGCCACACCGCTACAACTTCACCGTGTACGCCTTGAACGTGGACACGCTGAACCTGCCAGCCAACGCCACGGCATCGTTCGCCGACTTCATGCTCACCAGCCATGCCATGCCATGCCATTGCCATTGCCATGCCATTGCCATTGCCAGCCTGACGGCACGCTATGGCCGATAAGTCGCCGGAAAATAATTAGCACTATCTGTCGTCTGAAGACGTTGTGTCCGCCAGACGACAGACCTTTTTTCACCGGTTCGCCCCTGTATGTTGGCCTGATAATTGAAACCGATCGAAGGTGGCAATACGCCAAGGTGCGCAGTTGCATCTTTTACAAATACAGGGAGACGTGATGGACAGGAGCTTGGTTAAAGAGTGGACGCTTGATGGTTTGCTGGACCATTTGGCTGGAATTCACAAAGTGATGCCAGACCGTCAATTTGCCTTCATTCTCGGTGCCGGGGCTTCATTCAAATCTGGCATTCCAATGGGAAAGGAATTGGCAGAGGGCTGGTTGCGCGATTTGCATGTTCGTGAGTGCAACGACGGTACGTCACTGGAAAATTGGGTTTCCAGTCCCGCACTTGGCATCGAGGGTCTGACCTACGGCACTGCAGCCCAGCACTACCCCAGAATCTTTGAACGCCGTTTCCACAATGACCCTCACGAGGGATACGCGGCTCTGGAATATGCCATGGAAGGCAAGCAACCAAGCCTGGGTTATTCGCTGCTGGCAGAAATCATCGAGAACACCCGGCACAAGGTTGTCATCACCACCAACTTTGATAACCTAGTTGCTGACGCCTTGGCGATGCATGCCCACCAGTCACCTCTGGTGGTGGCGCATGAATCGCTTGCCGGGTTTGTTCAACCCAGACTGCGGCGTCCGTTGGTGGCAAAAATCCATAGGGGCTTGTTCTTTGACCCAAAAAACGATGTAAAGGGTGTTTCCGAAATGGATGAAGGGTGGACGATTGCGTTGCGCAAACTCTTCCAGCACTTCACACCCATCGTGGTCGGGTACGGTGGAAATGATGGTAGCTTGATGGGCTTGCTCAACAGTCTTGAACCTGGAGCCATCCCGGGCACTATCTTCTGGTGCTACAGAGAGGGCTCACCGCCGCCGTCTGCTGCCCGTGAGGTGTTAAGCAAACAACGCGGCGTACAGGTCAAAATCCCCGGCTTTGACGACTTCATGATGCAGCTTGCTGCAAGGCTTGTAGATGGCTTTGACGTAGCAGCTATAGCTGAGCGCACCGCTGAACTGGGGCAAAAGCGCGCCAAGCACTACCGGGAGCAGGCAGCAGAGCTTCAGAAGTCTTCGAAAACGGGGACTACTTCGCAGCAGAAAACAGGAGTAGTGCTGAGCCGTTCTGTGCAAACGGGCAAGAGCTGGTGGGCTTGGGAGCTGCAGGCCAGCGCTGAACCCGACCACAAAAAACGCGATGAGATTTACCGCCAAGGCTTGCGTCAATTCCCAAAAAGCGCGGAGCTGACCGGAAGTTACGCAAACTTTCTGTGGAAACAGCGTAAGGACTTCGATGCTGCCGAGGTTTTGTACAAAAAGTCGCTGGAGCTTGACCTCGGCCATGCCACTACGTCCGGAAACTATGCGAGTTTTCTGGCGTACCAGCGCAAGGACTTTGACGCTGCCGAG
>Ga0209343_10005413_pt1 | contig 15508 bp, 21 predicted proteins | sample RifCSPlowO2_02_FD_184026 | JGI IMG/M metagenome (GOLD analysis project Ga0209343, IMG submission 184026) | Groundwater microbial communities from Rifle, Colorado - Rifle CSP2_plank lowO2_0.2 (SPAdes) (version 2) | ecosystem: Environmental > Aquatic > Deep subsurface > Groundwater | place... | reverse complement strand
GCGAGGAAAAAAAGCAATCCACATTTTTGCTGATAATCATCAGAATTATTGATTACCATCATTCTCAAACATTTATCGCTGACGTACTTTTGTTATTATAAATCATCAGAATCAAAGCAATGCAAAATATTATTCAAAATCATTATATAATTGCTGTATTCATAGCCCGGATTTTTTTGGGATTTTTATTTTTTCTTCAGGGTTATGATACTATCATCAGAGTTGGAATTAAAAATGTTATTGAAAAGCATGATGTTTCTTTTTCTGAAGGAGGAATCCCCAGAGTATTAACTTCTATTGGGGTGTGGCTCACTTCTCTCATTCAACTCCTTGGAGGTTTGTTTCTTATTGTAGGGTTTGTTAAATATTATGTATTGTATCTACTGGGTATCGAAATGATTCTTGCAGCCATCGCTTTCGGAATAATAAAACCATTATGGGATATGCGTTTTATTTTCCCGCGGTTTACAGTGTTGATTTTTTTACTTGTTGTTCCATCCGAATGGGACATACTTTCAGTAGATTACTTCTGGTCTTTCTTAAAATTCTTAAACTCATTCTAAAAAACATGAAAAAGATTCTTGCACCTACAGATTTTTCTGACAATGCCGGCAATGCAATCAATTATGCGGCACAAATAGCAAAACTTTCCAAAGCTGAGCTTATATTATTTCATGCATACCAGGTTCCGGCAATCCCATCCGATGTGCCATTTGTAATGCCGATTGATGAAATAGAAAAAGACGCATTAAATGGATTAATGAAAATAAAGAAAAAAATACTTGCTAAATACGGGGAAGAATTAAAAATTACGTGTGAAACTAAATTTGGCCTTCCTGTTGATGAGATAAATACAATTGTAAAAGAAAAAAAAATAGACCTGGTAGTTATGGGAGTTCGCGGAGCAGGTTTTTTAAGTGAAAAATTAATCGGCAGCCTTACTACCTCTTTAATTCGCAAAGGGAAATGTCCTGTACTTGCTATCAATGAAAAAGTCAAATTCAGAAGTATTAAAAAAATTGTACTAGCCTATGATTATCAGAAAATCGCTTATAAAACTATTTTAGAACCATTAAAGGATTTTGTAAAACTTTTTAAATCGCATGTGTATTTGTTGAATGTAATGCCTGAATTAGAAATTGCTTCTCCAACAAGAAAAAAAGTTGCGGGGAATCAAATAGAACATGCTCTTGAAGAATTCAGTCATTCATTTAAATTTTTAGAAAATAATGATATTGTAGATGGCATAAATGAATTTGTAGATGAAAATAATATCGATATGATTGTGATGATTCCGCGTAAACATAGTTTGCTTGAAAGTGTTTTCCAGGGAAGCAATACAAAACGCATGGCTTTTCATTCTCATATACCCCTACTTGCTTTACATGAATAGGAATTACGGTAAACTAAAAAAATATCAAAAGGAATTTTAAATTTATAATTAATTCAATTATTTATCTCCGAAAAGAGAATTACCTGACACTCAAATGAAAATAATTATTGATGATAAAATAAGTCTTTATGAGATAGAAGAAGAATTCCGGCAGAGATTCCCTTTTTTAAAAATTAAATTTTTATCCAACATACTTGTATCTGGGAATAATGTTGTATCAAAACTTGTAAAAAATAAAACCCTGGCAGAGTATAGCACATCAATCAACAAGGATGCAGGATTAATAATATCACCTCAAATGACAGTACATGATCTTGAACAATGTTTCATAAAAGAGTATGGGTTAGTCGTGAAAGTATTCCGTAATTCCTGGAGAGTTTGGCTTGAATCGACTGTTACAGAAGGCTGGACACTTGAAGAGCAAAACAGGCAAGGGGAGGCTTTAAGTGGAAAAAATATGTAAAATAACGTATAATCCGTTTCTGTAATGTAACCATGAAAAAACGCTATGGACATAAATTCTGTTGAACTTGAAAATTTACTCAATGAATATTCATATTTAGGAATTTTTTTATGGTTTATGATTTTCGATCAGCTGACACCCATCCCCGAAGAGGTGTCGCTGATAACTATCGGTTATATTGCTTCACAAACTACCTTAAATCCTTTAATTTGCGGTGTTTTATCCTTATTGGGATTAATAACAATTGATAACATCTATTATTATTTAACTTATAAAGGTACTCGGTTCGCCAAAAGATTGTTTGATAAACAAAACAAAAATAATTTTCTTCAGCATTTAAAGCAAAAAGTCCGGAATAAAAGCTGGGTTTATTTATTCATTATCGAATTGATACCGCGCTTTAGGATTTTATCCCCCGTAATTGCAAGTGCTTCAAATATCGGATGGAAAAAATTCAATCTGATAAATACAACAGGTACATCCATCGTTGTTGCCGTCTATATTTATATTGGAGTGTTTTTTAACGACAGTTTAAGTTATTTTTTTAAAGGGTTTGAAACACTCCGGCATTTGATTTTTGCAATCGTATTATTATCCATTTTCATTTTTATATGGCGATTTTTTAAAAAAAACAGGAAATGATTTTTATTTGGTTAGTACTCAATAATGAATTTTTATCCATAAGCAAATTGTAAAATTTATTACCCTGATAAAATCCCGGTCATTCAGATAGATATATAATATGCGGCAAGTCACTAATTTGATTGACCATTATCATTTCAAATAAAATGAAATGAAGATACTTTTGATGAAAATAAAATTTAAAAACATGGAAACAACAAAAACAATTTATCAACTGCACGAGGACCACAGAACATGGTTAAATAAATTAGCTTTTTATGAAGATGAAATTTTAATTATGAAAGGCAGAATTACTGAAATAGCTAAAAAGAATACTTCTAAGGAAGTACTTTCTTTTGTGGAACATTTTCAAAATCAATTAATTGTTCAAAAAGAACAAATTGATATTTTAAATCATGATATTAATAGTCATGAGTCTTCTATCGAAGCAAAAGTTAATAAAAAAGGAGTTGCGAGCGGAGATAAAAAGTTCTTTGACCACACTGAACAAAGAGAAAAAATAGAAAATTTTGAGAAAAACTTCAATTCGTTAAGAAAGGAATTGATTCATTTCCTTTCGAAATGGATGTAAGGAATTTGGACAAAATAAATAATCATTAAATAGCTATGCCTATTCGCTTCATTTACGCCTTGAAAAAGAACAAAATTACTTGGACAATTCTGTAAACTTTAGTTTGTCCCAACTCCTAAGAACAAAAAATTAGTAAAACCCGAAAAACTACCACCTTCTTCACAGGTGGTAGTTTCATTTAAAGCCATATATTTGTGAAATTAAAAAAACAATTTGTTTTTCATAAATTTAAGGTTTTAACCTACTCCAACTTGTAGCAGTTGAAGTTTGAACACAACACATCTGAAAAGCCTGACGAACGAGGAAATTATCTGAATTTTTCTACTTACGCCAATATTCAGATTCTGCGGAAAATTCCTAATTATGAAAATTTTTTTTACAGATTAGAGATTATAAAATTTCTTAATCAAAATGAAATCAGGATTAAATTCATAAACTCAATGAAGTTTTTTTTTAAAATTGTTCTCGCGGTAGTGATATTACCTGCCTGCACCAGTAAAGAAGATCAGATACAGCCTTCCATCGAAAATATTTCTGAATCAGTGTATGCCTCAGGCATTGTTAAAAGCAAAAATCAGTACCAGGTTTTTTCTACTGTAAACGGATTGATCCATGAAATAATAGTGAAAGAGGGAGAGCTTGTAAAAAAGGGTGACCCTATAATCGGGATATTAAATGAAACTTCGAAATTAAATACCGAGAATGCGCAACTCGCTGCTGATTATGCCAGATTGAGTTCAAATGTTAATAAATTAAATGAATTAAAAATAAATATAGACCTTAATAAAAGTAAAGTCCTGAATGATTCCTTACTGATGGTCAGACAACAAAATCTCTGGAAAGAACATATTGGTGCACGCATAGAGTTGGAACAAAGAGAGCTGGCCTATAAAAACTCCTACATAAATTATCAGGCATCTATACTTAAATATGATGACCTGGAAAAACAGCTCAGGTTTGCAGAGCAACAATCTCAAAACAACTTAAAAATCAGTGTTAACTTATCGCTGGATTATTCTATTAAAAGTGAAATCGCTGGAAAAGTTTACCGCATTTATAAAAAGTTAGGTGAACTGGTAAATACCCAAAGTCCACTTGCAATAATTGGCGATGCGAATGATTTTATTCTGGAATTGCAAATTGATGAGTACGATATTTCAAGAATAAAAACAGGTCAGAAAATTTTACTTAGCATGGATAGCTATAAAGGGGAATTGTTCGAGGCAAAAGTAGAAAGGATAAATCCGATAATGGACGAGCGTTCCAGAGCCTTTACTATTGAAGCGATATTTGTAACCAGGCCGAATACATTGTATCCGAATCTAACGAGTGAAGCAAACATTATCATTCAAAAAAAAGAAAATGCAATAACAATTCCGCGTAATTATTTAATTGATGAAACCTTTGTTCAAATGAAAAATAAAGAAAAAAGGAAAATTACAACAGGATTAAAAGATTATGAAAAAGTAGAAATTCTCGATGGGATTACTTCAAGTGACATTATTATTAAGCCCGGCAAATGAATTATAAATTAATAGCAAATATTGCCAAATCACTTTTATTTGCACGCTTAAAACAAACAATGGTGGCTGCAATTGGAGTTACTTTTAGCATTACCATGTTTATTACATTGCTCAGTTTTATGAGTGGATTAAACGATTTGCTGGATGGATTAATTTTAAACCGGGCACCTCATGTAAGATTGTTTAATGAAATAAAACCCAGCGCAAATCAACCGGTGAATTTTTCATCAGAATTTAAAAACCACTACAATTTTATTCATTCCATAAAAACCAGCAATAGCAGAGAGCAGATTTATAATAGTGGAACTATACTCCAGGCTGTTAAAAACGATAACAGGGTGTTGGGTATCGCGCCAAAAATAACATCACAGGTTTTTTTTAACGATGGCGCCAACGATATTACAGGGCTTATTAATGGAATAGATGTGCTTGCCGAAAGCGAGCTCTTTTTTTTTACCGATTATATTGTTTCGGGAAAAGCTATTGATATTAAAAACGTATCCAACAGTATTATTTTAGGAAAAGGTCTTGCTGAAAATTTATTAGCAAATGTAGGCGATGTAATACAAATTACCACTTCAAAAGGAGAGATTTTTCCATTAAAAGTTGTTGGTTTTTTTCAATCCGGATTGCAGGAATTTGATAAAATGCAAAGTTTTGCTTCGATCGGAACAACGCAAAAAATAGCAGGAAAAGCCAAAAACCATATCACCGAAATTCAAATAAAATTAAAAAATATTGAACAAGCTCCCGCTATAGCTAAAGAATTTGCGCAACTTTTTCAAACAGACGCGGAAGATATACAAACTGCCAGCTCGCAATTTGAAACAGGAAGCAAGGTAAGAACAATCATTTCATACGCTGTTGGAATCACATTATTGGTAGTTGCAGGTTTTGGTATTTATAATATTTTAAATATGATGATTTATGAAAAAATGGATTCGATAGCCATTTTGAAAGCTACCGGTTTTTCAGGAAGAGATGTAAACCTGATATTTTTGGTAATTGCTTTAAGTATTGGATTTTTTGGAGGTTTGGGCGGTTTGTTTTTTGGTTACCTGTTATCATCCGTTATCGATCAGATACCTTTTAACACAGCTGCATTACCAACCATAACCACCTATCCGATCAATTACAATCCCGCATTTTATTTTATTGGCTCTTTCTTTTCATTAATTACGACTTATCTGGCAGGTTTATTTCCGGCCAGGAAAGCCAGTAAAATAGATCCTGTAGTAATTATCAGAGGAAAATAATATGGAAGAGATAATCATTGAAGCAAAAAATATCAGTAAAAGCTTTCACGATCCTGTAACGATAAGCGTTTTAAAGGATATTAATTTTTCAATAACTAAAGGGGAATTTGTATCAATTATTGGTAAATCAGGTTGTGGAAAATCTACTTTGCTTTACATACTTTCTACAATGGATACCGATTATGAAGGGGAATTGCTGATTGGCAAAGAAAGTATGAAAAATAAAAAAGAAGCCGATTTAGCGAGGATCCGTAATGAAAAAATTGGTTTTGTATTTCAATTTCATTATTTGCTTAATGAATTCAGTGTGTTGAAAAATGTGATGCTGCCGGGTTTAAAATTAAATAAATTTTCGGAACAGGAAGTTGAACATAAGGCGATGGAACGTTTGAAAACATTAAATATACAGCATTTACAGGCAAAAATGGCGAATCAGTTATCGGGAGGGGAAAAACAAAGAGTTGCCATTGCCCGTGCTTTAATCAACGACCCTCACATTATTATGGGTGATGAGCCTACAGGTAACTTAGATAAAAAAAACAGTGAAATTGTATTTGATATTTTTAAACAGTTAAGCGAAGAATTCAACCAAACCTTATTGATTGTAACCCATGATCAAAGTTTTTCAGAAAAAACCAACCGCATCATCGAAATGGAAGATGGTAAAATAATCAGGCAATAAAAAACGGTCGATTTGTTATTTTCTATTTAAGCCTTTAGTAAAAATTGGCAATCTTCACCAAAGCTTTTGCGTTGAGAATCCGGATTTTCCTTCCTTCAGTTTCAATCAGGCCTTCGTCTTTAAAATCATGAAGAAGCCTTACTAGTGTTTCAACAGCGGTTCCTACTATATTAGAAAGATCTTCGCGGGATAAAATAATTTCCACTTTTTTGATGGTATCCCCTTTTTCTCTATACTTATCCTTTAGTATAAGCAGACTGAGCGCTAATCGCTCCCGAACTGATTTATGCGCAAAAGTTGCAATGCTGTTTTCGAGCACTCCAAATTCACGACTTAAATTTTTTAGCAACCTCGAAGAAAGTATTGGAGATTGATTTAGAATAAAAAGAAAATCCGCTTTTGGAATAAACGCAATAACTGAATCCTCTAATGTGGCAGCTGAATCCGAAAAAGTTTCTTCGCTCAACAGAGCAGGGTAACCAAGCAATTCACCGCTATTACAAACGTAAATAATTTGTTCTCTACCCTCTCTGTCAGCTTTAAATTTTTTTACTTTCCCTTTTAAAAGATAAAAAATACCTGAAGGATAAGACCCTTCATTAAAAACTGTTTTGCCTTTACGAAACTTATTGATAACCATTTTTGATTCTAAAAATTCCAAATCAGCTTTAGGCAATCCTTCAAATACAGAATCGCTTTGAAAATGAAATTTATCAGACGGAAATCCAATGATAGCAGGCATATCTAACAAAGATAAGGGAATAAAACAATTGTTTTATAAAAACTTGACTTAAATCAACTTTTTAATTGATTTACCTCAAAATTAGTTGACTCATGACTTGGTAAATTTGTACTTCAATTATACAGAAAAATTTTTTAAAAAATAAAAAGCAATGCAGTTTCCTGAAAATTTACTTTACACAAAAGATCATGAATGGGTTAAAAATGATGGCGAATTCGTTTTTGTTGGCATCACCGACTTTGCCCAAAAGGAATTAGGCGACATCGTTTATGTTGAAATTGAAACCTTAGGAGAGCTATTAAATCAGCATCAGGTATTTGGAACTGTTGAAGCGGTAAAAACCGTATCGGACCTGTTTCTTCCCCTGAGTGGAGAAATAGCGGAAGTTAATTCCAAAATTACAACAAATCCGGAGTTGCTTAATAAAGATCCTTATGGTGATGGATGGATAATAAAAGTAAAAACAAATGATACAGCGGAAAGTTCAAATCTGCTTTATGCAGCAGAGTATAAAAAATTAATTGGTATTGATTAACAATTTGATAATGTTTATACCAGCCAATCTTAAATATACCAAAAATCATCTTTGGACACGCTCCATAGGAAGAGAAGATATTTACATAGGGCTTACAGATTATGCAGAAAGAGAATTAGGTCGTATAGATTTAATTGAAATTAAGGAGGAAGGGAAAATAGTAATGAAAGGAAACCCTTTTGGTGTTATTTACGGAGCAAATAAAACCCTCGATTTAATAATGCCGGTGAATGGTCAGATTCTGTTTAGCAATCCCGATGTTTTGATTCATCCAAAAACCTTGAACTCTGATTCGTATCTCAATTGGATTGCATTGATAACAATCAAAAACTATGTAGTAGCTGAAAAAGATTTTTTAACTGCAAGCGATTATAAAACCTTTATTGACTATACTTTTAAAAAGGATATTTATTAAAAAATTATTTACTGCTGATGATTTTTGAGTATTTGAAATTGAATTTTAATGTTAAAGATGATGAATTTAATGTCATTTATCCCGAACGTATCCGGAAACTGGCAAAACGACATTGGACACCAATTGCTATTGCCAAAATTGCAGCTCAATTCCTTGCCGATAAACCGGGAGTAAAAGTGCTTGATATTGGATCGGGGGCGGGTAAATTTTGCATGGTTGGGGCAGCTTTTACCAAAGGACATTTTACAGGGATCGAACAACGGGAATATTTCTACAAACTTTCAAATCGGCTTAAGCAATCATACAGACTGTTGAATGTAAAATTCATACATTCCAATATAACCGAAATAAATTTTAAGGATTACGATGCATTTTATTTTTTTAATTCCTTTTTTGAAAATATCGACAGTACAGCAATGGTAGATGACACTGTTGAGTCGGATGTAAAATTATACAATTTATATTCAAAATATGTAAGGGAACAGTTAAACGAAATGCCAATAGGAACAAGGTTAGTAACCTATTGGAGCGATTTGAAGGAAGTTCCTCCGGGATATAAAATACATTCGACATATCTGGAAGGATTACTTAAAATGTGGGAAAAAGCCTTCTGAAAATGAAAACACATGAAGACAATTGTAATACAAGAAATCTGATAAAATCAGGAGTTACGAAACTTAAAAAATTCGGCTTTGTAAATGTTAATAAAACAAACATTACAAGGGATGAAGTTTATTCTTTTTATTTTTCAAAAATTCTTTGCAATATGCTTGGAAGTGATTCAGAAACTGATGTTGCCATTGCTAAACTGCAGGAGTCAATGAATATATTTAAAAATAAATGCCCTTAAAAAGGAGATATCTGAATTCAAAAATGTGTTCTTCAAAAAAAAGACCTGACACTTTATACGAAATGAGTTTAAACAATACGTTTTCTTTATTAACTTCTTTATCAAGTTACATCTTTCCCTACCCGGTTGAACAACGACAAGGAAGGTTAACATCCTCTCTTGAAGTGGTATTAGATAAAGGCAAACTTGTATTAAATACCGCGAATGTAAATTATTCTTATGGATCGTTGCATGATATATTTTATAAAACCTTTCAAAAATTAAACATCCGTGAAAGAGAAATAAAGAATGTATTAATTTTGGGATTTGGTGGCGGAAGTATCGCTTCATTACTTATAGATACTTTTCATAAAAACTGTACAATAACTGGCGTGGAGGCAGATGAAGTTGTAATTGAACTGGCGGAAAAACATTTTAATATTGAAAGGTTTAAAAACCTGGCCATCTATAAAACAGATGCATATACTTTTGTGTCAGGATGTTCGCAAAAATTTGATTTAATAGCTGTGGATATTTTTGTAGAAGATGAAACACCGGAAAAATTTTCGGATAATCAGTTCCTTTTAATTATCAGCAACCTGCTAACGCCTTCCGGGATTATTTGTTATAACAGGATGCTTCCCGCTAAAAATGGAGAAATACAGGCTGTAGAACTAATTAAATCGATCGATCTGCTCATCGGACCAAATCGGATCTTAAAATATTATACAGCAGGCCGCACCAATTGGATGATTGTGCACGACCGTGCATTATTACCGATCAATCATTCATACGAAATGAACAATTTAAAAAGAAATTCAGTTAAACAAATGAATCATATAATAACATGATAGAACTAAGAAATAAAACAGCGGAAAATATCATTCATGCATCAAACAGAATGCAGGTTGAGCTAATTATCGATGATAGTGTTAACACATTAAAAAATAACAATACCAATGATTTTATTATTATTCGTTTTCTTTCAAAACTCGAAATGTCGCTGAGAGAAGTTCAGGATATTCCAATTAACACTCCTGAAGCTGAAAATGTTAAAGAAGCAATCCGATGTATTAATAAACATGAATTAAACAAAATAAAATTTGACACTCAATAGACCAAAAGCCAGATGAAAATGAATCAGTTAAAAGAAATAACCATAAAGAACATTCAAAAATCTAAAAACATTTCAGAAATTGAAACCCTGATTGATAAAGAATTGCTGAAACTCTCAGAAAATAAAACATACAAAACTGCGGACCTCAAATTTGTAAAGGAGCTTCAATATGATTTATTGAAAATTGAGGCTATAAATGTTAGTTCCAGTGAATGGGCGAATATTAAAAAAGCCAGATTGTATTTAAGTTCTTTAAAAATCCAAAACGATAATTTATAACCTGGTTAACCAGAAGCTGATTATGTTTAAACCAAAACTGTTTTCAACACTTAAAGGATACAATAAGGAGCTTTTTTTTAAAGATTTAATTGCAGGAATTATTGTTGGAATTGTTGCCCTTCCATTAGCCATTGCCTTTGCCATAGCTTCCGGTGTTTCACCTGAAAAAGGATTATATACCGCAATCATTGCAGGATTAATCATTTCATTTTTCGGTGGAAGCAGGGTTCAGATTGGTGGCCCTACCGGTGCATTCATTGTAATAGTTTACGGCATTGTTCAGCAATATGGTATTGATGGATTAACCATTGCTACGTTTATGGCCGGGATCATTTTAATGATTATGGGTTTGGCCAAGCTCGGTTCGGTGATAAAATTTATTCCTCATCCTTTAATTGTAGGTTTCACAACAGGTATCGCCCTTATAATTTTTTCGTCTCAAATGAAAGATTTTTTCGGTTTGGAGATGGGAAAGGTACCGTCTGGATTTATTGACAAGTGGTCGTCATATTTTAGCCATTTCACAAGTATCAACTGGTATGCAGCGGCAGTTAGTGTGGGTACTGTGATAGTAACAATGGGGTTTTCTAAAATAACATCCAAAATACCGGGTTCATTAGTTGCAATAATTGTATTTACAGCTTTGGTGAATATTTTAAAATGGCCCACAGAAACCATAGGAAGTGTATTTGGGGCCATCCCTTCGTCACTTCCCGTACCCGTAATACCACATATTAATTATGAAATTATACAAAGTTTAATTCAGCCGGCATTTACGATCGCTCTGCTTGGTGGAATAGAATCGCTTCTCTCAGCTGTAGTTTCGGATGGAATGATTGGAGGAAAACACCGGTCCAACACTGAGCTTATTGCTCAGGGAGGGGCCAATATTTTCTCAGCTATGTTTGGCGGAATTCCGGCAACAGGTGCAATAGCGCGGACAGCAACGAATGTAAAAAATGGAGGACGAACCCCGGTTGCCGGAATTGTTCATGCATTAACATTACTTATTATTATGCTTTTTGTTGGAAAATGGGCAACTTTAATTCCAATGTCATGCCTGGCCGGGATTTTGCTTGTAGTTGCTTATAACATGAGTGAATGGCGCTCTTTTGTGAGTGTGGTTAAAGGACCGCGAAGTGACGCGTTTATACTTCTCTCTACTTTCTTGTTAACCGTATTGGTTGATCTCACCGTTGCAATAGAGATCGGAATGGTACTTACCGCATTTCTGTTTATGAAACGAATGGCGCAGGTGGCTAATATAAATATTATTACAAGCGAAAAAAACGATCAGGATGAAAAGTTCGACCAGCAGGCAATTAGCAAATATAATGTACCGGTTGGAGTTGATGTTTATGAAATTGAAGGACCTTTTTTCTTTGGCGCTGCTTCAAAGTTCACTGAGTCTATCAAGATCATAGAACGGGCACCAAAAGTTTTGATTATCCGGATGCGACATGTCCCTTTTATTGATGCAACAGGTCTCCATACCCTCGAGAACATTCATAAGGAATGTGCGACACAAAAAATACAATTAATTCTGTCCGGAGTGATTCCTGATGTTTACTCAGAAATAGAGCATTCCAACCTACTGTTAAAAATAAAAAAAGACAATATTTTACCTAATATTGATTTGGCTTTAAAACGTGCTAATGAATTTTTAAAAGACATTCAGGACATTTAAAGCATAGGTGCCATCAAATAAAATTAATATTTTACTATTATCTCAATCATAAAAATGTTCCTGGTCACACTGAACTTGTATGTCCCGAATTTGTTTCGGTGATTTCAGTAACCTTGAGATTCCGGCTCTTCCATAGAATAGGAAGGGTGTAATGACCATCAAAACGAAAACATTAGTTATATGACATTAATCAGATAAATGTTTTTGCGGTCAAAAAAATTCTGCATAAACATTTAAAAAAATGCATATCAAATTTCCACCTCTTTTTTTAAATCCTTTCGTGAAAATCACTATATAAAGCGGTTATATGACTAAAGTCATTTCACGACTGCACTTACAAACCGTAATTTTGAAGTACGAAATAAGCTGGTAGTGATGATTAGCAATTCCACAAATCAGTCTTATTTAAGAAAGAAGAGATTATTTTTTCTGTTGTAAAAAAAATATCAAAAATAATCTGAGAAGGATTTATTCGGGTAAAAAAGATGCTTACCAACCACATCTGTTTTACTTATTAACGAGCTTCGCATAATCAGTAATTGATATTTGAACAATTGCAATTAATCTTCATGTAAATGAAAACTCTTTACGGTGTTTTAGCCCCATACTCCAGGAAAATAAAAAGCGTGCTTGTAATTTTTGTTTTCTTACTCTCTATTAGTTGTAACCAGAAGCAAACAAGAGAGGGTGATTCAACTCCAATCAAGAAATTAACAAAAGCTGACAGGCTCCTTTTGTCGGAGCAACAGGACTCTGTGCGATTGAGGCCATATAAAAGGAATGTGCAACACAAAAATGTAATTAGATCTTTCGGGGGTAATCGTAACAATTTAGCCAGAAATAGCGCAATACAATCTGGTGTTAAAAATTAATTAAGGCGATTTTACCCGATATTGATTTGACCTTAAAAGGTACTAATGAATTTCTAAAAGACAATTGGAATATTAAAAACAGTTTGCATCATCAATCAAAATATATACTTAATTCCAGTAAATTTTTTTTTGTTCAGAAAAATACAGGGTAAACATTTTGAAAAAAAAATCAAATCAAATACCCACTGCATTTTTAATTATTTCGTGATAATCAGTATATAATGAGGTTATATGACTAAGGTCATTTCAACACTGCACTTACAAACTGTAATTTTGAATTACCAAATAAGCTGATGGTGATTGATTAGCGATTCCGTAAATCAGTCTTATTTAAGAAAGAAGAGATTGTTTTTTCTGTTTTAAAAAAAATATCAAAAATAATCTGAGAAGGATTTATTCGTGTAAAAACAGATGCTTGTCAACCACAGCTGTTTTACTTATTAACGAGCTTCAAATAATCAGGAATTGATATTATAACAGTTCAATTTAATCTTCATGTAAATGAAAACTCTCTACGGTGTTTTAGCCCCATACTCCGGGAAAATAAAAAGAGCTCTTGTAATTTTTGTTTTCTTATTCGCTGGTTGTAACCAGAAACAAACAAGGGAAGTTGATTCAACTCCAATCGAGAAATTAACAAAAGGTAATAAACGTTTTGTTTCGGGATATGCTGTTCATCCTGACGAGACAATTGAGCGAATCAAAGAATTAAAAGAAAAGCAAAATCCCTTTGCCATAGTTGTTAGTTGCTCCGACTCAAGGGTTCCTCCGGAACTTGTATTTGATCAGGGCCTTGGCGATTTATTTGTGATACGAACAGCTGGAAATGTAATCGGAGATTTTGAATTAGGAAGTATAGAGTACGCCATTGAGCATCTTCATTGCAAATTGATAGTTGTATTAGGTCATGAAAATTGCGGAGCAATAGAAGCGTTTATTAATAGCGGAGAAAATGTCAGAAATGACCACATTGGAGATATTATTGGGTATTTAAAAAGTGAACCTGAACAAAAAGAGTTATTAGATTCAATGAAAAATTCTTATTACGCTGTAAGAGCAAATGTATTATATGGCATGCGCCTTTTAAAAACATCCAACCCCGTATTATCGCCTTTATATCAAAAGAAAGAATTTGAAATTCTTGGTGCAGTTTATGATTTAGACAATGGAAAAATAGAAATGATAGAAGATAAAACAAAAAATATATTTTATTTTTAAATTCTTCTGATAAAAACTCCTTTCTACTATCTACAATAAAATGTATTGTTTTATCTAAACAGAAACTTACTTTGTTTTAACTTTGCACCTCATGCAATTATCGCTATCACTCTGAATGGATTAAAACAATTTAATGAAAGCATTAAAATTAATTAACCCTGTTAAAAAAGGAACAAAATTATACAGCATTTTTAACCTCAAATGTCCGCGTTGCCAACAGGGTAATTTGTTTTTATGTCAAAACCCTTATAATTTAAAAATGTTTGACAAAATGCCTGACAAATGTCCGGTTTGTGGGGAAGACTTTTTGAGAGAATCCGGATTTTACTGGGGCGCAATGATGGTGAGCCATGCAACAACAACAATAATTGCTGTTATTGTTCATCTAATTGTTTACTCTTTTGTTGGTTGGGATATTGTAACCAATGTTATCAGTATAATTGGGGTAATTTTGATTATGTTTCCTATCGTTTTCAGAAACTCAAGAGCAATATGGATCAATTTTTTTGTGGATTATGATCCAAATTTTAAATGAACACTCAACATCTTAAAATCTCATTTTTTTATTTTAAGCAAACAACCAATTCATAATTTCACTTTTTTTTTAAAAGGAGAGAACCGGGCTTTAGTTTTTTATATCATAAAATTTTAAAAACCTGCTTCCACGTTATGACGGGAAGCAGGTAAAAACAATTAAAAAGTATATTTCAGATTAACCCCTCCAAAAAAGTTTACTTCATTTGGGCCGGGTATATATGCATCTGGCAATTGATTCACAAAAACCATGTTGTAATATTGTGAACCTGTGATGTTGTTTGCACCCGCAAATACATCAAAATCAACCTGCTTTATACTTTTCCTAAAGCCTAGTTTTGCATTTAACAAACTATATGGGGCCGTTTCGTTTAATCCATCAGAAGTGTAAAACATAAAGCTTCGATAATTGTAGTTCACATTTCCATATAACCCGATTTTTGTGTCGAAATCAAATCCGGCATTAAACACCATCGGTGAAACACCTGCAACAGCTTTTCCAGAATAGTTTTCTATAACTGTACTGTCTTGATTGGCCATGTCTTTGCCTACTTTTTGGAATTCAAAATTCTGATATTTGAAATCAGAGTAGGTAAAATTGGCGAATGGACGCAATAATTTAATAAAACCTGTTGTTGGTTCGATAAGGTTGTAACTGACTAAAAGTTCGAGCCCATTATTATTAAGGCTTCCTCCATTTACAAGATAAGAGTACAGAGTTACTGTATTTGCAGGGTTCTGTACCGTGAG
>Ga0209343_10005410_pt1 | contig 15510 bp, 20 predicted proteins | sample RifCSPlowO2_02_FD_184026 | JGI IMG/M metagenome (GOLD analysis project Ga0209343, IMG submission 184026) | Groundwater microbial communities from Rifle, Colorado - Rifle CSP2_plank lowO2_0.2 (SPAdes) (version 2) | ecosystem: Environmental > Aquatic > Deep subsurface > Groundwater | place... | reverse complement strand
TAGTTCCTTAAGCGAAGTTTTTTGTAGAAACATATCGCCTTTCTCAAGTTGCCACATAATTTAATCACCAAGAAATATATGGTGATTGCTAATATATAAAAGTTCTGAAATTAAGTGAACATACTATTAGCACGGAACATCAATAATCTCATATAGCATTGTCAACAATTTCTTTAATGTCCTTTTCTACCTCTTCGGTTTCCTGTCTGCTTATTTCCGGAAAGAATTGAGATATTATTGTTGGGTTCATTCCGATTATTTTCACTTTTCCATTTTCTTCCAAAACATTGATTTTACAAGGCATGCATAGAGAAGTTAGCTTGTTTTTGTTTAAGAACTGATTAGCATATTTTCCAGAGCATATTTCAATAATCTTTAACGGTTTCTGTTTAAATCCCTTCACTGCCAATATCTCTTTATAGTCGTATACCTGAAATATTGCCCAACCTTTATTTTCTACAGCCTTTCTTACAGAAACAACTGCTTCATCAAAACCCTTTTCTGTTTCAACAATATATGCGAAATCTTCTATTTTCATGACTACACCTCACTTGTTTTGAGTTAGAGATACTACTAACCACACTATCAGTACTAACACAAGTATCATAAAAACAGGTCCAAAAAACATCATTCCGCCCATGTGACCAAATCCACTCCCAAAAATAACGAATAATAATAAGACTAAAGCTACTATGATCACAGATGTATTCTCTTTATTGTCTGTTTTATTTTTTCTTGGCATAAGAATTTCTCCATAACTTCCCGACAATTTTTCCATTTTCCCTTAACCTTTCAGTCATGACATGTTTACGCAGTTTGTATACTGATAACTGCCATTTCTTGTAATGTAATTTATGCAGTTATCAATATATCAAATGCTTTGATTATTTTTGGATTTGTGAGTTTGTAATATATATTTTTGCCTTTTCTATCTGATGTAACAATTCCCCTGGATTTCATAATTGACAGATGTTGAGAAATGTTTGCTTGGCTTAATTTTGTTTTCTCTATTATTTAAATACCTTTTAGTTAACTGATAGCTCAAGACAAATGAACTTTCAGAAGATATAAAGAAGCTTGTGATTTTCCGACTTGAAACTCTGCCATCCAATAGGAAGATTTCAATAGGCTCACATGGAAAGTTTACAAAAGATGAGCTGATATATCACGTTAAAAAAGAGGACACGATAGGCAAAAAGATAGTCGAGGTCGAGTTGGAGTTCTTAAGGGCGATAAAAGAAGGCAAAATGTATGAGTAAAACGTATTTCGTTACAGGACCGGAGCACGATACCACCACGCCTTTTTAGTTCCTTAAGCGAAGTTTTTTGTAGAAACATATCGCCTTTCTCAAGTTGCCACATAATTTAATCACCAAGAAATATATGGTAATTGCCAATATATAAAAGTTCTGAAATTAAGTGAACATACTATTAGTTCTAAAAATTCGTTTTTTGTCATTGTTGTCAGCTGGTCATCATGATTTGCCCTCGTGAATGCCTCTTTTGAAAATATCAGGATATATTCGTGAATGTCTCTCAGAACAGGGTTTTTTGCAGATAACCAACTACCCCACGCAGTAGATGGGCTTGCTGTTGATGCTTTATTCCAGATAACTTCCCCTCTCATCAAAAATCCAATTTTTTGCATATCTTCTATGATGAAAGAGTGAAGCGAAATATACGGCTTTCTTCCCAGATTGGCGATGTTTATGCAAGCTCTTCCGCCAGGAACAAGAACACGATGAACTTCTTTCCATATTTTTTTGAGAAATTCCCTGTATTCATTTAAAGATAAATTTTCATCATATTCCTTACCAACATTATAGGGCGGTGATGTAACCATGAGATGAACACTATTATCTGGCAATTCTCCCATTTTCTCGCTGGATTTACAAAATACCTGATTTATGTGTTTTTCATCTATTTTATTTTCTACAAAAACAACTTTCTCTTTTTCAGTTGGCAACCCTTCATAAAGCCGGCTATTGTAAAATTTAGATGAATCATGGCTCATTCTACCCGGAGAACCAAACTTACTAGTTTCTGTTCCATTTTTTTTATTTACCATTTACATCCCTCATTAAGCTTAGGAATTTCTTTGCTTTCTTTTCATATGTGTCCTGTTTATTGGCAATTTCAAGTTTACTATCTAAATCAATTTACTTAAATATCCAAAAACAATTCAAAACATGCTATCTGTTTTAATTCCAGTCTACAATGAAGCAGACATATTAGAAAAGAATATAAACAGACTGGATAAATTCCTGAAAAGCCTTGGCATACGCTATGAAATATTGGTCTGTAACAATGGTTCGATAGATAATACAAATAAGATAGGCAACTCTATCAGCAGCATCAGGTTCTTTTCAATGTCTGAAAAAGGCGTTGGCAGGGCGTTTAAGCTGATGTTTGAAAAAGCAAGATACGACAAGCTAGTTTCTGTTGATATTGATCTGTCAACTGATATCAGGTTCATTAAAAAAGCGTGCAATCTGCTGGATGAATATGATATTGTTATAGGCTCAAAAATAGCAGGCGAGCAAAACAGAACTCTGGACAGGATTTTAATAAGCAAAACTTATATCAGGCTTGTTCAGCTATTACTTGGTTTTAGTTTTTCTGATTATTCCATTGGAGCAAAAGCATTCAGGAAAAGCAAAATAAAACTACCCTCAAAAATCAGTTCAGGCTCAATGTACGTTCTGGAAATACTGATGAAAAACAAAACATGCAGCATGAAAGAAATACCCGTGTTCTGCAACGACAGGAGAAAGAGCAAATTCAGCCTCTCAAGAGAAATATTTCACAGGTTCACTGGTCTACTGAAACTGTGGTGGAAGGTGCGAAAAATTTGACGATATATAAATTTTTCTATGTATAATTACATATAAAGAATCTTGGGTGATTGGTATGACAAATAAAGAATTTGAATTTTTCCTTAAGTGTGGGAAGAAGCAAAAAGAAAAACAGGCAGGATTCCTATCATAGTAAAGATACCCACTGAGGAAATTTTGGTTTTGGTGGATTCCCGACGTAAGGGATTGCATGGGCATTTACATGATTTTGAATAGAATTAAATTAATCTTCTCATGGTTTCCTCATATTTCCAGTAGTTAAGCAAGGAAGATCGCAACCAACGAAGTTCCACATCCGACTTATTTTGTAAATCATGTAAAAATTTTTCTAATTTTATGACTCTTCCATAATATATATTTGCCCAATAATAATGTTCTTCTGTGTATGGTAATGCAAGGTAACTATCTCCATTGAAATTCTTTAAATGTCTGGATGCATCATTTTGTTCTTCTCTTTTAAGTATTTGCCATTTATCGATTTCATCTAATAGGTAATCTACTGTCAATTCATATAATTCTGGTGTAACTTCAGTGATCTCTTCTTCTGTAATTCTATAGCATTTCGTTGTAAAATAGCCGAAGGCTTCCATCAGATAACATTGTAGATGGAATGCACGAAACAGAGGTTTGGGGTTATCGCCAGTGAATACACGAAACAGAGGATAGGAGTTATCGCCAGTGTATGATCTCTTTAGTCGTTCTGTAGAAAATTCATAATCTGACATTTTTAATCACCATTCCCTATCGCTTTATATAAAAATTATATCTCGTAAACAAAGCATCACCAACCAGTACAATAACCATTATTATGGGTTATTATTATATAAAGATATGTGGTATTTCTACAATACCATAATTATTAATACCCGAATGGTACATATGAATTATGTTACAAAAGGTATTAAGAAATCTCGGTTTGTCTGAAGGTGAAATCAGGATATATTCATCGCTTCTGAATTCAGGCAGATCATCAATTAATCAGATTCACGAAAAAACAGGAATTGAGCGGAGAAACATCTACGATATTCTGAACAAGCTTATTGAACGCGGTTTGGTTTCATATATTACTGAAAACAGGAGAAGGTCTTTTCATATATCTCATCCAACCAGAATAATCGGATATATTGAAGAGAAAAAACACAATCTTGATCAACTGAAAGGTGATGTGGAAAAAGAAATACCTCTTATGATTCAGAAATTTGATCTAAAGAAACAGAAAATAAATGCTGAAATTTACAGAGGAGATGATGGCATTAAATCAGTCTGGGAGAATATGTTAAATCATAAAGAAATCCACTGGATAGGTTCTGGCCGATATGTTCCAAAAATACTTCCTAATTTTTTCATAAACTGGAACAAGCGAAGAATAAAATTAAAAATAAAAATGTTCAATCTCATGAGAATTGAATTGAAAAAGGAAATAAAAAAGCCGTTCATGCTGGAGTATATAAAATACTTGCCAGAAGAATTCAGCGTTAATCCAATAACTGTTGGTATATATGGGGATAAAGTTGCAAATTTTCTGCTTGGTGAAGAATTCTTTGCATTTGTTATTGAGAGCAAAGAACTTGCTGAAAATTACAGGGCATATCATAAATACCTGTGGGTTAATGTTGCCAAGGCCTGAATTTTGCAGTACCATTATCATGGATGAATATTGAAAGAAATTAATGATTAATTTCAAAATTAGCATGGTGAAGGTTTTCTTTGCCCATTTTCAATGGAGGCTGAAAAAATCATGCTCGAAATGAGGGTAATCAATAGGTTTGCAAAGTTCTCAAATGTGTTTAAGAATTTTCCAATCTATATGGGATTAACATTCGGAGATACTAAAAAACGTTTGAATATTTTGCCCACATATTTATGCAAAAACAAATACCCCGTAGCCAAAATCCCGATGACAGATAATATGCTTGCAAATTTATCCACAATGCCCGGTTCAAATCTCATTACAACATCACTTTGCTGCGGATAGACAAGCATAAATGCCGGTGAAACCAGATAGACTTTGTCAGCTCCTTCTACACGCCAGTTTGGATGATATGATATTGAAATAATATGCGGTTCGCCAATGCAGTCTGTCTGGAATTTTATAACATCATTTCCAATCTGCTCTGTTACATTACAAGTTTTTTCTATTCTTTGGGTTTTTAGTGGTATCGGGTCGTATGGCTTGAAAACCAGATGTACAGGATTCAACGTCTTGAACCATTCATAGGAAACACGCTTCCAGTTTTTAGGGCCTACATATATCGGTTCATATCTCGGTACTGTAACATATCTGTTTGGATTTGTTTTCAATTCAAAAATAACGTATTCTCCTTTTTCATATACTTTTCTGTATTCAGAATTATTCATCATGGCATTTTTTGCTTTGTTACTTACAGCTATGATATACTGGACATTGAACATCTTCATATGTACGGTTCCTGATGTAAGGTTGTACTGAGTGCATGGATATTGTTTCCAGAACGGGCAGGAATTCTGTTCAGAGGTTTCAGATTGTAGATAGAATACAAACGGCGATATTGATGATGACTGCATGAACAATCCCTCAGTATTAGATCTACCTGAGAACAAAGGCAGAGATTCAAATGCGCGGACAGTTCCTGCTTCATTATGCTTATCAGAATGCTCAAACATGACACGAGGCATGCTCTGATCACCTTTTACAAATTCATTCAGGCTGTAAAATATATCCCATGATTTTTTAGATTCAAAACCAGAGTAATTCCAGCGTATCCAAGATGGTATGTATGTTGTATTATATGCTGTCCATACGATTACAGCAAAAATAAAAACAAGTAGGAATATTTTATAATGTTTTTTATTCAAAGGCAGGCAGTGAAGCCCGAGTGCAGACAACATCAGCAGAGACAGCTGAAGAAACGGCACGAATCTTATATTAACAACACCCATATGTTCAGCTATGAAGAAAAACAGAACAGAAACAAGTATGGCAAAAAGCCAGAACTTTATGCGGTCATCCGGTTTCTGCCGAAGTAGAAAAACAATTGAAATGAAAAACGCGCTTATAATAAGCGGAAATATATCACTCAGGGCAACAGACCATGTATCAGCATAAGATGTCGTATACTCAAGATGGTAAAACATCGGTATGCTCCACCACGCTGTCAGTAAAAATACAAGAAAGTATACTTTAAACAATGATACGGACCTTAGCCTGAAATTCTTTTTGCTAAGCAAAAAAATAAGCGAGGTAAAGAATGCAAAAATTGTTGTATATATGTGCAGCAAGACAACAACAGAAAACAAAACAGAAAGTATCGCCCATGATTTATTATTTATGTTGTCAATATGTTTCCAGAGATAACCGAAGTATATCAAAACAAAGGCAATTCCAATACTGTATGAAAATTCTCCAGCTAATGTTGACGGTATATTGCCACCCCACATTGAATTTGCCTGCATGAATAGGAATGGCAATACGATCAATGCTGCTATAACAGGATATTTAATTTTCATACAGCGGAAGCAGTAAAACGCTGCAACTGGAAGCAAAAATATTCCGAGTACAGTAACAAGCTTGAACGCTATCTGCAACGGAATTGCATAACTTAGCACAGCCATTGCTAAAAACGACAAAGGAAAATAAAACTGAAAAAGCGGAAAACCTGCATACCATCCAGGAGACCAGCCGATAATTTTTCCATTTGGCAGGAGATTATCTCTAAGATATAAAGCAGGATAGTAATCTGAACCCATATCTCCACCGGATGTTATTGTTTTGGAAAGCAATAATCCTAAATCAAAGTAATAAAACAAAAACGCATAGACAACAAGTATCCCTGTCAGCGTAATTATAGACAACGGTATTCTGGGTTTCATTAGTTATAATTTTCAGCGAAATTGCTTATAAACGTTTGCCATAGTAATTGTTTCCATTTTTGCAGGTTCTTGAAAATAAAAGGTAGAAGTCACCTCAATCCGCCCGTTATGGATTATCATCGATGACTGAAATTATTTTTTCAGAATGTTTATTTAAAGCCCACATCAATCCCATGACTGCCCCACAATAGATTTTTAACCTTTGTGGAAATAATACCTACATGGTGGAAAATGGTTCGGATGTTGATATAAATTTGTGTTGTTATGTACTTCACACATTTTCATTCATGGTTTCCAAGAAAGATGTTATGGAAGCTATTCAGAAATTAAAAAACAGTGACGTGGATGACAAATTTTTCAGGCACCTGTTGCTTGAGCTTGACCGCAGCATTGACAAAAGGCTTGCATTGGAAATAATGGAATTTTATTCCAAGGCAATGGAAAAGCGGAGACGGTATAGCTATACGAGAAGACATTAAAAAAAGAAATCCACGAAAAGGAATGGTTGAGTTCGTCTTATGTATGATTTTTCAGACTTCAACGAACCATGACGCACTTATGAAGTCTGTAAAAGTGCGTCTTACGTTCTGAATCTAGGCAAAGAAAAACTTCATCACGCATAGGTTGAAATTAACCACCTATCTGCAGCATACCTTTCCATTGGAACACATACCATAATCCAGCTCTGTCTTTTTTTCACACTTATCATCGCAGCTTCCCTTTAGCTTGCTGCAATCGTATGAATTCCCACAGCAGTAATGCATGCAATCATAATTTTCATATTCCATTTTTTCGCATGCATCTTTCAAACTTCCTGGACTGCCATCTGGTTTGGTATAACCATCAATTTTTACTTCATCCAGAGATTTATCTATATCAGCTTCATTTACATAGCATCCCGAAATTTTCAGCATCCTGCATCCGTCAAGAAATGCAGCATTGTCAGATATCAAATTTCTGGAACGGGACGAGCCTGTCAGAAACATCGCGCCAATTGCCATAAAAACAAGTGCAGCTATCACAATTACAACAACTGCATTTATCGGCAGGGAGAGAGCTTTCATATTATTATGATTGATAGACGGAATAAATAGATAATTGAGAGTCCTGTAAATAGTCAGTAAAGATTAAGAAATTTCAGTCGCAGGTTTTATCCCACAACACTTGAATTTGCAATATTCAGGAGCAGTCATACTATCCATTCCTGAATCACTAATTTGAAATACACGCTTGCATGCTTCGTTTAAAGTAGAATCTTGAAATTGATCAAGTCCATTTCCTGAAGGATCATAACTAGGTATTTGTAATCCGTTTTCAGTGTTTTCAAACAAGCTACTTCCACATCCCCGTGCAATTGCCATGCCGCAGCCTTTCTGCCATGCTGCGCTGTCTGTTATCGTGCCAGATGATGGAGAAAACCCGCCGGCAAAAAATGCAGCAGCAGCTAATAATACCAGTACTGCAACAACAATAATTATAACCAGATTCACAGGCAATGCCAAACCCTTCATAAAAAACTATTATGTCAGCTGGTATTTAAAATCATAAGCTTAAATAGGTTTTAATAATATATTCCATCAAAGAGGGTATTAATTATGCGGCTAAAAGCTTCAGATAAACTTCAGGCTATAATGTTTATCGGAAAAATGGAGCACGATGAGGAAAGGATTTTGTATCAATTTATTATCGGGAGTATGGTTTCCTTTTCCGTTGCTCTGGTTGTTGGTATTGTGCAAGGATACATAACATTGCTAAACGGATTTTATTACTTACTTGGATTTTGGGAGTTTGCCATACTTGTAGCCTTTTTAACAAAGCGACGATTAATAAATCTAAGAAATAGATTAGTATTGGAAATCAAAGAACTGGGGGGAAAGTAAATGCCGGATATGGATATTGTGGGTGTCATAGGTATTATATTTGTAATTGTTATGACAATAGCCTTGTTTATAGTAATTAAAAAAACCAAAAGCAGGCATGTTTCAGTTTTGTCATAACTGCAAAAAGGCTCAGGAAAATTATTGAAAAAGGCTCATCTGAAGATATTCACGATACCTTTCACAAGTCCGTGCAGCAATGCCCTGCCTTGTTCGCTGTTCTTTGAAATTTTAGCCTGTCCGGATTTGCCAACTGTAGCTGACATGAGATATTCTTCGCCAATGTAGAAGTTTACTGTTGTTCCTACACTGAGATTTTTGGAAAATGTAAAAACCAGGTAAGCACCAGTTTCACTATATGAAAAGTCCATCTGCTGTCCCATTGTTGAAACTTTAGGTGCAACATCTATGCGCATTCCCAGTGTTTCTTCCAGCTGTTTTATTGTTTTTCCCTGTCTTCCTATGATAACTGGTATTGCGTCATTTTTTATTTTGACTGTTGCACTACTGTCGCTGGTTATTTCAACAGATGCTTTTGGATCAAATTTTTTGATTATGTTCATGATTTGCTGTTTTGCCAGCTTTTCAATACCAGATTCTTCTGATTTCTCAATTGGTATGGTAACTGTTTCTTCGCCATATTTATAGATTTCATATTCTAAACTGCCAGTTGAAAAATCTTTTACTTCAACCAGCGGTCGTGCCAGATCCTGTTCAATCATCCCAGTTGGCGTGCGAACCTTCAGTCCCAGTTCATAAACCTTCTGGATTCTGCCAGCTGAAATATAAATTATCGTATCTATAACATGAGGTATAACTCCCAGTTCAACCCGTCCGAGAAATCTCTGCACAGCATCTATTGGATCTGTCGCATGAACAACGCCAATCATTCCTATTCCTGATAATCGCATATCAGAAAATATTTCAAAATCTTTTGTTTTCCTGATCTCATCAAAAATTGTATAATCCGGGCGAACAAGCAACAAGAGATCTGCTGTATTTTCAAATGAGCCTTTGAGTTTGCTGTATTGCGTTATGCCTGGCCCAACCTGAAGATCTCTGGGAGATTCCATTGTTTTGACTATATTACCGTGATTTTCATAAAATTCAGCTAAAGCAGCTGCAAACGTGCTCTTGCCAGAGCCGGGCGGACCAGCTATTAAAATTCCTTTGGATTTGTCTGAAAGTTTTTGCTTTAGTTTATCAGCTAATTTATAATCCTCGAGACTGGCTTTTGTTATCGGCCTTACAGCTGTAACTTCCAGTGAATCTGAAAATGGCGGGCGGGCAATTGCTATGCGAATGTTTCCCATTTGTACAACACTTGAGAGATGCCCTCCTATTTCAACAAAAGCATCATCTTCATACCGTGCAGCATCCATGATTTCTTTTATAATCAGTTCAAGCTCTGTTTTTTCCATAACCTTATGCACTATTTTTTCCAGTTTGAAGTTTCCGGGTTTCCCTCTTTTTGCCAAAGGAATTGCACCGTCTTTCAAATGAATACTCATGGTCTGGGGAGTAAACATTTTAGTCAGTGTTATTTCTTTTTCTCTCTGATAAGGCTCAAAATATTTTACATCAATTCCTTCAGCTTCAGCAGTTTTTGCCTGAACAATGTCAGATGTATATAACACAGCATTATATTTTCTGGCTATGTCCATAATAAGAGCATCTATTCGTCCATATTTGGCTAACTGAATTTCTTCATATGTCTGCCTTCGTCCAAGTTTATCAATAGTTATTTCAGGAATTTTTCTAAGTTCTTTTATATGCTCAAGACCTGTAAACCCGATTTCCCTGCCTTTTGAAGCTTGTGCTCTCAATTCTTCCAGTACAAATTCCGATAAAATGATTTTATTGTTTTTCAATTCGCCTTTCTGTGCCAGTTCCAGCAGAACGCCGGAAATTATGACACTCGTATCCGGTACAATAATTGTTTCATCTGTATGATTCATGTCTATCAAATTTAATAGTTGCGTATATGTATTAAAAACCATGTATATGCTGCAAGAGGACCATGCTATCCTGGTGAATAGTTGATACGATATGAAAATTTTGATTTCTCAATGATAAGAATAAGCTATTTCCAATACATCAAGCAGGTTACCGACAAACCAATATCCATCCCGCTGCTGCATTTCTGAACCCATGTGAAGAAGAATAGGCATGGCTCCTGCCATCATACCAGCCTTGACATCATTCATAGTATCGCCAATAGCAATAATTCTTTCGTACAATCTGTTTTTATTAAAGTGTGTTAGTATAATTTGTGACTTTGCATCAGATATTTTATCAGGGTCATGCTCTTCAGCAGCATAAATATCTTTGAAATATTCCCGCAGTCTAACAGTATCGACAAATCTTTCAATTCCCTGCTGTGATGAATTTGAGACAACTATGCTATGGTCTCCCCTGTCCTTTATTGATCGCAGAACCAAATGACTGTCGTGCATGGGTTTAACTTCTTTCATTATTATCGGCCATTGAATATCTTTTGCTGTTTTCACAGTTTCCTGATCCGGCGCATAACCCAAAAGATCTGTTAAATATCTATGAAAAGAATGACCTTTTCTTTCATCCATCCAACTCATTGTCACAGGACTTACATCGTAAAGATCTGCTACTTTATTCAGTGTATTATACAGAGATTCTCTGCTTCCGGTTTCAAGAGTTCCGTGAAAATCCCATGCAAACAGAATTGTCATGAAAACACTGTTCCTGAAAATCTTTAATATTCGTGTGTTGAATAGATATAATTATGACATTTACAGGTGAACAGATTGTATTATCTGTTGTATACGTGGCAGTTGCATTTTTCTTAGGCAAAGTTGTAGCTTTTATTTTAAACAGAATAAAACATTTGAGCACAAAAACCACAACCACGCTTGATGATGAAATTGTGCGCTCAATAGAAAAGCCGATTGTAATAGCTGCTGTAATGATAGGCATATATTTTGCAATTATTAATCTGTTTCCTGATTTTATAATATTCGGCTATGATGCTGAAATCATTTACTGGATCATAGGAATTTTTGTAGCTACATTTCTTGTTGCCCGCGTTATTTCAACGCTTCTGAACTGGTATATGCATAAAATTTCCAAGGAGCAGAAAACTGTTGACCATCAGATACTGCCGATAATGCAGAAAATTATTATGATAATTGCTATCATAATAGCAGTTATAATTTCTCTTCACATGCTCGGTGTTAATGTCACACCAGCTGCTGCTGGCCTTGGGTTAGGAGGACTGGTCTTTGCACTCGCTTTGCAGGACAGCCTTGGAAATCTTTTTTCCGGCATACATATCATGTCTGACAAAACCCTGAAAGTAAAAGATTATATCAGCCTTGAAAACGGAAAAGAAGGCTGGATAGAAGAAATCGGATGGAGAACAATGAAAATACGGACAAAAACAGATGAAATTATTATAATCCCAAATTCTGTCCTTGCGAAGCAGGTGGCAGTAAATCACTCATTGCCAACAGCCAGTACCAGATTAACAATTAGGGTTGGAGTTGCCTATGATTCAGATATAAAATTAGTTGAAAAGCTTCTGCTGGATGCTGCAAAGTCCTGCAAAGACATTGAAAAAGATCCTGTTCCATCTGTCAAGCTTATTGATTTTGGCGACAGTGCACTGGTTTATGAGCTTGATGTATGGACAAAAAATTATCCTGAATACAGAGATATTATGGGTGAAGTAAGAACAAAAGCACTTGAGCTGTTTCGCGCAAATAAAGTGAATATCCCATTTCCTATACGGACGATTTATATGAAGCAGTCGGATTATACAAAGCAGGATTGATTCAATGACTTGCCTTATAAGAAGAAAGGACAAAACCACACTCACTTCTTTGGATGATGTATGACATCTCTTTGTATAATTCTTTTTCCAATGTTATTGCATAATTTGTTCTTTAAAACTTCCGCAACCTTTTCCAAAGAGATCGTTTCTTCGGTCCCGGAAATTAAATTTCGTAGTGTAACTTGTTTTTTTTCCATGTCCCGCTCGCCGATAATCAGCATCCACGGTATTAATTTAGAGCTGCAATATTTTAACTGGCTGCTTAATCCGCGGTCAGTTACGTTGATTTCTGTATTTATGCCATCTTCTCGCAGCTGACCTGCAATTCTGAACATCTGCTTTCTTACATTGCCAACAGAAGCTATGTAAACCTGCGTTTTTGTTTTCAAATTTTTGAACAGCTTTCGCCTGTTCATTAATTCTATTATTCTTTCAATGCCGAGTGACATGCCAACACACGCAACATCTTTTCCTGAGAACGCACTTATCATTTTATCATATCTGCCACCGCCAGCTATGCTCCATTCAGCATCTTTTGTAACAATTTCAAAAACAGGGCCTGTATAATAATCAAGCCCCCGTACTAATGACGGATCTTTCTTAATATATTCTGAAATTTTGTAATCTTTACATGCTTCTAATACTTTGTCAAGATATTCAGATTTAATGCCCGAACTAAACATTGAGAAAATTCCTTCTATTGAAGTTTTTGTCAGCTTTGTCTGTTCCAGAATTTTTTTTACTTCAGCCTCGCCTATTTTTTCAAGCTTGTCAATTGCACGAAAAACATCAGGTAATTTTTCTTTATCAATCTTCAACCCAAGAAGATAACTCTCAACAGCCTGCCTGTCATTTGCCCGTATTATAATATCATTTACTCCTAATTTTGTCAGACACAATACAATGCAATTAAGAACTTCAGCATCAGCTTCTGCCTGATCAGAACCCGCAATATCTATATCAGCCTGCCAGAATTCCCTGCGCCTTCCAGCACCTGGTCTGTCATATCTCCAGACACGGCCTATACAATAACGGCGAAAAGGTTTTGGTATTGATGGATCAGAGGCAATTATTCTTGCCAGTGGTACAGTCAAATCAAAGCGCAATCCCAGCTCACGGTTGGATTTGTCCTTGAAATAATAAATTTCATTCTTCACATCTTCCCCGCCTTTTGAAGAAAGCAGTTTCCATTCCTCAAATGCAGGAGTTTCCAGCGGATCAAACCCGCACTGCTCAAAAATTCTCCGGACATTATCCAGAACATACTGTCGTTTAATCATTTCCTCTGGCAGATAATCCTGTGTCCCGCGGGGAGGTTGCATAATTTCACTTCTTGATTATAATTTCGACAGATGTACTTTAAAGTTTGTTTTTGTATTTATAATGTAAAATTTTCTTTAATATATTTATTACATATAACATATCCTTTTCTGCCGGAACCCCTATTCTTATATACCCAAAGACACTACTTTCTGAACTTTTTGATGTCTTTGGTATATCTGAAAGACGTGTGTCCTTCAATATATACCGAGGCTCTAATCCAAAAGCACTGCAATCTTTTATAGAAATACCATATTTTTCAAGCATTTTTTTCATGTATAAAGAATTTTTTGTTTTCAATTCTATGAGAAAAAATGTTGTTTCGGACGGATAGACTTTTATGCCTTTAATTTCTTTCAGCTTGCTGTAAAATTTTCTCTTGGTTTTTAAAAATTTTTGTATCGTTGCTTCTGATTCCAATGACTTCAAAGCTGCAGCCTGCGCTATTGCGTTAACACGAAATGGTTGAAGCGTATCTGAAACTCTTTTCAACCACGAGACCACATCTTTATTTGCAATAATGTAGCCTATTCTTAATCCAGCCAATGAATATGTTTTCGACATGCTTCTCAAAATCACAAGATTTTTGTAATCTTTTATCAAATATAAAAATGTTTTTTTACAAAGTTCATAATAGCATTCATCTAAAACAAGTAGTCCTGAAAATTTTTTCAGTATTGACTTAATGTTTCGTTCATTGACAAGTAAATTTCCAGTCGGATTGTTTGGGTTTGCAATGAATATTATCTTTACCTTTCTGTCTATTGAACTGATCAATTTTTCAACAGGAAAAGAGAAGTCATTATTTAATTTTATTTCGATAACTTTTGCACCCATCAACAATGCAGCATTTTTATATGTAGGAAACGATGGAGTCAAAGTGATAATTTTGTCATTTTTATTCAGAAAGGTTTTCGCCAGAAGTTCAATTGCTTCATCGCTGCCATTCGTAACAACTATGTTTTCAAATTTACATTTGTTATATTCTGCCAGAGCTTTTTTGAGTTTTGATTGAGTAGGATCAGGATAGCGATTTATGTTGTCTACTGAAGCTTTTATCGATTTTCTGACATTACTCGTTACACTAATCACGTTCTCTCCACTGTCAAGAATAATTCTATGTTTTGGAGGTTCTTTGTACCAAAAACCAGAAGGAAGGGATTTTACCTCTTTCCTGACAAGTTTTTCAATCATATTTATCACCACCTTAGAAATCCATATTCCTTCAGAATTTCTCTTGTTGGATAATATCTTACTATCCTATTTGTTCCATCTGGGTTTTTTGATGTGTAACTCACCAGTCTATCTTCAGTTACAGCGGATCTTAATTTCAAAAATTCATCCCAGTCTCTTGTTTCAACTATCTCTGTCGTATTGCTATCTCCAGATATCCATGATTCTCTATATGGATCAGGCAGCGACACTGATAATACCCTTGCAAGATCAGTTCTATCAAACTCCATTTTTACTCACCTCCCATTATCTCCAAAAAATCCGTATAAGTCATCCCTGGTTTTCCAATAATACATGGAACAGCACGCACAATTGTATCACAGACAAAAATCTTCGTTTCGTATAATTCATTAACGTTTTTTAAAGTAATGCCTGAAAATATTTTGCCTATCCCAAAGCTAACCAACGGATCTGCAACATATTGCTCTAATTCACCTCTGATCATTTTAAAGGATGCATTGCCATAGGAGTGTGGGACAAAACTAGGCGCTAGTTATCCATGATTATAACATATACCCGCTTTCCCATGTACTTTTTTGGTGCATCTATTTTTGCTCCATTTCCATAT
>Ga0209343_10005409_pt1 | contig 15512 bp, 19 predicted proteins | sample RifCSPlowO2_02_FD_184026 | JGI IMG/M metagenome (GOLD analysis project Ga0209343, IMG submission 184026) | Groundwater microbial communities from Rifle, Colorado - Rifle CSP2_plank lowO2_0.2 (SPAdes) (version 2) | ecosystem: Environmental > Aquatic > Deep subsurface > Groundwater | place... | reverse complement strand
TCGTGAGAAGGCAGGGTTGAGAGATAGTCTACTTCCCTTGGGCATTACGCAAATGAGCGCGGAATCAAAGACCAGTCCGGGAGCTTATGCGGGAAAAGTAAAAGCAGAAAAGCAATTTGAGATCTCCGACAAGCGCAGTTTGGCAGAGGTTGGGGCGGCTATTGCCGGGCAGGGCTACGAGCCGGTTTTAAAGGACTGGGATCGCGGCCTTCAGAATTGACTCGTAAGTAATCTTGAGCAGTTTCTTGAGTTCTTGTTCGTTAATGCTCAATGGCGGCATGAGAACAATAACGTCTCCGAGCGGACGCAGGATGGCGCCCCTTTTTCTTGCTTCCAAGATAACTTGGTGACCAATTCGTGCCTCAAAAGAAAACCCCTGCAGTTCAATGCCAACCATAAAGCCGCATTGCCTGACCTCTTTGACGCAAGCCAATGCGGCAATTTTTTTTAGCTCTAATTTGAGCAGTTTAATCTTGCTTCGCATCTTTTGCATGGTTTTTTCTTTTATGAATATTTCCAGATTGGCCAGGGCAGCGGCGCAGCCGAGCGGATTGCCGGTATAGGTGTGACCATGAAAGAATATTTTAAACTCTTCGTGTTTTCCGAGAAAAGCCTTAAAGATCTTCTTTGTTGTCAAAGTAGCGGCAAGCGGGAGATAGCCCCCCGTGATGCCTTTGGCGACGCACATGATGTCCGGCGAAACATTCTCATGTTCGCAGGCGAACATTTTACCGGTCCGGCCAAAGCCGGTGGCAACTTCATCAACGATTAAAAGAATGTTATAGCGGTCACAAAGCCGTCGCACCCCTTTTAAAAAGCCTTTTGGTTCGAGCAGCATTCCGGCCGCAGCTTGAATGAGCGGCTCAATTATCAGCGCGGCAATATCTTGGTTATGGGCTTCCATGATTTTTTCAATGACGGCCAGATCAACCGGCGCTTTATATGATTTAAATAACAAAGGTTTGTATATTTTATGGAAGAGATCGATCCCTCCGACCGAAACTGAGCCGATCGTATCACCATGATAAGCATTTTGCAGTGTTATAAATTTAGTCTTTTTGTTCTTTGGTTCTTTGGTTCTTTGGTGCTTAAGTTTGGCGTTCTGCCAGTATTGAAAGGCGATCTTTAAGGCAATCTCGACGGCGGTTGAGCCGCTGTCGGAATAGAAAACTTTAGAGAGCCCTTTTGGTGCGATCCGGACCAGTTTTTCGGCCAGCTCAATTGACGGAACATTGCCCAAACCCAACAGGGTGGAGTGGGAGATCTTGTCCAGTTGCTTTTTGATGGCCTGATTAAGCTCTTTTTTACGATGACCGTGGACTGTGACCCAAAGAGAAGAAACTCCGTCGATATATTTATTCCCTTTTGTATCGTATAAATAAACACCATCCCCGCGCTCAATGGTGAGCTGATCATGCTCCAGCCAACCTTTCATTTGCGTAAAGGGATGCCAGATTAAATTTTTTGCCATGGTATTTTTGCTAAAATCGACAGCTTTGATAATTTGCTTATTGCTTCGTCATTGGTCTCTTCCGACAGTTCTTTTCCCTTATACCCATTCATTATGATCCCCATTATTGGAATTCTCAACGCGCGCAAAGTTTCGACTGTTTGCAAAGTGTGGTTGATGGTGCCCAAACCGGCTCGCGCCACTATTATAGTAGGGATGTCGAGCTCTTTTATCAAATCAGCCACATAATAATCTCCAGCAATTGGGACAAGGGCTCCGCCAACCCCTTCGACTAAAACAATCTCGTGTAATTTTGAAAGTTTTTTGTAAGCTCGGAAGATCTTTTTGCGATCGATCTTTTTCTTTAGTGATTTTGCGGCAACGTATGGAGCCAGAGGCAGCTTTAGTTGAATTGGATTGATAAGATTAAACGGATCTTTCAATCCCAGTTCTTTTTTGAGATAGACGGCATCATTATCTTTTTTTGGCCCACAGGATATAGGTTTAAATACCCCAACATCAAAGCCGTTTTCAATCAGCTTTTGAGCTAAAAGCAGAGTAACAAACGTTTTGCCTACTGCTGTATCAGTGGCTGTAATAAAGAGACCAGACATTTTATCTCCTCCTGGGAATGATTGGCGGTAATGGTTAGGCGCAGACGGCTCTGGTCCCTGGGCACGGTTGGCGGCCGGATGCCGGAAATAAAAAAGCCGCGCGCTAAAAGTTTTTGCGAAATGGCCATGGTCTTTTTTGTGTCGCCGATCATGATGGGAATAATTGGCGTCTCTGATTTAAATCCCAGAGATTTTACGTTGGTCCAGAGCCTTTGTCTGATTTTTGGCTCTGCTTCAATTATTTCCAAGGCGGCTATGGCAGCAGCGCAGGAAGCTGGGGAAAGGGCTGTAGTATAGATAAAATTGCGGGCTTTATTCCTAAGATAATCAATTAAGCGCTGACTCCCGGCCACAAAACCGCCCAAACTGCCGATGGCTTTGGATAAAGTTCCCATCACAATATCAATTTGTCCTTCAATGCCAAAATGTTCCTCTGCCCCCCGGCCATTCTGGCCCAAAACCCCGGTGGCATGCGCCTCATCAATCATGGTGATCGCATTATACCGCTTGGCTAGTTTAACTATCTGGGGGAGGGGGGCAATGTCTCCATCCATGCTAAAGATGGAATCAGTAATGATTAATCGTTTTTTATATATTTCTGATCTTTTTAATATCTTTTCTAAAGTGGCCATATCTTTATGCGGGTAAACCTGAAACTTGGCTTTTGTAAGCCGGCAAGCGTCGATAATTGAAGCATGGTTGAGGCGATCGATAATTATAGTGTCTTTTTCATTGGTTAGGGCAGATATTGTGCCCAGGTTAGCCATGTAACCGGTTGGAAAAACAATGGCGGCCTCTCTCTTTTTGAACCTGGCGAGTTTTTTTTCTAATTCTTCATGAATAATAGTGTTGCCGGAGATTAATCTGGATGCGCCAGCCCCCGCCCCAAACTTTTTTAAAGCTCCGGTCGCTTTTTTTATAACTTTAGGGTGATTAGCCAGGCCAAGATAGTCATTGGAGCAAAAGATTATAATTTTTGAGCGATCAATAACCTTAAGCTCCCGATAGAGGCCAGCTTTTTTGAGCGCTTCAAGCTCTTGATCAATAAATTCTAGCATTGGTGATCAATTTCCAGGCCAAGGTCTGCAATCATTTTCAGATCTTTGTCCGGCGCCTGGCCTTTGGTGGTCAGATAATCGCCAACCAGGGTAACATTCGCTCCGGCGATAAACATTAGTGGTTGCAGCTCACCCAAAGCCTTTTCACGTCCACCAAAAACCCCAATATCTGCATTGGGCAGGATAAAGCGATAGGTAGCGACCAATCTCAAAACTCCAAGGGGGCTCATTGGCTGGTAATTGTCGGCAGCCGGAGTCCCTTTAACCGGATTTAAAATATTGATGGGGACAGATTCAACCTCGAGTTCCCGCAGGGTAAAGGCCAGCTCTACCCGTTGCTCGAGAGTTTCTCCGAGGCCAAAAATTCCGCCGGAACAGACCTCCAGGCCAGCCTGTTTGGCCAGTTTAATTGTTTGCAATCGTTCCGCGTACGTGTGGGTTGTGCAGATCCGGCTAAAGTAGCTTTCGGCAGCTTCAAGGTTGTGATGCACTCTTTCTAACCCGCTATTTTTTAGCTTTAAAATGGCCTCTTTTGTTAATGTCCCGATAGAGACGCAGCGATTAAGGTTTGTTTCATGATTAATGGCCATAAGTGCTGATCCGATAGTCTCTAATTCGCTGTCAGTTTTGGTCGATTTGCCTGAGGTAACAATGCTAAAGCAGGTGGCGCTCATGGTTGTTTCTGCCGTTTTAGCGGCGTTGACCATCTCCTCTTGATTGAGCAGGGGGTAGGTTGCCGAGCCGGTCTGATGATGGGCCGATTGGGCGCAAAAAGAGCAATCTTCCGAGCACCTGCCGGATTTAGCATTAACAATGGCGCAAAGTTTGATCTTGTTACCCTTATACGTCTTTCTCAATAGATTGGCGGCGGCCAGAAGATTAAAAGTATCTTCGTCGCTGGTTGAGATAAGAGCGCTTGCTTCTCTTAAAGATATGGGATTCCCGTTAATTATTTCCCGGGCAAGAGCTGTGTGGGTCATAGTATAAATTATAGCATATCTGTTATAATAACTAATATGGCGACGATTCTTTTTATGCACGGGTTTGCGACTGGTCCAATTATCTGGAAAGATCAGGTCAGGGGATTTGCCAAAGATTATAAGGTAGTAACGGATATTGAACGCCTTGATCACTCGACTGATGTCTATGTTGTAGGTTGGTCGATGGGGGGGTGGAAGGCGCTGGATCTTTTTGCGGAACATCGCCAGGAGATCAGGGGGTTGGTGCTGGTTTCGGCCTTTCCGAAGTATGTTAAAAGTGCTGATTATCCTTGTGGTGCCCCATTGGCGCTCTTAAAGAGGCTGGAAAAGAAGTTTTTAACAGACTATAAGCAGGGGATGAATTATTTCTATGATCTTATTTTCAAAGACAAGCAATCTCATCACCTGATTGATCATTTACCTGTGCCGGAGAGGGGGGATCTGGAAAAGTGGTTCAAGAGATTGGAGCACGACGACTTAAGAGGCTTGCTGCCAACAATTAATGTGCCTGTGCTTTTGATCCATGGGGACAAAGATCCTATTGTTTCAGCTCAAACAGCAACATATATGAAAGATAGAATCAAAGAATCTGACTTGCATCTTCTGGCGGGGGTGGGGCATGCCCCGTTTCTGGAAGACAAAGAGCGCTTCAATAAATTATTAAGGGATTTTATCTCTAAACATGAAAAATATTAAAGAAAGCATCAGGCTGAATTTCTCCCGAAGCGCTTTGACCTATGACCAGGAGCCTGATTTGCATAATCAGATTATTGAGCAACTTTTGCGGAGAATCTCGGGCGATTATCAGCGTATTTTAGATGTGGGTTGTGGTACCGGTGAGTTGCTCTCCAGGTTGGCTGTTAAATATCCTCAAGCCAAGTTAATTGGCCTTGATCTGGCTCCCGGCATGGTGGAGCAGGCCAACAAAAAAGTTAGCCAAGAAAATATACGTTTTATCGTTGGAGATGGGGAGCAATTGCCGTTCAAAAATAATGAGTTTGATCTTGTTGTTTCTTCTTCTTCGCTGCATTGGATGGATTTTACAAAAGTTCTTGCCGAAGCGGCTCGCGTATTGAAAAAAGGAGGAACGTTTTGTTTCGCGACATTTGGTCCGGCTACGCTGAATGAGTTGCGGCAGGACGGTTGGTCGGTCAATAGTTTTCCTGATAAGCAGGACCTGGAGCGGGCGCTAGCCGGTTTGTTTGTGGGGCAGGGGATTTCTGGTGAACTAATTACAAAATATTATGATGAGATAAAAGAGCTCTTTTGTTTTCTTAAGATAATTGGGGCCCAAAATCCGCTTAGTTCTAATAATCATAATTTAGGGCAAAGAAAGCGAACCCTTGCCGGAAATAATGTCAGGGCCACTTTTGAAGTCTATAGTGGCGCCTATCAGCGAAAAGGCGATTAGTTTGGTCGGGTTAAGGCCTGTCATGTATTGACGCTTTTGTGTCTGGCTTGTTATACTTGATTGACTTCATAGGGTAAGTGTGGATTGGGTGAAATTTTGCCCTGCGTTCATTCGATGAATAATTATAGGAAGGGAGACGGGTGCGTGAGAATAATGTCGTATATATTAAGGAGGGATACTGATGAATTTATTGGAAAATAAGGATGATTTAAAGGGGTTGGTGGATAATCTCAATTTTAAGGAAAAGGTCGATCGGTCTTTAGCCTTGATTGAGGAGGCCTACGAAAAGTATGGTGACAATCTGGTTGTGGCCAATAGTTTGGGCAAGGATTCTGTGGCAGTTTGGGATTTGGCCAAGAGAGTAAATCCTAAAATCAGGGGGTTTATTGTAACTACCCGTTTTAAGCCAAAAGCGACTAAATTATTTATGAATGAGGTGACGGCTAGATATCCGGAATTAAAAATATTCAGCAATGAGGAGCAAATTCCAGATAAGCTCTATGAAACTGATCCTGATAAGTGTTGTGATATTTTAAAAGTAAAGCCAATCCGTCAGGCGGTGGAAGAGATGAAGGTTAAATGCTGGGTTACGGGCTTGCGTTGTACAGAAGGGCGGACCAGAACCGACTTTACAGAGGTTGAAGAGAGAGATAAGGGCTTAATTAAGCTCAATCCAATATTAATTTGGAAAGAGCGAGAAGTGTGGCAATATCTGGCTCTTTATCAGGTTCCTGTTAATCCGCTATATATGCAAGGATACAGATCTCTGGGGTGTGCCCCTTGTACGCATATTAGCAATGACGATGATGAACGCGCCGGTCGCTGGATTGGGACCAGTAAATGCGGGGGTGAATGTGGCATCCACACCCGGCCTCTAATTAATGTGAATGGAGATGGAATTTAAACTTTTTTTACTCATCTTATCGGTTTTGTTCTTCGCCCTGAATATGGGAGGGAGCAATATTGCGCCGGCTTTTGCGGCTTTATACGGCGCAAAAATCATTAAACACAAAGCGGCGGTACTGTGGTTTACTCTTTTTGTCTTTTTGGGCGGGATCCTTTTAGGCTTTAACGTGGTTAAAACGCTGGGCAACGAGATGATCCCGGCCACGCACATGAGCTTTGATGTGGTCTTGATCATTTTGATTTCTTCAGCCATGGGGCTGTTTATCGCCAACATCCTTAAGGTGCCGGAAGCAACGAGCTGGACCACTGTGTTTGCGATCAGCGGTGTTGGTTTGGCCCTGGAGCGGTTAAATTATGGTATTTATTTGAAGATCTTACCGTTCTGGATAATCTTGCCGCTGCTTTCCTTTGTCTCGACCTTTTATCTCTATAAGAAAATTTATCCTCCGAGTCAGGCCAACCTGCATTTGTACCAAAAACTATTTTCCAATCAAGGCAAAGTCAAGGCTTTGGCCTTGCTGAGCAGCTTTTACATTGCTTTTGCAGCCGGCACCAATAACGTGGCTAATGCGGTGGGGCCGCTGGCCGGCGCCGGGCTGGTTGATCCGCTCAAAGGCTTGGCGATTGTGGGGTTGTTATTTGGTTTGGGCGGATTGGTTTTTGGCCAAAGGATTATGACGACAGTTGGGCAGGAAATTGTGCCGTTAGGCTTAATTTCCGCTTCGTTGATCAATCTGGTAACGGCCAGCTTATTGATCTTTGCCTCGGTTTTGGGCATTCCGCAGTCGCTGGTACAGCTTCAAGCCTTAAGCGTCATGGCTATCGGCGCCATAAAACATGAAAGACATATTATGACGCAGACGGTTTCGCGCCGGATTTTCTTGACCTGGGCGATTACCCCAACGCTGGCTTTTATCTCCGGGTTTGTCTTAACCAAAGTTTTTATTGGGCGTTAAAATGTTGATCATTAACGAAAAATTAAAATTTGAATTAATAGAGCAGGTCAGGCAAGAAGAGTCAAAGGAAGCTTGCGGGATTCTGGCGGGACGGCGGGGCCAGGTAGAAAAGGTTTATCAGATTAAGAATGCTTCAGATAGCCCGGAGAGTTGTTATTTTATGGAGCCCAGGGAACAATTAAAGGTAATGAAGGAGCTGCGGGCACAGAGCTTGGAGATGGTTGGGATTTATCATTCGCACCCAAAGTCAGAAGCCTATCCTTCGGCGCGCGATGTTGAATTGGCCTTTTATTCGGCGCTCTCCTATGTGATTATTTATTTGCCTCCGCATGGTAAAATACAATTCAGGTCATTTAGGATTGTCGAGGGTAAGATTGCTGAAGAGGAAATTAAAACATGAAGACAGGCAAATTCGAACTAAATATTAAGGAGGTGGTATTATGAGTATTAACGTAGTAATAAATGGAAAACCGGAAGAGCTTGATCAGTCGTCGACATTAGCGGAATTATTAAAGTTAAAAGGCGTCAGGCTTGATGTTGTTACTGTTGAATTGAATGATAAAATTATCGAAAAAAAAGTTTATGATTCAACTTTTATCAAGCAAGGTGACCGCCTGGAGTTTGTTTATTATATGGGTGGTGGCCAGGATGTCTCGCAATTAATCGGCAAAACTCCGATGGTCAAACTGGTCAATGTGGTTGACAAAAATGCGGCCGATATATATGCCAAGGTGGAGTTCTTTAGCCCGGGCGGAAGCATCAAAGACCGTATTTGTTTGGCGATGATCGAGGCAGCCGAAAAGAGCGGGCAATTGTTGCCTGGAGGCGTAATCGTTGAGCCTACTTCCGGCAATACCGGCATTGGCTTGGCCATGATTGGGGCGTCTCGAGGATACAAGATTATTTTGACTATGCCGGAAACCATGAGTTTGGAAAGAATTTATATTATTAAATCTTATGGGGCGGAGATTGTGCTTACCCCGGGAGTGGAAGGGATGAATGGCGCGATTAAAAGAGCAGAATCAATTGCGAAAAAGAAAAAAGCCTTCATGCCGCAACAGTTTGATAACCCGGCCAATCCAGAGGTTCATCGCCAGACAACGGCTAAGGAAATATTGGATGTTCTGGGTAAGCAGATAGATGCCTTTGTCGTTGGGGTGGGGACAGGTGGAACCATAACCGGAGTGGGCGAGGTCCTGAAGGCCAGGAACCCCGGCATTAAAATTGTGGCCGTTGAACCGGCAACCTCAGCGATACTTTCGGGAGGTCAACCTGGTCCGCACAAAATTCAGGGGATTGGCGCTGGTTTTGTACCTAAGGTCTTAAATCGTGATATTATTGACCAGGTTATTACAGTCAAAGATGACGAAGCTTTTTTGGCTTCCCGGCGACTGGCCATGACAGAGGGTCTTTTTGTGGGGATTTCGTCCGGCGCCGCCGCTATTGCCGCTTTGAAGGTGGCGGCTGAATTAGGCCGTGGGAAAAAAGTTGTTACGGTTTTTCCGGATACTGGCGAGCGATATTTTAGTATGGAGCAGTTTTTTTCTGCCTAAAGGGTTTTAAATGGTCGATTAAATAGTAGAAAATTATTATGAGGTATTAATAAAAAAAGTTGATTGATATGGTAACCAGGCAAAAAAATATTAAAGCAGTTGCCCTTCTTTCCGGTGGATTAGACAGTCGTTTGGCGGTACGGATTGTTAAAGAACAAGGGATAGAAATTATAATTCTAAGTTTTGTTTCGGCCTTTTGTACCTGTACAGTCAAAGGAAGTTGTCGCCTGGAAGCGCAAAAGGCGGCAGAGGAAATGGGACTTGAGGCAAAGGTCATAAATTCAACTTTGGATTTTTTGGAAATTATCAAAAAACCGAAACATGGCTATGGTTCGGGGATGAATCCGTGTATTGATTGCCGCATCCTAATGTTTAAAAAAGCCAGGGAATATATGGATCAAGTTGGAGCGTTTTTTCTTGTCACTGGTGAGGTTTTAGGTCAGAGGCCAATGTCGCAGCATCTTAACTCTATGCGATTAATTGAAAAAGAGGCAGGATTGGAAGGGTTGATCCTGCGCCCTTTGTCTGCGAAACTATTAAAAGAATCGATTCCGGAGCAAAAAGGCTGGGTGGATCGAGCCAAACTTATGGCGATCAAGGGCAGATCGAGAAAACCGCAGTTTGCCCTGGCAGAGCTCTTGGAGATTAAGGATTTTCCCTGTCCGGCAGGCGGGTGTTTGCTCACCGGTAAAGAATTTGCTGGTAAGGTAAAAGATCTGGTGGTTCATGATGGATTAATTATGAGCAATGTTTTGTTGCTGAAAACCGGACGTCATTTTCGCCTGGATAAAAGAACCAAAGTAATTGTTAGTAGAGATGAGCAAGAAAATGAAAAGCTTCTATCGCTGGCTAAAGAGGGTGACCTGCTCTTTGAACTTAATGAAAAGGCGGGGCCGCTTGTCTTGTTAAGAGGGGAGACGCGAAACGGTAACCGAAAAATAGCGGCCGGTTTAGCCATTTATTATAGTAAATTTAAGGATTCCGAAAATGAAGAGGTCAAAGTGTTTAATCGCGAAACGGCAGCCGAGATCATGCGGGCCAGGCCCGCAGTCAGAAGTTTTGTCGACCAGGTAAAAATATAATGGTCAATCAGGAGGCTGAATTAAAATGTCATATATGAAAACATTAAAATGCAGGGAGTGTGGCCGAGAATATCCCAAAGAGGCACTCTATGTTTGCGAGTATTGTTTTGGTTCGCTAGAAGTGGTTTATGACTATGAGAAGATAAAAACTGTTCTTTCCAGGGAAATTATTACTGGTCGGCCCAAGAATCTTTGGCGTTACCGGGAGCTTTTGCCAATCGAAGGCGAGCCGACCGACGGGTTGAACTCCGGCTTTACTCCATTGGTGCGGGCGGATAACCTGGCCCGGGCTTTAGGCGTTAAAGAGCTTTATGTTAAAGATGATTCTGTTTGCCATCCTACGCTTTCTTTTAAAGATCGAGTGGTTTCTATTGCCCTGTCGCGCGCTAAAGAATTCGGTTATAAAATTGTTGGCTGTGCTTCAACCGGCAACCTGGCCAATTCTGTCGCTTCGCATGCGGCAAAGGCCGGGCTAAAAAGTTATATCTTCATTCCGGCTGACCTGGAAATGGGCAAGGTAATTGGCACTCTTATTTACCAGCCAAATTTGGTGGCAGTGGAAGGCAACTATGACGAGGTAAATCGTTTGTGCTCTGAAGTCGCGGCTAAGTACAAATGGGCCTTTGTTAATGTAAATATCCGGCCGTACTATGCGGAGGGGTCTAAGACCTATGGTTATGAAATCGCCGAACAGTTAGGCTGGAAAACACCGGATCATATTCTTTCTCCTTGTGCCGGCGGCTCTTTGATCACCAAGATCTGGAAGTCGTTTAAGGAATTGCATAAGCTGGGTTTGGTGGCAGAACCTAAAACAAAAGTGTATGCCGCTCAAGCCGAGGGGTGCGCGCCGATTGTTAACGCCATTAAGGAAAAGAGTGAGATAATAAGGCCGGTTAAGCCGAAAACTATTGCTAAATCTCTGGCTATTGGCAACCCGGCAGATGGCTACTATGCAATGGCTACAGTAGCCGAGAGTGGAGGGTGGGCAGAATCGGTGACCGATGAAGAAATTGTTGAGGGGATTAAACTCCTGGCAGCAACAGAAGGCATTTTTACCGAAACAGCTGGTGGAGTAACTGTTGGCGTAACCAAAAAGTTGATTGAACAGGGAAAAATTCCCAAAAATGAATCTATTGTGATTTGCATAACCGGTAATGGATTAAAAACCCAGGAAGCGGTGCAGGCAAAAATTGGTAAGCCGATAAAGATTAAGCCAACGCTCAAATCATTCGAGGAGGAGGTAAAAATATGAGTATTAAAGTTAGAATTCCTCAGCCGTTACAAAAGTTGACTCGAGGTCAAGAAGAGGTGGAGGCTGCTGCCTCGGATGTGAAAGGCTTAATAGATGATCTGGAAAAAAACTTTCCGGGAATAAAAGACAGGATATGTGATGGACAGGGAAAACTCAGGCGTTTTATAAATATTTATGTTAATGAGGAAGATGTCCGGTTTCAGCAGGGGGATGCGACAACCATCAAAGATGGCGATGAGGTTTCCATTGTTCCGGCTATCGCGGGAGGCGCTCAATGATTCTAAATGATGAGCAGATAGAAAGATACAGTCGGCAGATTCTTTTGCCCAAAATTGGTGGTGGAGGGCAAGAAAGATTGTTGGCAGCCAAAGTCTTGGTTGTAGGGGTTGGCGGGTTGGGTTCGCCGGTGGCTGCTTATTTAACCGGAGCAGGGGTGGGGACCTTGGGGCTGGTTGACTCGGATAGTGTAGATATTACCAATCTGCACCGTCAGATAATATATTCCACGGATGATCTGGGTAAGGCAAAAGTTGAGGCGGCTAAGGTGCGCTTGGAACGGATGAATCCGGACGTGAAAGTTATTGTTCATAAACTGCGTCTTACTTCAGCCAACATTATGGCCGTGATTAAGGATTATGACATTGTGGTTGATGGGACAGATAATTTTCCCGCGCGTTATTTAATAAACGATGCTTGTGTCTTGGCCGGAAAACCGCTGGTCCATGGCGCGTTTTTTAGATTTGAAGGCCAGGCCATGGTTATTAAGCCGGGCGAGGGGCCGTGCTATCGCTGTATGTTTTCTGAACCACCACCCCCTGGCGCGGTGCCGTCTTGTCAGGAGGCTGGGGTTCTAGGCGCTTTAGCTGGAGTTATCGGTTTGATTCAGGCCACAGAAACATTAAAGTTAATTTTGAGGATCGGAGAGCCTTTAGTCGGAAAATTAATTATATTTAATTCTTTGGAAATGGGTTTTAGGAAAGTTAAAGTTCCTCAAGACAAGAATTGTCCGGTTTGTGGAGAAAACCCGACAATTACGGAGCTGATTGATTACGAAATATTCTGTGGCATAAAGAAAAAGGAGAGTGAGTAATATGGCAAAAAAATTAGTTAAATTGACGTTTCCTCAAAAGCTTATCAAGGAGCCGGTTATTTTTACCATGGCTAAGAAGTTTGATGTGATGCCCAATATCAGACGAGCCAGAGTGACGGAAAAAGACGGAGAGATGGTTCTGGAGCTTGAGGGGGAAGAAAAGAATCTGGAAAAGGGGACCAATTATTTAGCCAAAACAGGAGTAATCGTTGAGCCGATAGTTGGCGATATTGTTGAATAATAAATAAGCGAGGGGGGCTGGCGAGTTTTATTCGCTTATAGCAGAGAGAGAATCTTATCAATATCCACGTATTGTTTAACCAGTTTTTCGGTGGCTTTAATCTTTTCCGTGTCGGTCGCCCTGACTTTAACTATTAAGTCGTGCATGTAAGAGGCGACTGTAAAGGTATCTTCCTCAACCGAAATTATCGGAATGTCGGTCTCCTTGACCAGTTTAAGGATTGTTTTATGAGGGAGTATTTTGCCGGTTAAGACGATGCCGGAGAGGCCGTAGGCCTTGGTTTTCCCGGTTAGATAACCACTTAAGGCGGCCAAAATAATATCTTCGCGAGAGCCCGGAGTGATTAAAAGATTACCTTCGCCAAAATAGTCTAAGGCTTCGTGTGGTGTCATCGCGCCGATAATAATTTTATTAACTGAGTTGCTCAATCCCTTCTCTCCGCAGATCAATTTGCCGTGCATATCTTCCAAAAGTTGGCCCAGGGTAGGGCTGGATAGGGTTTGTTGATAAGGGATTACACCCAAAACCTCAAGTCCCTTCCGGGCTAAACCCATTCGAAACAGTTTGTTTATTTTTTCGTATTTTTCCGGCAGAACCTTATTGGTAATAACTCCCAATATCTCAACACCGACATTGTCAAACTTGGCTTTGTTAAGGATGATTTCATCGATCGGGCGGCCTATGCCGCCACGGGAGACCAGAATAACTTTTGCCCCCAGAAGTTTAGCGACTTCGGCATTGCATAGATCGAAGACAGAACCCACCCCGGCATGGCCGGTTCCCTCAATCAAAACCATCTCTTTGTTCTTGCTGATATTTTTATAAGCATTTAAAATGCTTTTCTCAAGTGCTTTTTTGTCGCCGTTTAATATGTAATTTTCGGTGAACCCTTTGGGGACGGCAATCGGGCTCATATCCCCATAGTCATCGGGCAAATTATAAACGTCGTGCATCAGAATGGCATCTTTATCGATCTTATGCTCTTTGATCTCTTTATATTGCTGGCCGACCGGTTTAATGTAGCCGACACTGCCCAGTTTTTCGATAAAAGCAGAGAGGAGTCCCAGGGAAACGATGGTTTTGCCGTCATTTTGCCTGGTGGCGGCGATATAAACTTTTTTAGCTTTGTTTTCCATATAGTCCCCCTTTTAGTTTTTGAATCGAATAGGTGGGGACGATGTATTTGGGGCAGGCTTCAGCGCAGTTGAAGAGGGTATGGCAGCGCAGGGCGCCGTGTTCGCCGTCGACCAACTTTAGCCGCTCGCCTCGCGCGGCATCTCTGGAATCGGCCAGAAAGCGGTAGGCTTTGGTGAGAGCCGCCGGCCCCAAAAATTGCGGATCGGTCGCGGCAACCGTGCAGGCCGAATAACAGGCGCCGCAGAGGATACAGTTGATCATTTCATCGATCCTGGCTCTTTCTTTGACGCTCTGGGTTCTTTCTTTGGCTGGAGCGGGAGAAGGATTAATAAGGTAAGGCTTAACTTTTTCGTATTTTGCAAAAAAGTGGTCCATGTCTACCACCAGGTCTTTGATAACCGGCAGATGGGGGAGCGCGGAAACGGTGATGGTTTTCGCCCGCAAGGTTTTGATCAAGGTTTGGCAGGCGAGGCGGTTTTTACCGTTGATGCGCATCGCGCACGAGCCGCAAACTGCTCCCCGGCAGGAATAACGGAAAGCCAGCGACCCGTCCAGATTTTCAACGATATAAAAGAGCGCTTCCAGCACCGACATCTCTTTTTCGGCCATGACCTCGTAGGTTTTGAAATATGGCGCCTTATCGACGTCAGGATCGAATCTCTCAATTTTAAACGTTACCATATTAATAAGTCCTCGCTGATTTTTAAACTCTGATTTTTGACAATTATTAGAGAAAGGCTAATTTAGACCGCGTAAGCTTCTTTGAACCTTTTAACCGGGACCTGCAGAGTACGTTCGACTACATGGGACCTGACCAAATCATCCAGCCCCTTGGAAACTTTAGCGGTATAATATTTTTCTCCGCATTGTTGGCAGATCCCGGCCGGCACGTCCTCGATCAGATAGAGCTTTCCTTCCCACCAGAAATCCATCCTGATTTTCTGTTCGTCAACCTCGCCGCCGCAGCAGCCGCAGTCGCCGTAAACATCTTTAATTGGCACTATTATCTTCCTCCTTTTTCCCTTTGCTTTGGCGTAACCCATTTTGGCTGTTTCGGGATGTAAACCGTGATTACTTTTAACCAGCCAATTTTAGATTTTCCGCAAATAACATGTATCGGCCGGACATTTGAGTAGCCCGAAATTAAACAGCTTTCGCCTCTTTTATCTTCCGGGTAGCTTTCAATTATTTCACCGCCCAGAATGGCTGTTTTAATGTCGTCAATTATCAATTGATTCTGCCTGACGTTCTTCGTGTGCGTGCTGACTCAAAACAAATTCGTCATTTTCTAGCGCCGCTTTTATATCTTCGATTTTCATAAAATAAAGTGAAATTTCCCAAACTACCCGCCGATAATATATTGTAGATGAATTAAGCCCCGAAGTAAAGTAAAAGCAAGAAGGAAAACAAAAATGGCGATTGAAAGAACAAGTCCCAGATTAACGGTGGCACAGCAAATATCGAGAAACCCTCAATTTGGAGGAAGATTATTGGCGATCACGGCAAAGACTTCTTCGGGTGGCATTATAAGGGCAGCCGAAGCAATAAAGAGACTGCCGCATCTGATTGCGGCGGGAATCCGGGTTGAGATAAGAACCCCCGGAGGAAATTTGTTGGATAATTCGGCTTTGATCGGTAAAATACCGAAACAAATTGATGCGTTAGCAAGGGGTGTTGATACTTTGGGAGTGATGAAAAAGTCAGGGAACAGGGCGTCTGTTTTGGGAATTTACGAAGTTAAGGGAGGATCAGTAGTCTTTTGACCTCATTTTCTTGTCCATT